>Ga0070752_1002647_pt1 | contig 11404 bp, 8 predicted proteins | sample VirMetDEL_Aug_30_FD_77440 | JGI IMG/M metagenome (GOLD analysis project Ga0070752, IMG submission 77440) | Aqueous microbial communities from the Delaware River and Bay under freshwater to marine salinity gradient to study organic matter... | ecosystem: Environmental > Aquatic > Marine > Coastal ...
ACTCTAAATTTATCTATATTTTTATCTTTCCACTCATTAAACTTAACATATTCACAGGATTTACATCTATGATGACCTGTTCTGTATTCTTCTAATGGTAAATTTAAATTACACACTCTACATACTTTATGATTTAATTTTCTTTCATGCTTTAATAGGCTCCCACACGAGTTACAAATTAATAAATTATCCATTTTATTACTATTAATAAAGAAAATTATATTTCAGTAATTACATCAAAACTTGTTTCTGATACTAAACTATCTGGAGTTTCAGGAGCATTACTAAGCCTACGTTTTTTCTTTAATACATCTAATTTAGTTTTATTTTTAGAAATCTTTTTTTCATTTCTTTCAATCTTTTCATTTAATTCTTTTATTTGAATATTAGTCATTTTATCTTCATCTCTACAATCAGAATCAAACCCACAAAAATTACAATGTTTGAGATTGCTTTTTTTTACAAATTGCGATAACGCTCCCAAAACAGCCACAACAAGACCAGATATTGCTAAAACTTCTACTGACATTTATATTATACATAGATTTAAATACCTGCTTGATTAACTCCTGCTGCTTGAACATTTACTGTTGGAACTGGTGGTGGTTTTGGTTTATCAAATAAGTCTTTTATACCCTCAAAAGCCCCATATGCTAAACTACCTAAGGCGGCTATATCACCAACAATAGGCACAGCGGCTTCTGCTAAAATGCTTGTGCCTTCTGCGGCTAATTCAGTAGCACCACTTTTCACAACATCACCAGTAACATCACCAGCAACTTTACCAGCAACATCACCAGCAACATCACCAACAGTGCTTTTAACACTACTAACATCTTGAATATCTTGAGGTTTTGGAATAGCTTGTTTTAATGAACCAACACTTGTTTCAGCATTTGGTAATACAGCAACCTTTTCGCCTAAATTACCAACTTGACCGCCTAAATAACTTTTAACTGAGCCGAAAGTTTCAGCAACAGGGTCACTTTCAATTTCTTCACCAAATAGTTCTCCTCTTGTTGGAGAACTTTCAAATTCTTCTGCTGTCCTTTGAGGAGTTTCTTCAGCACCTTCATCAAATAATGGATTTTCAAATACTTTACTACCTTTACCAATATCACCTACATCAGATGACATACCTAATTGACTTTTAGCCTCTTCTAGTAACCCACCTGCTTTTGCTTTAGTATCTTCAATTACACTACTTACTTTTTCAGGTAATGCTTGTATTTTTTGGTATAAACCTTTTACACGGCTATAAGTTTCAGTTGCTTTAGCAAAACTTGCTGGGATACTACTAAACATTAATTCACTACCAATAGTTTTATTTTGAACATCTGCTAATTTAGATTGTAATACTTCATTAGAATAATTTTCTGCTGATGATTGAATACTATTCTCTATATCATCTTGTCTTTGTTGGAAATTATCATGGCGGGCTTTATCATTATAAATATCTCCCATTTTTAAATTTGTATATATACTATACTTATATAATATATTTAAAAATCACAAAAATAATAAAAAAAAAATATTACACAGGATTTTCTGCGGCATCAAGAATAAGATTATCATAATTTTCATACATTTTTAATTCTTCATTATTTAAATAACAAAAGTTATATTTTTTATTAGTTATTGATTTTGCCATATTAATAAAATTTGGAGTAAAACAACATCCATACTCTTCATCAATAGCAATCAATTCTTTTTCATTTGCTAATTTATGAAAAATAACATTACCAGCACAATTTCTAATAACTTTTGGTATTTTTCTAAATGATTGACTTGTAATATATACAGAACAGGAGAAGTGTCTGAATTTAGTAATAAAATACGAAAGGGCTTCATTACTTTGTAAATATCCTAAACAATCATCAAATATAATACATATACGTTCCATTTCTTTTTTCTTACCAGTTACAGGGTCATCTTCATCAAGTAGTTTCATTTGAGATTTCATAATACTTTCTAATAAAACATCAATTCGCATCAAGTCAAGGTGGTCATCTATCTGTATCACGTTCGCTAATTTTGGTAAGTAATTCATAGCCGTTTTGTCGAATTGTTGTGTAGGGCTACAATAATATACGGTGTCCCAGTATTCTTGTGAATTATAAAAAGCAGGATTTGCTAATTCATTGGCAATTAACACCGATTTTCCACTGCGTGGCGGTGATATAATAAATTTTGTAAATGGGTGTCGTGGTAGGTTTTCAGGTAATTTTTCATCTAAAGGGTTAATTTTTCCTTTAGGGTCTTTCACTTTTAATATTTTTAATGAACTCATTATTGCTATATACTATATACTAATCTTTTTTTTTTATAGTTTCAAATATACCTTTGGGTAAAACCTTTTTTTTATCTTTCTTTTTCAGATATTTATTGAGTTCTTCTTCAGTTAAATTTGCTTTCATCATAGGCTCTTTTGTTTCTTTTTTATACATTTTAGTCATTTATATTATACAAACATTTTAATTAAGATAATCGTTTAATAAATACTTGTGCATATGTTTCTGAAATTCCACTTCCAACCGCTTTCCCTAATAAGCCAGCACCACCACAATACACACGCAATTTAAATACTTCGTTTGCTTGTGTAGTTGTAATAACCCCCATACCATTACTCATACCACCAGATGCGTTTGTAGTTGTAAAAGATGTGCCATTAATAATTTTACCAACATCAGTTACACCAATCACTTGACCTTTTGTTCCTAAGGTTGAATAACTCGCAACACTAAACGAAATTTCATAAGTGCCTACTGTGGCAATAGTGATTTGATTACTTCCTATTGTGTAATCGGTTCTTAAAGTATCATCAATCGTATTCAAAACAATATCGTTCCATGATGTGGCTACTGCTGTTCCACCATCTGTCCCACTTGGTTCAGCATGTTCTATCAAACAGGGTAAATAGCGGATTTGTTTTTCATCTAACTCTGTCTGTAATCCGTTGGTTTGTGCTATGGTTAAATCATTATTATTAATAGCATTTTTAATATTGTTAATTGTATTATTATTCGCATCAATTGTTTTATTCGTTACTGTTTCCACAACATTTTTAAGAGATGTTCCATTTATTTTATACTCATGACCCGCACTCAGATTTACATCACCATCTACTTCTTGGTCTAATGTGTATAATTTACCGTCATTTTTAATAAGTAAAGGGTTTAACTGACTACCAGTTCCTTTTGTATAAACGCCAAATGTGATATTATTTACTTGCGATAAATTATCATTAAAAAATCTCCACCCATAACCTGCCGTGTTAAATCCACCAGCATATTGATTTACATTCGTATTGTTGAAATCCAAACCAATAGTTCCTGAATCACTATGATTTACAGTTAATCTTGTCATTATTGTATGACCTGTTAAATTAGAATCGTTAATTGGTGCTTTTAAATTTAATAAAGTATCAGTATCAGCACTTGTTCTATAAGGGTCTAAAATGTTAGTTCCACTTATTTTATACTCATGACCCGCACTCAGATTTACATTACCATCTACTTCTTGGTCTAATGTGTATAATTTACCGTCATTTTTAACAAGTAAAGGGTTTAACTGACTACCAGTTCCTTTTGTATAAACGCCAAATGTGATGTTATTTACTTGCGATAAATTATCATTGAAAAATCTCCACCCATAACCTGCTGTGTTAAATCCACCAGCATATTGATTTACATTCGTATTGTTGAAATCCAAACCAACAGAACCTGAATCACTATGATTTACAGTTAATCTTGTCATTTTTGTATGACCTGTTAAATCAGCATCGTTAATTGGTGCTTTATCATCTAACGCACCTTGTAATCCATTTGTTTTTGCTATGGTTAAATTTCCATCAGCAATATTTAATTTAGAATATTCAATACCAGCATTTGTTTTAATAGCACTATTATCTATATTCGTTATAGTATTTAAAGTTCCATTTATTGATTTATCAATAAAAGATTCTGGATAAGCGTTCAACGAAGTTTCACCTATAAATATATTTCCACCTGAAGCAATAAATAAACTACTATTATTATTTATTTCAATTCCATTATTAAAACTTTTAGTTCCTGTTATGGTTTGAGAACCACTTAGCTTAACTACTTCATTATCATTTGCTTTTTGATTTAATAGAGTATCAGTATCAGCACTTGTTCTGTAAGGGTCTAAAATGTTAGTTCCACTTATTTTATACTCATGACCCGCACTCAGATTTACATCACCATCTACTTCTTGGTCTAATGTGTATAATTTACCGTCATTTTTAATAAGTAAAGGGTTTAACTGACTACCTGTTCCTTTTGTATAAACGCCAAATGTGATGTTATTTACTTGCGATAAATTATCATTGTAAAATCTCCACCCATAACCTGCTGTGTTAAAAGCACCAGCATATTGATTAACATTCGTATTGTTGAAATCCAAACCAATAGTTCCTGAATCACTATGATTTACAGTTAATCTTGTCATTTTTGTATGACCTGTTAAATCAGCATCGTTAATTGGTGCTTTTTCATTTAATAGAGTATCAGTATCAGCACTTGTTCTATAAGGGTCTAAAATGTTAGTTCCATTTATTTTATACTCATGAACGAATGACTGTCCTTGGTTGTTTATTAAATTCATATTTCCATTCACATCAAGGTTAGTTTGAGGACCATCTATAGCACTAATTTTACGAGTAAAAATACTTGAGTCAGGTTCATATAATATAAGAGAGCCTTTTACATTTAAACCGTTTAATTCTAAATCAGCCATAATTTGCTGTCCTGTAAAGGTATTTCCACCTGATAAATTTGCTTTTCCACTTAATCCCGTTTGTATTTCCGTTTGTAATTGCGTTTCTAGATTTCCTATTACATCAACACCATTTATCAGGTATTTATTTTGAGAACTAAGTATATTACAATCTCCATTATCAATTTGAAACTGACCAACTGGAGCACCAAAAGCACCTTGTAGCTTTGCTCGAACATTATTCCCCTCCACACCATTTAGAATTAAATCTGTGTCGCTGGGATTAATTATATTTGATGTTAATATAAGCCTATCGCCATTATTATCTCCATTCATTACAATATGTCCCTTAAAATATTGTGTTTCTGTAAATTGATTTCCACTAAGATTCGCCTTTAAATCCAAAGCTTCTTGCGTAGCATCTGTAACTGTTATATATTCACCTGAGTAAGACATTGTTAAATTAATATTTATATTATATACTATACTTATATTATATTATTATAAAAATCAACCAAAAATAAATATAAAAAAAAAAAATAATTTCCTGAAAGGCAAGGGAGTTTGAGGGGCTGAAGCCCTCACATTTAAAGTTTAGATTGTGTAATTCTACATTTATTTATAGTTGTAGCATTTTGTGCTTTAAGTTTAATATATCTTTGTCCAATATTACTACGTTGAAAATTAAAAGTCCATTCATTAGCATTTCCTTTGTAAAAATTAGCATATACACCATCTTCAAAAAAGTCAATGTTATTATCTGAAAACGACATTATAATTTTAGGGTTTGTATTTACTAATAAATTACCCACTGAACCTGAAAAACAAACATTTCTCATTCTATCTTTACCAGTTCCTAAATCTATCGCAGTTGTAATATCAGCATTAACAGCAAAATCAGTTGCTACATCAATAGCAAGAGTTGTAATATTATCTTTATTAGCATTAACTTCTATTTTATCCACAACAGCATCTAATGTATCAATTTTAGTAGCAACAACAGCATCAGCAACAGATAAAACACCATTAACATCAGTTCGTAGGAGTTTAGCATTTGCTTTTGTTCCATCTGTAGAACCATAAACAGAAACACCATCATCAACTGGTTCTAATGATAAACTAGTAATATTAACATTCAACTTACCATTAACATCAGTATTAAGTAATTTAGCATTTGCTACTGACTGGTCTGTTGAACCATAAACAGAAATAGCATCTGTTTGTGGAGTAAGGGTTATTCCTTCAACAACTAAATTAGATTTCAATACACCATTTTCGTCACAAGCAACATTTTTTAAAGTATCAATACCTCCATCAGTGTATGTTGCTTTCATACTATTAAGAACACTTACAGAACCAACAATTGTATTAGGTTGTTCAGCACTTGAATCATGAATAGTATCTGTAAATAAAGTAGTTAGAACAATTTTTGGAATATCATCTACTGTAGCGTTAAATACTGTAATTCTTACGTAATACGCTTTCACATAGAATTGTGTTCTGGTAATATTTCCAAATACAGATACAACATGAGCAAATTGGTCTGAAAATTGATAATCAGTTCCATTCATACTCTGTTCGCACGTAATTACACAATCTTTTGTGGTGAATAAATTACAAACAATATTTAAATATCCATTGACAACTTCATTTTTACCAATGAAAGAATCACCAGATGCTAATAACTGAATTGTATTATTTAATTTAGATTCCATTTTTATTTTATTATATAACTATAATATATATTAATATTTTAATATCTATTAATATTTTAATATTTATATATAGTATATTAAAGAAAATTATTTAAAATGAAACAACTTAAATGCCTTGTTACAGATTACTCAGTTGTTGATAATAATGGCTTAATTGACATTAATTTTCAAGAATCTATTAATATTTCATCAAATTCTCGTATTGCTCTTGATAAAATTTCACTTGAGATATTACCTAATCCTGAAGGAATAATCAATCTTACAGCAGACCAAACAATCAATATTACAACTCAAGTTCGTGGTAATCGTTTAGTTGCTCCACGTCAAATTACTTTACAAGCAGGAAAATATACTTATAATGCTTCTACAAGTCCCCAATACGCTGGTATTCCTGATTTGCTCTTAACATTAAATAATTTGTGTAATGGTATTTTGAATGGAACTCCACTTCAATCTAATGCGGCTAATGCTCCTGAAACTGATTATGGTTTATCTTTCAAATGGATTGGTAAAACTGAAAAAAATACATATAAATTAAGCCTTCATGTTATACAAGGTGCTTTTGGTGCTGGTGAAAAAGGATATGCTCCTATTCTCAATAATAATCAATTCTCACAAGACAAAATGGGTCAAGCCACTAATAATTTTGGTTTTATTGCTAATATTATTAATCCATATTATGCTTATACCAGTCTTCCTATAATTAACGGTTGTTTCAATGCTTCTATTAATTGTAAAATAAAACAAAATGGTGGTGTTATAGACCCCTTTGATATTGGTTTATGCTTAAACCCTGGAGCAGGTAAAACTCCTTCTATTTTATATGGTATTGCCTTCCGTGATAACAAAGTCTATATATTAAATAATGGAGAACTTGGAGCAGAACTTGATAGAGCAAAATTTGTTGATAATCCTAATAGAAAAATATGGTTTTATACTGACAGCACAACTGGTAATTTTAGAATCGCTATTAATGAAGGAGAACAACCAATTGAAGTTATGTCAGCAGTTGGAGCATATACAGGATTTGATTTTAATACTTCATATTCTATAGGTGTATCAGGAACTTCTACTCAAACTTTAAATGTAAATTCTAATGAATTCCTCAACTGGCGAACATTTATTCAACCTAATGTAACAGTTAATGTAAATGGTGTGGTATATAATACTGAACCTGAAATGAATTTAATCTATTTAACAAAAGAAAATCTTGAAGCAGGAACTCCTAATAGAACTATACAATTAGATTTCACAAGTGCTCCTTTACTTATTAACTCTTTAGGTTTTAATACAAACATACTTCAAGGTAATGTTTCAGATACTGCTATATTAGTAAGACAAGCAGAATCAGGTATTGATTTTCAAAACTATTATGATATTGCTTTAGATGTATTAAATTTAGATTTACAAACTTTTGTTGGTAGTAGTGGAGTTAGTGCTTCAACAGATGTGTCTCAAGCATATTATAAATCACGTATATCAGGTAAAAAGAATACTTTAGCCTATTTCATTATACAAAGATTACAACCTGATGAATCAATATTTTTTTCTGAATCTAAACAATTAATCTTTTTAGATATTGATAATAGAGAACCAATGAGTATTTCTTCATTACAATTTAGATTATACAACGTTGATAGTCAAATACCAGTTAATTTCAGCACAGCAAGTTTTAATTTATATGTTGAGTAATTTAATTTTAATTTTTGTTTTTAGTTTTTTATTTTAATATCTTTTATAATTATAATATTAGTAATATATATAATACTATAATTTATTATAATCATGTCTCTCAAAGTTCAAAAGATACGTTCCTTGGAAAATGCCATCTATAAAGATAGTTACAATCGTGTTAGATTTCAAATTAGTGCCGATGATATGAGCACTGATATGAGTGAATCATATCTTGCTATGAAATTATACATTGTTAATGGTCTTACTGGCAAAGCATACACTAAAGAAGAAATTCTTAACCTTGATAAATCTAAAGTCATGTTTAGTTTTGGTTCATCTCTTGGTGAAGCATATTCTCCTGCTTGTTTAATCAAGACTGCCCGTATTTTCAGTATGATGGGTGAATTAACACTCCTTGAAGAAGTTAATTACTGTAATGTTTTAACCCAAACTTTGAATCAATTTGCCCAAGATTTCGCAAGCCTTTCTTCTGAAAGTTTATTAACTATGTCTTCTACTGGTTCTCTTATGATGTCAAGTATTGGTGCTGGTTGTGGTTCTTATTTTGGAGCAGAACTTTCTCTCCAAGACCAATCCGTTCAAGTTAATATTAAACTATCTGAAATTTTTGGTATATGTAAAACTAACAATTTTCATTTAAGTATGACTGGTGGTCTCCAAATTGAACTTGAGCTTGAAGATACTCATAGTTTAATACAACAACGTGTTGCTGTTGATTTAGTTGCTCCCCTTCCCGAAACTCTTGGAACATCAATTGGTTTTACACCTGATTATGCGACTAACCCTAAAAGTATTCGAACTGAAACACAAAATCTTTTTAGCAACTCTGCTAATCTTTTAGCATCAAGTCGTACTCTTATTGAAAAACCTGAATCCTATAAATATGACAGTTCTTACGTTCAATCTGTTGTTGCTTCTGAAATTGTTGATACTGCTAACCTTATTGTAGGTCAAGATTATCAAATACAAGACCTTGACTTTCCTACTCTTACAGTGCAAAACTGGACTGATATGGGAGCACCAGCACCTGCTGATGGTCCTGATGTTGATACTAATGCTTTAGTCGCTGGAACCGAATATACTGTCAAAACAGTTGGAACTCTTACTCCTCTTGAATGGGACGTAGCTGGTGCCGCTGTTAATGCTAATGATTCTGTTGGAACTACTACTATTGTCCCTAATGCTTTCTACAAAATTAAAGCTTTAGGAACTATGACTCTCGCTCAATGGACTACTGCTGGTTGGCTTGGTGCTGCTTTACCTGTCGTTGGAGATACTTTTAAATGTCTCGCAATTGTTGCTGGCACTGATGGTGTATGTGATACTATAACTAACCCTGCTGTTGGTGATGTTTTTACTGCTCTTGCTGTAACTACCGCTGGTGGTGTTGTTTTTGTTGAAGGTAAGCAATCAGTTGGTCAAAAATTCAAGGCTATTGCTGCTGGTCCCACTGGTGGTAAATGTTATAATATTGAAAATGGTCAAATGAAACCTGCTGTTGGTGGTAATGGAGATTCAATCCAGTTTGTAGATTCTATTAAATGGACTACTGCTGAAATGGACGAACTTCTTATGACTGTTGGAAGACAAGTTAAAATGTTTTGGAAAATATCTCAACCTAACCATACCCCAAGATTTTTTCAACATATTAACACTATCAAACAACGTGTTGCTGCTGTTGAACCCTTTGGTGCTAAATTAGTATTAGAAACTGGTTATATTATACCTAACTTTAATGGAACACATTTACAAAACGCTGTAGTTGAATTTGACCATTTTGAAGTTGTTTCTGCTGGCATTAACTTAACCGTTAATACTGCTGTTGCTGAATGGAATACATTTCAACAAACTCAAACTGTTGAAATGACTTTTGCTGAAGTGGCTCAATTACAATCTGCTGGTCTTCTCAGTGCTGGAACTGATGCTCAAATTGTAAATGGTGTTATACCAAGATTAGTTGGAACAAGTGCTATGGTTTGTGTTGCTGTTGATTTAAATGTTGGTGATAATACTTCTATTTATCCCGATGTTTTTGAAAGTGCTGATATTCCTTCTCTTCGCAAACTTTATTCTAATCAATCTGTAAGATTACCCGCTCAAGGTGGTCTCGCAAGTATAGAACAAGCAGTTCGCAAACCAGGTGGTCGTTTTGATGTTACATTTCAAGGTCTTGGTTTAAGTAATAACAACTCCCTTCAAAACTCTGCTATGGTTGTTCCAGGTGGTGTTGGGGCAGTCACTCCTGGTCTTGGTGTTCTTACAACTGCTACAAGTTTCAACCTCAGAATATGGAATGCTAAAGAATCTAATCAAGCACAACCTGGAAGTGAAATGGTTGTAGGTCAAAGTTATATGATTACAGATGTTGGCACTACTACTCAAGCACAATGGGTTGCCGCAGGTAATGATAATGTAGCCCCTGCTGTAAATCAAACTTTTGTATGTGTTGCTCCTCTTGTTGGCGATGGTAAAGTTGCTTGGGTTCATTCTAATAGATTACATAATTCTTATAAAGCACCAACTTGGGAAATTACCAAAGCTGAATTAGTTTTAATACAAACTGAAAAATCTGGTATGCCTCCCGCAAGTATCTACAGCACTGTTAAAGTTGAAGCAGTAACCATTGAAAATTCTGGTCTTGATAGTTACAATCGTCAATTTGTTGTTTCTGAACCAAACTGCTATTCAACATTATTATGCACTCCTCTTTATACTAATGGTGTATCTTTAATATCTCATTCAAGAAACATTCAACAATACAGATGGTCTGTTAATAACATTGATAACACTAACCGTAATATTGTTATACAATCTAATACATCTAAATTCCCCTCAACGCTTCACTTAGATAAATTTCTAGATGTCATGAATAACGATGTCAGCAAAGTAGCCAGTTTATCTGGTATTAATGGTGTAGCAAGAAGTGAAGACCCTGCTGTTGTCTTTCCACTCAAAATCTACTCAGCAAGTGATGCTGAATCTCAATACCTTAACCCATTGAGTGGATATGCTCTTCAAATAGCATTGTATGGTGATAATGTTCATGAAAGACCTATTGTTCCTGGTCCCATCTTCCTTTTCAAATACTGCTTTAAAACTCTTTAGGTAATTGTTATAATTTTTAAATTTTTATTTCTTTATTAATATTAATACTTATAAAAATGAATGTTATTTCTTTATTTGATGGTGTTAGTTGTGCTCGTGTAGCATTAGATAAATCTAAAATTAAGGTAAAAAATTATTATGCTTGTGAAATA
>Ga0070752_1002648_pt1 | contig 11396 bp, 9 predicted proteins | sample VirMetDEL_Aug_30_FD_77440 | JGI IMG/M metagenome (GOLD analysis project Ga0070752, IMG submission 77440) | Aqueous microbial communities from the Delaware River and Bay under freshwater to marine salinity gradient to study organic matter... | ecosystem: Environmental > Aquatic > Marine > Coastal ...
CCAGCGCCAGTTGGGATGGATACTTAGACAGGATAGAGGTGAGCTAATGCCAATTACAGCAGGAACAGGATCGACTAATCAAACCATGACAGTATCAGCTTTCAAGAAGCTGGTAGGTAAAACCAATACAGGTAATCAAAAAGCGTTTTACGAAGAAACGGTTGCTTCATCGATTCAGATCAATACGAAGAGAATATTTGGAGATGACATTCCTCAAAGTGTCCCAAACCCAACAGATGCAATTGCTGCTGGAGATTTATATAACACATATTCAGCCTCAGCAGGTGGAGCAGATATTGTCCAGATTGTTGAATTTGATGTTATTGGGTTTAACAGTCAATATGATGCCGATGCAGATAAAACATTTGGCGATGTTGAATATTTTGGTGGCGATGAATCTCAGGTATCTGGCGAACACGGATACTATCTGAGACTTAGTGCAGATTATAACACTAGTTCTTCTTTTGGAGGGACTGCTCCTTTTTCAAGTTCTCAGGTAGTATATGCTTCAAACGGTGCACTTCAATTAGTCCATCCTCAGTTCGGCCCAGCAACTAGTAATGGGTATTTCTTGGAACTATACACTTCCAAAGGCGGTACAAGAATTAATGATACCGATCCGACTGATTGGGTTGTAGATTATTATAATGGAACAATCTTGGTGCAAGATTATGATGCATCCAAGATTCCAACATATGCTGTCGCTTATATCTATATTGGAAAGTATGCAGATGAAAAAATATCTGACGCCTCTGGATCTGGTGGAGGAATCTCTTACAGCAGGACTGCAGTGACAGCAGACACAACAGCATCTGTCAATGATGTTATAATAGGTGTATCTTCTTCAGGAGATTTAGACAATATTGAAATACGTCTTCCAGATGCTTCAGATTTATCAAATGGGCAATACTTCTTAATCAAGAAAGAAGATAACTTTGCTAGCACAGTAACTATTAGCCCTTCAGGGACACAAAATATTGATGGGCAAAATAATTCTATCGTAATTCAGTCTGGCTTTGGGGCAGTAAACCTTTACACAGATGGCTCTAGCAACTACTTTATTTATTAGTCTTTTACATCTTGAGATGACTATATAATAATGACGAGTATATGGCGGAGACGTTCGCTGCTCGTTTATGCTTAATTAACAAAATATGGAGGGTTTAATTATGGCTTATAAATTTCAATTAGGTTCTGCCAAACTTGGCGGTTCTGTTACATCTACAGGAGTCGTTTCTGGTTCGGCTCTTTCTGCTTCTAGTCCAGTTGCTGTCACTGAAGGTGGTACTGGTGCAGAAGATGCTACTGGTGCTCGTACAAACTTAGGTTTGGTTATCGGCACTAACGTTCAGGCTCAAGACGCTGGATTACAATATCTTGCTGACTTGTCAATCACAGATGAAGCTAGCTTCAAATCGGGAGTAAATTTGCAAATCGGTACCGATGTTCAGGCTTATGATGCTGATCTTGACACATTGTCAGGAATGCAGTCTGGTGCTCCTACTGCATTGGCTGCATTGACTTCAGCAGAGATTGAACTTCTTGATGGTGCTTCTTCTGCAAACAACGCTGGTGCTGTAAAGGCGGCTATTTTAGACGCATCTAACAACCTTACTATTGCTGGTAACTTAACTGTTAATGGAACTCAAACCATTCTTAACGTTGCAACAATGTCTGTTGATGATCATCACATTGTTATTGCAGATGGTGCTTCACAATTGGCTGATGGACAAGGTTTGTTCTTCGGATCTGATGATGGTACGTCTAGTGAATTGGCTTCTTTCGAAGTTCTTTCTGCCTCTGATGACGCTGGATTTGTATTCTCATCTTCACTTGGCTTGATGTCTGATGCAGTTTATGTAGGGGCTTCTGGAGAAGTTGTTATCAGTTCTGGTGAATTTTCTGCTTCTGTTCCAGTTTCTGGTAACTTCTACGGTGACGGCTCTAACTTGACTGGTATCAGCGCCACAAGTGTTAAATTGTCTCATGGCATTCTCGATTCTTCTGCTAATATCAGTGCATCTATCGGCACCAAGCTAACAGTAGCTGATAGTAATAGTGCTGCAATGGAATTGACTTTACCTTCAATCAGTCCTTCTGACAAAGGTACAATGTACATTGTGAAGAGAAAAGGATCTAATAACGTTACTATTACAAGCGCTGCTTCATCTCAACTCATTGAATTCCTTGATCAAGACATCGTTCTAGAAACTGATGGTGCTGCTGTAACACTATTGGCTTCAGAAAATGGGCTAAGTGGTTCTTGGATCATCGTTTAATATTGTTTCAGTATTAAAAAGATTTATTCTTGGAGGGTTGGGCGAAAGTCCAACCCTTTTTCTATTTATATCAAAATGGAGGATTGAATATGTCTTATAAATATTCTAAAGGTGCACAAGTTATTGGAGATCTTAAAGCAGCAGATGATGCTCAAAGAGACACACTAATTGATTTTGGTGAAGATCAGATTGAATTCCAAACAAGTGGATCAACAAGAATGAAAGTACATAATAGTGGAGTTGATTTAACTGGATCTTTGCATATCTCATCATCTTCTGAGGCAGAACTTTTAAGACTGGCAAAAACTGATGCTGATTCTAGAGAAATTGTATTTGAGATGAATGGCTCTGACAGATTCAGTATGACAGTCAATAGTTTTGAGAATCTTGGACTTATTTCATACAATACAAATGATGACATGTATTTTAGACTAAATGGACATAATGCATTGTATCTCCAAGGGTACCCCAAAGAAGTGAGAATCTGGGATACTTTTAACTCTGCATATGATACAGTTGTTAATTCTGATCTTAGAGTTTCCGGAACAACACAATTTGATTCTGCTATTTCTTTTGAGGATACAATCATGGCTGAGTTATCGATACCAGATGTCGATCTTCAAATCGATACAAATGCATTTACGTTCAATGTCCCATATGCTCTGACATTTGATAAAGTTGATCTTTATCTTGATCAAGAATCTTCATCTGGGAATGTCACAGTAACAGTTAAAAACGTAACAGCAGATCCACCAGAAACAATTTTTGAACCATCAATCTCGTCTGGCGTGAAATCAGGTTCAGATACGACTGCAACAAATGCCTCTGTTTCATCTGGAACAAGAATTAGAATAGCAATCACAGGTGCAGGCACAACCGCACAAGGGTTGAGGGCGAATCTGACATTCAAAAGAGACTTATCGTAATGCCAATCGTATTAAGAAAAGAAAGATTAAGGAATGGATTGTTTGGAAGATATTTCAACAACTATTTCAGCGATGACATGAGTAACCTAACTGGCGATTCAAATTCTACCGTTCAAGAGAATATCAACTCATACTCAATCGGAACTACTGATACTTGGATGTTTCGAGGCTATTTTCTTGCTAACACAACAGCGTCTAATTGGAAGTTTCGTACAAACTCTGATGATGCCTCTTTTCTGTGGATTGGTTCAGATTCATCTGCGATCGACACCAGCCTAAACACTTCAAACGCTGTTGTTGACAACGGAGGACTCCACAGCGCTCAAACAAGAACAAGTTCGAATCTTTCTTTGACTGAAGGTGTTTTTTATCCAATTGCTATAGTGGCTGGTAACAATAGTGGGCCGGGAACCTTGACAGTTGAGTTCTCAAACAATGGAGGAACGAATTGGCAATCAGACGGAGCAGGATTCTATTTTCATAATCCTTATGCGCCCAACGGCTATAATATTGAATAAACATTCTTTTTATTAACATTACTACTATTTAATGTTGATAAACTATTATAATAGGAGTTTTATATATGTCTTTGTTGAAACAAGCAATAGTTGATGCTGCCAACTTGAAAGAAGCAGCCCTTAAGAATGCTGAGCAGATGATTCTTGAGAAGTACTCAAATGAAATTAAATCTGCTGTTGACACTTTGCTTGAGCAAGAAGAAGAAGGTGGACTAGATCTTGGAGCAGACGCAGGAGCGGAAGCACCTGCAGAAGAAGTAGCCGAGCCTACCACTTTTGAAGACGAAAACCTTATCCCTCCTTCTTATATGGAAGGTGAGCAAATCACTTCAAAAGACGGAGAAATGGAATTCTCCACTCCAGACGAAGGAGAAACAATTGATATCAATATCAGCCCAGAAGAACTAGCACAGTTCCTCAGAGACGCCGAACAGAATGATGTCGGACAATATGTCGATCCAAAGTTGGACGACTTCCAGAATCAAATGGACGATGAGCAAGTAGAAGTAGATCTTTCTCAACTTGCTGATCTTTCAGATGCTGAAGAATTGGGCTTTGATGATGATGAAGAAATCGAATTACCAGATGATCTTGAAGGTATTGAAAGAATGGTAGCGGAAGCACTTGAAGTGGATCATAAGCCACAACCTCATGGTGCTATGGGACAGTTAGGTGGTGGACTTAACTCTCTTGAACTAGAAAACGCTATCGATATGGCATTAGCAAAAGCAATGTCAGATGATATGCAAGAAGAAAACGAAGAATTGAAGAGTACTCTTGCAGAACTTGAAGAACAAGTTCAACACCTACAAGAACAAAATAAAAAGTTTAAATCCGTAACAATGCAATTGAAAGATAAACTGGAAGAATCAGTTGTCACCAATGCTAAATTGTTATACTCAAATCGTGTACTTATTAGTGCCTCCCTGAATGAGCGACAAAAATCTAAAATTGTCGAAGCTTTAAATAATGCACACACCGTAGATGAAGCAAAGACTATCTATGAAACACTTCAAAGCACAGTGAGAGAGAATACCAATTCTCCACAAACACTGAGCGAAGCTATTAATAGAAACGCTGGGCGTTCTTCTACTTTACCGAGACGTACTTCTGAAAAGGAGTCTCTCAATGAAAATGCCACTACAAGATGGAAAACTCTTGCTGGCATTAAATAAGACAATATTTATTATTAAACATGGAGGAAAAATATTATGTCTATCGTTGAAAAATTAACTGAAGGTATTGTCAGACGTGATCTTGCTAAAGAAGGTGCTGCTCTGTTGAACAAATGGGAGCGCACTGGTTTGTTGGAAGGTTTGAATTCTGATTATGCTAAAAATAACATGGCTTCTCTTCTTGAGAACCAAGCTAAGGAACTGCTTCGTGAGGCTTCTTTGATGTCATCTGGTGATGTTGAAGGTTTTGCTGCTGTTGCTTTCCCTATCGTTCGTCGTGTATTCGGCTCACTTATCGCTAACGATCTTGTTAGTGTACAGCCAATGTCTTTGCCATCTGGTTTGATCTTCTTCTTGGATTTCAAATTTGCTGAAGATGCAAAAGGACTTGGTAATCACCGTACAGATTCTCTTGATTATGATCAAGGCGATTCTATCTACGGACAAGGTATCATCGGTTCACAATTGACTGGTGGTGTATCTATTAATGAAGATAAGCAACCATACGGTTTCCAAACTGGTTTCTCTTCTGCAACTGGTTCTGCTACTTTCTCTGCTTCTGCTAATACCACAACTCACGTTTCTGGTGGTGCAGTTCTCGCAGGACAGCGTGGCGATGGCTCTACAATGGATAAGCTGCTTCGTTTCGATCCAGATATCGCTTCTGCTTCTTATGTTGCTGTTTATAAAGCATCTGCTGGAGGTTTGACTTCGAAGCAAGCAGACATCACTGAAGCTGGATTAGCAAACCTTGTTTTCTCTTCTAGTGCTGGTGGTTTAAACCAAATTAACGGTAACGGATCTACTATCGGTATTGGAGATAATCATGTTTCTGGAACCCTTGTACGTCGTTTGGTTCAATATTCTGGATCTTCAAGAGATAATATTCTTTTGCCATTCGTTTGTTCAGCCGATCCCGGTACTCTTGCTGATGCTGATTTGACAGCAGTTGTTGGCTCAAGTCTAGAATTCATCATTGCTGATAACTTTGTAACTGGTGGTGCTCTTGGTTCTGTTGCTGGTGACGACACTTGGGGACTTGAAGCTTCTTCTGATATCCCGGAGATCGAAATCAAAGTAGACTCAATCAGCGTAACAGCACGTACCAAAAAGTTGAAAGCAAAGTGGAGTCCTGAACTTGGACAAGACTTGAACGCTTACCACAACTTGGATGCTGAAGTCGAATTGACTTCTATCTTGTCTGAGCAAATTGCTTTGGAAATTGATCGTGAGATCTTGGCTGACTTGATTAAAGGTGCTAAAGCTGCTACTTACTACTGGAGTCGTTCTCCCGGATTGTTCGTGAACAAAGTTACTGGCTCTCCTACTGTAGATTCTTCTGCAATTGCTCCTGACTTCACTGGAAACGTTTCTGAATGGTATGAGACTCTGATCGAAACCATCAATGACGTATCTGCTCAAATCCACAGAAAGACACTTCGTGGTGGTGCTAACTTCTTGGTTTGCGGCCCTGAAGTTGCAAACATCCTTGAGTTCACCTCTGGTTTCCGTGCTAACGTTTCTCACGCTGATGAGAAAGGTACTGTTGGTGCTGTAAACGTAGGTTCTATCTCTAAGAAGTTTGATGTTATGGTTGATCCATACTTCCCACGTAACGTAGTTCTTGTTGGACGTAAAGGTAACTCTTTCCTTGAAAGCGGTTACGTATATGCTCCTTACGTGCCTCTTCAGGTAACTCCTACTATCTTCGGAACTGAGGACTTTGTTCCTCGTAAAGGTGTAATGACTCGTTACGCTAAGAAGATGGTTCGTCCTGATATGTACGGTTTGGTTATCGTTCGTGGACTTTTGGGTGACGATCAAGTAACCTAATCTTAGATTACTTAACTTATCCACATCAAGCCTCCTTCTCTTTGAGTTGGGGGCTTTTTTGTTATATTCTACTATTTATTGATGATAATTTCATTTTGAGGAGAACTAACAATGAAACGTAAAAAGAAACTAAGACTTCGTAAACTATCTGAAGAAAGAATGATGGCTGCCGAAAAAGCGAAACAAGAAGCGATTGCTGCAGAAGCAGCAAAAAAGGCTGCTGAAGAAAAGGCTAGAAAAGATGCTGCAGAAGCAAAAAGAAAAGCAGAAGCAGAAGCAAAAAAGAAAGCCGCCGCTAAGAAGAAGGCATCTACAAAGAAGGCTGCAGATAAAGAATAATCTTTTCTCCTCAGACTAACTATTTATAGTGAATGGAGGGACGCTAAATGTCAAAGCCTACGCTTACACCTAAGCAGCAAACATCTGTAATTGTATTACCATCTGTTGGAGATACAGCCGCTGTTGCTGCTGCTTTGCCTTTGGGTATATATGCCGCAGAGGATGATTTTCTATCAGGAGCCGCAGATCAAGTGGCTTACACCTACAAGAAGCTAGGTGGAGATGTTTTGGACATTGAGATCACAGAAGGGAATGTTTATGCCAACTATGAGGAAGCAGTATTAGAATATTCTTATATTGTCAATTCTCATCAAGCAAAGAATGTCTTATCGGATCTATTAGGGACAACTACAGGATCATTCGATTCAGATGGTATGCTTAAAGATGGAGATCTTAAAACTTCTTTATCTGGAACTGGAGTTCAGAACAGGTTCCCTCGCTTTGAATTCGCTTATGCACGTCGCATCGCCGATGGTGTTGGTGTTGATGCAGGTGTAGGTGGTAACGTAACCACATACTCTGCTTCTTTTAGTGTTGTCCCAAGTCAGCAAGACTATGATCTTCAGGCTATCCTTGAAGCAGCATCTACAGCAGGATTAGACGACGGAACAGGAAACGCAGTAGATTGGGCTGGATTGATTGGAAACAAGAAGGTGGAGGTAAGAAAAGTATATTACAGAACTCCAAACTCTATGTGGAGATTCTATGGATACTATGGTGGATTAAATACCGTAGGAAACCTCTCAAATTACGGACAGTGGAGTGATGACTCTACTTTTGAGGTAATACCTGCTTGGCAAAACAAAATGCAAGCAATGGCGTTTGAGGACGCTATATACACACGTAATTCTCACTTCTCATATGAACTAAGAAACAACAAGCTAAGATTATTCCCAACTCCAAACACTGTGACAGCAGATACTTATTGGATTGAGTTCACTATCCCCACAGAGCCTTATCTTGGAAACGATCCAGATATTGGAATCTTGGGCGTAAACAATATGAATACACTTCCATTTGAAAACATTCCTTTTGTGAACATCAATGCGATCGGAAAACAATGGATCAGAAGATATGCTCTGGCTTTATCCAAAGAAACTCTAGGACAAGTTAGATCTAAATTTGGAAATGCTATTCCAATTCCGGGAGAGTCCGTAAACCTTAACGGTGGAGAGCTTCTTTCCCAAGCAAAAGATGAGCAGAACTCTTTAAGAGAAGAACTTATCAAACTCCTCGATGAATTGACTTATACCAAGTTGGCAGAGGACGATAAAAACTTTATGGAAAATGCATCTGGGCTTCAGAAGGCAATTCCTTTGACGATATTTGTGGGGTAATTGAATGAGCAAAAAGGATAATAAATGGACGCAACCAACAGCACCTCCTCCTCCCCTATTCACAGGGAAGAAAGAGCGTGATCTAGTAAAGCAAGTTAATGACGAAATCATCGAAAGAGTCATTGGGCAAACCATTGCGTACTATCCTATTGATTATAACACGACAGACTTCCACCCAATCTATGGAGAAGCAATTGAGAAGAACTTTCTTCCTCCTATCAGAGTGCAAGCACTTATTGAATGGGAAGGGATTCAATCAGCATACACAGAGAAGATTGGAATCGACAAGCAGTCAAGCATTGTAATTCATTTCCATAAGAGAAGATTGACAGAAGATCAAGATCTTTATGTAAGGGAAGGAGACTTTGTTCTTTACGGCGATTTGCTTTACCAGATTGTAACTCTTATGGAACCAAAAAGACTATATGGACAGATTGAGCATAGATTAGAGATCAGTGCTAAGTGTGTCAGAGCAAGACAAGGAGTATTCAATGGCGAATAGATATACCAAAGGGCTTGATTTTCAGCCTTCGACAATCGAAACTATTGACATGGCAATGTATAATTATCTAACAGGGCTAAATCTGCACAGTAGTACAAACAAAGGGTTTGTTCCGACTCCAATCATATGGGTTGGGGCAGAAAGAACATTTCAATTAAAAAATGATCTTACTCTAAGAGATAGCGAAGGGCTACTGAACATCCCAGTCATAACAATCGAAAGAAAAGAAATGACAAGAGATCCAGCCAAGTCTCCATTACCAGCCAACATTCCCGACTACGGAATGGGAGGCTACATTCCAGTAAGAAGAAGGATTGTACAAGACAAGACGTCTAACTTCAAAGAAGCGCAGAACATAGAGAAGTTTGGAGGAAATGACGACGTAGGCATTTCAGAAGCCTTCTTAGCCAAAGGAAGAAAGTTCCCCAACAACATTAATCCTATGTTCGATACTCGTCCGGTTAATGCTAGAGAGAAAGTTGTATACGAGACTGTCTATATTCCCGTACCTGTTTATATTAATGTAAAATACGAGATCCATATCAGAACAGAATATATGCAACAAATGAATCAATTGATTACGCCTTTTATATCAGCAAACTCTAGATTAGGAAGAAATAGTAAATATTTTACTCTTGGGCATGACAATCATTTCTTTGAAGGATTTATTGATAACTCCTTCTCAAACGATAACAATGCAGCCAAACTTGATGAAGAAGAAAGAATTTTCAATTCTACCATCAACGTAGATGTGCTCGGATATTTGGTAGGTGGCGGAGATAACGAGAATAGCAATATCTCTAAATCATATGAAAGCATTGTTGATGTTAAAGTCTCTAGAGAAAGAGTTGCACTATCAGACAAGCACGACAGAATAAACAAAACAGGGACTGATCCTTTTTATAAAGAATAAAACAATTTTTTCTTAAATTCCTTTGAGCAAAACAGTAACTATTTACTATGAAAGTTTTTATATTATAAAACTAAGACTGTTAACAAAGGAGAAAATGACATGTCAATTGATAAATTTAGATTTGTATCTCCCGGTGTTCAGGTTGCTGAAATTGATCAATCTCGCAGAACTCGTCCCTCTGCTGAACCCGGCCCATTAATTATCGGACGATTTCAACGAGGCCCGACAATGCGCCCCGTTAAGGTAGACTCTCTGCAAGAATTATCAGAGATCTTTGGTGATCCAATCACAGGTAGAGAATCAGGTGACGTGTCTCGTAACGGAAACTTCTCTGCTCCTTCTTATGCCGCTTTTGCTGCCAATGCTTGGTTAGCTAATCAAGGTGGTGCAACTATTATGCGTCTAGTTGGAAAAGAATCAGAAAACGCCACAGAAGGCTCAGGTGAAGCTGGGTGGAATACTACCACTTCTGCTTCTGGGCAAGGTGGTGCTTGGGGACTTTGGATTGTTCCTTCTGGTACTTCTAAAGAAATGACTGGAACTCTTGGAGCTATTTTTTATTGTAAACAAAATGTAGGTGTCATTCTTTCTGGTACACTTGGAACTTCTAATAATGCTGGACAAGCATCTACAACTTATATCAAGTCCACAGATGGAAACTTTAAAGCAATTATTATGAGTGGATCTGATGCTTCTTCTTCGGCTCAAACTGCTAAAGAAACAAAATCATTTAATTTTGATCCTCAATCAAGACAATTTATTCGTAAAGTATTTAACACTACTCCACATTTAACTAACGCTAATGTAACGCCTACTGCTGATCTTGAATCATATTGGCTTGGTGAGACGTTTGAAGATAATGTGCAAAAGCTAGCTGCCGATCAATTATCTGGAACAGATTACTTTGCATTCACTGCACCTCTTATATCTGCTTCTGCTCACTACTCAGATCACACTATCGAAGCACAGCCTGCAAAGTCTGGCTGGGTTATTGCTCAAGATACTTCAACAGATTACGCTGCTTATAATCCTGCTAATATGCAAAAGTTGTTCCGATTTGTTTCTCTTGAAGAAGCAGAGTGGACTCAAAGAAACCTTAAGATCTCTATCAGAAACGTTCGCTTACCAAATGAAAACTCTGATGCAAATAAGTACGGCTCTTTCGACGTACAGATCCGTAAGATTGGAGACTCTGATGCTGCAGTTGAGCCTGTAGAATCATTCACTGGCTTGAACTTGAATCCTGCATCTCCAAATTATATTGCTGCTCGTATTGGTGATCAATATGCAGAGTGGAGTGATACAGAAAAACGATATCGTTATTTTGGCGCACATCCTAATCTTTCTAAATATTTCCGTGTTGAAATGGCTTCTGCAGTTGACGAAGGTTCAATCACAGAAGAGCTTGTGCCATTTGGATTCTTTGGACTTCCAAAGCCTGCTTCTGTATCTGTTGAAGGTGATGGAACTGCTGGAGACGGAGACAAGGCATTTATTTTAGAGCAGAGCTCGTCAGCATTTGTTGTTGATGGTGTTAATTTGGGTGCAAGAGGCACTGGAGCACTAAAGACTTC
>Ga0070752_1002658_pt1 | contig 11380 bp, 11 predicted proteins | sample VirMetDEL_Aug_30_FD_77440 | JGI IMG/M metagenome (GOLD analysis project Ga0070752, IMG submission 77440) | Aqueous microbial communities from the Delaware River and Bay under freshwater to marine salinity gradient to study organic matter... | ecosystem: Environmental > Aquatic > Marine > Coastal...
GGTTCATCTTTCTCTTTGGTGAAGTCTTGCGAGGACGTCCTCTTCTCTTCGGAGATGTTTTTCTCTTCGGAGATGTTTTTCTCTTCGGAGATGTTTTTCTCTTCGGAGATGTTTTTCTCTTCGGAGATGTTTTTCTCTTCGGTGAAGTTTTTCGAGGACGTCCTCTTCTTTTTGGTGCACCTACACCATTCTCATTGTCAACTCCCATACCATTCACATCGTCACCTCCCATACCATCCATGATTTTATTATTATAAAAAAATATAAAATAATAATAATAAATTACAAAACTAGAGTAATATTACCACAAGCTATCCTCTTTCCAGCATTCCCAGTAATGTATTTGTCAATATTTTTCTTTTCATCTTCGTACTCTGCTAATCCCATATCATCTTCACCTTCGTGAATCACAATACTTCTCCCCACAACACACCTTTCATCTTCTTGGTACAAAGAAATTTTATAATCCACGAAAGATAATTCACAAAAATTATCATCCACCATAATATTATTACACAAATCTCCATTATGACATTCCATTTTTTCTCCCTTGGCATAATTCATTCCATTTCCGTGTCGAGTACCACTTTGATTCTCCAAAGACCATTTATCTCCGACATTGAAATGACCTCCTAACTTATCACAACAATCCATTACATCTCCTTCAGTATCTTCTAAAGGTTTTTCGTGGATATGAAAACCATGGATTCCGTCAGGTAAACCTTCAATTCTCAGATAAACCTTCACCGGAGCTTCAGACGAATATTGAGTAAACTCAACTTTACCGAACAAATAACCGGTCGAAATGCTCTCCTTTCCTTCACCCCATTCTACTATGGCTGTTATCATTTTATATTCTCTTTTCTTTCTCTTTCTTTTATTCTCTTTTCTTTCTTTTATTCTCTTTTCTTTCTCTTTCTTTTATTCTCTTTTCTTTCTCTTTCTTTTATTCTCTTTTCTACGCTCTATTAACTTGAACACCATTATCAATACTGTAGATAATCATGATGATACTGGCAGCAAGAAAGAGAGCAAAAGTAAATAGGTAGGCTATTTTGACATAAGAACTGGTTAGAAATGGTTTGGCATAATAATTAACTGGTTCTAAACTAGGGCTTTTATCTTCTTGTCTTCTTCCAAATTTTCGATGTCTGAAACCATCAATTAAGTAAAGTAATAACCAAATCAAAGGAATTAAACCATAAAGAACCGAAACAGTAATTGTTACATTTTTATTTGTTAAGGTCACCATTTTTATAGTGTCTTTTTTTCTCTCCTTTCAAAGAAAAAGTGAGAAAAGGAAATAATAGCAAAATAAAATATGGAACTTTGGATAGCATTATTGATATATTTTGGGTCATTATTTGTATTGACCATTTCTTTCTTCTATATTATGAAAAGGAATATTTTCCCTAGTTTTGTACTGGCTTTGGTAATTTCTATGATTATTTTAGTAGCAGTACATCCTCCTTCCGAAGAGGATTTAGATAATGTCAATTCATCTACCGCTATCTATTTCTTGGTGCTGTTTGGTACTTTCTTCATTTTCTTTGTCTATCTGATGATTGCTGCTAGTAGTGATATACAAGCTGACAATAATTATTTCGAGATATAGATATAGAAAGAGAAGAATAAAAGATATAGAAAGAGAAGAAATATAAAATGGGATTACCAGATGGTTTGGATGCAGAAGTGATAATCGGATATTTGATGGTTTTTATTTCATCTGTTATTATTTTGGTTTATCTTGGATATGATTTTTCTTGGTTTATTGCTTCTTTCAAAAAGAAAAAGAGGGGGAGTAAAGTTGTGAAAGGAAAGGAGAGTGAAAATGGGGAAAAAGGAAAGGGAAAGGGGAGTGTAAATGAGAAAAAAGGAAAAGGAAAGGAGAGTGTAAATGAGAAAAAAGGAAAGGGAAAGGGGAGTAAAGACGAGAATGAGAAAGAAGATGGAAAGGAATCAAAGGTACCAGAGAGAAGAAAAGGAGAGGTTAAGGAACCATAAAAATAAATTTTATAAAATTTTTATAAAATTATAATATATATTCAGTAATAAAAATGCCAACAACAGAACCTAAAGGAACAGCTCTCTCAGCTTATGAAAATAACGGCGTAGTCATTGTCGAAACAGGTAAAGGTTTATGGATAACTACAATAGTAGGTATCCTAGTTTTATCCGTAGCCATAGGTTTTGGAATCTATGTGGCTTTCAAATACCCTGCTGAAAATGAAGATGACGAGGATGTAAAAAGGGTTATTACTGGAAACAAAGTTCTTTCCTGTGCTGCAGGTACTTTCATTTTTGTTCTTATTATCTGGTATGCAGTAGCCATGTTTAAGAGAAGCAAAAATTGGGATAACGAAAGATTGGAAGATGAGGCTGCTACTTTGTTCGCACATGCTTACGGAGAGAGAGCTAAAAAATTGGCTGTCGATACAGGAGGAGAAAAGCTTACAGGATTCAAAGATCAGATGTATGGTCACTTAAAGAGTGTCTTTAGCGGGAAGAACATGGAAGCAACAAAAGGTTTTTTTAGAAGTGTTGAAAATAGTGAAGCGGGAGGTGCAGCAGCAGCAAATCAAGCCGCTGGAAATATAGGGAATGCAATTGGTGAATCGGTGAGTGCTGCAGCTCGAGTGACGGCAGCGACAGCGGCAGGTTCCGGAGACGAAGATGAAGGCGGAGACGCAGCGACATTGACATTGGAGCAACCTAAGTCAGTAGCAGCAAGGAAAGAAGCAGCAAGGCAAGAAGCAGCAAGGCGAGAAGCAGCGGCGACGGCAGCGGAGACAGCGACAGTGACACCGACAGGCGGAGACACAGGCGTAGAGCCAGCGACAGAAGGAGGCGGAGGCGGAGCTCCTCCAATTGGGGCAACAGCAATATTTGGTTCCCCTTCTTCTCTCAAAAAGAAAAAGAAAGCTTCTCCTGTCAAGAAGAGAAAACCCTCCCCAACTAAGAAGAAGTCAACTTCTTCCAGACGTAAATAACTCTGACACGATTTAAATCATCCACATTTGAAAAACAGACATTTCCTTGATATGTCATTCCTAATTCTCTCACTTTTCGTTTCATATCTCTAACATACTGAATTCTTTTTCCACTTTCTGTTGTGTAATCACTCACATAAATAACCAAATGACCATTGATTTCTAAAGCAGAAACTGATTTTTCCATTGCTGGAATCAGAAAATTCTGTTTCCATTTTTCCAAAGTATTGAATTTACTAATACTTTGTGATTTTTCATTCTCATACACCTCCAAATCAAAGAAGGGAGGTGAGGTAAAAACCAAATCATATTTCTTCTCTCCTCCTTTACTTCCGCCTCTCTCGGATGAAGAGAAGGGAACCGAAGATGAAGTGAAATCCTCGAATCCAGTCTTGAACATTCTGTATTTTCCTCTCTTAGACGGAGGAAGTAAAGTAGTTATCATTTCTTGATATTTGGGATGGAGACACTCACTCGGGTCCACTCCATCATACTCACAACCATAGGCCATTGCCCCGATTAATCTATCGCCCCAACCAGCACTGAAATCTAACATTCTTTTGGGTTTAAAATACCGCAGAACACTTAGGACAACTTTGACATCAAAATTATTACATCCTCTTGCATTGTCATACAAGAATTGTTCGATTTTTGTGTACCCCCCTTCACGAAAAATTGGATTATTTTGCAACTTTTTGAACTTCTCAATTGGTGGTGGTTTGTTTTTAAAGGAACATTGCACCCTACATTTTTCAGAAAAATAATCCGTAAGTTTGGAAATGTCATCAGTTTTGACAGCCATTTGAATCCGGCAATCTTCCCTTCTGGGTTTGATTAAAATTGATGGAAGAGTTTGTAAATTTTTGAAATTTTCTTTAATTTCTTTCTTGGTCACATAATTTTCATAATACGGATACTCCATTTTATTATTGTTTACTCCTTTCTTTTTCTATTATTTTTTTCTTCTTTCTTCTATATTTGGAGAGAAGAAAAAAAGGAGAAGAAAGATGAGAGAAAAAAGAAAGAAGAGAAGAGAGAGAGAAGAAAAAAAAAGAAAGGAGAGATAATAAAATGGAACTACCCAAATATTTGTATCCGAAATATTATAGTGTTGTATTATCTGATGGAAATCAAAAAGAAGAGAAAGATATCAAATTATATAAAAATTTGAAACTAGAAAAAGATTTTTTACAAGTTAAAGTCTACTATCAACAAAACCATGAAAATAACTATAACTATGAGAAAAAATTAAAAGAAGAAACTAATATCTCTAACAAAAAATTACAAAATATTTTGAATTCTAGAGATGCTTTATTCAATTTCATTCAATATTTCAAAGAAGTTAAATTTGCTTCCAAAAAATACAATACAGGTATTGGTTTCACTAATGCTTGGAAGAAGATGTACGAAGTTTGTCAGAAATCTAACTTTATTCCTTCTAAAGTTAATACTATCAAACATTTAGATATTTGTGGTCTTCCGGGTGGGTTTGTTTTAGCTATTAATCACTATCTGAAAACCAAAACAAATGTAAAAGAATATGATTGGTATCTTCAAAGTTATTTAGAAAAAGGACATCTTCAAGATGACTTTGGATTAGTTAAAAAATACCCAAAAAGGTTTTTGGACGGAGATATTACTTCTCGGAAAAAGATAGAACATTACATTAAATTCTTTGACAAAAATAAGAGAAATATTGTTACTAGCGATTGTGGTTTGGGAGGAGCCGAAGCATATAATTCGCCTGATTTTGATTTTCGAGATAAACAGATGATGAAAATTTTCTTAGGTCAGTTTGTTTGCGGTTTGGGTGTTTTGGAGAAAGGTGGAAACTTCTTTATGAAATCTTATAATTCTTTTAATAAATTTACTGTTTCTCTTATTTATTTGATGTCTAGTTTCTTTCAAAAAGTTACTTTACTAAAACCTATGTTAAGTAAACAACCAGAAGGTAAAGAAATATATTATTGTCTTTATAATTTTACTGGTATTACAGATGACCAATTAAATAAACTTCTTAATATTTTACAAAATTACACTTCTGATGATTTAGATAGAAATATTGTTTCTTACACCAAAATGAACAAGAAATTGATTTCTCAGATAGAAGAGAGACTAGCAAAATATTATTATCAAAAATTAGAAATATCTTATAAAGTAGAAGAATATCGTCAAAATTTAATTGGGTTCGATATTTCTGATGACCCAGAAGAATATTTAAATACTATACAAGAAATCAAAAAATCTGTTCTTCCAAATTACAAGAGATTTATTTCTCATTATTACAAAAATTTAAAATACGAAAGAATCAAAGATAATGATAAATTATTATAATATATGAATTAAGTACCGTTATAATATATAATATATGAAGAAAAGAATAATAATATATAATATATGAAGAAAAGAATAATAATATATGAATTAAGTATCATTATAATATATAATGATAGTAAAATGGCAAATACTGAATGTGGAATATATTGTATTGTATCTAAGATGCCGATAACATCTCATCGTGTTATTCATGGTTTGAAAAATTTACAACATAGAGGCAGAGATTCTTTCGGTGTTTCTTACCAAACTATGGAAGGAAATATTAAAGTAGAAAAACATCAAGGTTTGGTCAGAAACTTAAATCTATTAGAAATATCTTCTATTTGGATGGGTCATGTCAGATATTCTACTAGCACTAAAATGATGAAATATTGTCAACCAATTCTTTCTTCTGAAGGGGATGAATTTTCTGTTGTTCATAACGGTAATATCAAAGATGATATCTGGGATAAAGTTTTCAAAAATTTATCTAGTTCTATTATACAAGAATACGAAGAGAATAAGATAGAATACGAAGAGATACAAGAGAATAAGATAGAATACGAAGAGATGGAAAGAAAAAAAGAGAAGATAGAAATGGAATATGATAGATATGATTCGGATACCTATAAGTTGATGTTATTGATACAATATTTTCGGAAGAATGGAAAGAGTGTTGAATATGCACTTCGATATATCTTACAACATATTGAAGGTTCTTATTGTATTCTAGTTCAAACTAAAAAATCTCTTTATCTATTAAGAGATAGATACGGTATTAAACCTTTGAGTTACTATCGAGAAAATAATAGATTTATCATAACTTCAGAAGCAGAAAGTTCACAATATCAGAATATTGAGAAAGGTTCTCTTTACTCATTAGATGTTGACACTCTCAATTTTTCCAAAATCTATACTTTGTCTCAAAAAGACGATTCGGGAAAAAAAATAATAAAAAGCAAAAGATGTATCTTTGAACATATCTACTTTATGAAAGAAAATACATTTTTTGATGGGGTGAGTATCAAAGAATGGAGAAGTCAAATTGGAAGAAAATTATTTTTACAAACACATGATTCTTTTAATCATCTTGAGAAAAGCGAAACCATTGTCTGTGGCGTTCCTTCTTCTGGAATAGTATATGGAGAATCCTTTTCTCATTGTTCTGGGTTTGAATATAAACAGTTCTTGAAAAAGAAAGCAGATTATCCACATAGAACTTTCATACTTCCAGATAATACCAAGAGAATAGATGCATGTCGAAAGAAATATTTTATTGATTTAGATATCAAAGATAAGAATATTATTTTGTTAGATGATAGTGTAGTTAGAGGTAATACTATGAAATATTTGATTGATTTTATTCGTGATTATCAACCGAAAGAAGTTCATCTTTTGGTTGGGTGTCCAGAAATTATCAAACCGTGTTTTTACGGAGTAGATTTCCCAGATGTAGAAGAATTGATTGCTAATAAACTTTCAACTTCGGAAATGAAAGATTACTTCAAATTAGATAGTTTAACTTTTTTGGATTTAACTTCTCTCAAAGATTCTGATTCTTATTGTTCTGCTTGTTTTGATGGTTCATACATATTCTAATTCCAGATTAATAGAAAAAGGTAGAGAGAGGGACCGATAATACTACTAGAAACAAGTTAAAGTATAAAATTGAAAATTAAAAAAAAGTAGAAAGCATAAATCAATAAAAAACCAAGAAACACTAATTAAGAATGTTGAGCGCAACAACAAAAAACATCTACAAAATCGACGATGCATGGGTCGATGATGTCCTCTCACTTTGGGCACGTGAAGCCCGTGAGATGGATGCGTACTACAAGCATATAGCCCGTATGTCGTACGCCGAGTTTCTTCGAAATGAATCTAAGACATCTATGGGTTAATCCACATATAACCCAAAAAAGATATAATACAATAAAATTAATATTTTTTATAGGTAACCATAAAAATATTAATAATAGAGAAAGAAAAAAGGAAGAGGAAATTAGAGAAAGAAAGAGGAGATGCTATTTAGGATGTAATCAGCATCCCTAATTTGAGAAATAGGTGTATTACCAGATAAGACACCAACAATTCTGCCGCAGTTGGCAAGAGTACCTGCATGAATGTCATAGTAAGTGTCTCCCACCATACAGGTATTTCTGGGAAGAATTCCAAGAGTGGAACAAATTTCATGAATTGGTAATGGAGAAGGTTTGTTTATTTTATTATCATCTCCGCATTTAAGACAATCCACCATTTCCAAAACACCGATTTTAGAAAGATGAAGCAAAGCATTGCTTCTGTCATCGGAAGTACAAACACCGATCTTAATTTTCCTTTTCTTCAAAGATGCGAAAAGTTCTTTAGTATTTGTAAATTCCTTTATTTTTATTTTTCCTCTTCTATTTCCATTATCATTCTTATTTTTATTTTTATTATCCTCATTTTCATCATTCTTATTTCCATTCTCATTATCATTATGAGAATATATATCATCTTCTGTGATAGGAGGTATACTATTCATCTCTTCTTCTATCTGTTGGAGAGTGTATTTGCCAGCAAACAAAGAATGTATTTTTTCGATTACTTGACTTCCAGATGACATTGATAAAACTCCTCCCTGAATAAATTTATTATTTTTCATATCATAACCTAATTCTTTTGCAAAATTATCAACATCTTCTACTTTATCTTTGAATAAATCAACGATAGATTGACAATAATGTAAAAAAAGTCCTTCATTGTCTAAGAGTGTTCCATCTTTATCAAAAATAACTAACTTTATTTCTTCTTTGAGTTTCTTTCTCCATTCTTTTCTTTTTTTGACACCTTCTTGGAAAAAAGGTTGTTCCAAAATTAAAGAAATAAAATCTACATTTCTCTGTTGACACATATAACGAAGGATTAGGTAGTTGTTAGTGACAAAACTCAAATAACCACTGACGCTAACACTAGGAGGCATTTTTTTTCTGGATTTTTCAATTTCGTTTAAAAAGAAATTTATATCTTCCATTTTAATTTTCAAATATTTGGGTATTTGAAAATTATCTCGTATATATTATATCATTCTCTTTTCTATCTCTCCCTCTCCCTCTTTCATATATTATATCATTCTCTTCCTCTCTTTTTCTCTTTTCCCTCTCTTTCATATATAATATATTCTCCCTATTTCTCTTATATCTTAATGAAATATTTGTCTTCAAGAGGTTCTACTTTATTTTTTGGAGGAAAGATATTGTCTACAATGGTTTGCATTTCGTTTTCGATTAGATATTTATTAAATCGGACTCCTTCAAATTCTTTGTATCCTATTTTTGTATTAATCTCAATTAATTTAACTTGATAATCTGCTGTTATCATTAAATCTGCTCCTAAAATTTCGTAGCAATCTTTGGTTTCTGGAAAGCAACCAACTTTAATTATACTCTTAACATCTCTAAATAAACTAATAATTTGGTTGTGTAAATCTTCTTTTATTTTTTTAGAAACTTTGAAACTGTTCGGAAAATACAAACCTTCTAAAGAACCAGTAATATGAGAATCATGAATGTCTTTATTGTTATAATCAGATTGTTTGAATTTTTTTGCAGCTGTGTAAACTTGACCTAGATTATATAGAAATGCTTCTTGATGATATACCAAATAATACATTCGAATGTGAAATTTTCTCCCTTCTAACAGAAGTGGGTCATTAATATATTCTTGTAATACCCAGTTAGTTTTCCTTCTTTTTCGATATTCTCCCAGTGTAGGTAAGTATTTTTTAAAATCTTGATAATTATCAAAAACTTCAATACCTTTTCCAGCCCAATCTCCAGCAGGTTTAAAAATCCATACTTTGTTACCATCAAACAATTTTTCCATCTTTTGGTGGTTTATTTTATCGATATCTAAATTGTAATTTTCTAAGAGATATTTTTTGTTTCCCTTTTTTTGTAAATTTTGGTATAAAGTATCTTTTTGTGTTATGTTCTTATGATTGTCTACTTGATTTTTCAACAAAGATCTAATCCCAAATACTCTTTTGTCATATACATATCTACCGTCAACATAAAAGAAATCCGGATTATTTTTTCTCTCACCTCTCTTATCATTAGAGAGAAGATAAGGAACCCAACTTCCCCTTTTTTTGAAAATATCATTAATTTCATCTTTTTTGAGATATTCTGACATAACTAAGTAAGTATAATCTCGTAAGAAATAAAAAAATTCGTAAAAATCTTCTCCATTAATTTTTCTTTCAGTATTGAAATAATAATTTTTTTGAGAAAGAGATATCATTCTTTCATTGCTAGTTCTAACCAGAATTTTAATTCTATCAGTTTTTATCCCTTCTTCTTTAACTCTGTTTCCTAGCATTTTCAAAGATTTTCGATAATATCCTTTTCTTTGTTCTTCTGGAAGTATCATGACACTCAAATAAAAACCTCCAAAAGATTTGAAAGGATGAATTCCAATAATACCAATAAATTGTTTTCTATTAGTTATTTTATAATAATATTGGGTTCTGTTTTTCATTCCAATTTCTTCTAAATTATATTTGATAAATCTATCAACTTTATCAGAATCCCAAACTTTACCATTTCCAACATATTTCATAACTGATTTCAATTTAGTTAACTTTGCAATATCTTCTCTATCTTTTTCAGTGATATCTTCTAGTTTCATTTTATTATATAATAAGTTAGTAACATTTAATTAAATGTTATTAGAAATTAGAGACTAAATGTTATGCTAAATATAACATTTAATAAACTTGAATAAAATCACTTTCTTCTTCTACTTTATTTTTGGGTGGAAAAATAGGATCTACCATTAATCTGATTTCATTTTCAAATATGTATTTTCCAAATTTGTCTTCAAGAGATGGTAAACGAGGATTTTCATTAATCTCTATTATTTTAACTTGATAATCGTTGGTTATCATTACATCAAAACCAAAGACTTGGTAGCAATCTTTTGACTCAGAATAACAATTGAAAACTTTATCTATTCCTCCAATCAAATGAAATAAATTTTCCATTTGTTGCTGTATCTCATATTTTATTTTTTGATTTACACCTAAATCTTCGGGGTAAAATTTTAATAAATCAGGGTGGCGATATAGATGAGTATCGTGAATGTTTTTATTTTGATAATCTTCTTTCTTGTAATTTTTACCAGCAGAAAATATTTCTGCTCTCCTTAATATATATTTTTTCTCTTGATGAACTAAAGAATATCCACGGATGTGGAATTTTTTACCATCTATCAGCATCGGGTTATTAATATATTCTTGCAGTACCCAATCATTAAATTTATTAAGATCTTTATTTGGAATTTTTTTCTTTATTGGATCTAAGGATTTTTTAAAAAAATCTGAATTAACATAATCATAGAATTTTTGAAAACTTTCAAAAACTTCCACTCCGATACCGCTCCAACCATGGATGGGTTTAAAAATAAGAACATCGTATTTTTCAAACATTTTTCTAATCATATTCATATTCATATTTTTTAAATTAACATAATAGTTTCCTACTAGATATTCTTTAGCAGAAGGTATCTTTTCTAATTCTTCGAATAATATATTTTTATCTGTTGATTTTATTCCTCTCTTGATAGTTACATTCTTGAGAAGACACTTCAAAGAAAATAATCTCTTATCGTATTTAAAATCAGCATAGATATACATAAAATCTACTTTATCCTTGTCCTTTTTTGGATTGTAAGGTCTCCAATTACCTCTTTTCTCTAAAATTTTTCCTGCCATCTCATTCTCTTCTTTTGATTTAAACCCAAAATAATAAGTATACTTTCGGAGAAAATAATGAAATTCTAAATATTCTTTTCCTTCTATTTTTTTGTCTCCGTTAAAATAACATCTATTTTCTAATAGTTCTCTCATTTTTTTATTTCTCTTTGCTACTAATATTCTAATTTTATCGTATTTAAATTCTTTTCTAGGTGTTTTTATCAGTTCTTCGTATTCTTGTTGATTCTTAATAATATAATAACCTCTGCTCATAATTTTATTATATTGTAATAAATAATTAACTTTTATTACAAATAATAGTAAAAATGATATTCTAACA
>Ga0070752_1002659_pt1 | contig 11379 bp, 10 predicted proteins | sample VirMetDEL_Aug_30_FD_77440 | JGI IMG/M metagenome (GOLD analysis project Ga0070752, IMG submission 77440) | Aqueous microbial communities from the Delaware River and Bay under freshwater to marine salinity gradient to study organic matter... | ecosystem: Environmental > Aquatic > Marine > Coastal...
AATGTCGTGCTGATCATGACGTCGAACGCAGGCGCGTCCGAGCAGGCGAAAGAAGCGATCGGCTTTGGCCGTGACCGTCGCACAGGCGAGGATACCGCCGCGATTGAACGGACCTTCACGCCCGAATTCCGCAACCGTCTGGACGCGGTGATCAGCTTTGCGCCGCTTCCGAAAGAGGTGATCTTGCGGGTGGTCGAGAAGTTCGTGCTGCAGCTTGAAGCTCAGCTGATGGACCGCAACGTGACGATTGAACTGTCCACCAAAGCCGCCGAATGGCTGGGCGACAAAGGCTATGATGCACGAATGGGTGCGCGCCCCCTTGGACGCGTCATCCAAGAGCACATCAAAAAGCCCCTCGCCGAAGAGCTGCTGTTCGGCAAGCTGGCGAAAGGTGGTGTGGTCAAGGTCAACGTCAAGAAGGGCGAGCTGGACCTGACGACCCTCGGGTCGGAAAACCCCAAGCTGACAGGCAACAAGCCACCGTTGCTGACAGCTGAATGATACCACGCAGCGCCGTATTTGCGCTTGCCCTGCCCTTTGCCAGCCCCGTGCTGGCAGAGGGTTTTCTTATCTCCCCGCCCCTTGACTGCGACCTTGGCACAGACTGCTTCATCCAGCAGTATGTCGATAGCGATCCGTCGTCTGATGCGATGGATTTCACCTGTGCCGCGTTAAGCTATGACGGGCACAAAGGCACGGATTTCGCACTGCCCAGCCGGGCCCGTATCGCCGACAACATCCCCGTCCTTGCCAGCGCCGCAGGCCGTGTCACCGGTATGCGCGACGGTATGGCTGACAGCGGTTACACCAGCGAAAACGCCGCCGGTATCGACGGTAAGGAATGTGGCAACGGCGTCGTGCTTGACCACGGGAACGGTTGGGAAACGCAGTACTGCCACCTCAAACAAGGCTCCGTCAGCGTCACCACGGGGCAAGAGGTCGCCTTGGGCGATACCATCGGCTTTGTCGGGCAGTCGGGAAAGGCCGCCTTCCCCCATGTGCATCTGTCGGTGCGCAAAGACGGGGCCGTCGTTGATCCCTTCGATCCCGATGGGACCACCAGCTGCGACGCGCCCGGTGATAGCAATCTTTGGGCCGAACGGCCCGACTACCGCGCCGGTGGGCTGATCAGCATTGGTTTTGCCGATGCGGTCCCCGCCTATGACGCCATCAAACAAGGCGAGGCAGCGGCGGCGTCCCTGCCCGTGGATGCGGATGCGCTGGTTGTCTGGGGCTACATGTTTGGCACGCGGGCGCATGACATCGTAACCTGTCCATCACCGGCCCTGACGGCATGGTGATCGCGGATGATGTGACGCTGACCAAAACCCAGGCCCAAGCCTTTCGCGCCATCGGCAAACGTGGCCGCGTGGACTGGCCCGCGGGCACCTATACCGGCACGGTGACGATGATCCGCGGCCTGCAGATCATCAGCCAACGCAGCACGGAAATCGAGGTCAAATAACGCTACCTCTCGGTCAGCTTAAGCTCGATCCGGCGGTTTTGCGCGCGGGCGGCTTCGGTATTGCCACTGGCAACGGGCTGATATTGGCCAAAGCCGTTCGCGGCCAGCCGTTCCGGTGCAATCCCGAGGAAGTTGATCATATATTTGACCACTGACAGGGCGCGCGCCTGACTAAGCTCCCAGTTATCCGCAAATTCGCCCAACCCCGACAGCGGCTGATTGTCGGTATGCCCGTCTACGCGAATGACCCAGTCGATTTCAGGCGGGATATCGGCTGCGATGTTGCGCAGGATACCGGCGACCTTGGCGATCTCTCCGCGACCATCGGCGGATAGCGTGGCGGCCCCCGGGGGGAACAACACCTCGGAAGAGAAGACGAAACGGTCCCCCTCGATGCGCACACCCTCCTGATTGCCCAAAAGCGCGCGCAAGCGGCCAAAGAACTCGGACCGGTATTGTTCGAGGTTCTTCGTCTCGGCCTCCAGCCGCGCACGTTCAGCCGCTTCAAGCTCGGCGCGGCGGCGTTCTTCGGCGGCGACCCGTGCGAGGGCGGTGTTCAGATCTGACCCCAACGATTGCAACTGCACCTCTTTCGCGGCATCGCGTGCGACGGCATCATCCAGCAGGGATTGCAGCTCTCCCAACTGGCCGCGCAGGGCGGCGACCTGCTGGTTCAATAGTTCTGTCTGGCGTTGTGCCGCGGCAGTCGCCGCTTCTTCCTGCGCCAGCTCGGACCGGGCGGCATCCAGCAAAGCGGCCTGTTTCTCTGCATCCGACAGCTCTGCCTCGGCGCGGTTCTCAGCGGCAAGCTTTGCCGCAAGCGCATCCGCCAGTTTGGCGCGCAGCTCTGCCCGATCGGCCTGTGTTGCTTCAAGAGTTTCGGTTTCCGCCAGCGCAGCGGCAAGTTCTGCATCCAGCGTTTCCTTGGCAGCGCGGGCGGCGGCCAGCAGGGTCAGCGTATCCTCGGCCTCTTGGCGCTGCGTCTCTAGCGCCAGCGTCATTGCGGTCAGCTCTGCATCGGCATTTTCCAGCTTTTCGCGCAAGCGTTCGGCGGCGGCAGCTTCGGCCAGACGGGCCGCTTCGGCCTCTGACAGCGCGGCGGCATTCTGCGCGGCGGCGGTTTCCAAAGCGGCCTGCGCATCCTGATTTTGCGCCCGCAGATCGTCTACCAGCGCCGTCAGCGCATCACGGCGGGCGGCGGCAAGGCGGGCGGCTTCGGCTTGGGCGTCCGTCTCTGACCGCGCCTGCGCCAAGGCAAGGTTTAACGCCTCTTGCGCGCTCAGCAGTTCTTCTTGTCGCGTCTCAAGCGCCTCTCCACGGGCGACCGCCGCATCCCGTTGGGACAACAGGCTTGCCACCTGCGCCTCGAAACCGGTGATCTTGGCCTCTGCCGCGTCAAGCTGTGCGGCCTGCGCATCGCGTGTCGCGGTCAAGGAGGCGATCATCGCCGCCTGCTCTGCCGCCTGATCGCGGGCAGCGGTGAGGGATGTGTTCAGCGTCCCCAGTTCTGCCTCAAGCTCGGCCGTGGTTTGCCGTTCCATCCCAAGCGCTTGCGCCAGCGCCGCGACTTCGCCCGACAGCGAATTCAGCTCGTTCTCTTGCCCGTTGATCCGCTGGGTCTGTACGGCTTGCAGCACCATAAAGATGGTCAGCACGAACATCAGCACCAGCAAAAGACCCGTCATCGCATCCACGAATCCCGGCCAGATCGAGCCCTGAAACCGTGCCCCAGTGCGTCGGGAAAGCGCCATGATCAGCTGCCCTCGGTGTCGGTACGGTCAGGGGTGCGCAAGCGGCGCGGCTCAGCGCCACGCGGGGCCGACAGCGCCTTGGCCAGCAAGGATATATCCTTGCGCAACTCGGCCATCGTCTCCTGCCGTCCGGCTGAAATCTCTTCGAGAATACGCAGCATCTGCACGTCGATCGACCGCAGGCGCATCCGGCTTTCCGCATCCGCGCGTTCGTGTTCACCCTGCCCTTCAAGCACGGCCACCATACGCTCCTGCCCTTTGGCGATCCGGTCAAGGCTTTCAGCCGGCGTATCGGTCTGTGCGGCCCGCGCCGACAATTCCTCCATCGTGGCGGCCAGCGCGCCGATCTTGCTGTTCAGCGCGGTCTGGCTTTCCGCCGATTGTCCGATCAGCTGACGCAGGCTGTCCATCTGTTCGGCCATGTGATCCAGCACACCAGCCACCGCGTTTTGATCCGACGCCCCGTCCTCGCCCGAGGAAAAACCGACGCGGGTGATCGAGCTGAGCCAATCTTCAAGCTCTTGATAAAAGCGGTTCTGCCCGTGACCGGCAAAGAGTTCAAGCAAGCCAACCACCAGCGACCCCGCCAGCCCCAAAAGGGACGACCCGAACGCCACCCCCATACCGCCAAGCTGCGATTCCAGCCCTGTCATCAGGCGCGCGAACATATCGGTGCTGCCGTCCCCTTCTTGCGGGGCGAGGCTGCGGATGGTTTCAACCACCGCCGGTACGGTCGTCGCCAAGCCGTAGAACGTGCCCAGAAGCCCGAGGAAGATCAGCATGTTGACGATATAACGCGTGATCTCGCGCGCTTCGTCGATGCGGGTGGCGACGGAATCCAGGATAGATCGGGTAGAGGTCGCGTTCACCTGCATCCGCGCGCCGCGTGTGCGCAGCAGCGATGCCAGCGGTGCCAGCAGCTGCGGGGCGACGGCATCGGCATTGGGCGCGTCAGAGGCAAAATTCTCGATCCAGCGGACAGAGCCGATCAGCTGCACCACCTGATAAAAGCAGGCGATCACACCGATGAAGAAGACGACAATGATGACCCCGTTCAAATAGGGGTTCGCCGCAAAAATAGGCAAAACGCTTGGCAGCGCCAGAAAAGCCCCGATGCAGGTCAGCCCGAGGGCGATCAGCATCAGCGTGATCTGCCGCACCGGCTGGGAAAACTGTGGTTTGGATTCGCGATCTGACTGCGCCATGCCTCGTGGCTCCTGACACTTTTGTGCTTCTGTTGCCGCAGCCTACACTTAATCCCGACGGTTATGCCACGGATTTATGCGCATAAAGTCTTTACGCGGTCGTGCAGCCACGCCAGCGACGGATCATGCAGCCCGATCTGCGTCAGATGCGCTGCGGTGTTGAACAGATATTCGGTATTCGGCCCCATGCCGCCAACTGCGCCCGAGATGATCTGCGCCTGCTCTTCCAGCGGCAAGCCGCCGCAGTATTGGTCATGTTCCGCGTCAATCACATAGACCAAGGCCGCAACTGTGCGCCCGTCCTCTAGCTGCACATCCAGGGTTTTCTCTACATAAGCCGACGACACAAGCTCGCGTTCGCGCAAATAGGCCAGCGTCGCCTCTTCGGTGCCCGGTGCCACGCGCAGCGCCATGCCATCGCAGGCCGTGCCGGTATCCGCATCCAGCGCCAGCACAAGCCCTGGACGTTCGACCGAGCCACGGTGGTGGATGGAGCGCATGCAGAAAGACCGCGCATACCCGGGCAACCGCCCGATCACGCTTTCCGCGACGTCAAACCCCGGTTTCCACAATAAGCTGCCGTAACCGAACACCCACATTGCCATGTCTCTGGTCCTTTATCATTGGCTTGTTTAAAGCTGCGCTATCGCAGGCGTTAATAAGGTGTTGGGTAAAATGGGCAAGGTCGTGTTGGTTATTGTCGTTCTGGCGGCGGTTTGGTGCGGATGGTGGGTCGCTGCCTCGTCCGGATTGCAGCGGGGCATCGCGAAACTGATCGAAACGCGCCGCGCAGCCGGGTGGCAGGCAGACGTGGGCGAAATGAAAAAGCAGGGCTTCCCCACGCGGTTGCAAACCCGTCTGACCGATGTGACCCTGACCCCGCCGGCCCAAAGTGCCGGGCGCGGGATCGCCAGTGCCGTCGCGGCAAAGCGCATCGACATCTCTACCCCCGCATACTGGCCCGGATATGTCACCGTAGCCTCGCCCTATATCGAACTTGGCCTGTCCGGCCCCAACCTGCGCGCCATGTTGTCGGCCGAGGACGTGACAACCGATCTGCGCCTACGCCCCAGTGTTTCCGGCCAGCTTGACCGGTTGACGCTGGACGGCGGGGCCTGGGTGCTTGACCTGCCCGTCACCGGCCCTGTCGAGGGGCGCGGGTTGAACGTCAGCGCTGTGCAACAGACCGTCGGCCAGCCGATCTACGATCTGGCGCTGGACGCGCAGAACGTCACCCCCAGTGCCGCACTGCGCGGCCTGTTCGGCCTGCCCGAGGATTGGGCAGAGGCGTTTGACACCGTCACCGCCAAAGCGACCATCACCTTTGACCGGCTGTGGGACCGTAAGGCCCTTGGCCGGACCCGCCCCCAGCCCCGCGTGATCGACCTGCGTCACGCCGAGCTTGCCTGGGGCGACATTGCCCTGTCCCTGAGCGGCACAATTGCGGTCGCCGAAGATGGTCTGGCAACAGGGACATTGTCGGTCGCGGCACAAGACTGGCCGACGATGCTGACCATGGCCGAGAGCGCGGGGTACATCCCCCCCAACTTCCGCCCCCAAGCGGAACAAATGCTGAAGGGGTTGGCGCAAATGTCGGGAAACACCGATGCGCTGGATCTGGACATCACCGTGAAGGACGGAAAAATGTCTATGGGGTTCATCCCCTTGGGCCGAGCACCCAAGATTATCTTGCGCTGAATTGCGTTAAATCAACGACAGTAGGTCCCCTTGCGATACCGCGCCGTGTCGAAATGAAAGTGATCCAGATGGAAGCGGTTCGCTTTCGGGCCAAGCACGGTGCCAAACGGCCCGCAGGCCCCCTTGTGCACCCGACGCATGGCCTTACGGCTGGCGGGGGCATTCCAGCCCTTCAACACACTGACCTCAGCGCCGCTGTGCATCTGGAAACCCGAGATATCGATCGCCCGCCCGCGCCCGTGTTCTGATATCTTGCCACCCGGCTGGTTGTTGCGCGTCCGGCAGGCGTAATGGGCGGCGACACGCAGCCCGCGCAGGCCACCCTGACCGGCAAAAGCGGGCTTTGCCGATTGATCAATCCATGTTTTCAATGCTTTGGCAGTCTTGCAGTCCATCACCGCCGCTTGGCTCAACCGTACGCCCGACACCGATTGGATCTGAACCGCATCGCTGACACCACATCCCTTGAGCTTGGGTTGCACGCGCCCGATCGCCTTGCCCTGAATGGAAATATCCCCGCATACAGCGCCCTTAGCCAGCAGGCGGCGTTTGGCCTTGGCCGCTTGCTCTGCCTTACGGCTGCGCAGGCTGGGCCGTAGCGAGGAGGCGATCCCGCCCGTGGCCGCTATCGCGCGTTTGGCCCCCGCATTGCGCGGCGGCGTGGCAATCGACCCTTGGGGTGTCAGCGCAGCCCCCCCGGCCAAAGCCGGCGGGCGCAAAGAGGTATCGGGTCCGGCCAGTGCGGCACCGGAAAGCAGCGCGTATATCAGCGCCGCCCGGATCATTTATTGCCGGGTTGGCGACCAAAGTTCGGCGCGTCCGTGTCCTGCCCCGCTTCGATAATCCCGCGACGGATCGCGCGGGTACGGGTGAAGTAATCATGTAGATGATCGCCATCCCCCATACGGATCGCGCGCTGCAATGCGAAAAGCTCTTCCGTAAAGCGGCCCAGAATCTCGAGCGTGGCCTCCTTGTTGGTCAGGAACACATCGCGCCACATGGTCGGATCGCTTGCCGCGATGCGGGTAAAGTCGCGAAAACCCGCGGCTGAATATTTGATCACTTCGCTATCGGTCACGCGGCGCAAATCGTCGGCCACGCCCACCATCGTATACGCGATCAAATGCGGCGCATGGCTGGTCACCGCAAGCACCAGATCGTGATGCTCCGCATCCATTTCCTCGACATTGGCACCCATACCATCCCAAAGGTTCCGCAACCGCGAGATCGCATTGGCGTTGGTGTCGGGCACAGGCACCAGCAGGCACCAGCGGTTGTCAAAAAGCTCTGCAAAGCCGCTGCGTGGGCCGGAGTGTTCGGTCCCCGCCAAAGGGTGTGCGGGGATGAAATGCACGCCGTCGGGCAGCAGTGGGCCCACTTGCGCGATCACATCCGCCTTGACCGACCCCACATCCGTCACCGTGCAGCCGGGTTTGAGATGCCCGGCCATCTCGGCCGCGACCGACCCCATGACGCCAACGGGTACACAAAGCACCACCAGATCCGCGTCTTTCACCGTCTTGGCGATGGAATCGCAGACCTCGTCGCACAGGCCAATCTCGCGGGCGGTGTCGCGGGTTTCGGCGCTGCGCGCAAAGCCCGACACATGGCCCGCAAGCCCGCCGCGCTTCATCGCCCAGAACATCGAAGAGGCGATCAGCCCCAAGCCGATCAGCGCGACTTTCTCATAAATTACGGGCATATCAGTCGCCTTTAAACTGTCGGATCGCATGCACCACGCGGCGGCATGCGCTTTCATCGCCCACGGTGATCCGCAAGCAGGTCGGCAGCTGGTAGCCCGCCACGCGCCGCACGATCAACCCTTGGGTCTTGAGGTATTCATCACAGGCCTCGGCCTCTTCCTGCGACTTGAACCGCGCGAGGATGAAGTTCGCGCAAGACACATCAGACGGCACGCCGATCTCTGCCAGCGCATCAGCCATCCAACTGCGCCATTTGGCGTTCTCGCTCCGGCAATGGGCGGCGTAGCCGGTATCCTTGATCGCCGCCGTCGCCGCATTCAGCGCGGCTTGCGACAGGTTGAACGGCCCGCGCACACGATTCAGCACATCGATAATATGCGCCGGTGCATAGCCCCAACCGATCCGCAGCCCGCCCAGACCGTAAAGCTTCGAGAACGTCCGCGTCATCACGATATTATCGTGGCTATCGACCAAAGCCGCGCCGCCGTCATAGCCTTCGACATATTCGGCATAGGCCCCGTCAAGCACCAGAATTGCCTGTTTGGGGATACCGGCGGCAAGACGTTCAATCTCGCTCAGCCCGATCATGGTGCCGGTGGGGTTGTTCGGGTTTGCGATGAACACCAGCCGCGTTTTGTCGGTGCACCCCGCGAGCAGCGCGTCCACATCCGTGACCCGTTCGTTTTCGGGCACCTCGACCGGGGTCGCGCCATTGGCCAGCGCGGAGATTCGGTACATGCCAAAGCCGTGCACCGTGTGCAGCACCTCTGTCCCCTCGCCCGAGAACGCTTGGCACAAAAAGGCGATGATCTCGTCCGACCCGGCGCCGCAAATGATGCGGTCAGCGTCCAGCCCGTGCACCTGCGCGATCGCCTGACGCAGCGCGGTATGATCAGAGGACGGATAGCGGTGCAGATCATAGGACGCATCGCGGAACGCTTTGACGGCCGCGTCGGACGGGCCAAGCGGGTTCTCGTTCGAGCTGAGCTTGATCACATTATCAAGCCCCGCCACATGGGACGCCCCGCCTTGATACAGTGCGATGTCCATAATGCCGGGTTGCGGGCGAATAGCGGTTGTCATCTGTCATGTCTCCTGTCGGGCGGACCATAAACGCGCGCCGTCGCCAGCGCCACTACGATCTTGTCCCAGCGTCATATGGCCCCGCGCTAAAGGCGCGTCACCAAACGCAAAAAGGGCCACGCCGGTCTTTCCAGCGTGGCCCCTTCGGCATTGATATGCGAGGAACCTTAGTTCTTCGCGTAGAATTCGACCACGAGGTTCGGTTCCATCATGACAGGGTATGGCACGTCGCCCAAAGCGGGGGTGCGCACGAATGTCGCTGTCATCTTGGAGTGATCTGCCTCGATGTAGTCAGGCACGTCACGCTCTGCCAGTTGCGTCGCTTCGAGCAGGGCAACCATTTGCTTGGAACGGTCACGCACTTCGATCACGTCGCCTTCTTTGACGCGGTAGGAAGGAATGTTAACCTTCTTGCCGTTCACTTTGACGTGGCCGTGGTTCACGAACTGGCGCGCAGCGAAAACGGTCGCGACGAATTTGGCGCGGTATACAACGGCGTCCAGACGACGCTCCAGCAGACCGATCAGGTTTTCACCTGTGTCGCCTTTTACACGCTCGGCTTCACCGTAGATGCGGCGGAATTGCTTTTCGGTCAGATCGCCGTAGTAGCCTTTCAGCTTCTGCTTGGCGCGCAGCTGAATGCCGAAGTCGGACATTTTGCCCTTGCGGCGCTGACCGTGCTGGCCGGGGCCGTATTCACGACGGTTCACTGGGGACTTAGGACGGCCCCAGATGTTTTCGCCCATACGGCGGTCAATTTTGTGCTTGGCAGCTGTACGCTTAGTCACGGCTGTTCTCCTTTTTGAGGCCCCCGCAGGATTGCGACGGGCGGTAAAGGGCGTTGTCCTCTGGCCGAAGCCTGACAGGGTTCCCCTTGCGGGGTCCACCAACACCAATCAAGCGGCGCTTATACGGTGCTGCGGGTTGGAGTCAATGCACGAACTTGGCCCAATTAGCCTCAAATCATAGCTTATTAGGCAGTAGCGGTCGGGAAGTCCGCGAAAATGCGCATTTCGATGAACGCTCCGCCGCCCTACGTCATGTGACCCGCCGAACGTTGCCTTAAAATCGCCAAAATCGTTAACAAAAAGTTAAAGCGGGCACTTTTAAGTTGAAATGTTAACGATTGTCACGCAGCATCAAGGTGTTGAACGGTTTGAGGGGGCTAGTGTGACGCATAACATGGGCTATCGCGGCGGATACTGTTTGCATCCAATGCACTTCATCGGAACTCATAACGCAGTTGTGGTGCATCGCGTCGAAAGACCACGCGCATGAGTATCTTGGCCGTCGAGGACAATCAAGATCTGCGCAATTTGCTAGAAGAATATCTTCGGACGCAAGATCACGAATATGTCCGCACGGCCGCCTCCGGCAAGGAGGCGCTTGAAGTCATCCATAGCGCGCCGGTTATTTTCGACTGCCTACTGCTCGACATCCAGATGCCGGAAATGTCCGGCGTAGAGCTGATCCCCCACATCCGACAAATCGACGGGTACGAATTCGTGCCCATCATCATGCTCACCGGGGTAAAGAACAGCGAAAGCATCGCGAAATCCTTCGTGGCGGGCGCGTGGGACTATATCATCAAACCGTTCGAGTTCTTCGACCTTGAGGCACGTATTCATGGTGCAGAAATGCGCAACGCCGAATTTGTCCGGCACCTGAAACGCCCGCATGAATCCCCCAACCAAGAGAATTTCGACGTTCTGAAAGAGCTCGCGCTCGACCGTCCGATGTCGCCCTCCGAGCTTTCCGAGAGCGGCCTTGTCCCGCAGGACGCCTTTGAAAACTGCATTATGCGCATGCAATCCGAGTTTGGTGGCGGCATGCAGATCGCTGTGATCGTGCTGCAGAACTTTGCGGATGTGCTTTCGCAGGTTCCGCAAGACCAGCGCGTCGAGTTTTCCGTCGGATTGGCACGCAGGTTGACCGATGCGCTCAGCAGCCTGAACCTTATCGTGACATATCGATCAAACGGCACCTTCGCCGCGCTCTCGCCCGCGCTTAAAACGCAATCCACGCTCAATATTGCTGACGTGGTGAAGAACGCGGTCCAGACCTCGCCAGAGGCAGCATGTCATCGCGATATCGTGGTCAACGTCGACTACTGCCGCACCAAGGCATTCTCGACCAGCGGCGACACGATTGTGATGCTTGACCAACTCGCAAAGCGCCTAAGTACCGTTACCGCCTAACACGGCCACAGCGGCCTAGCCGGCGTCCCAGTCGTGTTTGGGCCTTTGCGCCACAGCTTGATGACGGGGACAGCACGTCAAATGGTCATTCACCATGCCCACAGCCTCCATGAACGCATAGACGATTGTCGGGCCGCAGAACTTAAACCCCCGTTTTTTCAAATCAGCCGATATCTGCTTTGAAAGCGGCGTCCATGCGGGAACATCCGACTGACGCTCAAACCGGTTTTGCAGTGGCTCGAACCCCACGTATTTCCATAAGTACCGATCAAATCC
>Ga0070752_1002666_pt1 | contig 11361 bp, 11 predicted proteins | sample VirMetDEL_Aug_30_FD_77440 | JGI IMG/M metagenome (GOLD analysis project Ga0070752, IMG submission 77440) | Aqueous microbial communities from the Delaware River and Bay under freshwater to marine salinity gradient to study organic matter... | ecosystem: Environmental > Aquatic > Marine > Coastal...
TGTTGGGGCCGGTGATCACCTGCATGCGCTGTTTGGGACCCAGCACCGTGTCGTTGGCGATGAAGCTGCCGCCGCTGGTCTCGTTCAGGCGCGCTTCCACCACCGGGTGCCGCCCGCCGCGAATGTGGATGCACGGCTCGGGCACGAACTGCGGCTCGCACCAGTTCAGCGTGAGAGCGCGCTCGGTGAGTGCACACAGCGCGTCGAGCGCGGCCATGGCGCGGGCCAGTTGCGTGAGCGGGACCACGTAATCCTGAAGCTGGTCGAGGAGTTGTTCGTACAGCCATTTCTCGCGCGCCAGTGCCCGGTCCTGCGCCGAGAGCGCCTTGTCCTCGAAAGCCTTCAGCTCGGGCGTGATGAAACGCTCGGCGTTCTTCAGCGTCTGGCGGCGCCGGTAGTCGTCCGGCACCTTGGCGGCCTGGCCTTGCGTGACCTCGATGTAGAAGCCGTGCACCTTGTTGAACTGCACGCGCAGGTTGGTGATGCCGGTGCGTGCGCGTTCGCGTTGTTCGAGCTCGATCAGGAAACCATCGCAGTTGTTCTGGATGCCGCGCAGCTCGTCGAGCTCGCCATCGAAGCCATCGGCGATCACCCCGCCGTCGCGCACCAGCGCGGCCGGTTCGGCCAGCAGCGCCGCGCGCAGCAGATCGGCGCAACCTTTCGGCGGAGTGAGGTGCTGCCCGATGCCTTGCAGCAGCGCACTGGCGGTTGGATCGCCGAGCTGGCGTGCGAGCTGCTGCGCGCGCTCGAGTGTCTGACCCAGGCCCACGAGTTCGCGCGGTTTCACCTGCCGCAGCGCGATTCGCGCGGTGATGCGCTCCACATCGCTTGCCCCCTTGAGCGACTGGCGCAGACCTTGCCACAGGCCATCCTGCAGCACAGCAATGGCGCCCAGCCGGTCGCGCGCCTGGGCGCGGTCGCGCCGGGGTTCCAGCAGCCACTGGCGCAGCGCGCGGCTGCCCATGCCGGTGCAGCACACATCGAGCAACGAAAGCAAGGTCGGGCTGGTCTCGCCGCGCAGCGTCTGCGTCAGTTCGAGATTGCGCCGCGTGTTCGCCGGCAGGTCGATGCGATCGCCGCTGCGCGCCACCTGCAGGCTGCGCACATGGGTGAGCGTTCGACCCTGCGTATGTTCGGCGTATTGCAGCAGCGCGGCGGCGGCAGCGTGTGCGTCTGGCAGGTCTTGCGCATCCCAGCCGGCCAGGCTCGCGGCCTGCAGCTGTTCCAGCAGCTTGCGCTGGCCCAGCCCGGCGTCGAACGCCCAGGCCGGGCGCAGCACGGCCACCAGCCGCGCACCGTTGGCGCTGCTCTGGCTGGCCAGGCCCTGCACCGCGCGCTCGAACGCGGGCGTGGCTTCGGCGCTGTAGAGCAATTCGCCCGGGCCAATGCGCGCCACCCAGTCGGCCAGCTCGTCGCTGGCGCATTGCGCCAGGAAGACGATGCCCTGCGTGACCGACATCCAGGCCAGACCGCAACCGGTGCGCGCGCCAGGGTGCACGGCCATCAGCAGCGCTTCGGTCTTGTCGGAGAGCAGCTCGCTGTCTGTCAGCGTGCCGGGGGTGACCACGCGCACCACCTTGCGTTCCACCGGACCCTTGGCCGTCGCCACGTCGCCCACCTGCTCGCAGATCGCGACCGACTCGCCCAGCTTGATCAGCCGCGCCAGATAGGTGTCGACCGAGTGAAAGGGCACACCCGCCATCACCACCGGCTGGCCGGCCGACTGGCCACGTTGCGTGAGCGTGATGTCGAGCAACCGGGCAGCCTTCTCGGCATCGGCAAAGAACAACTCGTAGAAATCGCCCATGCGGTAGAACAGCAGCGTGTCCGGATGCCCGGCCTTGAGGGCCAGGTACTGCTGCATCATGGGGGTGTGCAAGGACAGGTCGCCCATCGTGGCGCTGTCTGCAAGATCGTTTTTCATCAAGAACCTGGGTGAAGCGCGTTATCTTAGGTGAAGGAAGGCGTGCGCCGCGCCGCCACCCGGTGGTCGTGCCCGGCGATCAGCTCCACCGCGACGCCAGCGTTTCACGCGGTTTGCATCCCGCGCAAGAACGCGTCTTGTCAGCCATCCCCCGGCTACTCCCCTCACGTCGGGCTGACGAACTCCCGCATCACACCCGCGGCCTGCTGCATCAGCAGGAAGTTGTCGTCCGAGAGGCCGCGCTCGACCAGGTCAAAGTGGCACAGCGTGCCGACCAGCTGGCCGCGGGAGTCACTCACCGGCACGCCGTGGTAGGCCATCATCACGCCCTTGTAGGGATGGCCCTCCAGCCGCTCGTCCAGGGCCGAATTGCCGGTCGCAAAACTGCCGTCGCGCAGCACGAACTGGCAGAAGCTCACGTCCAGAGGCACTTCGGCGAGGTACTCGGGCTTCATTTCTCCCGCTTTGTCGTACAGACCCAGATTCCTCAAACGGGCGTCCTGAAGCCGGTACACCGCCGTATAGCGGTGGTCGGTGCGCTGATTGAGAAATTTCAATCCACCGTCGATTCCTGCCTCGCGAAGGGCGGCACGCAATTGATCGAGGGTATCGGTGTGCACGGAGGAGGCCATGATGGGGGGCGAAGGGTGTGGGTGCGAAGGCAGGAAGGATACCCGTTGCCGGCCCTGTCGGCTGGCGAAGGGACTGGCTTCATGTGGATGACAATCGGCCCTCATCGGCTCGATCTTCTCATCTGCCATGCCGCCTGCCAGCCCACTGGAAACACGCCTTTGCTGACCCTCACCTGGCCCGTGGTGGCCGCCGTGCTGGTGGGCGCGTTGCTGCACGCTGCCTGGAACGCGCTGGTCAAGAGCAGCGGCGACAAGGCGCTGGACACCGCGCTGCTGCATCTGCTGGGTTCGGCGGTGGCGCTGCCGGCGCTGTGGCTTGCGGGCTTGCCGGGGCCGGCCAGTCTGCCTTTCATTGCCGCCTCGGTGGTGATCCATGTGGGGTACTACGTGGCCCTGGTCGGTGCTTACCAACATGGGGAGCTCGGCTTGACCTACCCCATCATGCGCGGCTTCGCGCCCTTGCTGGTGGCGCTGGCCAGCGGCAGCCTGCTGGGTGAATCGCCCAGCCTGGCGGCCTGGGCAGGGGTGATCGGCATCACCACCGGGGTGGCACTGGTGGGTCTGGCGCATCCAGGGCAAGCGCTGCATCACCGCAAGGCGCTGCTCTATGCCTTTGCCAACGCCGGCATCATTGCGCTCTACACGGTCGTCGATGGCCTGGGCGTGCGCGCCGAAGTGTCCGGCGGCGGCAATGCCTTGCGCTATGTCCTGCTGCTGTTCGTGCTCAACGGCGTGAGCTACCCGCTGCTGGTGTGGTGGCGGCGCCAACCCGCCGACCGCGCCGCCATGGTGGCCTACGCGCGGGGACGGTGGCCCATGGCGGGCCTGGGCGCTGCCGCATCCATTGCCTCCTACGCCATCGCGCTGTGGGCCATGACGCGGGCGCCAGTGGCCAGCGTGGCGGCACTGAGAGAGACCTCGGTGCTGTTTGCGGCCGTCATGGGCACGCTGGTGCTGAAAGAGAAATTCGGCCTGCAGCGCGCCTTGGGCACGGCGGTGATCGTCGCGGGCGTGATGGCGCTGCGGCTGGGCTGACCAGGATCAGCGTTTTGGCGGCGTGGTGGGTTCCACCTTCACCTTGAGTTCGCGCGCCACCTCCAGGTGCTGGCGCAGGGCCGGCAAATGCTTGACGGCGAACGCCTTCACCTCGGGGTCGCGCGCCTCGGTAGCGGCTTTTTCAAAGAGGCGGATGGTGTCCTGGTGCGCCTCCACCCCCATCTGGTTCACGTAGCGCCGATCAAAGGTTTCGTCGGCCATGCCCCCGATCACCATCTCCTTGCCCTTCTGCAGCATGGAGGGTTCGGTGGGCGGCTTGTAGTTGCGTGCGGTGGCCAGCGCGCGCAGCTCCTCGGCGATGCGCGTGTGGTCCTCGATCATGCGCTGGGCGAAGGCCTGCACCTGGGGATCGCGGGCCTTGGTCAGGGCCAGTCGGCCTGCCGACAATTCGGCGTGCCCGTTTTGTGCGGCCTTCTCCAGGAAAGCCTGATCCTGCTGGGCGAGGTTGTCGGCCAGGGCGTGGCCACCCAGCATCAGGGCGACGACGATGGAGGCTTGTTGCAAGGTGCGGTGGGTCATCAGGTTTCCTTATCGGGCACCAGCAGCGGCCGCTGGTGATCAGCGCCGATGTGGCAAACGCGGTGCCTGCCGCAGCCTGACGCCGGGAACGGCGATTGCCCCTCCCGAATCCAGGAGGTCTCCGATGCGCCCAAGGTCCCGTTTTGTTTTGACACTGCTGGGTCTGCTCGGATCCTTGGCGCTCTTGCGCTTGCGCCACACGAGTGGCGCTCAAGCGCCAGGCAGCGACGCCAAGGCCCTGTTGGCCTCCGTTGCAGGCGAAGAAGATCCGGGCGCTGCAGTCGATTCCCCGGCTCCGCCCCGACCCTTTCGAGCACCCTGAAGCCCACGCGGCGGGCACGTGGTTTGCCGCGTTCCGATTTGCGGCAAACGCCGCCTGTCCTTCAATGTCTGCGCCATCAAGGAGCCTCATGATTTGCGAAATCACTTTCCGCACGCGCGCCCACGCGCCTGAAGTCCCTCAACCCGCACCGCCAATCCCTTCCCCGTATCCGGAATCGCCACCCGGTCGGCCGACCGAGGTGCCACCCGACATCGAGGAGCCGGGCACGCCGGGCCCGGACACGCCGCCGGAGGGCGATCCACCCGGCAAACCAAATCCCATCGTCGCGATCCATTGACGTTGGAGCCTGCCTGCCGGTGCAGGCCGTGCACCGGGTCATCGTTGGTCCAGAGAAAAATGGCATCATGGGCGCCGCTGCGCGTGGCCCCTGCCTCAGCGCGCCCACAGGAAACCCATCTCGATGACCCATGCCTTGATCGTGGACGACGACGTCGACGCCGCAGCGATGCTCAGCGAGCTGATCGCGCTGCAGGGCCTCACCGTGGCCACCGCCAATTCCCTGCGCGATGCGCGCAAGCAGCTGGCCCTGCAAACACCCGACCTGGTGCTGCTGGACCTGCGACTGCCCGACGGCAGTGGCATGGACCTGTTCTCCGATCCCGAGCTCGTGGCCGATTCCGAGGTGGTGCTGATGACCGGGCATGCCAGCCTGGAAACCTCCATCCTTGCCTTGCGGCTTGGCGCCGTGGACTACCTGGTCAAGCCGGTCACGCTCAAACACCTCCAGGGTGTGCTCTCCCGGGTCACCAAGCCCGCGCTCCTCAAGGCGGAGGTGGCCGGACTCACGGCCAACCTGGCCAGCACGGGCAATTTTGGCCAGCTCTGGGGGCGCTCGTCCTGCATGCTGCGCGTGTACGAACAGATCAGCCGGGTGGCGGGGTCGGGTGTCACGGTGTTCATCACCGGTGAGAGCGGCACCGGCAAGGAGGTGGTGGCCCAGACCATTCACGAACTCAGCCGCCGGCGCAAGATGCCTTTTCTCGGCGTGAACTGCGGCGCCATTTCGCCTAACCTCATCGAGAGCGAGATCTTCGGTCACGAAAAGGGCAGCTTCACCGGTGCCGATCGCCAGCACCAGGGCTTCTTCGAGCGCGCAGCCGGCGGCACGCTGTTCCTCGATGAAATCACCGAGATGCCGCTGGACCTCCAGGTCAAGTTGCTGCGCGTGCTGGAGACCGGGCGCTTCATGCGCGTGGGCGCAGCGCAAAGCCAGGAAACCGACGTGCGCATCATCGCTGCCACCAACCGCTCGCCCATGCAGGCGGTGGCCGACGGCCACCTGCGCGTGGATCTGATGTACCGGCTCAATGTGTTCCCGATTGAAATGCCGCCCTTGCGCGACCGCCTGTCTGACGTGCCGCTGCTCGCCGGACGCTTCCTGCGACTCATCGGCGAGCAGGAAGGCAAGGAGAAGCAGTTTTCGGCGTCGGCGCTTGAGCAACTCAGCGCCTACCACTGGCCCGGCAACGTGCGGGAATTGCGCAACGCGGTGCAGCGCGCCTATGTGATGGCCCCGGGCGGCACCATCGATACGCAATGGTTGCCCAAACCCACAGGATGGGAGCAGGCGCGTGAGCCCGAAAGCCTGGAGGAGGCGCCGTCTGCACCACGCAGCGCGGCATCCCCTGTCGCCGAAGCCCCCATCCCGGAATCTCCGAGCGCGTCGGTGGTGATTCCCCTGGGCCTGTCGATCGCGGAAGCAGAGCAGAAGCTGATTCTGGCCACCCTGGAACACTACGGCGGGCAGAAGGAACGCACCGCTGCTGCCCTGGGGGTCAGTCTCAAGACCCTGTACAACCGGCTCAAGCAATACGCGGCCGACAACAAGTCCTGACGGCAAGCCTGGCACACCGTTTGCCCCTGCAAGGTGGCGGGTCGGCATCGCGTTCTGAACGCGATGTGGCCCATTGCTCAACCCCTTCAGGAGATTCCCCCATGGCCAACCCCAGCATCACACCTTCATCCATCGACGCGATGGGCAATCGCATGCCCGACGGCAACGAGGTCGTCTCGCGCGTCGCCCAGGGCGCCCATGAAACCGTGGATCGTCTGGCGGAAAAGGCCGCGCCCGCCGTGCAGAAGCTGGAATCGACCGTCACCCGCGCCAATGAAGCCCTTCACAACCAGGCGGCCAGGGCGCGCCAGCTCGGTGACGAGTGGACCGACAACCTGCGCGGAACCGTGCGCGAGCATCCGTTGACTTCGGTTGGGGTGGCACTCGCTGTCGGCATGCTGTTCGCGCGCCTGACGCGCTGATCTTCGCGTCGCGGCGCTGCCTGCCATCAGCACATCCCATGAGTGAACCCCGGCCGTGCGCCTTGCTGTGTCCCCTGGTGGGGGATGGCAAGCCTGCACCAGACTCGACGCCACCGAGGCCTGCGCCAGTGGAAGACGAAAGCGCAGACCCCGTGGGAGACGGCCACAGTGATGCCGAACTGGCCGCGCGCCAGAAGCCTCCTCCCGGGAACCCGGGACAGGGCACCGCCTGAGGCGCAGACAAAAAAAGGCCCGCATCTGCGGGCCTTTGCAATGGGTTGGTCCGCATCAGTCCGTGGTGGCCCTGAGCTGGTTTCTCAAGCTGCGGATCTGGTCGTGATTGCGCTTGACGCCAGCCAGCTGGGCTTCAACCATGGTGCGCACTTCGACTGGCAGGTCTTCCTTCAGGGCTTCGCGGTAACGGTCCAGCGCGGCGTCTTCACCGCGCTCGGTCTCCTCCAGCATGGCCAGGTCGGTGTAGCCAGAGAGCGTGCCCTTCACCGCCACCCAGCCCCGGTGAACGGTCCCCGTCGCGGTGCCACTGTCTTCCGGCTTGCCTCCGAGGCGCACGACCAGCGTCTGCAACTCGGCAGCGGCGGCGCGGCAATCGTGCGCACGTGTCAGGAACAGGTCCTTGATCTGTGGGTCGACCGCGTGTTCAGCGCTGGCATTGAAGCCGTATTCGCCGTCCTTGCAGGTTTCGATGAGGTTGTTCAGGGTGTTGATGGTGTCTTTGTCTTTCATGGCGTTCCTTCTGGATAGTGGATGGGACGCCGGTCTCGCCGGACGCCTCGTCCGCCGTTCCCGACCCCTTGAACTGGCACGTGGCGTACCCGACGGGATGGGTTGCGCATGTGTGGCGGTCGCTGCGGTGGGGCGTGCATGCGGTAATTTTTGCGGCAACGGGTTCGCGTCATGCCGCCGTGCGGCGAGCGGGTCCTTCAGCGTCAGGCATCCCGTTTGCCACCAGTGCGCGCTGCATTCCACTTCTGGCGCAGTTTGTTTCAACTCCCACCAGGACCAGTCCATGAACCGCAACCTTCATCACTTCAAGTCGTGGCCGATGGCCGCCGTTGCCATGGCCGTTGCCTGTTCGGTCTCTGCCCAGACCGAACCGCCGCGCGGCGATGCCACCACCACCACCATCGCCCAAGCGGCCGGGGGATCGACCTCGGGTGCCGTCCGCACCACGGGGCCCCGTATGCCCGGTGAAGGCGGTTACTCCCTGATCCCGTATTCCACCCAGGGGTACGTCGGCATCAACGTCGGCCGCCCTGACTACGAGCTCGACTGCGGGCTGGGTGGCTTCAACTGCTCGGACAGCACGACATCGTTCAACCTCTACACCGGGGGCATGTTCACCCAGTACCTGGGCGCAGAGATCGGCTACGTCAACCTGGGCAAGATGCGCCGGGGGGACGGTTCCAGCAAAGCCCATGGCATCAACGTGAGCCTCGTCGGTCGTGTGCCGCTGGGAGCGTTCAATGTGTTCGGCAAGCTGGGCACCACCTACGGCCGCACCGAAGTCACGGCCAGCCCGCTCTCGGGCATTCCCACCGGCAAAGCCAGTGGCTGGGCGGGTTCGTACGGTGCCGGCATCGGCTTCGACCTGACGCCGCGTTCTTCCATCGTGCTGGAATGGGCGCGCTACGACATGCGCTTTGCCGGCGTCGGCAAGCGCGAGATCAACACCACCAGCATCGGCTACGTGCACCGCTTCTGAGGCACGGGGCGCTGAAGCAGGAAGGGGTGTTGAAACGTCAGCACCCCTTTTCAGCGCCCGGCTGCCCCGCACCACGGGCGGCGTGGAGAATCGGTCGCATTCCCCACAAGCCTGGAAAATTCATGACAGACGATCTGCTCCCCTCTCCAGGCAAGGGCCTGCTCATGCTGATTGCCGATGACGATCGTGACGCAGCGGAGTCGCTGGTGCTGCTCATGGAGCTGGAAGGCCATACGGTGCATCTCGCGCACGACGGCGAGGAGGCGCTGGCCGTGGCACAACGCATCCGGCCCCAAGTGTCCATTCTGGATATCGGCATGCCCGCACTCGACGGAAATTCGGTGGCTCGCCGCATTCGCGAGGCCTTGCCCGGCGCACGCATGCTGATCGTGGCCCTGACCGGGCGCGAGCGACCCGAAGACCGCCAGCGTTCGGCCGATGCGGGCATCGATCATCACTTCATCAAGCCGGTGGTGTTGAGCGAACTGCACCGCTGCATCGCACGCTGGCGCGATGACGAGGCGGTTTCGACACTCGTCACGAAAGCCTGAACACGTGTCGGTGCTGCAAACCATTCTGACGACGCTGCAGGCGGAGTTCTCGGATCTGACCGAGGTGGAGCGCATGACGCGCGGAACCTGGCGCATGGGTGAAGCGCTCGTGCTGGGCGCCCTCATCGGTTGGGATCGTGAACGGCGCGACGCCGAGGCCGGCCTGCGCACCCACATGCTGGTTTCGCTGGGCGCCGCCCTGTTCGTTCTGGTCGCCCTCGAGACGGGGATGAACGACGATCAGATGAGCCGGGTGATTCAGGGCCTGGTCTCGGGGATTGGCTTCCTTGGCGCGGGTGCCGTGCTCAAGGACCAGGAGGAAGGCCGAATTCATGGCCTTACCACTGCGGCGAGCATCTGGGCCACAGCAGGCGTGGGCATGGCCGCCGGCCTGGGGCATACCGGTATCGCCCTGCTGGCCACGCTGTTCATCCTGGTGGTCCTGGTGTGGTTGCGCAGGTTCGGCCGGTCGATCCGCCGCCACCGGGAGACCGATTCGAGCGCCTCGCGCGACCACTGAGGGCAACTCGTCATTCCAGTGCAGAATCGACCTTTTGTCCGACCCTGATTACCCGATGTCCGCCCCAGGAGCAACTCCCCGCACCACCCTGGCCGATCAGCTCGCCAGCCGACGCGAAGCCATCCTCAAGGCCTGGCGAGCGGCGGTGGCAGCCGATGCCGACCTGACCAGCGGCGATTCCTTGCCGCACTCCCAGCTCAACGACCACATTCCCGCCGTTCTGGAGGGCTTCGAGGAGCATCTCCGTTCGGACTCCTCGGAAGCCGAGCGGCTGGGCGACGCGGCTGCGCATGGCCTGCACCGCTGGCAGCAAGGTTTCGGCCTGTCGGAAGTGGTCCGGGAACTGGGTCGTCTCAACGAGTGCGTCGTCAAGGAACTCGATTCGCTGGCGGCAGGACCGCCAGCCCGGCCGCCTGAGGTGATGACGCACGCGCGACTGGTGTGGGCACAGGTCTACAGCGTGGCCGTGGGAGCCAGCACGTCCCAGTACTTCAAACTGCAACAGATCGAAGCCGCCGCCTACACCCGCAGCCTGGAGCAGGGTCTTGAAACCCTGCGCCGCATGGAGCAGCAGAGGGCCCAGCTCTGGCAGGAAGCCGCGCACGACCTGCGTGGCAACCTGGGTGTGGTGAGCAACGCCACGGCGGGGTTGGGCGCGAGACATGCCGACCCGGCGGTGCAGGAGCGTTTTCTGCGGCTGCTGGGCAAGAACGTGCAGGCGCTGCACCGCCTGCTCGACGATGTGACGGTGCTGGCGCGATTGCAGAGCGGACAGGAAGAACGCCATGTGGAAGAGGTCGATGTGGAGCCGCTGTTTCGCGAGCTCTGGGAATCGCTGGAAGGGCATGCACAGCAGAAGGGTCTGAGCTTCAAGTTGCACGGGCCAGCGCCCTTCAAGGTGCGCTCCGACGCGGTGAAGCTGCATCGCATTGCCCAGAACCTTGCGCTGAACGCCATCCGCTACACCCACCGGGGCGGACTCGAGCTTTCATGGGGTGACTGCGGACCAGAAGATCCGGAACGCTGGAAGCTGGAGGTTGCCGACACGGGTCCCGGCATCGGGCAAGACGGCACTTCCGAGCTGGAGAATGCGCTCGAAGTGGCCACGCAGCACGCCGACCGGGTGGCGTTCGATTCGAAGGACGACAAGCTCACCCATATAGAGGAGGAGGACGCCGGTGTGCCGGAACCCGACTCCTCGCATCAGGCGGACCTCCATGGTGAAGGCATCGGCCTGTCCATCGTCAAGCGGCTGTGCGAACTGCTCGACGCCACGGTGCAACTGGACTCCAGCGCGGCAGGTACGCGTTTCGAGATCCTGTTACCCCGCGATTACGAATGAAAGGCGGGACTGGGCACACCCCTTGCCAATGAAGGTTGGCGTCAGCCGCAAGCCGCATTTCCGGTAAGCGCAACGGACGTTGAACATTCACTGACATCAGGAGCCAACATGTCCCATTCCTTCATTCGCACCGCCACTTCCACCGCTTGCGGCCTCGCACTCGTCGTCGCCAGCAGCATGGCTTTTGCACAGGGCACTTCGCCTGGCGGCACCGGCACCGGCACGGGCACGGGCCCCTCCGGTACCACCGGCTCGGGCACCGCCGGTCCTGGCACCGGCCCGGGCGCCTCCACGACGCCGATGACGCCTCCCACGGGTGCCGCAACGGGCACCGGAACCACGGGTGGCAGCACCTCGGGTACCACGGGCACGACGGCCCAGTCCACCACCACGCCGGGTTCGGGCAGCAGCAGCACCACGGGCACTGGCTCGGGCATGAGCACCCAGTCGACCATGCCTGGCTCGACCAGCAATTCCACCGGCACGATGCGCGAA
>Ga0070752_1002674_pt1 | contig 11336 bp, 13 predicted proteins | sample VirMetDEL_Aug_30_FD_77440 | JGI IMG/M metagenome (GOLD analysis project Ga0070752, IMG submission 77440) | Aqueous microbial communities from the Delaware River and Bay under freshwater to marine salinity gradient to study organic matter... | ecosystem: Environmental > Aquatic > Marine > Coastal...
AAAAGTGGCGTTATCAATTTTTAGGGCTGGGGAGAGTATCGACGTCGGCGATATCGTCGCAGTTACCTCGAACAGCGTGGCTCGCAAAGCCGTTGTTGGTGACGCCACCCGTTTCAAAGCCGTCGGTGTAGCCATTAGTTCTGGTTCGTTACATGCACCGGTTCAGGTTGTCGTCGACGGCGAAGTTCATACGTTTTCGGGACTCACTCCCGGTGACTACTTATATCTAAGTAACTCGCCGGGGGGTTACTACACCAGCTACTACCCGATGGTATCGGGTCTTAACGACACTCTTTACGGTTCTGCAAACATCGCTGCGTTTGCTAGAGCTACCTCAAGTTCAGGTGTTGTTCTGCAGCCCTCGATCTCAGTGTTAGCGGACGTATCAACTCCCTACATCGTCACTGAAGATAGCCCTGTCGAAGGAATTTACACGATTCTTACTGAAGCTGGCGATATAATTGAACAAGAGGGCTGAGCAACGTGGCTTCAGAAAAGATTTCTCAGTTTAGTAGTCTTACGACCGTTGCCAGCGGCGATTATTTTCCCGTTGTAGACGTATCTGAATCGCTAGACGCTAATAAAAATAAAAGTGTACAGATTGGTGTACTCGATGATCGCTACGTCAACGTTGACGGCGACACGATTACCGGCACTCTAACTGCCAGCGGCATTGTCGTTCCCAGCGGCGGTTCCCTTACCATCGTTGACGGCGCCTCGGTTACTGGGCTTCCGGACACCACCCAGCTGATCAACAGGTCGATCCCTGAGATCAACCTCAATTTGATTCGCGGAGATACCTGGGACGGCTTTTACATGTATTTACAGGAGGCTGATGGTTCTCCTGCTGACCTTTCTGACTCCACTGTAAACTCCTACGCACGTACGTCGACTTACGACGTCATCACCGACCTTAATACAACTGTTGTTACTCCCGGCTCTGGTTATATTCGGGTTTGGGCCTCGTCCGCTCAGACTGCTCTTCTCCCCGCGACCTCTGGTCAGCAGATCTACTGGGACGTTCAGCGCACTTCCGATCAGTTGGCGGCTGGTGTCTCCGGATTTGTTAACAGCGCCTCTGGCACTCTGGCTGTTGTAACGACTTCCTATCCCGGTCTGTCCCGTTACGACTCCGTGATCATCAGCGGCGTGGCTGTGTCCGGGCTGCCCGCGAACGTTTACGACACTTTATATCCGACGAATTCGAGCGGTCAGAACCAACTGAACCTGATCACATCTTCGGTTCCGTATCAGTTCGCTATTCCTGAGCTTTCAACTTCGGGTACGAATGTTGAAGCAACTGGCGTATATGCGACTGGTATCGCTCTTTATTCGCGTAGAGTCGATACAATGGTGAGAGGAATCGTGTTCGTCACTCTCCCCTGACGGAAGGTTTAAAGCATGGCTGATGTAAACGCAACGGTAATCACGATTGGTCGGACTCCTCCGATCCCTAAGGGTCAGCAGACTATGGAGAATAGTCTGCCCGTTGTTATTGCCAGCGATCAATCGGCTATCCCCGTCTCGGTTCAGAATCAGCAGATCTCTGAAGTTAGCCTGAGCCTGCTCGGTATCCCTCGTACCGAGACTGCTCTCGGTATCTTCTCCGACGTCACCACCTACGCTGTCAATCCCAATGAGTGGGAAAGTGAGGGCGGTGGCCTTACAACGCACCTTCCTAACGAAAGCGCCGCCAAGATCTATTTGCCCGCAGCCAGCGGCAGCACCTCGCAGATCCTGAGCAGCAAGCGCTTCTTCCGCTACCAGCCTGGCCGCGTCAGCTCCGCTACCTTTGGCGTCCGCTTCTCCGAGTCAACCGACTCGACTGACATCAAAAAAGCCGGCGCTTTTGATGAGAAGGACGGTTATTACTACGAAATCCAAGGGGGCGCCCAGGACTTTACCGGCGACATCCGCACCAACAAGAACTACAACTTCCTGTGTGTCCGTCGCAGTAGCGCTTTTGAAACTGACGCGACCGGGATCCGCAATCCGGACGCTGGTGATGGCGATGTCGGTACCGCTGGCAGCGATCTGGTTATCGTCCGTGGCGGCCTTACTTATGTGCACGCTGCCCTTTATGATCGCAGCCTTCGGGATGCTACGAGCGGCGTCAACATCGGCAGCAACGCTTCGTCGAATGGCACGACGACTGTTTCTTCGAGTTTCTTAACAGTTGCTAGCGGCAACCAATACACTTACGAGTATCGTGTTCCCCGGCGTTACTTTTCTGGGGACCGTCTCGATGCTCAGACTGCGACCCTCTTCTACTCCGATAGGACTCCTGGAAAGAGTAGTTTTACACTTCACGCTAGCGGTACTGCTGATACTCCTTTAGTTTCTTATATCGACGGTACCGCTGTTACCGACGACAACGGAAACCTTCAAACTGACACTTCTGTTTGGGACTTTGACTTCACCAAAGTCACCATGCTGAAGGTCGACTACTCCTGGTACGGGGCAGTTGGCGCTCGATTCTTCGCTTACGTTCCCGATTCGACCACTACGGGCAACGCCTCGTGGGTTCGGGTCCATGACATTCGTACCTCGAACCAGCTCGTCAGCCCGAGTCTGTCGAACCCGACTCTGCCAATTACTTACGTCGCGCAGAAGTACAACAGCTCAAATGAGTGCGCTGTTTACAAATACGGCGCCTCCTATTACATCGATGGCGGCGACACTGGCACAGTTACGGCCCGTTCGCAAAGCAATTCCCTTGATCGGGGTGTCGACACCGCAGGTGAAGCCATCCTGGCCCTCCGTGTGAAGAACGAGGTTAACGACGTCCGTAACCGGATGCAGGTTTACCCGACCCGTCTGGGTGTCGGTGCTGGCGCACGTGGCACAGTCAAGCTGGTTAAGAACCCGGTTTACGTTTCGGGTGTCCCCTCCTTCGTCAGTGCCGGTGATCTGAGCCCGATCGAATACGCTGACATCGCTTCCGGAACTGTACCGATCGTTAGCGGCGGCGTCACCGTAGCGACTTTCTTCGTCGGTGCCGGCGGCACGGACATCGACTTGTCTCCCTACTTCTCTTATAATAAAGATTACTTATCCTATCCTCTCACTGCTGTTTCTGGCGATGCGTTATATGTAGTGGCACAGAGTGCCGCTGGCTCCATGGATATCAGTACTGCGCTCACGTGGAATGAGCAAGTGTAAGCTATAGTTTGAAGCCTCGGCGGTGCGACAACACCCCGAGGCGCGATCAACCTGCACAACCAGGCCGATGCCTAAGTATAAGCCCCTGCCGCCGCTTGAGCGGTTGAATGAGCTGCTGGAAGTCGTTGAAATTCCACCAGATAAGTACGGACAGTGGTCGGGTTTAGTTTGGAAAGTAGATCGTAAAGGAGGAGCCAAAGCCGCCAGCGTGGCGGGATATAAGCTTTTCTCTCATCGCACACCTGATAGGGGCGACTGGATGGTTAAAGTTGATGGCGTTAAGTACGCCGCATCTCGATTAATTTATTATATGACTTTTGGTGTAGATCCCTCCGATGGTCAGATCGATCATATAAATAGAAATTGGTTGGATAACAACGCGTCCAACTTAAGATTAGACATAGATGGCAGTATTCAAAGTGTAAACAGATCAGTGTTTCGATCTAGCGTTAGCGGCGTAACGGGTGTTATTTGGAACAAAAAAGTAGAAAAATGGCAGGCGGGGGTTGGGCATAAAGGCAGACTGGAATATTTAGGTTGTTATGTCTGCAAAATCGAAGCCGCCCGCACTGTTCGAGGTAAATGGATTGAACTTGGTTGGGACAAATTAGGACGAGAATTGCCAGATTTGGATAAACTAGACTGTGACTGCTTCCACTGTGCACCGCATCGTTTTTAGGTAGAATCAAAGGAAGGGGCGCAGTCTATGACCGTTTTAAGTGGGTATTATCAGCTTCCTGACGACGCTGCCGCCGCCGGGCAGACTCGTGTTGAAACGACCTTAGTTAACTTTCTTGATGGTCAGCTTCTGTATGCGTCAGGGACTGATGTACCCCTCACCGCCAATTTAGATACACTCGTTGTTTCTTCAGGTACCGCTTACCCGGGAGCATTCCCCGAAGTCGTTTCTTCCGTCACTCCTGTACAGCAGGGGAACGAAAACGCGTCTGAAATTTCATTTTCTCTGCTCGGCGTACCTAAGGATGAGCGAAAGCTAGGTCTATTCGCCGTGGTTAATACCTATGGCGTAAACCCTCAGTATTGGCACGGAAATATCAGTCCGCGTGACGAATACACGTACTGGGAGGATCCAGTCGAGTACACATTTGACGGAGACTTTGGATACTACGAGCGAGAAATTAAGACTGAAAGTGCACTGCAAGCGTACGTTTATCCTCCAGCACGCAGCTTCGCTTTCCCTGTAGACGACGGGACTGGTCGCTTCCCCGGGGATTACACCGACGGTCGGATGCGCCAGTACTGGCAATCGAAACAGGCGTTTCGGTATCAGCCGGGCCGCATTACGGGCGTCACCATGGGCGTTCGTATGTCGACGAACAGCCAGCACACAGGTGAAGTTATTTCCTGGGGTGTTCGGAACCCCGTGGGAGATGGATATTACTTCCAGTTAGAGCGAGGCACAGATCTTTACATTGTCCGCACGTCTCCCGATCTAGGGACTTTAAAAGTTGCTCGTGATGATTGGAACGGAGATCCTGTAACTATCGGTCCCGAAAGTCGAACACAATGGAACTTAGACCTGAGCAAGGTCACGATGTTTGGCGTTGAGTTTGGTTGGTACGGTGCAATCGGGGCGCGTTTTTACGCCTACGTGCCGATCAGCTATCGTGATTCCCGATGGGTTCTTCTTCACGGTATTACTGCGTCTGACGAATACGCCGTCCCGAGCCTACGCTCACCGTTTATGAATATGTTCGTCGAAGCTGTTTCTACAGCAGGTACGACACAACCGGCGTTCATTAATCTTTACGGAAGTAGCGTATACATTGATGGCGGTGATGACGGCACTCTTACGACAGGTAGCGCTACTCTAGATACACCAAAGCTTATCGATTCTACGGATCGTACAATTCTTGGGTTGCAGTTAAAGCCCCGGATTAATGGCGTAACAAATCTTCAGAAGCTCTACCCCATCAGTCTTGGATTGCGCAGTGATGTAGATGCCAAAGTCACTGCATCTCTCCAGTACTACGATGTAGATATTAATTACACTCCCGGCTTCGGTACGAATTTAAGCCGAGGTCAGAGCTCCGCAATTCCTGTAACTAAACTCAGCGACGTCGTTCTGAGTGGGTCTTTCCCGAATATCTCCGGCGAGTATATCCAGAGCGCTAACTACTTAGACGGACGTCCTGTAAAAGTTGTCGGTAACGGTATTTACAGCACGCACGTTATTAACGTCAACGAAGATCTCACGCAAATTACCGTCGATCGTGAACTACCGGCGAGTGTTACATCCATCCGACTCGCTCGGTTTGACGCGTGGGCGGTTAGCAGCGGCGTAATCCCCAGTGGTGTCGACAAAGGTAGTGTGTACTTTCGCACTGGCGGAGGCTACTGGCGCCTCGGTTTGATTCCCCAGTCTGTTTCCGGTACTTGGGACCCTGATACTGAACAGGTTTGCTGGTTCGCCTCTAAATACCCAGCTCTGGATTACAACTCAAAAGGTCTGATTAAAGGCGAAAGTGCGTATCCGTTTGAACCCTATTATCGTGCTGATTTTGTTGTTGCTACAGGGTCGACTAATACGACGTTGACCGCTGGACCTACCAGCATCACTGTTTCTGGTCTGGATCCTTATCCGCTTCGTATTGTTGCCGAACTGCAGGACGACGCTTCGATTACGGATGTTGTCTACACGACCGATACTGTCGCGAACATCCCGATCCCAGGCAGCGGCACCACAAATGCCGTAACAGTTTGGACAGCGAGCGGTGTTACTCAGTCCTCAACGACAGCTGGCGGGATTACGTATGTTGCAGCTGAGTTTAAAGATTCACCTCACAGCCCTGTATCGGCTGCTGTGGTTGACCAAAAAGGTTACAAAGTTTTGAGCTCGCCGAATCGACTTGGCACTTACTTTGTTCAAAGTGGAGAAGCTGTTCAGTACGATTTAAATCCACTGTTTGGTCAAGGTAAGATGTTTGTAGGAGGTCGTCCTGGGACTGTCGAGACTACTGGAGCTTTGTACATCACAGCTTCAGCTCGTAATGGCTCCGGTTACATCACCGCTACCCTTGATTGGGAGGAGCAACAGTAATGTCCGACGGATTAATTGCTTCTAACAATCTTAGCGACGTACAGAGTGTAGATAAAACTTGGGATAACTTAGGTAATAATGTAACTTTTACCGTTAGCGGTACTGCTTACACCATTGATGTAACTGGTGAAGATATCATCCAGATCAGTGGCGCTCATTTCGTTAATAATGAGGACTTTTTTCAACTTCGAGGAATAACTTCACCGGTTCAACCTCGGCTCAATGCCGGGCAATCGCTTGTTTCCAGCGGAGTTGCTACTGACGGATCCCGTCTGCTGAAGCACAACCCCGTTTCTAGCGGTATTTATGTCCTAAATCCAGGGACTTTGAGTGGTGTTAACGTTCAAACAAATGGAGTAGATATCGGTTCGATTGGGGGCTCTCCATTTGTTGGTACGAACGCTGTTAGTTCGATCGATATGAGCCACATTCAATTAACGTCGGATCTGCGTGGTGCAGATACGTTTGGCTCCGGGACTATTGCCTCTGGAATTAAAGGTGTACCGGTAGAGTACGGGGATCTTATACTGTACATACGGACCCAACCGGTTTAAAAATGACTCAGCAATATGGTTTAGGTGTAAATAATAATTTATCTGATATTGAAGACAACAATGTAGCTTTAAAACAGCTGGGTTTTGAGCTTGAAGATCTGTATATTTTAGTAAATACAGGTGCGTCTGGTGTTGTTGGCGCCGACTATGCTAACATTTCGGGTCTCAAGTTTCATCTTGAGCAGCAAGTTGTAAATTTACTAAATCGCGGTTCTGGTTTAATCAATACCCAGAATTTATATGTTTCCAATTCCGGTGATTCGTCCGTAGGTTCTATCTACGCGGACGCGATTAATTCGGATCGAGGGTATGTCGATTTAGGCAACAGTATTTACGCAACTTCAAGCGGCTCCTACTTTTCGACGACTAACTCGTCTGGTGTTTACACACAGGGCGGTCAGTACAAATTGGGTCCTGTTAAAGCAGATACGTTTACTACAGGGGGTTTAGATTATACGGGGAATTCTGCTGTTGATTGGAGAGCACAAAACGTACTGTACAAACAGTATCTTGTTCTGAAGACTGAGGATGGTACTACCCCGCAGTACATCCCTACGTATTTAGCGCCGCCCACGGCACTTCTCAGTAATGTGTTGTGGTTTGATAGCGAATACAGCAATTTTACAGTTGATGGGTCGAATAAGGTCTCGGAGTGGATTGATGTCGAAAATCGCGGCACACTAAGCCAAACGGATTCTGGCGCTCAACCGACTTACACGACTAATAGGCTCAACGGCAAACCCGGCGTGGTTTTTTCCGGCAACCAGAGTCTTACTAGCCCTGAGATTCACTCGCTGGTACCTTCGGCTGCCACTGTCGTAACTATTTTTAAAGTTGCAGACACTTCGTACAATATCCTTGGCACCTTTAATAGTGTCTCTAACCGTTGGCGTGATACTGATGGACGAGGTAATCTAGGTCTTTTTACAAGTAATGTAGAGTTTAATTTTCCTATAGACTCACCTGCTGTCGGCAATTACTACAGCAGTATTCGTATTAGTCAAGAATTCGGTATCGAGTTTCGATTAAATAGCTACGCTATCGATTATGAACCCGGTTCTGGGTTTACATACGACTCGACTGGGGAATTTATTGTTGGTCGTAGTGCTACAACGGCTGGTACATTTACCGGTGATCTCTACGCTATTTGTATTTTCGACCGTATCTTAACTGACCAAGAGTTGGCTACTATAGAGGAGTACTTCGCCTGGCGTTTTGATTTCGTTTACGACCCTTCGAGGACTCAAACTTTAGAACTTGAGCTCGGCGGTGATATCCAGGACGAAAACGACAACGCCTTCGTGTTCGGCTAAGCCATGACAAAGATCAGTGCTCTGAGTGATATCGGGACCGGCGTGGCCTCGAACGATACTTTTGTACTGGTCGATGTAAGCGACCCGACAACGCCGAATAAGAAGATTCAACAGCAAAATCTGTTTCTTATTCCGGACGGATCGGCAGGAACCCCCGCAGTCCGCTTCCTGAATGATACGGATGTTGGTTTATTCAGACCGACAACTAATACTCTGGCGTTTGCGACCGGCGGTAGTGAGCGGCTGCGTATTGATTCCAGCGGACGTCTAGGTCTGGGGACTAGTAATCCTGGTTCAAAACTCCATATTGCAGAAAGTACAGTCTCCGGTAAAACAACTGTTCTCACCCTTGTGGCAGCGGGAACGGTTGCGGACGACGGACCAGCTATTGATTTTATTCCAAATGGATCTTCTGTTGCAAGTGCGTCAATTGTTGGTGCTCGACCTGATGTTGCTGGCGTAGATGGTTATTTAGGTTTCTATACAAATAATGCCACTACGAACAGTGAAAGAATGAGGATTGACTCCTCAGGCAATGTAGGTATAGGCACTACGAGTCCTGGTGGGCGCTTAACAATTGCAGAGGCTAGTGCAGGTACTGCGGTTGATCTACTCTCATCGGATGGAAACGGTGCCGGAACAATAGGTACAACAAATGAGGCGTCTACAGCAAATGGAATAGCCATTAATGCCAGTAGAGGCGGAGGCAAGATCGTTTTTAGCACTGCTTCTAATGAACGCGCCCGCATCGACAGCTCCGGCAGGCTCTTAGTTGGCACGTCTACGAGCGCTAGCACAAGCACAGCGCAATACGCGCTTTTGCAAGTTCAAGGGTACGCTACTGTTCCCACAAACGAGGGAATATTTGCCCTTAAAAGAGGTGAATCATCCACTTCTATGTCAAATGCCGACAAAATAGGAGCTTTTCTGTTTACAGATAAAGACGGTGGAGATTATGCACGCATCGAAGCCTATGCTGATTCTACGCCGGGATCCGGTGACTACCCAGGACGCCTAGTGTTCTCCGTTACTGCGGATGGGGCGTCATCACCAACCGAAGCGATGCGTATCAAGAATACGCGGGTAATCAATTTCTCTAACGCTCCCGTCTATGCTGATAACGCTGCCGCAAAAACTGGCGGCCTTGTTGATGGAGATGTGTACCGCACCTCCACTGGTGACCTGAAGATCGTTTACACCTAAGCCAAGGCGATAAGACCTACTCACTGGTCTGCCTAGCTCAGCGTCACCGCCCCTGGGAAACCGGGGGCTTTGGTGCGCTTAGGCGAATTCCTTGACCCGCGTGGTAGTGTTGGAGGGCAGCGAGTTTCCGGCTCCTGCCCCATGACCGCCGATTGGAGGATCGACGATGACAAAAGATTACACGCCCCAGATCACTAGGGTCGAGGATCCAAACGCAGGTAGCTGCATCGTCCTGCGAGAACAGACGGAAGAAGTCATACGCATTGACAAAGCAGGCTTTCACTACAAAGGCGAGTTCATCGCTGATGCTGGCGAAGCGCATCGGTTGATGCTTGAGTTTCTAAAACAGCACACCGCTTAGTGACTTGCTCTAATCACCTTCCAATGACACAACAACATCCCATCGCCCCACCGCCGGACAAAATCCACAACTGGCTCCAGTTAGAGAAGATTGGCTGGAGTATCGAGCAAATCATTACGCTCGCCGCTCAATGGGGTGCAGACACTGAGCTGAAGGCGTGCTGTGAGTGGCTGCACGTACCCAACAACCGCTCAGATCGAGGAGATGGGTGGCTTATGCCGGGTAGGCTCCGCGCCGCCCGCCGCCCGAAGCCGCTGAGCTTGAAGGAGCAGGCGCTGGAAGTGATGCGCGAGATCCAGATTGAACCCTGCATCATCAATGGCGTGGACACGAATGCCGCTGTTCGCGCCAAGTACGACACCATCCGCCGCGCCCTTGAACAACTTCCCGACCCCTCGTAGAGATTCCGACTTCAATGGCTGACCAACAAAAAGAAATCTTCGACGCAATCAAAAGCCTTTCCCTTGATGTTGATGGTCTTAAGGGGTACGTTCAAAATGATTTTGACCAGCTTTTATCTGACGGCTACACCACTAAGGCAGAAATTGCTGACGCTGCCGAAAGAGCAGCAGAGAACTTTGACCGATGTTCAAGCAGGCTTCTTGATCTTCGGACTCAAGTGCTGGCCTTAATGGCTAAGCACTCAGCACCCAGTAGTGAGGAACCCTAATGACTGATCTATCGCCCGCTGCTCAAGCTATTTGGGTTGCATATCTTGACCACTCAAAGATAAACGAAACCCCTGCGGATCTCCCAGCCCTTGCCGCCTCCATTGAGGCGCTGGCAGATCAGGTAGTGCCGGCTGATCCGTGTGGAAACGATTGCTGCATCACCCAATGCGAACAGATCCGCTCTGAAATACTCGCCATTGCCGCCGAGCTGCGTGGTGAAGACCAGCCCAGTAGTGGAACCCACTAATCACACCATGACTGGCTGGAAAACACTCTGCCGTCAATTAGTCACTGCTATCGAATCAAACTGCAAGGAGCACATCATCAACCGCCATCTGATCTGCGCCTACATGAAGGCAGATGCCGCCCTGGCCCAGCCCGAGCCGGAGGTGCCGACGGATGAGGAGCTGCTGTTTGCGTTCTACGAAGCATCACTGGCTGAAGGAGGCGATACCGACGAGGTAACGCTCAGGGGTCTTCGCGCCGTCCTCGCCCGCTGGGGCAAGTAGTCATTACCTCTAATCACCTCATGACTGATCCAACCACCCGAGAGCTGATCGCCGATCTGCTGGCGACCATAAAGAGCTTGGCGCCTAACGGCGGAGGTCTGCTGATTGACAGGGCTGAGGCTCTCCTCGCTCAGCCCGAGCCGAGTCTCACCGTTCAGGACTGTAACAACATGCCCAAACATGCGGGAAACTACATAGTGGAAGACTTCGGAGAGATCACACTCGATGGACACTTCACCCGCGAAGATCTCATCGAAATTGCAAACACAGCGCCACTAACAGAGGACAAGTAGTCGCTTCCTCTAATCAAGCCATGACCGAAAACACAAGCAATCAGCCGATCCTCGTGGTTCCAACTGATCTTCCCACCCTCACTATTGCCGCCGCCAAGATCGCCAAAGGGATTCCTGACGCCTATCGCTTAGTCCGATTTCATACCGAAGACGGACAGACTCATCTAAAGCTACAGGGATACTTCACCTGGACACAAGGCTGGTCCCAG
>Ga0070752_1002676_pt1 | contig 11329 bp, 13 predicted proteins | sample VirMetDEL_Aug_30_FD_77440 | JGI IMG/M metagenome (GOLD analysis project Ga0070752, IMG submission 77440) | Aqueous microbial communities from the Delaware River and Bay under freshwater to marine salinity gradient to study organic matter... | ecosystem: Environmental > Aquatic > Marine > Coastal...
AAGATCGGGGATTGATCCGCAACCTCGACGGCACGAGCGAGGTTCTGTTCGACTCCAAGCCGATTTCAGCGTCCTACTTCCCACCCTACATCATTGACGCTAACAACATCAAGTGGCGTGTTGCTGAGGTCATTGAGGAGGAGGACAACCGCTACATGGTATTCAACGACTTGAGCGGCAAGAACCTCGTTGACTCTGGCATGGCCGTTGGCCTCGTCCGTGGCGCACAGTTGGGGAATGTGGGTATGCGAAGCACGGATGCAGCCATCCACCTGTTGAACGATGCGGCTGGTTCTTTCGCAGGTATCGGCTTGGTCAAGCCAGATCAGGAAGCCTCGTCGCAGAACACCATCCGCAAATACACGGATGCCCATTCAAGCCTGTCCGAACGCAACAACCACAGCAATGTGTTCGTGTCGAGGACGACTAAGGGGCTGAACACCATGGATGTGATCCGCAACCTCTCGCAGATTGACGGTCGTCAAATCGTCAACGAGAAGACTGGCAAGTTGATTTATTCCGACAAGGTGTTCGACGATAGTGGCGTTCGTTTGGGCGTTGAGAGCGGTGCAAAGAACGTCGCCGTGAGCCGCCTCTTCGACTCACCCAATGAGGTGGTCATCGTCGGTGATGTGATTGCTGGCAACGAGATCGTGTTCATCCGTGTTCAAGACTCAGAGCGTGTCCGTGAGGCCGCTGCCGATGGTGAGGAGGGTCTGGTCAAGACCCTGCGACAGGAGATACCTGGTTTGAAGACGGTTAAGGAGGCTCGCTCAATCGCCAAGGCTTTGCTTTCGAGGGTTGAGAACGGTGCGCCCATGATCCGTATTGAGGGCATGATGAACGCCTCTGCGGTATCTGCTGGCGACTTGGTTTCAATCAACCTGCCCACCCATGGTGTCGTCGGTAAGTTCGCTGTGTTTGAGTCCGTTCACACCCTCAGCACGGGTGAAACCAACTTGGTGGTGGCGCAATACGAGAAGGGGCTGGAGGGAATCCTCGCAGATCTCCGAACGGCGACCGTTTCGACCAGCGGATTGAATGAGTCCTCTGGTGATGCCAACAGCGTTCGCAACATCTCCCTATCCTCATCTGTTGAGATCATCTCTGTTCACAAGGTATCCGTTCGCAACATCAACAATACGGGCTTTATCATCGGTGCAAAACACCAAAACGGGCTTGGAAAGATTGGTGTTCGAGATGATGCTAAAAGGGGTGTCCCCATCGGTACGAGCAAGAGCCGACGCTTTGTGGTGAGATGAGATGCCTGTTCTTGACCCCCTCAAAGCCGCTTTGACCGATCATCTGCAAACGCTGATCAAGAATTGCACGTTGGGTTCGTCAGGATCAAAGTCGTCGAGCCGTGATAGCGGAGCGGGCAACACGCAGATGACTCAAAACGCCACGATTCAGCGAATCGATGACCGCACTATCTCGATCAGCGCATTCTTTGACTCTCAGCAGACGTCAACGCAGCCTCTTCAGGAGATTGTCCTTCACGGCAACAACGCCCTCGACAACCCTGCCTTCCGCACCACCTTTGTCCCAATTCAAAAGAACACGACCAACGAGGTTCGTGTGGACATTTTGATGGAGGTGCGATGATGCCCTACGATGACCCAAACGCACCAAGGCCGCTCTCAGGATTGGCAAGGGGGCAACATGACCCATACGCTGCAACTTGGATGAACAAGGTGATTGAACCCGCAGAATACACCGAGGACGGTCGAAGGATACGAATGAAAGGGCTTACCGAGGATAAAGCCAACATGGTGCGAGATGCATTGAAACATGGAAATGAGGTGAGAGCGGCTCCCGATGGGACATTCATGCTGCTTCACGCTGATCATCCTCGATATAACCAAGAGAGGTTGAAAAAAATGAACGATGAAACATTTGAGATTGCATGGGAATTGATGAAAAGCGACGGACGAAGTTTTAGGCTCAATTTTGGGCCTAAGAACCTGTATTTGGTCATTGAATACGACGATGGAAAAGAGTTGTTCATGCAAGACTACGATGATTTCATGAGAGAGTTCCAACAGGCGGAAGCCACAGGTGATGAACGAATTATTGAAGCAATGTTTGGGATGGGAAGCGACTATTACGGAATTGCTGAACACCCAGAAGGCATGGATAAGTCGGATGAGAAGGGCGACAACGCCCCAACCAATCCAGGTCTTTGGGCGCAAGCCAAATCGAAGGCTCGATCCAAGTTCAAGGTTTATCCCTCAGCCTACGCCAACGGTTGGGCCTCTAAGTGGTACAAGTCCAAAGGCGGCGGCTGGAAGAAAAAGTCCAAAGGAGGCAAAAAGAAATGACCGACGAAGCACTTGAGAAGGCGTGGACGCTGATGAAGCAGCGATACACAGGATGGGACGGCAACCGAACACGTGAGCGACGTGGCAAATGCACAAAATGCAATGCCAAGCAAACGTGGGATCGGTGTGGCAAAGACTCCTCATCTTACGCATTTGAATGTAGCAATTTTGACTACACGGAATGATTCTTCATGATCGACGCTCCCATCTCCGACCTCCTCGAAAAGGATTTGAGGCGATGGTTCAAGGAGAAGTGGGTGGACGTTTCACGAAAGAACAAGGACGGATCTCACCCTCCCTGCGGTCGAGATGAGGCCAAGACGGACAGCAAGGGCTATCCAAAATGTCGTCCATCAAAGAAGGTTTCTTCCAAAACGCCTAAAACGACGAGGGGCATGAGCCAATCGGACAAGAAGGCGGCAACGCGCCGCAAGCGATCCAAACCCCAAGGCGTAGGAGGAAAACCAACGATGGTCAAAGCGTTTGCCTGTGATTGCGAAACCTGTGGTCTGCTGTCGAAGGCCATGATCTCAAAAGCCAAGTCGGACAAACCTTTCCATGGCTACAACCCAAACCGCCACAGTCGAAAAGGCGGATTGAACGCTAAGGGTCGAGCCAAGTTCAAGCGTGAAACTGGTGCAAACCTCAAGCCTCCCGTGTCGCAGAAACCCTCGACACTTAAGCCAGGATCGAAGAAGGCCAAGCGACGAAAGTCGTTCTGCGCTCGCATGGGTGGCGTGAAAGGGCCGACCAGCAAAGGTGGAAAATTGACCCCAAAGGGTGCTGCATTGAAGAGGTGGAATTGTTGAGCGACGAGAAAGGCCCTCGACGGCAAACCACCCCTCAAGGTCGAATCCTTGACGACTGTGCCAATTGTGGCAAATATGGTCGGATCCATTCCAACACCTCTGGTCAAGAGTTGTGCAAGAATTGTAGCGGCATTGCAAAAGCGTTTGAATACACTTGGCAATTGATGAAATATGTCGATCCAAAAGAATACGCCAAAGACGGCCCTAAATTGAATCCAATGGATCCGAAATCAAGGAGTAAAAAACCAACGGCTCGGATGAATGACACAGGAGATATTCATAGTCCTCAACAGTTGGAGCGACTGAAAGAGTTGGCACGAGGCCCAAGGAAAGCACCGCCTCGAAAGGAAAAACCATACGAATAGGTGATTTGCATTGGCGAACACCAACCTCGCAGAGGGTCATGAAAAGACCGCATCGTCCACCTACCAGAACGATGGTCTGCGAGATACCGATGTCCTCGCCAGCCCGTCCCTCACCAACTTCGTTGAGAACGGCATGGGAAACGGCGTCATCCCGTTGACGTTGAATCGCTACGATGAGAGTGATCGAAACAACCCTGTGAGCGGCAATGCCTGTGTTCGTCCAAACGGCACACTTGGCAGCACGTCCGAATTGTATGTTGATACGGGCGTCGTGCAACTCGATGGGATGTTTTATTCGGTCGGATCTGCGAGCGTCCTCGACATCACCGCCGCCACCAACTATCATTCCTCATACCACGCATCTCCCATCGCCAACGGATCAAACGCCGCAGACGAGGCCATCCTCTTGGTCTATATCGATCCTCGACTCACCGACAACATCGGCTTCGTGTACGGGTCATACGTGGACACGGCAACAGGCGTGTATCCTTCATCTCCAAGTGCTGAGTTGGTGCGTCAAAACACCATCCTCGCATCTGTTCGAGTCGGCAAAGGAGCCAGCGGCCCAGTCATCCACGCAATTGAGGACAAGCGTTCCTTCATCCGACCTGGGCCAGTCCCCCTGTCGGCCATGGAGCATAACACAGGCGACAAATCGGGCATCCGCAACGACTTCATCTCTGGGCTGAACGCTGCCGATATGCCGATCACCAACATGGGCGTTTTGTACGCTCGTGATCCAAATGGATTCGCCCCATTCGCACAAGGCGATGGGCAAACGCATTTGTTTTTCCAATCCGATCAAGGTCTTGGCCCTACGACTGATGGCGGCGGCGAATACCAAATCACCCCGATCCATCGAACGGTCATAACAGGGGACATCCCAATCGCAGGGCCGACAGTCCTCAACTTTGGAACGCCAGCCCCTGGTGGCCTGTTGTTCAAGCCTCTGTTGTCCGAAGAGGACGGAACAACTCCTTTGGTTTCAGTTGATTTTTACAGTCCTACGAATGCCTTTTTGGGCAAAGTGAGGAATGGCGTGGGCATCACCCTAAATGCGAATGATTTGACCTTGGCAGACCCAGGAACCATCGACCCTGCTTTGGCAACTGCCGCAGTTGCGGTCATCACCTATGTTCACGCCTCGCACGTTTGAGGTGATTGAATGACGAGGGCATATCGAGATAAGATCACGCAGACCTGCGTGATGTGCAAGTCCGATGTCCTCGCCATTCGCATAAACGGCTTCTATGCGGGCAGTCGGGACAGAATCTTCTTTTGGGAATGCCCCGTGTGTGAACACATATGGAAGAAGCCCGTGCCGCTGATTCAACCTATCCCTTCGCTCAATGGGGGTTCGTTGCATGACTGAGGCATTTGACCAAGCATGGGACGCCATCACGAAAGGACGCTTTCGAGGCTACACTCAATCAAACATCGGAGATCGACCCCTACGGCAAGGAAAAGCCAAGGCTTGGGGTCAGAGCCGAAAAGTGAAACGAGGCCGTACACGCGCTCGCTACGCACGAAATAAGAGCAGAGGGACTGTGCGCCCTGCCATGCGCCGACAACTTGGTGCAGGTGGCAAACGAGCATCGACCAAGCGGTGATACCATGGACGATGCCTTCGAGGAGATTTGGGAACAGATCCTCAAGGCAGTCGATCCGCTCAACATGGTCGAATTGTTCGCTGGTCTTGGCGGCTCTCCCCTGATCGAGTATTTGGGTGAAGGCGGTTGGGGTGGAGCAGCGAGGAAGCGAGGCCATAACGTCCAAGGATACGAGTTGGATCCTTCTCTCAAGCAAGGCGACCCCAACTATCACATTCGAGATGTCATGGACATGAACGCTGAGGAAATCATGGACGATTTCAACTGGGAGCCAATCGACGCTGGCGTGTCCTCTTTTCCATGTAAGGCGTTCACCACCGCATCGGGCAACAAGGGCTACATTTGGGATCAGCGATGGATTGACCAGTATTCCGACTTGACTGGCAAGGACTGGGATCCAACAAAGACGACTGGTTGGCATTGGGATCGAGTCAAGCCGTATTATCAGCAGAACCGTGGTCAAGGCCAACGACTTGGGTTTTCTGGCAATGTACCCGCTCCAAGCGTTGACGCGTATGAACGAGATGAGATGGGCCGCTATCTCGATATGCAGGGCAAGCCAATGATGACCAAGTTGGGCGGCAAGTCTGTTCCCATGAACGAGGGTCAAATCCAATCCGCCATTGATCGACGCAACTTAGGCGTCAGCCTCATGGATCAATCAAGGAAGTTGTTTGAGGACTTGAAGGCCCTCAACCCACGAATGTTCCAAGCATTTGAGAATCCCGCCACGGGACGTGCCAGATACCAAGACACGCTCTCCGACCTGCCCATGATGACCATCGATGCCGCGTCCTATCGAGATCCAGCGCACACCAATCTGTTTGGCTTGCCACCTAACCAAAACCTGTTTGAGATGACACCAGGTTCCCTTCCTGCCTTGAAGCCAACCGACCTCTTCGGATATTTCCCTGAGTCGTTTGTTCCACGTCCAAGGCTTCCTCGAAGCCTCGCAGGTAAGTTCTATGAAAAGGCCCCACGAGGAACCAAGAGCGGCATTCAAGGCGTAGGTGATATTCCCGCTGGCAACCTCTTTTCTGGTAGTCCACGGATCGACAAGTTCCATCTTCGTTCAGTCATCCCATATTGGCTCGGACATGACTTCATCCAGTCCGTTGAACAGGATCGAGGCCGACAGCCCCAGTCGCCAGTTATTCAGGACGTTCAATTGCCAAACGCTTGATGGGGATTCGTACCTTCTTTTTGGTGCGATGATCTCGAACGGTAATCGTGCCGTATTTGAAGATCCTGTGGGCCAACTCGCCGCACCAAATCGTTTGATTCCGAAGGAGGCGTATTCCTTTTCGACGTCCTCCGAAGTGCCATGATTTGATCATCTTCAACTGGGTGAAACCAACCAAATCTGCTGCGTTGATCGAGTTTTCACAGGCATTCCAATATGCCAAGTTGAACAGATCAAAACGCTTTCCTCCTTCACCCGTATGTGTTTCATATGCGTCGTAGGTTTCCTTAAGAATGTCGTAAAATGGAATGTCGAGATTGGTTTCATGTTCAGTTGACAGGTAGTGTTTGATCAAAGGAAGACCAAACCTCTCCAGGTCATAACCAACAAGGGTTCTCCCCTTAAGAGAATCAATTAGGCTTGACAAGGGGAGAGGCATGGTTTTGGAGTTGTCGTCCATCACATACATCGAATCGTTTTCACCGACATCGGAAAAGACTCGATAACGTCCGTCCACAAAGGCAACAACTGCCGTCAACTCAAACCTGCTGATTTCCGAATATCCCGTGTCTAAATCTGTTGGATCGGTTGAAGAGAACACGGAAATTGGGACAAGTTTTGACTCGTTTAAATACACTTGAGTTTTCTTCTTCATCCCCATCACCAATTAAATGCAATGAATGCGTTCCGTCCATCCATGAGCCGATCTGCATCGGGGCCTTCGACCAACTTCTTCAAGCGGCGTTCGGCTGTCTTTCTGCTCACGCCCTGATCAACTGCATAGACCTTTTCCAACTCCTTCTTGGAAACACATTCCCGCTTCGTTCTCGAATGAGCCATCCTCTTACACTTCCCGTAAGCGATTTTCCATTCGTGAAGGGTGGCATCACGCTGCTTCTTCGCCTTGAAATCCTGCTTCTGTTCGAGCCAAATGATGAGGTTGTGGAGGTTGTCGTAAATCATCTCAGTCGCCATCATGACATGATCTGCGGTAATGATCCGACTGCCCATGATCGTGGCGATGATGTTAGCGAAGGTCATCGTGTAGTTTTCGATGTTAGGGATGAAAGAGGTGGCAGTTTCCTTGATGTTGGGGTTAGCGATGCTATTCACCAGGTCATAGTAGTCTGCGCTGGCGTTATACAGAGCGGCATGGTATCCGTCGCCTATGTCAAAAATGTCGTATGCGTATTGGTTGGCGATACGATCACGCTCGTTGTCGCTCAACTCATCCCATTCCGCATCAGACAGGCCAGCAGCCTTCAACAACCGCTCTCGAACCTCATCCCGTCGATCAAGGATGAACTCAGCAATCTCGCTGTATCCCCAAACCTTGTCTGGGACGGGGACATACGCACCGCCCAATCGGTGTTCGCTGGTGGTTTGCCTCAACTCGTTGCTCACATCGTTTTGGTAAAGGAATACACGCTGGAAGAAACCCTTCTCAAGGACATGGTGCATGATGTCCTTTGGGGGGAATGTCGTGGCCCAAATGGACACCCCAGATACGATGTTGATAGGTGCGCCTTTCAGCACTTTGCTGAGGTCGTTTGTGGCCGATCCAATGGGAGCCATTGCTTCTTGAAGGTACAGGATCTTCTCAGAGAAGTATGCTTTCTTGTCGTCGAGGAGAACGCTGGCCTCGTCGAAGAGGAGCGTTTTGTACCCGTTGAGCAGACCTTTGACCACCACGTAGTTGATCTTCCCCGTAGGCTTCCCGTTATCGTCAACCTCCTGTTCTGCCTCAACGTGTCCCAACAGGCCAGCGTCCGAACCAGAGGTGAACTTGGCAGTTTCAACGCCGCACTCAACGAGGAGTTGCTTGGTGAACTCGTATGCAGCAGATTTTCCCGTTCGGGACTGCTGAATCCAATACACGTGAACACGGGTGTCGAGAAGCATCCCGTGAACAGGGACACGCACATAGGGGGCGAGGACTTGGCCGACCACATAGAAGATCGAGAGGAGGCCCGCATATTCGTTGAAGAACGATACCGTGTTGAACCGTTCGATGTATTCCTTGATGAACTTGCTCCCATCATAGGGCGTGTTCACGAGCGAATAGTCATCCCACTTCCTCTCTCCAGAATCACTTGATGGCTTCAACATCATGATTTTTCACCTTCGCAACTTTACCGAACACGAGCGTTGTATATCAATCCTCATGCCCTTGACATCTTGACCTTCTCTTGTGCGACCGATTCCTCGCTGTTGAACGCACGGACGATACGCTGCGCTCGAACCTTCCCAATTCCTTCAATTTGCATGAGATCCTTTTCGGAGAGTCCAGCGACCTCAACGACAGAGCCATGTTCTTCGAGAAGCCGCTTGGCAATGGCTTCGCTACATCCCGCCGACTGGAGAATGTCCACTCTCATATCCTCCGTCGCCGTCTTTCGTAGCAGACGATAGGTGGATGATGACCCAAGCGTACCATGCTTCTCAAAACGCTTGCAGATGAAACGAGCAGCCAGCGATGTCGATTCAAAGGTCATGATCGAGATGTCGTAGTCTGTTGAGAAGCGAGCCAATGAACCCGTGAAAGATGCAAAGGCACGAGCGAATGGAATCTTCCTCCCCCCTCGCTTGGCTTTCGCAACGTATTTGTCAAGAGTCCCGTGGATTACCAAGATCGGCACGGTGTAGTTGTCCTCCAGGTTCTGCAACTGCTTGTCGAGATGGCCCGAATAGAGGCTGCTCATGTAGTCCTCAATCGTCTTTGCTTCGATTCCCACATTGGCGAAGGAATAATCCGTGATCATGGTTTGTCGCATTTGGTAGTTGAGTTTGTTGTTCTCAAGGTATTTGATGACCAACTTCTCAAGACCTGATCGTTCTCGATTGTCGATGAACATGACACGTTGATCGGTCATGCTGTCGCCTCCAACACTTCCAAAACAAGGGACTCCTCAAAGTTTTCACGGTCGTACAGATAGACCACATTCTCCTCCTCGTCCACCGCCTCAACCTCCCAAAGGTATCCTTCAACATTCACAAAAGTTTTGATTTCACAACCGCATTGGTTGCAGAACAACGTGAGATCTCCAGCATGGCGATTCTGTTTTCCAACTTCCCACCGATGGCTATCCCACCCTCCTTGGCAGAGATTTTCGGTCATTCTTCCTCCCCCTGATCTTGCTTGGCAAACGCTTTGGCGTAGTCTGCCCGACGCTTCTCAGCGTGGTATTCACAGAGGACATGGTACGAAACCATCGATTCGATTTTGTTCCTACAACCAATCATCATGCATTTGTTCCCTTCATTGCTCATCAACCATCCCTCCTTGTGCAATCGTGAGGCTATTCAAGAGGTCGCATACCAAGTGCGCCCACTTTGGGTCGAGAGTCAAAGCCACCATGTTTTCCTTTTGCAGGATCTCACAATATCCTGTTTGCTGATTGTGCCTAAATGACCACGGCATGATCTGGGGCGGCAACTCGTTGTTGTGATGCTGTTCGAGCATCTCTTGCATTTTCCTCTTACGGATCTCATCGATGTTTTCTTCGGTCATTGTGATACCCCCTTGCCATCGTAATAGGGACATTTCCCCACACATAGGCCCTCATGATAAATGGTCGGACAGGTCGGTGTTTGATAATAACGACTGACTCCGTGTCGGAGATATTTCATGGTTTCAGGGGGGCTGAAATCAGCCCATTCGAGGGACTTGATGAACTCGTAGGTTTGGGCAACAACCTCGTCATTCGATACGCTTGATTCTTGAGGCGGTCGTGCAAACCTGCGAAAATAATCCATGAGATACATCATGAGATACGAACGTGGCTTGTGCGGTGGGTTGCTTCCCTTCTCACAGGCGGCTTGTGAAAGACACGGAAGCATAGGTATGTTGTTGATGTTGGCGATGTCGATCTCAATGTCCTCCATGGTAAATGTCTTCGAGGAGGAGTCATATCGTGCCTCAAAGAGCATTTGTGAATCCCTTTTGACAATCTCGATCTCCATGCCAATGCCTTTCACCAACTTCATCCCAGGGTTTGGCTCTGCTGCCATCTCTTCAATGGCAGACCACCCCTTCTCCAAATCCGATGCATCAACAGGTATCCCCCACAATTGTCGCTTGAAGTTGAATGTGTTAGGGATTCGGATGTGGCGGTCAGGGCGGAAGGAAACAACAGGGTCAAGGGTCTTGAGATTGAATCTCTTCACCCATTGATTGATCACAACACGTCCAGAAAACAGCATATCGTTCATTGCCATTGGATCGAGGATGTATGTTTGATTCAACTTGACCCAAATGTGGAACCCCCCGCCTGTGAACCAAGTGGCGTGTTGAATCCCTTTACGGCGAAGCATCTGAGTCATGAGAAGAACCTCTCTGCAACAGATGTCCCGTGCTTCCTCTAAGGTGGCCTCGTGAACTCGTGTTGCTTGATCGGCATCAAAGTCCATGACAAAGTGAGGGACGACTGCTGTGTTGTATTCGCAGCGATTGCCCTTCGGTTTGAGCGCACGGAAGCCATAGACCGTAGTCGTGAGGTTCGCCTTTCCGTTTGTAGTCTTGAGGTAGTGTTCGAGTTGCTTCTTGTTGGTGATGACCTTACGCGTCCTCATGTCAATTTCACGAGGAAAATCATCAAACAACGCCACATCAATTCCCCTCTGCTTTGTCCCTCATGTCCTTTGGCATGAGGTATCGATCATTCTTGGAGCAGTAGCCATCGACCTTGCACCATGGGTCGCAGATGTAGCGTTCAGCACTTGGCGGCTTCACGGCGAAAGCCTTGCCGTTGAAATCCCCCTCATAGCGCAGGTGTGCGGCCACCAATGCCTTGAGGTCAACGATCATGTCTTTGACGATGCTGGTCTTCACACGCTCAAAGTGGCGATAGATACGCTGCGGCTCTCCTTCGAGGCCAGCGGTATGATCCCACCCCCAGTATTTGACGGTTGAGCCACCCAGATGAGGATCATCCGACTTTCGCAGCAGGTACACATAGTAGGCCATCTCACCTGCCATGGAGTTGTATTTGGTCGGCTTGTCCTTCCACAGGCCCGTCTTCAATTCGTGAACGTGCAACTC
>Ga0070752_1002678_pt1 | contig 11328 bp, 18 predicted proteins | sample VirMetDEL_Aug_30_FD_77440 | JGI IMG/M metagenome (GOLD analysis project Ga0070752, IMG submission 77440) | Aqueous microbial communities from the Delaware River and Bay under freshwater to marine salinity gradient to study organic matter... | ecosystem: Environmental > Aquatic > Marine > Coastal...
AATCCGCACGCTTTAACAGATATACTTCGGTATGTATGTAGGGTTTGATTGTTTAAATAGGAGTGATTAATGTTAGATGATAAGCATAAAGAGTTGTTGAGATCAAGGGCGACATGGCAAAAAGTAAAAACAAGGAGGGAAAATAATGATATCGTATAGTGTAAAAGAAAAAATAGGAATGAATTGGGAACCCCTTGGCCATTTTTATGTTGATAAAGAGATTCTCCCGGACTTAGACTCTTTCCGACATAAAGTTCCAAGCGGACGTATTGCAGTGATTAGAAATGAGATAACGAACGGGCCTGTTCAGGTTTGCATTATAGGTTTACCGAGCCTATTTGCACCGAGAGATAAAGAGTTTGTTCAGATTCTTGCTACTGTGGCCTTTTACGTGTTTGAGCTTAAAATTAAGTTTGACGGGCCCGAATGTGTTACCTTTCAGTTTGACGGTTCAGAGGACGAATACATGAACGACGGTGTTTTTCGGTGCCGGATTATAACTGGTCGCGCAGGGGGTTTTGGTTGCCGTTTTGGGTGCTGGGATACGCCCTTTACCATGCGTTTAAAAACACGGAGCAAAAAGTAAAACCAAGGGCGACATGGCAAAAAGTAAAAACAAGGATAAAAAATAATGAATAAAAGCCAAATGATTGAGTTATTAAAAACAGACGTACCGGCATGGAACCAATGGCGGAAGGACAACCCCGAGGCGGTTACTGATTTATCGGGTGCGGATTTTTTTCGCGCCGACTTACGGCGTGCAAATTTTAGTAACGTGAACCTTACGGAAGCGGACTTTACTGAGGCAATACTACGGCGTGCAGATTTTAGTAACGCAACAATTACGGATGCTGATTTTGAGCGTTCGTCGCTTAAGAACGCAGATTTTAAAAACACGGGGGTGTCTTATATGTTTGAGGATTACTTTGAGTATTGGCAATCGGGCACAGTGCCAAGGTTGCGCAATTTTGATGGATCGGATTTTTGGCTTGCAAAAATAAAACTTATTAAGTTTCGTGAACCTCACCATGCAAATAATTATTGGACAGCCGACAATACCGACTACGAAAACCAATGGTATTGGGCGGACTATATTGAGATATTCGACAAGGAGGAAAAATAATGAATAAACAACACATGGTAACATTTAGAACAGAAGAAGTAGTGGCACGACTATTTAAAGCGTATTGCAAAGACAAGGGCGTGACGGTCACATGGGCGTTGTCAGCATTCATGGCTATGGTAGTATCCCAAGTTTATGAAGCCGACACAGAAATTGACACCATTCTGGCTGAAAAGATAGTAGGATCGACTTGCTATCAGCAAGAATTTATGTTACTAATTAGAGACTTAATGGGTGATATGCTAACAAAATTGGAGCAAGGGGTTGGGGACAAATATGATACCTAACATTTCTTGGCCAAGCAGCCCCCCAAATACCCCTCCAGGATCACCCCGGACGCCACGCTCAAACTTTTCGGTGGAATCATTGGCCCCAGTGTATGTAAATAATCAAGCTATATACCCCCCCGAAAGCTTAAAAGCTGACGTTCGCAATGCTGCTGACCGTATTCGCAGCAATTGGGTTAATGCATTAAAGCTTGAGAAGAGGTTGATTTTAAACCCAGACATTTTAATCCCCCTTTTAAATCATGCAAAACTTTATTGGTATACTTGGCTTGCCGACCAACCGGTAGGGGGTAAGGCAACACAAAGACTTGAAAGCGTTTTTGTTAATAATATAAATCTTTCACAAGAGGAAAGCGACTGGGTAGAGGAGACTATACGCGATTATAAAAATAATATAGAATCGGCGTTGTATCAAAAGATTGTAATTAAGAAGGAGTATTTGAAATGAACAGGATAAATGGAGCGCAGAATCAACAGAATCAACAGAATCAACAGAATCAACAGAATCAACAGAATCAACAGAATCAACAGAATAATCGGGCAATAACTCCGCCCCCTAGGTTGGCTTTTCGGAGGGATAAAAGCCCCGATAGTGTTGCAAGCCATAATGGGGAGCGCGCATTAAGAGAGTAGGCAAAAAACAAAAACAAACCTTTACAAGAAAGACTAAGTAGTTTATAGTTAGATTACTTTATTAATATCAAATCAGGAGAACAGCCAATGACCCGATTACAGCCCAGTGAGGCATTACTAAAAATTGCAAAAGTTTTTTATGACAATGGACTTATAACCATGCCGCTTAAGGGCAAGGTACCCATGGTGAAAAACTGGACGAAGCTAGAGCTACCAGAAGCCTTTGACCCAAACTACTACACAACCAGCTCAGCGGGCTGGGTGATTCGTGAGCCTTATATGGTTATCGATGTGGACGTGCGCTCAGAAATTAACGGCATGGTTGGCCTGCAACGGTTAGCCGACGATCTTAGGTTTGATTTTATGTCTAACGCAGGCGTTATGGTGCACACACCGACTGGGGGCTTGCATTTGTACTACAAGATTTTCCAGAGCGGCGTGAGTTACAAGAAAAACTTGGCAGCTTACGAAGGTTTGGACTTTTTGAGAGGCAGCCACCAAGTATTGATACCCCATAGCGAAACGGAGGCGGGTACGTACCAACTGGATGGCGGCGAAAACAAATTCTCAAACATTGTCGAGATACCGGAAGGGCTGCATTTGCTATTAATGCAAAAAGAGGCGGAAGTTTGTGGAGGCACTGGTTATTTTACGGACAGTAAAACGGATAAGCTGCTGTTGACAGGCTACATTAAACAGTTTGGTGTTGTTGGTGAGGGCGAGCGTAACAATGCGTTGTATAAAATGGCGTGTCGGGGCTACGATTTAGGGTTGTCGCCCGAAGTGGTACTCGGTATTGTGGCGGATGCGGATTGTTTTGTGCCGCCATTGTCTACTAAAGAAATGGCTACAACGCTTGTGAGCGCATTGAGCACTCGGCAAAATGAGATAGGTTCCCATGCTGTTGAGGAAGCACTGAAAGCCCTAGGCCCCATAGATTCTGGCTGTTCTCCGGGCCAAGGGCTTAATGACGTGCTTCCCCAAGAGCAAGCGGACGCTCAGTTTGCTGAGGTGTGCCCGTGGCATGATAAGCTACACAAAACCAAACATGGCACAGTGAGTGCTCAGAATTTTTGTGTCCGAAACTGCGCCATATTTTTAAAGAACATGAAAGAGTTCAAGGGCAAGCTGGGCTACAATGAGTGGAGTCGTGAGACGGTGTGGCTAGAGCCATGTAGTTGGCACGCATTTGATAAAGCAGATTGTATGCCCAATGGCATTGCGGTGACGGATGACGATTTATTGTCGATTAAGACGTTGTTTAACGACATAGAGTTTGACCCGTTGGTTAACCAGATTTACCAAGCGGCTCGGACTGTTGGATTTGAGAAGAGTTTTCACCCGGTAAAGAAGTGGTTTAGTGAGTTGCCAGCGTGGGACGGTGTGGAGCGGGTACGCGGGCTGTTCCCAAAATACTGCAACGCTGATGATACTGCGTTTAATCGAGAGGTTGGCGAGGTGTTGATGTGTGCGATTGTTAAACGGATTTATGAGCCGGGCTGCAAGTATGATCACATGGTTGTGTTGGTTGGCCCGGAGGAGCAAGGGAAGTCAACAGCGATTAAGGCATTGTCGGTGTTTAACAGTTGGTTCACGGATTCGTTGGGCGATATTAACAAGACTGGTGATGCTATCCAGCAGATTAAAGGGAAGCTGATCGTGGAGGATTCAGAGCTTAATGCGTTCATGAGCCGGTCGAATACAGTGGCGAGTGTTAAGGCGTTTATATCTCGGGAGGTTGACCGAGCGCGACTGGCGTATGCAAAGTTGACCGAGGACGTTCCGCGCCAGTGTGTGTTTATGGGCACAACAAACGAGAACCAATTTTTGAATAGCGTTACGGGTAACCGCCGGATATGGCCAGTGGAGGTGTACGATATTGACGTGCCAACGCTTACCAACGACTTACCGCAGTTGTATGCGGAGGCCTTGATTGTTTACAAAAAGCGGTACGCTGGGTTAAAAAATGGACTGGTGTTGCAATCGGCAGAAGCTATTGAGCAAGCCAAGAAGGCTCAGACTAGCCGCATTGAAGTGGACGAGCTTGAAAGAGTTATCCAAGAGTGGTTAAATAAAGGCGTGAGAGACGGGTTTCAGTTGAGTGATGTATGGGATGGTTTAGGTCGAGACATAATACATCTAAGTGTCAAGGAACAAAAGCGTCTGGAGCGCGCGTTGTTAAAGTTGCAGTATAAACGCAGTGATAATGGGTTTGTGAAGATTGGAGGTAAAAAATGATTAATAAAAACAGTACAAAGGAAGAAGAGCAAGGCGATCGTGATGTACTTATGGCGGAGATTAAGCGGGGTTTGAAGTCGTTGCTGTCAATGTTGGGGTCTTCGATAGAGCGTATGGAACAGGAGGTAAAAAATGATTGATCTAATAAGTTTTTATCAAACCCTTATATTTAGTGCAGTGTACTGGGGTTCGTTGATAGGGGCCTGGTGGTTTGTGTGTTGCGGTCCAAACCTAGACGAAAACGATAAGACCTTAGGCGGAGTATGCTACAACGTTTTGATACGAACAATACTGGCGGCGGTTGCGTTAGTTGTATGGTACTATGCGTTCACATTTATATTCTTTTTATTCTTTGAAACAGTGAGAGCGTTGTAAGATGAGTGACGATATAAGAAACCATAACATTGGGGCCTCGGACTATTCAAAATATAAAATACAGCCATGGGACATTTGGCTTGAGTACAATTTAAACCCATGGGACGCTGATATTGTTAAACGTGTATTACGCACCAAGCCGGGTGAACGACGACTGGATTATGAAAAAATTATTCATGTGTGTCAGGAACGTATCCGGCAAATAGATAACACGAGAATACAAGTAGCGGAGTAGAAAGAAAATGATTAATGAGAACAGTACAAAGGCAGAAGTGTTGGAAGCTGTGCAGCAGGATGGGCGTGAGTTGCAATATGCGAGTAAGGAATTGCGTGCTGATCGGGATGTGGTGATGGAAGCGGTAAAGCAAGATGGATATGCGTTGGAGTATGCGAGCCATGAATTGAAGAACGATCGTGATGTTGTCATGGCGGCGGTGAAGCAATGGGGGGGTGCGTTGCAGGATGCAAGTAATGAGTTGCGTGGCGATAAAGAAGTTGTAATGGAAGCGGTGAGGGCGAATAGCTTTGCGTTGGAGTTTGCGAGTGAGGAATTACGCAATGACAAAGAGGTGGTGCTGGCAGCGGTTGGTTACAATGGGAATCTCTTGAGGAGTGGGCGTGCGTTGAAATATGCGAGTGAGGAATTGAGGAATGATATAGATGTGGTTAGGGCAGCTTTAAGTAAGTCTTGGACCGCAGTTAACTATGCAAGTAGGCAAATCCAACGTAACATTATCCAAGATTGGCTAGGAATTAAAGAGGTAAAAAATGATTAATAACAACAGTACGAAAGAAGAAGTGTTGGAAGCTGTGAGACGAGATGGGAGTGAGTTGCAGTATGCAAGTGAGGAATTGAAGGGTGATCGGGATGTCGTGATGGCAGCGGTGAAGCATGACGCGCCATCGGCGTTGATATATGCGAGTGTTGAGTTGCGTGCTGAGCGTGAAGTGGTACTGGAAGCGGTTAGGTGGGATGGGTTGGCGTTGGGACATGCGAGTAAGGAATTGAGAAATGATCGTGAGATAATGCTAGAAGCGGTGCGAGAGAACGGGCATGCCTTGTACTATGTAAGTGTTGAGTTGCGTGCTGATCGTGAGGTAGTTCTGGAAGCGGTGAAGCATAAGGGGTATGCGTTGCAGTATGCGAGTAAGGAATTGAGAAATGATCGTGAGGTGGTGGGGGAAGCGGTAAAGCAGGATGGACATGCGTTGAAGTATGCGAGTGCGGAATTGCGGAAGGATAAAGAGGTAGCACTGGCAGCGGTGAAGGAAACTGGGCATGCGTTAAGGTGGGTGAGTGATGAATTAAAGGGCGACCGTGAGGTGGCACTGGCAGCCGTGAGGAAGAGTGGTTTTGCGTTGGAGTATGCAAGTGAAGAATTGCAGGCTGATCGTGAAGTAGTGTTGGAAGCGTTGAAGCAGAAGGGCCTTGCGTTAACGTTTGCGAGTGAGGAATTGCAGGCTGATCGTGACGTAGTGTTGGAAGCGTTGAAGCAGAATGGCCTTGCGTTAGCGTTTGCGAGTGAGGAATTAAAGAGTGAGTTCGGCAATGATTAAACCAACCTTAACTTATGACTCATTAACGCAAGAGTATTTTTATTCTTGCAGTCGCGAGGAGAAAGACATACCGAAACAATGCCGGATGAAGTGGTCCGCTGGAAACACGGCTTGGAAAACTAAAGACTGGGCATTAGCTATGAGAGCCGCAGAGCTTTCAGGGATTGGGAACAAAATGTTTGCGGATAAACTTTTACAGCCACCCGCTCGGCTCACCCTCCCAGATTTCTTATACGACTACCAGAAAGAAGGCATCCAAACAATCGTAGCGAATAAAAATTTATTGCTTGCTGACGAGCAGGGCCTCGGTAAAACTGTACAAACCATTGAGGCCTTGCGGTACATAGACGTCCGGCGCATTTTAGTATTGTGTCCGGCATCACTAAAGTATATGTGGCAGGAACAATTTGACCAATGGTCGGACAACCTACTCACCCAAGTAGTAGCCAATGGCAAGACACAAATTCTATTTACTAACAACGTCGTAATTGCTAACTACGATCTGGTGTCTAAACGGTATATCTATGAGCAGTTACGCGCATGGGCCCCCGATATGGTGATCTATGATGAAGCGCATTACCTTAAGAACCCCACGTCCAAACGGGCCAAGGCGTCGTTTCTACTGGGGGCTAACGCTAACCGGCGGCTGATGCTTACTGGTACCCCAATGCTTAACCGGCCTCTGGAGCTGTATAGCATACTTCGGTTTTTAAAACGAGAAGCGGTTGAGCCATACGACAATTATAAAAAGTACGGGTATAAGTTTTGTAACGGTAAAGAGGGGCCATTTGGTTTTGATGTTAAGGGAGCCAGTTGTACCGACGAGTTAAACTACAGGCTCAAACGCACCGTGATGCTCCGGCGACTAAAGGCCGATGTGCTTACAGATCTACCGAGCAAGACGATGCAGATTATTCCCATGGAGCAAACCAAAGACACTAAAAAGATAGTCAAGCAGGAAGGATTGTTTGACGTGAATAAGATTTTAGAGAAGCCCGACGCCAACCTTATTGGCGAGATGGCTACTATCCGTCGAGAGCTTGGAGAAGCTAAGTTGCCACAGAGCATTAGTTACATTAAAGATGTAATGGCGAGTGGCGTTGAAAAGGTTGTGGTGTTTGCGTACCACAAGGCAGTATGTGAAGGGTTGTACGAAGCGTTTAAAGAGGAAGGTGCGGTGCTAGTCTATGGCGGTACTACTTCAACAGATCGCCAACGCTACGTCGATCGGTTTCAAAAAGACGCAGACACCAAAGTCTTTATCGGCCAGATACAAGCTGCTGGCACTGGACTCACCTTAACTGCGGCCAGTCATGTAGTGTTTGTAGAGAACAGTTGGGTGCCCGGAGAGATGGACCAAGCAGTCGATCGCTGCCACCGCATTGGTCAGAATAATAAAGTGACTGCCCAAGTATTGGTTGTGAAGGATAGCATCGACCATGTTATAATGAGATCAATGTTTTTTAAAAAGAGAAGGATTAAGGAGGTTTTAAAATGAATGTGTTGAGTTTGTTTGACGGTATGAGTTGCGGCCAAATTGCGCTAGACCGCCTCGGCATAAAAGTAGAAAACTATTATGCCAGTGAGATTGACAAGTACGCCATTAAGATTGCTCAGAAAAACTACCCAAACACTATTCAGTTGGGCGATATTAAAAACGTAAAGGGTAAAGATTTACCAAACATTGATTTACTTCTGGCGGGATCACCGTGCCAAGGGTTTAGTTTTGCAGGTAAACAATTGGCCTTTGACGACCCCAGATCAGCTTTGTTTTTTGAGTTTATTAGGCTATTAGAAGAGTGTAAACCAAAATACTTTTTACTCGAAAATGTGCGCATGAAGAAAGAGTATCTTGATGCGATTACGGATTTAGTGGGGGTTGAACCGATCTTAATTAACAGTGCATTAGTTAGTGCTCAAAACCGACAGAGGTATTACTGGACTAACTTGCCTGTTGATGGCCAACCAGAGGACAAAGGACTGGTATTAAAAGACATATTGGATCCAAGTGTTACCCTCACTAAAGGGGGCAGATTAAAGCCGTTTAGCAACGATGGTTTGGGTTATGGAAACGGTTTGCTCCATGTAGGCGATGCTGATATAAAAGGGCATGACATACTCAAAAGAGTATACGATCGCCGAGGAAAAAGCCCAACACTAACCGCACATGGTGGTGGTAATCACGAGGCAAAGGTGGCTGAGGGTGGTGAAAGATGGCGAATTTTGACACCGCTAGAATGTGAACGGTTGCAAACCGTGCCAGATAATTACACCAAGGGCGTATCAAATACTCAACGATATAAAATGCTTGGTAATGGTTGGACGGTTGACGTTATTTGTCACATTTTAAAAGGAGTGCATGATGGAAGTAGTTGACCACAGAAAAGAAAAACTTAGTAAGATTATAAGCATGGAGCCGGACGAAACCCTAGCTGCCCACTATGACCCACTATTACGAAATCGTTTCGGCTATGGTAAAAAAAGAGCGTTACCGAGCTGCTATCGGTTCTTTGCAACTTACGGTTTGTTTTTAACTAAAGACGGCAGTCGATTACCCGGGGCAAGAGTAGAAATACATCACGAACTTTTAAACTTATCTGTGCAGGAAAACTGGCTACTCCCTTACATCGACGAATTATTAAACCCTAAGGACAAAGCATTAGACGACCTCGTTACGCGTTTGGCTAACTCGTTCAGAGCCGGAGTGACCCGTGTTAGTTGAGAAAGCGAGAAATTTTGCTATTACGTATCACGAAGGGCAGAAGTATGGGGGGCTACCGTACATGGAACACTTGCGTCAAGTGGCCACGTTTTTAATATTAGAGCTTGACATTACCGATGTAGACGCTGTTGCAGCTGCCTACCTTCATGACATATTAGAGGACACTCAATGTACTGCGGCACTGCTTGATCGAGAGTTTAACCAGTGGGTCACTGCGATAGTTAGAGCGTTGACCCGCGACCCGAACGAAACGAGCGAAGACTATATCATTAAGATTCACCATGCCGGTCGTTACGCCATGGCAGTAAAAACAGCAGACCGAGTGTGTAATTTAAAAAACCTAATAATCGATGCTGAGAAAGGTAACCTAAAACCGAAACTGATAAAGCGATACGAGCGTGAGCTTACAATCATACGGGAGTATTTCCCTATGGAATTCGTAGCGCATATCAGTGGGGCGCACAGTCATTTGAGGAGCGTACTATGAGCGCGCATTCACTATTCGGCGCGTCATCCGCACAGATTTGGACCAATTGTACCGCACAGCCATGCTTGGCTTCACAAGCTAAAACATTTGAGGAGCAAACCGATTACGCCAGCGAAGGCACCGCTGCGCATAATATAGCCGCCGAGATTTTAAAAGGCACGTTGCCCATAGAGGCCATCGACACATTATCTGATGAAATGGTCGATGCGATTACGATGTACGCTCAATACGTGAAGCGACACGTTAAGAAAACCAGTAAGCTATATGTAGAGCAACGTATCCGACTGGACTCTATTGACGGTGGTCGCTTTTTTGGCACGGCGGATGCTATCGTATCGTCTAAAACAACCATCACGGTTATCGATTTTAAATACGGCCAAGGCATTAGTGTGCAACCAGAGAACAATCCCCAACTGCTTTATTATTTGTTGGGCGCAATAGAGCTTGAGGGACTTGACATCATGTGCGGTAAAAAGTTTTATGTGGCGATTGTGCAACCGCGGATGGAGAAAGACCCAATCCGTAAAGTTGAAGTGCCGGCTCGATCGTTGATTGCGTTTCAAGCATTTTTAGAAGGACGCTATGAGAAAGTAAAAGAAGACCCAGAATACAATCAAGGCTCTTGGTGCCAGTTTTGTAAAGTGAAAGGCGTGTGTCCCGAACTTAAACGAATTAGCAACGTCACGACTAAAACCGATATTGAAGGCGATGTTACGTCGTTGCCCGAGGTGGAGCAACTAAGCATGGAAACAATCAGCAAGGTGTTAGAAAATGCCAGTGCTATAAAGAAGTGGTTGACAGCGGTTGAAGCCTATGGCTATAATCTAGCTTTAGAAGGTTGTGAGATTCCGAGACATAAATTAGTATTAGGTGGCCGAGCCACCAGAAAATGGATTAATGAGAGCAAGGTCGCTGAAGATTTACAGAGCAAATATGGCCTCGATATTTTCGATATTAAACTCAAGTCTCCAGCCCAGATGGAAAAGTTAGTCGATGACAAGGAGGTTGTGCAACAATATGTTATGGTGCCAGAGAAAAAACCAGTACTGGTTTCGGACACCGATAAAAGAGAGCCTTATAATTTAGGCAACGAGTTAACAAGTTTATTAGATCAAGGAGATTAAAATGGCAAAACAAAGCTACAAAAACAATGTTATTACCCCAGTGGGTCGGTTATCGTACCCGTATTTAGTAGATAAACTAAGTACGCAAATCGACGGCCGCCTTATTGAGAAGTGGTGCGTTGACTTGCTGTTCCCTAAAGACACCGACTTATCAGCATTAAATAAAATCGTTAAAGATTTAATTAAAGAACAATGGCCAAAAGCAACACCCGAGTTGGTGAAGAAGATTCGAGTACCGTTTAAAGATGGAAACGCTAACCTAGATAAAGAAGGTGAGATCAAGCCCGGGTACGAAGATATGATTTACGTTTCGCTTGACACTAAGAATCAAGCACCGCTTTTAAAAAACGCTAAAGGCGAGGTTATGACCGCCGAGGAAGGCCGGAACGAAATATATGGCGGATGCTACGGTCGCGCGTTAGTTAACGCCGGAACGTATGATCACCTTGGCAATAAAGGTGTTAAGTTTTACCTATCCGCTGTCCAAAAGCACCGAGACGGTGAGCCAATGGGCGACGGTAAAACGACGTCAGCCCAAGTCGATAAACTTATGGAGGCGTTTGACGATCAAGAGGACGCAACCGATAACTCAGATTTGTTGAGCTAGGGCGCGCTCATGCTATATATCGACTTCGAAACAAGGTCCTACTGTGACCTAACAGCCAGTGGTTCGTGGCGATACGCACAAGACCCAACAACCGAGATCTTGTGCATGGCCTACGCTTTCTCAGATACTGAGCCTAAACTAGTAATAGGCTCCGAGCTGCCAGATATAGTAGCCT
>Ga0070752_1002681_pt1 | contig 11323 bp, 7 predicted proteins | sample VirMetDEL_Aug_30_FD_77440 | JGI IMG/M metagenome (GOLD analysis project Ga0070752, IMG submission 77440) | Aqueous microbial communities from the Delaware River and Bay under freshwater to marine salinity gradient to study organic matter... | ecosystem: Environmental > Aquatic > Marine > Coastal ...
ACCGGATTCGCGAACGCAGCGCCGGCGTCTGATGCCGACGCCGCGCGTTTCCTTCAGCAAGCCCAGTTCTCTTCCAGCGGCGCAGAGATCAGCGAGATGCGCGCCACCGGCAGCTACGCGCAATGGCTGGCCAACCAGTTCGCCAACTACCACAGCATCACCGGCTGGAACTGGCTGGAAGCACGGGGCTACGGCGCCGTGGACACGAACAGCTACTTCTTCAACCACTACCCTGCCGACTTCATGATCTGGAACCAGCTGCTCAGCGGTCCGGACATGATGCGCAAACGCGTGGCACTGGCGCTGTCTGAATTTTTCGTGACGTCGCTCACCACGGCCGAGTTCACCTGGCGGGCCCACGCCTACGCCAGCTGGTGGGACACCCTGATGCGCAACGCCTTCGGCAACTACCGCCAGTTGCTCGAAGACGTGACGCTGCACCCGGCGATGGGGTACTTCCTCAACACCAAGGGCAACCAGAAAGAAAACGCGTCCACCGGCCGTGTGCCCGACGAGAACTACTCGCGTGAGGTGATGCAGCTCTTCAGCCTGGGGGTGTACCAGCTCAACTTGGACGGTTCGGTGAAAACCAGTGGCGGCGTGCCGCTGGAGACCTACACGCAAGACGATGTGACCAACCTGGCGCGCGTGTTCACCGGCTACGACTTCGACCGCTCCGACAACATCCGCCACACGGTGCCAGGAGAGACCTACACCATCGAGTCCAAGGAGTTTGCGCGCAAGCCGATGTCGCTCAACGCGAGCCGGCATTCCACCCTGGCAGCCACCTTCCTGGGCGCGACCGTGCCAGCCAACACGCCCGGCCGCGAAGCGCTTCGCATCGCGCTGGATGCGCTGTTCAACCACCCCAACGTGGGCCCGTTCTTCGCGCGGCAAATGATCCAGCGCCTGGTCACGAGCGACCCCAGCCCGGCCTATGTGGCGCGGGTGGCGGCGCGTTTCAACGACAACGGCGCTGGTGTCCGCGGGGATCTCAAGGCGGTCTGGGTGGCGATCCTGCTCGATGACGAAGCGCGCGGTACGCAGTCGCTCCAGAGCACCACATTTGGCAAGCTGCGCGAGCCCATGCTGCGCTTCGTGCAGTGGGCACGCACGTTCGGTGGCACGTCGCTGGCCGGCAGCTGGAAGATTTTCGAGCTGGTCAACCCGGCCAGCCAGATCGGCCAGAGTCCGCTGCGGCCGCCTTCGGTGTTCAACTACTTCCGGCCCGGCTACGTGCCACCCGGCACCGCGCTTTCGACTTCGGGTGCCACGGCGCCCGAATTCCAGCTCGTCAACGAAACGTCGGTGGGCGGCTATCTCAACTTCATGCAGAGCGTGATCGAGCGCGGCATCAACTGCCCCAACCCGGGTGTGCCGCAAGCTGCCTACAACAACTACGCCTACGACGTGGTGGCCAGCTATGCGAGCGAACTTGCGCTGGTGACCAACGCCACCGCGCTGGTGAACCACCTCGCGCTCATCCTCACGGCGGGCCAGCTCTCCGCCAACTCGCGGCAACTGATGGTGACGGCACTCGATGCCACGCCCGTGACCGCGAGCAGCACCGACACCGTCAAGCGCCGGCGCGTGTGGGCAGCGATCCTGATGGTCATGGCTTCGGCCGAATACCTCATTCAGAAGTAAGGGGCACACCATGCACTTCATCCAGCCTGAAAAACACACGCGCCGCGCCTTCCTGCGCCGCGCCGGCCAGCTCGCCTTCACCGGCGCAGCCTTGCCTACCGCACTGAACCTGGCCGCCATGGCCGACGCCGCGGCGTTCGATGCCACCGACTACAAGGCCCTCGTCTGCGTCTTCCTCAACGGGGGCAACGACTACGCCAACACCGTCATCAACTACGACAACGCCAGCTACGACCAGTACAGCGCCATTCGCGGCGGTGGCGCAGGCCGCACCGCGGGTGGCATCGCACTGGGTCAGGCCGACCTCACGCCAACCCTGCTCAACCCCACCGTGGCCCTGCCCGGCGGGAAGCAGTACGCCATGCACCCGTCCATGACGGGCCTTGCCGGCCTGTTCAACAGCGGCGCCGCAGCGGTGCAGCTCAACGTGGGCCCGCTGGTGGTGCCGCTCACACGCCAGCAGTACCAGAGCGGCAACCGCACGCTCTACCCCATTCCGCCCAAGCTGTTCTCGCACAACGACCAGCAATCGGTGTGGCAGTCGTCCCAACCTGAAGGCGCCACCACCGGCTGGGGCGGCCACATCGGCGACCTCGCGCTTTCATCCAACACCAGCCGTGTGCTCACCTGCATTTCGGTCACAGGCAACACCGTGTTCCTGTCGGGCGATTCGGCGCTGTCCTACCAGGTCAGCACCGGCGGCGCGGTGAAGATCAACGCCCTCAACGGCAACGTCTACAACTCGGCGGCCGTGCGTGGTGCGATGACGCAGCTGGCCCTGCAGACGCGCACGCACGTGCTGGAGAACGAATACAACCTGGTGACCGCGCGCGCCGTGGGTGCCGAAAGTGCCATCACGGCGGCGCTCGCCAGTTACCCGGCCAACGCGGCGGCGTTCAGCGCCTTCCCCACCGGGAACAATCTGGCCGACCAGCTCAAGCTGGTGGCGCGTCTGATTGCCGCGCGCAACGACCTGGGCAACCGGCGCCAGGTGTTCTTCGTCTCCATGGGCGGCTTCGACCTGCACGACAACCTGATTTCAGGCCAGGCCACGCTGATGGGCCGACTGAGCGCGGCGCTGACCGCGTTTCACGCCTCCACCGTGGCGCTGGGCGTGGCCAACCAGGTGACCGCGTTCACCGCCTCGGACTTCGGGCGCACGCTCACCTCCAACGGCGACGGCTCCGACCACGGCTGGGGCAGCCACCACTTCATGGTGGGGGGCGCGGTGCGCGGCAAGGCCTTCTACGGCAAGGCCCCGCCGGTGAGCGTGACCAACTCGGGCGTGGATGCCAACGACCAGTGGCACGTCGGCCAGGGCCGGCTGCTGCCCAGCACCTCGGTGGACCAATACGCCGGCACCATGGCCACCTGGTTCGGCGTGCAGGGCGCCGAGATGAACGGCATCCTGCCGAACCTCACGAATTTCAACAGCGTCGACTACCCCACCAACTTGGGCTTTATGGCCTGAAGGAATTTCGCATCGGCGATAGGATGGCCCCTGCTGTTCAACAGGGCCATCCATGATCGACCTCTACACCGCCGCCACGCCCAACGGACACAAGGTGTCCATCGCGCTGGAAGAACTGGGTCTGCCTTACACGCTGAAGGTGATCAACCTCACCGCCGGCGAGCAACGCACACCGGGATTTCTGGCCATCAACCCGAATGGGCGGATTCCCGCGATCGTCGACCGCGAGGCCGACGACTTCGCGGTGTTCGAGTCGGGCGCATGCCTGATCTACCTGGCCGAGAAAACCGGCCGCCTCATGCCCGCCGATGTGAAAGGCCGCTCGCGCGTGTTGCAGTGGCTCATGTTCCAGATGGGTGGCATCGGGCCGATGATGGGACAGGCCAATGTGTTCTTTCGCTACTTCCCCGAAAAGATCCCGGCCGCCATCGACCGCTACCAGGGCGAGTGCAAGCGCCTGTTCCGCGTGCTCGACGGGCATCTGCACCACCACGAGTACCTGGCGGGCGACTATTCCATAGCCGACATCGCCAACTGGGCCTGGGTGCGCACGCACCGGTGGTCGGGCGTGGAGATCGACGACCTGCCGCACCTCAAGCGCTGGCGCGACGCGATCCGGCAGCGGCCGGCGGTGCAGCGCGGCATCGAGCAGCCGGCATCGAAGGTGGACCTCACGCGCGACGGCGACGAGGCGGCGAAACGCTTCTCGGAAGAAGCCCGCACGATGGTGGAAACCGGCAGGGGCGCCTCATGAAACTCTATGTGGCACCTCGCGCGCCCAACCCACGCCGTGTCCAGATGTTCCTGGCCGAGAAGGGCATCCACGACATCGAGCAGGTGAACGTGGACCTGAACGCCAACGAGCACAAGGCCGACGAGTTCCGGCAGAAGAGCGCCCTGGCGCGCGTGCCCGTACTCGAACTCGACGATGGCCGCATGCTCAGCGAAACGCGCGCGATCTGCACCTGGCTTGAAGGCCATCAGCCCACGCCCAATCTGATGGGGGCGGATGCCGACGAGCGCGCGTTCATTGAAATGGCGGACCGCCGGATGGAGTGGTATTTCATGCTGCCGCTGGCGAACGCGATCCGCCACACGCACCCGGGCCTGGCGCCCCTCGAGCAGCCACAGATCGCCGAGTTCGGCCAGTCGCAGCTGCCCAAGGCCATGGCAACCGCCGCCTGGCTCGATGCCGAACTGCAGCGCCACGAATGGGTGGCCGGCGACCGCTTCACCATCGCCGACATCACGGCCTTCTGCACGGTGGAGTTCGCGCGGCTCATGCGCTTCAAGCCATCCGAATCGGGCCTGCACGCGCTGCAGGCCTGGCGCGACCGCGTGGCCGCGCGGCCGAGCGCGCAGTAGCGAACGTCAGCGCCAGGGGGTGGAGGTCTGCTCCAGCGCCTCCTCCAGCGCTGGCAGGGCCTGCAGTCCGGTGTCCAGGCGCTGTTGCAGCCCTGTCTGCAGGCCGGCCACGAGGGCCGGTGCGAGTGTGGCGGGAGCCTGGGCCAGCAGGCCTTGCGCCGTGCTCAAGTCATTGAGGCCGCCCAGCAAGGCCTGCGCATCTGCCAGGGCGGCGGCACTGCGCGCCATGCGCTTGGGCGGCAGCAGGCTGCCGAGAAACTCCTGCGAGTAACGCAGTTTCTTCAGCGCGATGCGCAGTTCGTGCCGACCTTCCGGACCCATGCGGCGCGCGTGGCGAGCCTCACGCCTCAGGTCTGCATGGCCCTTGCGCAGGGTGTCGTGCGCCCAGCGCGCCAGCCCAGAATCCGGCTGCTGCAAGTCCGGTGGAGGATCGAGCGGCTGCAGGCACAGCACCGAGCGGGTGAAGGCCAGCAGGCGCAAGGCGTGCGCGCTGTCGCTGAGGGCCTTCGCCGCGCGCTCCCCCGCCGCCTGGCGTTCGGTGCCGACCCAGGCCAGCAGGGTGTCGGTCTGGTCGGCACTGGCGGTGTCGGGCGGCAGTTCTGCCAGCAGGCCAGGCAGCCACTCCGTGGCAAACACGTCCCAGTTGCGCGCATCGCCGAGCTGGTTGGCGAGCTGCTTCCATTCGCCGGCCCAGTGCCGGGCAAAACGGACGGGCAGGTGCGGCCGGAACAGGCGCAGGCCGGTGCGCAAGCGGCGCAGCGCCACACGCGCCTGGTGCACGAACTCCGGATCGGGCGGCGAACCGTCCCCACCACGCTGGCCTACCCCGCCTTCGTTGGCCTGCAGGTGCGCCAGGCACCCCAGGGCAGCGGCGCGGAAAGCCTGCACCGGATGCATGCCGGGATCGAGCTGCAAGGGTTCGGCCTTCTGCGGTTGCGTTCGCTCGCCCATGAAGAGCGCGTAACCGCGTTCGGCCTTGCTGTGGTTGGCCGGCAGCAGTCGCAGGCCATCTGCGGCGCGGCCCCTGGGCCCAAGAGCGAGGGTGTGTGCCAGGTCCAGCAGGGCGTCGACCGGTCCTGAGCGCAGCTCCAGCTCCAGCTCCAGAATCGGCAGGCGCTGGCTGCCGGTGGCAATGAAGCCCTGGTCGAGTGCCACTTCCACCTGGGCCGGGCCGTGTGTGACCAGCCAGCTGCGGCGCGTGAAGTCGGTGCGGAACACGGGCACCAGTTGCCAGGCCACGCGAATGAGCTGCTGCGCCAGGGCCTCGTCGTCGACGAGCGCCGCGAAATCAAACGCGCCAGGACGGGTGGCGGCCTCCCACTCACCGCGCCGCGAAAGGCCGCCCACCGACGTGCCGGCCGTTTTCACGGTGAGCAATGTGCGTCGTCCCACGCGGCGCTCGCGCACCGCCATGCGCTGGGCACGCAAGCTCAACGCGGAGGTGTCGAAGTAGGTGTTGAGCAGGCGCTCGCGGTGGGACGCCTGCGCAGCGAGCATCGGATGCGCCAGCAGGCGGGGCAGGTCCTGCGGGTGCAGTTCGAGCTTGAGTTCGGTTTCCAGGGACATGGGCGGACGGTGTCGAACGGGGCAATCTGAAGCGGCGAGTCTGCCAGCATGAAGCGGATCGCACCACCTTGGCGCCGTGACAGGTCGCGATTACAGCCTGTAACCGGCGTATTCAGGACAGGGGTCGACAATTCATCGCCAGGCCATCGAAGCCTGGATCACTTCACAGAATGCCCCCATGCTCCATTCCACCACCCGACGAATCCCTGTCCTCCTCCTTGGACTGGCCTTGGCCCTGGGCGCAGCCCAGGTAGCGGCCGAAAAACCCGACGGGGTCGGCAAGCCCGGAAAAGCCGAGAAGCACAAGAAGGCGCTTCAACACGATGACCGCGGGCCATCGTCCAGCGTCTCCATCAACGTGCAGATCGGTGCCTATTTCGGCGAGCCCCAGCGCGTGGCCGTGCGCGAGTACTACGCGCCGCGATTCAAGGCCGGCAACTGCCCCCCTGGCCTGGCCAAAAAGAACAACGGCTGCCTGCCGCCTGGCCAGGCGAAGAAGTGGCAACTGGGTCGCCCACTGCCGCGCGACGTGGTCTATTACCCCGTGCCCAGCGGCGTCTCGATCCAGCTCGGGTTGCCGCCGTCGGGTCACAAGTACGTGCGCGTGGCGGCCGACATCCTGCTCATTGCCATCGGCACCGGGCTGGTGGTCGACGCGATCGAAGACCTGGGTCGCCTGTGAACGCTTGCCGGCACCACGGAGCCGCAAAGTCAGCTCGGGCTCACGCGCTCCAGCAAACGCCGCAGGTAGTGACCCGTGTGGCTGTCGGCATTAGCCGCCACATCTTCCGGCGTGCCCTGCGCCACCACCACGCCGCCCCCCGCCCCGCCTTCAGGACCCATGTCGATGACCCAGTCGGCGGTCTTGATGACGTCGAGGTTGTGCTCGATCACCACGATGGTGTTGCCGGCGTCGCGCAGCTGGTGAAGGACCTTGAGCAAGAGTTCGATGTCGGCGAAGTGCAGGCCGGTGGTGGGTTCGTCGAGGATGTAGAGGGTGCGACCGGTGTCGCGCTTGGAGAGTTCGAGCGCAAGCTTGACGCGCTGTGCTTCACCACCCGATAGCGTGGTGGCGCTCTGGCCAAGCTGGATGTAGGACAGGCCCACGTCCAGCAAGGTCTGCAGCTTGCGGTGAAGGGTGGGCACGGCGCTGAAGAAGGCGTGCGCCTGCTCCACCGTCATGTCCAGAATCTGGGCGATGTTGCGGCCCTTGTACTGCACGTCCAGCGTCTCGCGGTTGTAGCGCTGGCCATGGCACACCTCGCAGGGCACATACACGTCGGGCAGGAAATGCATCTCGACCTTCACCACGCCATCGCCCTGGCAGGCTTCGCATCGGCCGCCGGCCACGTTGAAGCTGAAGCGGCCCGGACCGTAGCCGCGTTCGCGCGCGGTGGGCACTTCGGCCATCAACTCACGGATGCCGGTAAACAGGCCGGTGTAGGTCGCCGGGTTGCTGCGCGGGGTGCGGCCGATGGGCGACTGGTCGACGTTGATGACCTTGTCGAAATGTTCAATGCCTTCGATGGCGTCGTGCGTGGCCGGCTCTTCGTGCGAACGGTACAGCGTGCGCGACACCGCAGCGTAGAGCGTGTCGTTGACCAGCGTGGACTTGCCCGATCCCGAAACACCGGTGACGCAGGTGAGCAGGCCCACCGGAAAGGCCACGCTCACGCCCCTGAGGTTGTGACCACTGGCATTGACCACGCGGATTTCCTGCAGCTCGCCCAGCGTGGCCTGGTGCGCTGCTTCGCGCGCGGCACGGCGTTCGGCCGCCGGGCTCGGCGGGAAGCGGTGCTTGGGCGCGGACACCGTGCTGGCCGCGTGCACCACAGGCAGCCAGGGCGTGCGGCGCGCGGGCACGGGAATTCGACGCGTACCGCTGAGGTACTGGCCGGTGAGCGAGTCGGGCGCGGCCATCACATCGGCACAACTGCCCTGCGCCATCACGCGGCCTCCGTGCACGCCTGCGCCGGGTCCCATGTCGATCACATGATCGGCCGTGCGGATCATGTCTTCGTCGTGCTCGACCACCAGCACGGTGTTGCCGAGGTCGCGCAGGTGCTGCAGGGTACCGATGAGGCGGTCGTTGTCGCGTTGGTGCAGACCAATGCTGGGCTCGTCCAGCACGTACATCACGCCTGTGAGGCCACTGCCGATCTGGCTGGCCAGGCGGATGCGCTGCGCCTCGCCGCCCGAGAGCGTGTCGGCGCTGCGGTCCAGGCTGAGGTAGTTCAGGCCCACGTCGTTCAGGAATTTCAGGCGCTGGCGAATCTCGTTGATCACGCGCGCGGCGATGTCGGCCTTGGCACCTTTGAGTTCCAGGCGCTGGAAGTAGGCGAGCGCCTCGCCCAGGGTGACGTGGCTGATCTTGTAGATCGGCTGCTTCTGATCGCCTTCCCCCACGAACACGTGGCGCGCTTCGCGGCGCAGGCGCGAGCCGCCGCAATCCGGACAGGGTTGCACGGCGCGGTAGCGCGCCAGCTCTTCGCGCACGGCCACGCTGTCGGTCTCGCGGTAGCGGCGCTCGAAGTTGCGGATGATGCCTTCGAAGGCATGCTTTTTCGTGATGCGCTTGCCAGCGCGCTCGCCCGATTCCAGCGCGTAGCTGAACTTCACCTCTTCCTCGCCAGAGCCGTACAGCAGCACCTGCCGCACCGCCTCGGGCAGCGATTCCCAGGGAACCTCGGTGTCGAACTTGTAGTGCGCGGCCAGGCTCTCGATCATGGCGAAGTAGTAGCCGTTGCGCCGGTCCCAACCCTTGATGGCGCCGCTGGCCAGGCTCAGGCTGGGGAAGCCCACCACACGCGTGGGATCGAAGAACTCGGTGTGCCCCAGGCCGTCGCAGGTGGGGCAGGCGCCCATGGGTGAATTGAACGAGAACAGGCGGGGCTCCAGTTCGCCCACGGTGTAGTGGCACAGCGGGCAGGCGAAGCGCGCGGAGAACACGTGTTCGTGTGGCGCCGCCGCCTTGGCTTCCTCGTCACCGCCCATCTCGACGGCGATCGCCTTTCCGTCGGCCAGCCGCAGGGCGGCCTCAAAACTTTCCGCCAGCCGCTGCCGAAGCGGATTGACCCCTTCATCTTCGCCATCGGCGCGCACCTTGATGCGGTCGATCACCACGTCGATGCTGTGTTTCTCGGTCTTCTTCAACGCGGGCAAGGCGTCGAACTCGAGCACCGCACCATCGACGCGAAAGCGCACGTAACCCTGGGCCTGCATGTCGGCAAACAACTCGACGAACTCGCCTTTTTTCTCGCGCGCCACGGGCGCCAGGATCATCAGGCGTGTGCCCTCGGGCAGGGCCAGCACGGTGTCGACCATTTGCGCCACGCTTTGCGAGGTGAGCGGCAGGTCGTGGTCGGGGCAGTGCGGCGTGCCGGCGCGCGCAAACAAGAGGCGCAGGTAATCGTGAATCTCGGTCACCGTGCCGACGGTGGAGCGCGGGTTGTGGGAAGTCGCTTTCTGCTCGATGGCAATGGCGGGCGACAGGCCCTCGATCAGGTCCACATCGGGCTTGTCCATGAGCTGCAGGAACTGCCGCGCGTAAGCCGAGAGGCTCTCCACATAGCGCCGCTGGCCTTCGGCGTACAGCGTGTCGAACGCCAGGCTGGACTTGCCCGAACCCGAAAGCCCGGTGATCACCACCAGCGAGTGCTTGGGGATGTCAAGGTCGATGTTCTTGAGGTTGTGCGTGCGCGCGCCGCGCACCGACAGAAAGGCGCTGGCGTGGCGCAGCGCCGGGGCCAGATCGGTGAGGTTCAGGGCCGGGGGCAGGTTCTGGTTCAAGGCGCGCTCGGGGGTGTTCAGGGCAACCCGACATGATAAGCCGCCGGACGTTTTGATGCGATCCCTCCCGGGCTCCGCGCCGCTTTGACTGACAATACCGGTCTTCTCCGCACCCGCCTGCACGCCTTGTCGTCTCCGAGCTCCCTCCTTTCCGATCCGACCCCCGAGGCGAGCGCCACCGCACGCATGACGGCGGCCGAACGGCGCGCCAGTGGGGCGCTGGCCGCGATCTACGCGCTGCGCATGCTGGGCCTGTTCCTGGTGCTGCCGGTGTTCGCCCTGCAGGCGCGCCATTACCCCGGTGGTGACGATCCCGCCCTGGTGGGTCTGGCCATGGGCATCTACGGCCTCACGCAGGCCTTGCTGCAGGTACCGCTGGGCATGGCTTCAGACCGGCTGGGCCGCAAGCCGGTGATCCTGGCCGGACTGGCGCTTTTCGCGTTCGGCAGCCTGCTGGCCGCCTGGGCGCCCACACTGCCCTGGCTGGTGGCGGGGCGCGCGCTGCAGGGCGCAGGCGCCATCTCGGCGGCGGTCACGGCCCTGCTGGCCGACCTCACCCGCGACCAGGTGCGCACCAAATCGATGGCGCTGGTGGGCATCAGCATCGCGCTCATGTTTGCGCTCTCGTTGGTGCTCGCGCCGCTGCTGGTCCCGCACATCGGGCTGGCGGGTCTCTTTGCGCTCACCGCCGTGCTCGCACTCGCCGGCATGGCGGTGGTCGCCTGGGTGGTGCCGCCCGAGCCCCCGCTGCCGACCGCCGCTGGCCGAGGTGGCCTGCGCGAAGTGCTGGCGAACGCCGAGCTGCTGCGCGTCGATGTGGGGGTGTTCGTGCTGCACGCCGTGCAGATCGCCATGTGGATGGCCATTCCCGCGTTGCTGCTGGAAACCGGCATGGCCACCGCCGAACACTGGAAGATCTACCTGCCTGCCGTTCTCGCTTCCCTGCTCATCATGGGCGGACTGCTGTTCCGCCTGGAGCGCATGGGTCACTTCAAGGCGGTGTACCTCGGTTCGATCGCGCTCATCGCGCTGGTGCAACTCGGTTTTCTGTTCAGCCTGCAAGCGCCCTCGCTGTGGCTGGCCGCGCTGCTGCTGTGCCTGTACTTCGTCGGTTTCAACACGCAGGAAGCCAGCCAGCCCAGCCTGGCCTCTCGCCTGGCCGAGCCGCGCCAGCGCGGCGCCGCACTGGGCGTCTACAACACGCTCATGTCGCTGGGCATCTTTGCCGGAGGCAGCCTGGGCGGCCTGGTGGTCAAGGCCTGGGGCAGTGCCGGCATCTTCACGGTCAGCGCGGTGCTCATGCTGCTCTGGTTGGGTCTGGCCTGGCCGATGAAGCCCCCGGCCTCTTCAACGCAGGGTTGAGGGGCCGGTCGAGGGCGGCAGGCCGGTGGCGTCGAGCGGCCGGGGTTCGCGCAACGAACGCATCATGAGCAGCGACATGGTGCTGTAGAGCGGGCGGCTGATCATGCGCGAGACCAGGCTGGC
>Ga0070752_1002683_pt1 | contig 11321 bp, 20 predicted proteins | sample VirMetDEL_Aug_30_FD_77440 | JGI IMG/M metagenome (GOLD analysis project Ga0070752, IMG submission 77440) | Aqueous microbial communities from the Delaware River and Bay under freshwater to marine salinity gradient to study organic matter... | ecosystem: Environmental > Aquatic > Marine > Coastal...
CATTCTCGGGTGCTTCGGGTGCCACTCATCCGGTGCTTGCTGAAGCTGTTACTCAGTTTCAGGCGTTGGCATATAAAGAGTTACTCCCAGCTGATGGACCAGTCCGAACACAAATCTTAGGAACTCCTTCTCCAGAAAAAACTCAACAAGCGTCAAGAGTTAAAGATTTTATGAACTATCAATTGATGGATCAAATGAAAGAGTATGAACCTGAGTTTGATCAAATGTTATTTTACTTACCATTAGCAGGATCTTCATTTAAAAAAGTTTATTTTGATGAAGTCATGCAAAGAGCCGTTTCTAAATTTGTACCGGCTGATGAATTAATTGTTCCGTATACAGCTACCTCATTAGATGATGCGGAAGCAATTATTCATAGAATAAAAATTTCTGAAAATGAATTAAGAAAACAACAAGTTGCAGGTTTCTATCGTGATCTTGATTTAAAACCAGGACAATACAATGAAGATGAAGTTGAAAAAAAAGAACATGAATTAGAAGGAACAACAAAGTCTGGAAGAGAAGAAGATGTATTTACTTTATTAGAATGTCATGTCAATTTAGATTTAGAAGGCTTTGAAGATGTAGATGCTGAGGGAGAGCCAACAGGAATTAAACTTCCATACATTGTAACTTTAGAAGAAAACTCAAGAGAGATTTTATCAATTAAAAGAAACTATGAAATAAATGATCCTAAGAGATCTAAAGTACAATACTTTGTACATTTTAAATTTTTACCTGGACTAGGTTTTTACGGTTTTGGTTTAATACACATGATTGGTGGTTTATCAAGAACTGCTACATCTGCTTTACGACAACTATTAGATGCAGGAACTTTGTCAAATTTACCTGCTGGATTTAAACAACGAGGAATCAGAATTAGAGATGATGCACAGGCTATACAACCCGGTGAATTTAGAGATGTAGATGCACCTGGAGGAAACATTAGAGACTCATTTATGATGTTACCATTTAAAGAGCCTTCACAAACTCTCTTACAGCTTATGGGTGTCGTTGTATCTGCAGGACAAAGATTTGCTTCAATAGCAGACCTGCAAGTGGGAGATGGGAATCAGCAAGCCGCGGTGGGAACGACAGTTGCGTTGCTAGAAAGAGGAAGTCGAACAATGTCGGCTATCCACAAAAGAATTTACTCTGCTCTTAAAAATGAATTTAAATTATTAGCAAGAGTTTTTAAATTATACCTACCTGAAGAATATCCTTACGATGTAGTAGGTGGTCAAAGAACAATTAAGCAACAAGATTTTGATGACCGTGTAGACATATTGCCAGTTGCTGATCCAAATATATTTTCTCAAACACAGCGTATTTCACTCGCTCAAACGGAATTGCAATTGGCAATGTCTAATCCAGCAATTCATAATCAATATGCAGTATTTAGAAATATGTACGAAGCATTAGGTGTAAAAGACATAGATCAAATTTTAATTCGACCACAACCCCCACAACCAAAGGACCCTGCGTTAGAACACATTGATGCTCTCGCAGGGAAACCGTTCCAAGCGTTTCCGGGACAAGATCACAGAGCACACATGACTGCTCACTTAAATTTTATGGCAACTAACATGGCAAGAAACAATCCTGTTATTATGGCTGCGTTAGAAAAGAACTGTTTTGAACATATTTCTTTGATGGCTCAAGAACAAGTTGAAGTAGAATTTAGAAATGAGTTACAACAACTACAACAAATGCAAATGGCTGCTCAACAAAATCCACAAATGGCACAACAGATGCAAATGCAAATAAGAATGTTATCTGAAAAGATAGAATCTAGAAAAGCAGTATTGATTGCAGAGATGATGGAAGAATTTATGAAGGAAGAAAAAGAAATTACTTCACAATTTGACAATGATCCTATTGCAAAACTTAGAGCAAGAGAACTTGATTTGCGTGCACAAGAAAATTTCAGAAAAGAAGAGGAAGCAAAAGAGAGAATTAACCTTGATAAGATGAAAGCAATGATGAATCAAATGACTACTCAACAAAAAATTGATCAAAATGAAGAATTAGCGAACTTAAGAGCCGATACATCATTAACAAAAACAGTTTTACAACATGAATTAAAAAATAAGGACGGAATGTAATGAATAAATCACAGAAAAAAGTAAAAAAAGTAATGAAAGAGTTTAAAAAAGGTGAACTTAACATTGGAAAAAGCAAAAAGAAGGTGAAAAGTCGTAAACAAGCGATTGCAATTGCACTTTCTGAAGCTGGAAAAAGCAAAAAGAAGAGATAATTTATGTTTCCTTGGTCTTTAATAGGTACTGCACTTAAAACTGGCGCTGAAATTTATAAAAATAAGAAAAAATCTGAAATTATAATGTCAGAAGCACAGATTGTGCATGCTGAAAAGATGAAACGAGGAGAAATTGAGTACACTGGACAGATTGCACAAAATCAGAAAGGGGATTGGAAGGACGAATTTATTTTATTAACACTCTCTTCGCCTCTGTTTTTGCTTGCATATTCTGTTTTTGCAGAAGACGAAAATATTAGTGCTAAATTAGACTTGTATTTTGAAAAATTACAGAATATGCCTTGGTGGTTAATCTCACTTTGGGTAGCTGTAGTGGGAGCTGTTTATGGTATAAAGGCTACAGAACTAAAACAATTTGGAGGTAAAAAATGAGGAAATTAATTAGACATTGGGTATGTAAACTGTTAAAAATTACACCATGTATTTGTAAACATGAATGCAGTTGTAAAAAGGAGTTCAAAAATGAAAAATAAAAAGAAATCTTTTCCTGATTTAAACAAAGATGGAAAAATAACTAAAGCAGACATCTTAAAAGGGAGAGGTGTATTTGCTGAAGGTGGACCAGTAGAAGTTCAAGCAGACAATGCTGTTGATATGGTGGGTAATCCAAAAGGTAAAAAGAAATCTATTCAACTTAAAGGTTGGGGAAAAGCGAGACACTAATGAAAAGTAAATATCATAAAACTAAATCTGGTAAAATGGCAAAGAAAGGTCTTTGGTATAACATTCAGCAAAAGAAAAAAAGAATTGCTGCTGGTTCAGGTGAAAAAATGAGAAAAGTTGGATCTAAAGGAGCACCTACTGCCAAGGCGATTAAAAAATCACAAGGTAAGTAGTGAAAAAGAAAAAAGTTAAAAACAAAAAACCAAAAATGGAACCTTATAAAGGTAAAATGATTTTTGCTAATGTAGATGGTAAAATTTTATCAAACCAAAGTTATAAAAAATACTACAAAGGTATGATATAATGACAATAATTACAAAAGGAATGGGAGCAATTATTAAAAATTTATCCAAAAAATCTAAAATTAAAAAACGTGGAATGTCAACAGAAGACAAAATTAAAACTGGTGCAGTAATTGGAACAGGAGCTGCAGTTACAGGACTAGGAGTTTTAAAAGCTAAATCCATAATCGATCAAGATTACGGTAAGACAAAAAAGGATAAAGAGTAATGGCAAGAACTGCCGCATGGCAAAGAAAAGAAGGAAAGTCTCCGTCAGGAGGTTTGAACAAAAAAGGAGTTGCATCTTACAGAGCTGCTAATCCTGGTTCAAAGTTAAAAACAGCTGTAACAACTAAACCGTCTAAATTAAAGAAAGGTTCTAAGGCTGCTAATCGTAGAAAATCGTTCTGCGCTCGTATGAAAGGCATGAAGAAAAGATTAACTTCTGCAAAAACTGCACGCGATCCCGATTCTAGGATTAACAAGAGTCTTAGAAAATGGAATTGCTAATGGCAGAACATTATACACTAGAAACATTCGTACCCACACTTAGAAAAATTATAAGAAATTCTTATCAGCAAATAGGTGACACTATGGTTGCTGGTGGAGTAAAAGACATGGAAGGTTATAGATACCTTTTAGGTCAGGCGCATGCCTTACAATTAATAGATCAGGAAATCTCAAACCTGCTAAATCCAAAGGAGGATAAAAAAAATGAGCAACCAGACACAACAAACGTCGTCAAATTCGGACAAAGAGATTCCGAAGACGAAACTAGCTCTTGAAGAAAAATATCAAGAGGAAAAAAAGTTAGAATCATTAAAAGAAGAAAAGAGATTAGACGAAACTAATATCGGTTCTATGATGGATCAATTACCTGAACCATCAGGATGGAGAATGTTAGTTTTGCCTTTTACACCAAAAGAAAAATCTAAAGGTGGAATTATATTTTCACAAGAATCTTTAGATAAAGCTAGAATGGTCACAAACTGTGGTTATGTAGTTAAGATGGGACCTCTTTGTTATAAAGACAAAGATAAATTTGAAACTGGTCCTTGGTGTAAAACAGGAGATTGGGTGATCTTTGCAAGATATGCAGGATCACGTTTACCAATAGAAGGCGGAGAAGTTCGTCTTTTAAACGACGACGAGGTTTTGGGTACAATTGCTGATCCAGAATCTGTGTTGCATTATATATAAACATAGGAGGAAACTATGCAAGAAGAAGCAAACAAAGAAGTTCCTATGGTGGATATTGATACTTCAGGTCCAGGGCAAGAAGTCGAATTAAACGATGATGCTCAAACTGAAAATCAAGTTGAAACTGTAGAAACAAAACAAGAAGACCCTAGCCCCGAGTCTCAAGAGACTAGCGGCGAGAAGCAAGAGACTAGCGACGAGAAAGATGCGAAAGATTTAGAATTAGAGAATTACTCAAAAGATGTTCAAAGAAGAATAGCTAAACTTACAGGTAAGTGGAGAGAAGCTCAAAGACAAAGAGATGAAGCCATTGAATTTGCTAGAGTACAAAAAGAGCAAAGAGAAGCTTTAGCTAAAAAATATTCTTCAGTTGAACAAGCTGGAGTAAAAGATAGAGAAGAGAGAATCAAATCTGGACTATTAGCAGCTCAGACAAAATTAGCTACAGCTAGAGCTAATGATGATGTTGCAGCAGAAGTTGAAGCTCAAAAAGAAATTGCAAGATTAGGTTATGAAGAATCTAGACTTGCAGAAGCTAAAGAAATGGCTGAATCAGCTAAACAAAAGGAAGTTAAATCAGATGAAATACCTGCATTTAATAAACCTCAACCACAACAACAAAATGTAGATCCTAGAGCAGAAGCTTGGGGAGCTAAAAATAAGTGGTTTGGTACTGATACGGCTATGACTTATACGGCTTTTGACATCCATAATAAATTGGAAGCTGAAGGTTATGATCCTAATAGTGATGATTATTATGCTGAAATTGATAAAAGAATAAGACTTGAATTTCCGCATAAATTTGCTACAACTACTGATACAACGGCTCAAACGACTAAGCCAGTGCAAACAGTAGCGTCGGCAACGCGAAGCACAAAAAGTGGTCGCAGAACTATCAGTCTCACCCCTTCTGAAGTTGCTATTGCCAAAAAATTAGGAGTGTCATTAGAAGATTATGCAAAACAAAAAAAACACATGAAGGAGGTTTAAGCATATGGAAAAAGATAACAATATAAAGACCCCTCGTGCGAGTCAGTCAAGAGTTTCTGAAAAGAGACCTACAACCTGGACTCCCCCGTCATCTTTAGATGCACCACCTGCGCCAGATGGTTTTAGGCACAGATGGATAAGAACTGAAACTTTAGGCATGGACGATACAAAGAACATGTCAGGAAAGTTAAGATCCGGATGGGAACTCGTAAGAGCAGATCAATACCCGGAACATCCTTATCCACAAGTTGCTGAAGGCAAATACGCAGGAGTGATCGGAGTAGGCGGCCTAGTGCTGGCTAGGATACCAGAAGAGATCGCAAAATCTCGTGAGGCTTATTTTAGAAAACAAGTCCAAGATAGAGATGAAGCAGTTAACAACGATCTTTTGAAGGAGCAGCACCCAAGTATGCCTATTGATAGTAATAGGCAGAGTCGCGTAACTTTTGGTGGTACTAAAAAGTAATTTTTTAGAAATACCAACTACCGCGATACTAAATATAAACTAAACTTAGGAGTAAAAAACTATGGCAACTAACGTAGATAATGCTTTTGGTCTAAGAGCCATTGGCAAAGTTGGTCAAAATAGAGATAACCAAGGTTTAAGTGAATATAGTATTGCAGCTAACTCAACTGCTATATACCAAAACGATCCAGTACAAGCATTAGCAACTGGTTACATTGGTGTAGGCGGAGCGGGCGGTAACTTATTAGGTTCACTTAACGGTGTCTTCTATACTGACTCAAGCACTTCGAAACCAACATGGGCTAATCACCTAGAAGCATCTAACGCTGCAACAGACATCGTTGGATTTGTTTCTGATGATCCTTATGAAAGGTTCGAAATTCAAGCAGACGCAGCAATGCCGATTGCTAACATTAACTTAAACGCAGACTTAGCGACTTACGCTGCTGGTTCTTCACCGAACTACATTTCTGCTGTTGAAGTTAGCATGACAAACATGACTACATCTGCAAAACAAATAAGAGTTATTGGCGTAACTAAAGATGACGATAACAATAATTTAGCAAATGCTACAACTTATGCAGCAAATGTTAATGTTGTTGGAATCATCAACGAACATAACTTAAAAACTACAACAGGCGTATAAGGAGATAAACTATGGCGATAAGTAGAGGACAACTAGTTAAAGAACTAGAACCAGGTTTGAATGCTTTATTCGGTCTGGAGTATAAAAGGTATGAAAATCAGCATACTGAAATTTTCGACACAGAGACATCTGACAGAGCTTTTGAAGAAGAAGTAATGTTAAGTGGCTTTGGCAATGCACAAGTTAAACCAGAAGGTTCTGGCGTGACTTTTGACAATGCACAAGAAACTTTCACTGCTAGATATACGCACGAGACAATTGCTCTTGCATTCTCAATCACTGAAGAAGCGATTGAAGATAACTTGTATGACAGACTTGCGTCTAGATATACAAAAGCATTAGCTAGATCTATGGCGAATACTAAACAAGTAAAAGCAGCAAATGTATTAAACAATGCATTTGATTCAAGCTTTGCTGGCGGAGATGGTAAAGAGCTTTGCGCTACTGACCACCCAACAATTGCTGGCACAGTTTCTAACGAGTTAGCAACTTCTGCTGACTTAAACGAAACTTCATTAGAACAGTCGTTAATTGATATTGCGGCTTTCACTGATGAAAGAGGCTTGAAAGTTGCAGCGAGAGGATTGAAATTAATTATCCCAAGTGAATTACAATTCACAGCGGAAAGATTAATGAAGTCTTCACAAAGAGTTGGAACTGCGGACAATGATATCAACGCAATCAACAGCATGGGAATGATTCCACAAGGTTACACTGTGAATAATTTCTTAACTGACACAGATGCGTTCTTTATCAAAACAGACGTGCCTAATGGTATGAAAATGTTCGTAAGATCACCAATCAAAACTGCAATGGAAGGTGACTTCGATACTGGTAACGTAAGATACAAAGCAAGAGAGAGATACTCTTTTGGTTTCTCTGATTTCAGAGGTATCTTCGGATCACCAGGTGCTTAATACTTGATTTAATTAAGTATTTATTTTGGAAGGGCCCTTGATTGGGCCCTTTCTTTTTGGTAGAAAGAAAAATGCAAAAGAAATATCTAGTTAAAATTTTTACAAAATATCTTCAAACAAAGTTTGAAATAGAAAGTGATAAAGAAATAAATGATGTAGATGAGCTTAATCCTCATATCATTGACTTTCTAGGAAAATCTGATATAAAATGGGATCAAAATGATTTACAGTATACAAGTACTGTGAATGATTTTTACATAACCTATGAGGAGGTTAACAATGGCTCAGGACAACATGATACTGTTCGCCAAGAAACTGAAACTCGAGTCTAAATGGAATGAGTTGTTTCTTGAAAATAAAGGACAGATAACACCTGAAATGTCTGCTCTTGGTGATGAGATCAAAACAGTTATTAGATCAATCATCAGAAAACAAGAGACAGAAGTCCATACCAATCCTAGAGATGGTGAAATTCATCTTTACGCTGGTTAATTAGGACTTATACATCGCTGTAAAAGACTCTTTTCTTATAGGGATTTCTTGCACTTTTCAATAATCTACTGTATAAATTAATCACTATACATAAATTATTCTGCATAGACGCGTATAGTCGACGGCCTAGAGACTATGTAGAAATAACTAGGAGGATAATACTATGGCAAAAACTACATTTTCAGGACCAGTACAATCTTTAAATGGATTTATTGGTGCTGGTGTTGGAGCAACTAAAGATTTCACAAGTGGATCTTTAACAGTTGCTGACCACGCAGGAAGAGTCATCAGATTAACAGACGTTGATGGTAAAGTTACTTTACCTACAATTAATGCTTCTGCTGATTCAGCTGTTGCGGGTCCAAATGATGTAAACAACCCAAACAACTTGGGTGCTACATTTACTTTCTTTGTTGAAACTTCAGCAACAGGAATTGCAATTAAAACTGATGGTACTGATAAATTTGTTGGTGGCTTAACAGCTGTTAACACTACAGACAACAGTGTTGTTGCATTTGCACCTGGTGCAACTAATGATGTTATCAACTTAAATGGTGATGAAAAAGGTGGTGACGCAAATACTGTAATTAAAGTTACAGCTATTGACACTGCTAAATATATGGTTGAAGGTTTATCAGTAGCTAATACTACAGATACTCTTGCAACACCATTTGCTGACAGTTAATAATTAAGGGAGCCCTTCGGGGCTCCTATAAATTTTTAGGAGATTAAAATATGAAATCAGATGTTAAAGCAACACGAAAAGCTGCTGATGGTTTAGTATTTGCGGGTAGAACAAGATTAAGAGGACTTATTCTTGGAGCACCTAATACTACAACTGCAGCTGCAGCTACATTATTGAACGGAACAACAGGATCTAATTATTTTCAAGTTGATGCACCTGCAGGTGATGTATTTGCATACAATCTTGCAGAAGATGGAATTCTTTTCGAAGACGGAATTTTTGTAACTGATTTAGTTGGTACAGTAACAGTCGTATACGATAAGTAGGAGGCTTAATGGCTAACACTACTTCTGGAACATATACTTTTGATAAAACTTTTTCTATTGATGAAATTGTAGAAGAAGCTTATGAAAGAATTGGAATGCAACCTAATGCAGGTTTTAATTTAAAATCTGCAAGACGTTCATTAAATATTATGTTTCAAGAATGGGCAAACAGAGGTTTGCACTATTGGGAAGTTGCAAATAATTCAATTACATTAGTTGATGGTCAATCAGAATATACTATGTATAGATCAACTTCTGATGGCACTTCTGATGCAACAGCAGTTTATGGTGTAGATGATGTATTAGAAGCTTCATATAGAAATTCATCATCTGTAGATTTTCCATTAACAAAAATATCAAGGTCTGAATATCAATCTTTATCAAATAAAACTGATGAAGGGACTCCAACACAATATTTTGTACAAAGATTCATAGATAAAGTTACAATCACTTTATACTTAACTCCAGGATCAACAGAAGCTGGAAACTTTATTAATTACTATTATGTAAAAAGAATACAAGATGTAGGTAATTATACTAATGCAACAGATGTTCCATATAGATTTGTACCTTGTATGGTATCTGGTTTATCATATTATTTATCACAAAAATTTGCACCACAAAGAACTCAAGAATTAAAATTATTATATGAAGATGAATTACAAAGAGCTTTAACTGAAGATGGTTCTTCTTCAAGTTCTTTCATAACACCTAAAACTTATTATCCAAATGTCTAATACTGCTTCAGGAAAATATGCTAAATTTATATCTGACAGATCAGGTCAGGAATTTCCATACAAAGAAATGGTAAAAGAATGGAATGGAGCAAGAGTACATATATCTGAATTTGAACCTAAACATCCACAATTAGAACCAAAACCACATACTGCAGATCCTCAAGGATTAATGAATGCAAGACCTGCAAGAACTGAACCACAAACAGATCCATTGTTACCTTCGGATCCTTTTATTATTACATCAGGAAATTCTACTATAAATGTTTATGAACCTTCACACGGAAGATCTACAGCAGATGTAGTTGTATTTAGAAATGTTGATGGAAGTCCGGGAGGATTATCATATACAGTATTTGAAAATTCATCAGGATTTAGTATAACAGTAACAGGTACAGATAATTACACTTTCAATTTAGGAAGTACACCTACTGTATCAGGAAGATTTGGAGGAATGACTGTAACTGCAGGTCCAGTTACATTAACACCATGACATACGCAGAACTAGTAACAAAGATTAGAGATTATTGTGAAGTTGATTCAAATGTATTTACATCAACTATTGTTGATGGATTTATTTCTGATGCTGAATTTAGAATTTTAAGAGATGTCGATTCTGATAATAATAGATCCTATGCACAAGCTGATATTGTAGCATCTCAAAGATATGTTAATACGCCATTAATTAATGATGAAACATTAATTATTAGATCAGTTCAAATCACTAATTCTACAGGTGGAGCAGATAACTCTAGCCGCTCGTTTCTAGAATACAGAGACACGAACTTTATATCGGAATATAACCCAACTAATGTTGAAGGATTGCCAAAATACTACTCATATTGGGATGAAAACACTATTGTGCTTGCTCCAACACCAGATCAAAATTATAACATGCAGATAAATTATATCTTGAAACCATCAGGATTATCGGGTAGTAATACTGAAACATACTTAAGTAAGGAATTCCCTAACGGACTTTTGTATGCATGTTTAGTAGAGGCTTACGGGTTCTTAAAAGGACCGCCTGATATGATCCAATTCTACGAAGGAAAATATAAACAGGCCCTTGAAGGATTTACTGTAGAACAAATGGGAAGACGAAGAAGAGATGAATATCAAAGTGGTTCACCTCGACTTCCTAAAACACAATAAGGAGTAAAACATGGCGATAACACAAGCGGTTGCAAATAGTTTTAAAAAGGAATTACTAGAAGGAAAACATGATTTTCAATTTTCTGGTGGTGATAATTTTAAACTTGCTTTGTATACTTCAGCTGCAACATTAAACTCTGCTACTACAGCATACACATCGACTAACGAAGTTACGGCTTCTGGTCAGTATACTGCAGGTGGAGGAGCATTAGTAAAACCAAATCCAAGTACTTCAGTTGCATCAGGAGTTGCAATTGTGGACTTTGCTGATTTATCTTTTACTGGTGTTACAATTACAGCTAGAGGAGCCTTAATTTATAATACTTCATCGTCGAATGCGGCGGTTGCAGTATTAGATTTTGGTTCAGACAAAACAGCAACTTCAGGAACATTTACAATTCAGTTCCCAGCTTTCACAACTTCAGCAGCGATTCTAAGAATTGGTAACGCGTAATAGGGAGGTAAACCTATTATGGCCAACGCTTGGG
>Ga0070752_1002684_pt1 | contig 11312 bp, 3 predicted proteins | sample VirMetDEL_Aug_30_FD_77440 | JGI IMG/M metagenome (GOLD analysis project Ga0070752, IMG submission 77440) | Aqueous microbial communities from the Delaware River and Bay under freshwater to marine salinity gradient to study organic matter... | ecosystem: Environmental > Aquatic > Marine > Coastal ...
AGGTGGATGTCACGCCCTGCCTGGAGCTGAGTCGCAAGCGCCGTACCCTGCGTCCCTTCCTCGCGATGGACGCCGTGACTGCCACCAACCCCGGTTCTGGCGCTGTTGAAGGTAGTGCCGCTATTGATGCCGTTCTGGCTGATGACTTGTTCGCTACTGCTCGTCTGCTGACCTCGGGCGACATCCAGGGTGATGTCGCGCCCGGACATGTTGATATCACGCTCAGCCTGAATATGGCTTCCCTTGGCATTAATGTCATTGCCTGCCTGCAAGTTGACGTCTCTGCCCGCATCCATAGTCATCGGCCGATTACTGAGGACACCATCGGTTGTGGTGGTCTGCTGGCGAGTGGTGCCAAGGTGATTCGCCGTAGTTGGCCCGGAAACGAACTGCGTTACCGCGTCAGCGGCCTTGAGAACTCCAGAGACTTGGCTGATGAGATTGTCGCCCTGGCCAATTCCCTTGATGGCGTCCACCGTGTTGCCGAAGTTGTGGCTGACGTTCACGGTCAGGCCGTTACGCTGGTGCAGCTCCTGCTGTTCTTGAAAGTAGCGTTCCTTAGCCACATCGAGGTTGATATCGTGCTCAGCGACTACGTTGATATCACGCCCCGCTGAGAAGTCGGAACCCGAAAGGTTGGCATCCCGGCCAGCCTTCACGTCAAGATCATTGCCGGCCTCAAGGCTGCTGGCGGCAGCAGTCTGCCGGGTGTTCAATCCCTTCTCTATCTGTACGTCGTTGCCGACGAAAGCAGTGAAACCGTTGCGGTCGCTATCCAGGCCGATACCGGTTTTCCGCTCACGCTCCCACGCGGCACTACCCTGTTGGTTCTGAGCTGCAGCGACGTTGACATCACGCCCAGCGTCGAGCAGGAGGTTACGCCCGGCGCTCACCGAACTGCCGATTACGTTGATATCACGCTCGGCCAGCAGGCTGGCATCCCGTTCAGCCACAACATGGCTACCAACACTGGTACTGCTACGAGCTTCCTGCCCTGCCTTCTTGGCAGAAGAAAAAGACAACATGCCGCCAGAAACCGACAGCCCCGTCTTCTTCTTGTAATGCTCCGTCAGGCTGTAAGCCGTGTCATTAGCCGATACCAGGTTGATATCGCCGGTGTCCTTGATCAGCCCCGAACGCAGCTCTACGTCATTACCAGCCTCAGTAGTACTAGCACGCAGACGAACATCGTTACCCGCCGCGATCACCACATCGTTACCAGCCTCCAGCTCGCTGGCTACCTGGGTGGCACTGGTCTTAAGCTGACTCTTGCCACTCTTCGACATGCCAAGGAAACCGGACTTGGTCTTCTTGCTGTACGAGCCATGCTCCTCAACCCCGGACAGGATCGCCACATCGCCCGTGGCACCGACCAGCAGGTCGTTGCCAGCGCTGAGTTGACTGCCGATAACCGTGACATCACGGCCACCATCGATGCTCAGACCACCTCCAGCGGTCTTGCTGGTGTTGATCGTCAGATCATTGCCCGCCTCGATCACCGAGGCGATGTTGGTGCTGTGATAGCTCTCCCGCTGCTTGGTGCTGCTGCGCCCGAAAGACCCTTTTTTCTTCTTGAAGTAGAAGGATGCGCTTTCATCCTTGGCTGAGAGGATCTGTACATCCTCTCCAGCATCAATATCTACATCATTGCCGGCCTGTACCTTGCTGGCGACTACTGCCAGGTTCTTGCCTGCCGCGAGGCTGATCTTGTTTCCAGCCTGAATCTCACTCGACTGCTGGGTAACTTGATCACGACTTTGAGTGACTTTCTTGCTACGCGATAGAAAGTGGCTTTCATTGGCCGCAGAGCTTATCAGCAGGTCACTACCGGCTTGCATATCGAGACTACCGCCCGAGCTGATACGGCTGGCAACTACGCTGAGGTCTCTATCAGCGCTAATAGATAGATCGCCCCCCGCGCGGCTCTCACTACCATGCTGGGTGATGCGCTCATCTTGGTAGTGACTCCCTCGAGTTTGGCGCTGCACAGTCTTCACTGAGCTCAACTCAACATCGCGGCCAGCCACAAGAGCCATATCCCCTGAACTGGAAAGCACGCCACCGCGATTCAATACATCGCGACCAGCAATTATCTCCAGTTCATTTGCCGCTTCGAATCTAGCAGCGTTATCAACATAATCATGTTGCCACTGCTGCCCTCCCCAGCTTCCAGTATTAGTCGAAACAGTGCGCTCATTCAGCACATCCCCCGACAACGCAATAGCACTGACATCGCGACCAGCGATGATGCCGCCTTGAGCGTTACGAATGCTTTCAGTAGCCATGATTCTTAGGGTTTCAGAGGCCTCCAAGAGACCGCTGTTGGAAACGTTGCCGGCATCAAGATTCAGGTCTTGAGCCCGCAAAGTACCTTGATTGGTTAGCTGTCCCCCTGTAATCAACGCAACGTCCTGACCTTGAATCAGAGCGCCAGTTGGCGCTAAACGGCCGCTGGCCTGAGCCAGATACAGAACAGGAACCAAGACCTTCTGCCCTGCGACTTCACGCTCTTCCAGCCACACGATATCGTGCGTCAAGGCAGCTACTTGCTCTGCAGATAAAGCCACACCTACGGAAAGTTTAAGTGCCTCCTTACTGACGATGGCGTTATCCATCAGATATCGGAATTGTTCCTCATCGCTGTTTATCCCCGCTAAAAAGCGCTGCCCCGTGCGGGAAATTACAGCATCACGAACAAGTTTCTGCTCATAGAAACCATCGCCCAGGCGCTTTTGCATCTGGTCAGTGCCGATACCCAGCAAACCGAACATGTAATCAGAGCTGAGGAACTTCCCGAGATCGGCGAAGCTAGGATTGGTTTCTATCAAATATGGGTAATGAATATTGGCATTCAGGCTAAACAGTCCGTTCTGCCCTGAAGGCAAGGAGAAACTGGGTAGACCTATGGGGTCAACCGCTCGCTGGGCCAGATCAGGTGGCAACTGAGAATTGAACGTTATAGGCTGATTGACATTATGACCCACACTGGTTTCAACGAATTGTTGCTGACCATCGGTGAAGGTTACATTTTCACGAGTAACGCCATTTTCAAGACGACTACCCGCATTAATTCGAACATTACCACCAGCCTGTATCACTGCATCGGCGGCCACACCAATATTGGTGGACTGCTCATTGGAGCTAACCAGCGAGTAACCCAATATTTTTGACGGCACTCCATAACCCGCAGCAGGATTGAAATTCGGATTGGATCGGTTAGTAACCTGCTGAGCGGGCGAGTAATAATATACATAACCATCACGATCACTATCATCATAGTACTGATGCACATATAAAGAATTATATTTATTATAATTAAATACCTCCCCACCCTCGCGAACCAGGTCATAGAATACGTAACTTCGCTCAGAATCATTCGGATTACGGAACGTACGCGTTCTGATCACGCGTTCCTGAGAGGCACCCTGACTGATAAAGGTATCAACACTAATATCGATATTACCTGCCGCCGACAAAACGCTTTGCTGGTTATCGAAGCTTATGCCGGCGTAGTTGAAGTCCCCGCCAGCAGTGATAACGGAGGCAGCCGAATCGGACGTAACGACACGCTCCAGATTTTCAGTCACATAGTAATAAAGATCGTAATGACGGCCCTTACAATCAAGACACTGGTAACGAATATCACCTGACACAAGACGTTCGGAAACCGAAAATGCATCTCTTCTATTTACGAGCGCAACGGCATTCAGGCTCATATCCTGAACGCTTTCTATTTCCGCTGAAATGTTTTCCAACAACTGAGCTCTAGATGATTCCGATCCAATCAGACTCAATTGACCCATGCTGTAGATATTGGCAAAGCGGTTTGTCAAGCGATCAACATGTAAAAAAAGGTCATCGCCACTGAAGATCAAAGCACTTTCGTTACGAACACTCTCCGATGCGAGCAAGAGCTCACCGCCTGCTCCTATGGTTCCACGGTTTTCCAAGGACTTGCTAGCTATCTCCAGCCAAGCACCAGCGGTCATTTTCCCGCGACTTACAAGCTCGCCCAGAACAGCTAACCGAGCACTACCTCCACTCTGCAAACGAGCCTGATTACCCAGCTCGATGCTATCCGCCTCCAGCTCGAGATGCCCCTTGCTGATCAGCGTACCGTTGCCACGGTAATTGCCACTGAGGATCAGGCTCAGATCACCATCGGTTTCAATCCGGCCATCGTTGATCCAGCTATCTGCCTGGACCGCGAGGCCAGCGACGGAGAGCAGACCACCGGTCGCGGTCTGGGTGAGACGCTGTACATCGAGTTCGATGGAGGCTGCCTGCAACAGGCTGCGATTGACCCACTCCGCGGCACTCAGGCTCACTGCGCTGTTGGTGATGAACTCACCGCCCGCCTGGCCGAGCAGCTGGATGTCGAGACCCAGCCCGCCGCTGCCGAGGTGACGCACGACACCGCCCTGGTTGCTGAGCGACTCCGCGCCTACGGTCAGCACCGCGCTGCCCACTTCGAGGACACCCTCATCGTTGTTCAGGCGAGTACCGATGACGAAGCGACTTTCACCGCCACTGCCCAGGGCACGCAGGCGGCCATCGATATTGCTCAGGCCGTTGGCTTCGACATCGAGACGGCCGCCAGCTTCCACCAGGCCGCCGTCGTTGTTCAGGGCGCTGGTGACACGTGCCTCGATTGCACCGCCGGCTGCCAGTGTGCCGGCTGCGTTGTCGACAGCCTCGCCCTCGATGGTCAAGGCCTGACCAGCCAACGCGCTGCCGGCGCGGTTGTCCAGTTTTTCAGCGTCAAGTGTCAGGTTGCCCTGGGCGAGGATCTCACCTTCGCGGTTGTCGAGTTGCCCAGCCTTGAGCGTGGCACTGCCTGCGGTGGCTATCTTGCCGCCCTGGTTGTCCAGTGTTTGCAGGTCGGTCGCCATGCTGCCATGGCTGGTAATCTGCCCGGCGTTACGTACCTTGCCGCCGTCGAGCTGCAGATGGCCCGCGCTGCTGACGCTGCCATTGGCAGCCACACCGGCCTCGATAATGCCGGCGTTGTTCAGTTGGTCAGCCTGCACGGCCAAGCGCTGGCCAGCGGCGAGGCTTTCCCGCACTTCGACCTCCTGCGCTTCGATAGTGGCGTTACGACCTGCGTAGGTGTCAGCGTTTAGGTCGATGGTGCTGGCCTTGAGAGCAACGTCACCACTGGCGGCCACACGGTTCAAACTCAACTTGCCATTGGCATCGATCTGGATATCCCCGGCACTGGCGGCCATGTCGCCGGCCAGTTTCACGCCCACGCCCTGCTCGGTGCCCACCAGGCGAATAGCGCCGGCGTACATCCCGCCGAGGGCCGAGCTGTCGATGGCCAGCATGGGTTTGTCCGAGCCGTCGTCGGCCTTGGCGGTTGCGGCCAAGGTACCGGCATCCACTTCGTTGCGGCCGGCGATGATGTTGAGCTTCTTGGCGTGCAGCTCGGCGTTGATCTGCGCGCTGCGGGTGATCAGGTCGAACTGGTCGACATTGCCGGCGTTGAGGCCCTGACCTTCGATGGAGATTTGTCCGCCGTCGACGTCGAAACGCTGCAGGCGGCCGTCCTCGATGACCGGCGTGCCGGTGCTGAGGGTGACGCGCGGGGTGTTGATGAAACCGCAACCATCGCAGGTGATGCCGTGCGGGTTGGCAACGATGACCGCCGCCGAGCGCCCGGCCACTTCCGTGTAGCCCCTGAGCTGGCTGGCGTTGCCACCGGTGACTTCATTGAGGATCAGCCCGGCAGCGCCGTTCTTCAGGTTCGGGTTGCCGACCACGTAGCCGCCCAACTGGGTCTGCACCACGTTCTGCGCATTGTTGTTGAGGATCAGGCCCTGTTGGCCGACGTTGTAGTCGGTGAACTTGTTGTGTGACAAGCCACTGCCATTGGGTGTGGCGATGTTGACCATCGGCACACCATTCTGCGCCTGGGTCACGGCGGTGTTGCCGCCTGCGGCCTGGTCAACCGTCAGTTGCGCCGCCGTGGCGACGATGGGGTTGAGAAACAGCACGCCGGCAACGATGAGGGCGATGTTCTGAAACAGAGGACTGCGTACGTCCATGTCGATACTCCAACCAGCCAACCGGCCGGGTAATCAGAAAAACAGGTCGAAACGGAAATAAACCGGGCGCTCGTCATGCTCGATGGCGCTCGGGCGCTCAAGGGCATGGGCGAAGCTCACCGAGGCAGCCAGGTGCTGACCACGCAGGGCGAGTTCGATGGCGTTGCCGCTCATACGCCCACGTTGCTCGGGGTTGTACCGGCCGCCGTGGATCACGCCGACGTCATAGGCGAAGGCCAGGCTGTATTCGTGGACGAAGGGGCGCAGCGCGTCCCAGGTCACCGGACGCCGCCAGCGCAACTGGTTGCGCCAGTAACCGCCGGTGTCGCCGGACAGGGATTGATCCTTGAAGCCGCGTACCGAGCTGAGGCCGCCGATGCTGATGCGCTGCGGGCTGAACAGCACGTCTTCGCTCTTCTGGCCATAGGCGAGGCTGTCGAAGCTGAAGGACTCGCCCCACAGCGCGAATGGCTGCAGGTAGCTCAGGGCCAGGGTGTATTTGTTGTAGCGCGCCACTGGCTGACTGCCTTGCGGGTCGCCGGCACGCTGGGCGTCGAAGGCGCCAATACCGCGTTGCCAGCCGATATCGGCGTTGACGAAGGCGCTGCCAATACGACGGCCATGGTTGAAGCCCAGCTGCGCTTCGGACAGGCGCGTGCTGGAGGTGTCGATGCGGTTGCCGAGAATGAAGTTGTTGCTACGCAGGTGGCTGACGCCGAGGTTGAATGCGGTCTTGCTGACGCTATCGCGGTGCAGCACACGCTCGCCGCGCAAGGCGTGGGTCTTGCTGTCGCCGTCCTGATCGAAGAGAAAGCCATTGCCCTCGCTCTGGGTGCGGTAGTAGCTCTGGCTGTAGCTGTAGCTGAAGTTCCACCAGCCGTAGGGCACCTGATAGATCAGGCTCTGGCTGTGAGAATGGCGATAGCTGTCGCTCACCGCATCGCGATTGGCGCGCAGGCTGAGCTGGTCAACCAGGCCGAGTGGGCTGTCCCAATCGAAGCTCAGCCCCCACTGCTGCTCGCCAGTGCTCAACTGCCCGTCGTTATGGCGACTGAGGCCGGCACGCCAGGGCTTGTCGCGCTGACCTTGCAGCTTGACGCGGCTGCCGCCGACGGCTTCGCCGGGCACCAGCTCAAGCTGGGCCTGGCGCGAAGGCAGGCGGTTGAGCTGGTCGACCAGTTGCTCCAGTTCGCGCAGATCCAGCACTTCGCCTGGCTGGCCGGGAAAGCCCATGGCCAGTTCACGATCGCTCGCCAGCTCAGAGCTGTCCAGCCCTTCCAGGCGGCCTTCGACCACGATGACGCGCAGCTCGCCCGAGGACAGATCCTGCTGCGGCAAGTAGGCGCGCGAGGTGACGTAGCCGTGATCGATGTAGAACTGGGTGATCGCCTTGAGCAGTTCGTTGAGCTGACCAACACCCAGGCACTCGCCAGCGAAGCGCTGAACAATGGCTTGCTGGTCGTCCTCAGCGAGGAGAGTGGCGCCCTCCAGACGGATCTGCTCGATGTCGAAGCAGCGCTCGTCGTCGACCGGAGCGGCTTGCAGCCTGGGCGCTTCACCTGGGAGTTGCTGCAGCTCATCGAGGCGGCGCTGCTGCTCCTGCAGCAGGCGCTCCTGGCGCTCACGAATCAACTCACGGTCACCCGGCGTCTGCGCCAACGCGAGAGTGGGAAGGAACAAACACAGCCATACGGCCCAAAAAAGACCGGGAGTCGCTTTTAACGTCGCGCAGCGACGGCCCGCAGGGTGGCCGCCAGGGATGGCAGGGCATAAAGGGCTAATACGGAAAGGCATGCTTTCAGTCCTTTGAATAGCGGAAAAACAGCGGCGGAAAATCGACGCGAATTAGAACACGTGGCCTCTTGCCATCAAATGCCTAAAAAATGAACAACGTCACGCTTGGGGACATTACTCCGGCCCCCCCGATAAACGGCACCTGGCGAAACCTAAAAATGAGACGGACCGCCTGTTCAGGTGCGGCGCCTTGCCGCGAACAACGGCTAGGTGAACTCGGAAACATGCCGGAAGCATTCTTGAAGTCACCCTGTGACAGCCCGACGCTTTGCCGCCAGGTGGGTGGCGCAACGAACGCTTCGCCCCAGGGAGGGGCTCGGAAGCATTGGAATAATGCGGTCATCGAACACGTTTGGCCCCCTCTTCCCTCAGGGGAGAAGGCCAGGGAGAGGGGAACCGAACTCGTACGGAATTAACTGACTGGCGTCAGGCCTTGGCACGCTTGCCTGATAGCCCTGGGCTCTAACGCGGCGCGTAGGCGAACACGTCGGCGCGCATCTGGTGCGCGTCCATGCCGGCTTCCACCAGCGCATCGAGCGTGGCGTAGACCATCGCCGGCGAGCCGCTGGCGTAGACGTGCAAGGCCTTGAGGTTGGGGAAATCCTCGCGTACGGCTTCGTGCAGCAGGCCGCAACGGCCCTGCCAGCCGCACTGGTCGCTGACCACCTGATGCAGGTGCAGATTGTCCAGCTGCTGCCACTCGGCCCAATGTGGCAGCTGATAGAAGTCTTCGGGGCGCCGGGCGCCCCAATAAAGGTGCACCGGATGGGCGAAGCCGGCGGCGCGGCAGTGTTCGATAAGGCTGTGCATCTGGCCCATGCCGGTGCCGGCGGCGATCAGCACCAGCGGACCGTCGGGCAGGTCGGCAAGGTGGGTATCCCCGTAGGGCATCTGCACGCGGGCCATGCCGGTGCTGCGCAAATGCTGCAGCAAAGCGATGCTGCCCTCTTCGCGGGCGAGGATGTGCAGCTCCAGCTCGCGGCCGGCATGCGGCGCCGAGGCCAGGGAAAAGGCAGACATTTCGCCATCCGGGCGCTGCAACAACAGGTATTGCCCGGCGTGATAACGCGGCACCTTGCCAGCGGGTGTACGCAAACGCAGGCGATGGACATCACCGCCAACATCCAGGCACTCGATCACCTGGCAATTCAACTCGCGCACCGGCAACTCGCCCGGCGCCAGCACGCCATCCCAATGCAGCACGCAGTCTTCCAGCGGCTCGGCCAGGCAGGTAAACAGCTCGCCATGGTCCAGCTCGACACCGGACTGACGCACACGCCCTTCCACCAGCAAGGCGGCGCAGATATGGCAGTTGCCGTTGCGGCAACTCTGCGGGCAGTCGTAGCCCAGGCGTCGGGCACCATCGAGGATGCGCTCGCCCGGCTGCAGCGCGAGGGTGATGCCGGAGGGTTGCAGGGTGACGTTCATCAATCGATTCCCAGCTCGCTCCACAGCGCGTCGACGCGCGCCACCACCGCAGGGTCCTTCTCGATGGCGCGACCCCACTCGCGAGTGGTTTCGCCCGGCCACTTGTGGGTGGCGTCCAGGCCCATCTTCGAACCCAGGCCGGAGATCGGCGAGGCGAAGTCGAGGTAGTCGATCGGTGTGTTGTCGATCATCACCGTGTCGCGCTTGGGATCCATGCGCGTGGTAATCGCCCAGATCACGTCATTCCAGTCCCGTGCGTTGATATCGTCGTCGGTGACGATAACGAACTTGGTGTACATGAACTGTCGCAGGAACGACCACACCCCGAGCATTACGCGCTTGGCGTGACCGGGGTACTGCTTCTTCATGGTCACCACCGCCATGCGGTAGGAACAACCTTCCGGCGGCAGGTAGAAATCGGTGATCTCGGGGAACTGCTTCTGCAGGATCGGCACGAACACTTCGTTCAGCGCCACGCCGAGAATCGCCGGCTCATCTGGCGGCCGGCCGGTGTAGGTGCTGTGGTAGATCGGCTCGCGACGGCGGGTGATGCGCTCGACGGTGAACACCGGGAAGGTGTCGACCTCGTTGTAGTAGCCGGTGTGGTCGCCATAGGGGCCTTCCGGCGCGGTTTCGCCCGGATGGATCACGCCTTCGAGGACGATTTCGGCGCTGGCCGGCACCTGCAGCTCGCTGCCAACCGCCTTGATCAACTCGGTGCGATGACCGCGCAAGAGGCCCGCGAAGGCGTATTCGGACAGCGTATCGGGCACCGGGGTAACAGCGCCGAGAATGGTCGCTGGGTCCGCGCCCAGGGCCACGCAGACAGGATAGGGCTTGTCCGGGTACTTCTGGCACCACTCGCGATAGTCCAGCGCGCCGCCACGATGGCTGAGCCAGCGCATGATCACCTTGTTGCGGCCGATCACCTGCTGACGGTAGATGCCGAGGTTCTGCCGTTCCTTGTTCGGGCCCTTGGTGATGGTCAGGCCCCAGGTGATCAGCGGCGCCACGTCGCCCGGCCAGCAGTGCTGGATCGGCAACTTGCCCAGGTCGACGTCGTCGCCTTCCTCGATCACTTCATGGCAGGGCGCGTCCTTGACCACCTTGGGCGCCATGGAAATGACCTTCTTGAAGATCGGCAACTTGCTCCAGGCGTCCTTGAGGCCTCTCGGCGGCTCCGGCTCCTTGAGAAAGGCCAGCAGCTTGCCGATCTCGCGCAGCTCCGACACCTCCTCGGCGCCCATGCCCAGCGCCACGCGCTTGGGGGTGCCGAACAGGTTGCCGAGCACTGGCACGTCGAAGCCGCTGGGCTTTTCGAACAGCAGCGCCGGGCCACCCTTGCGCAGGGTGCGGTCGCAGATTTCGGTCATTTCCAGAACGGGCGAGACCGGAGTCTGGATGCGCTTGAGTTCGCCGCGCTTTTCCAGTTCACGGATAAAGTCGCGCAGGTCGCGATACTGCATGCAGGAGCCTCGTGTCGGACAGGCTAGAGTCGGCCGCAAAGTTTAGCGCCGAAGTCGGGCTTTCAGAAGCGCCCATGAAAGTGACGGACAGCAAAAGGCCGGGTTTCCCCGGCCTTTTGGCACAGCGCAACGCTTACTTGCGCTTCATCGACAGGAAGAACTCATCGTTCGTCTTGGTCGCTTTCAGCTTGTCGATCAGGAACTCGATGGCGGCGATCTCATCCATCGGGTGCAGCAGCTTGCGCAGAATCCACATGCGCGACAGCTCTTCCTCACCGGTCAGCAGCTCTTCGCGACGGGTGCCCGACTTGTTGATGTTGATGGCCGGGAAGGTGCGCTTCTCAGCCACGCGGCGATCGAGGATCAGCTCCATGTTGCCGGTGCCCTTGAATTCCTCGTAGATCACTTCGTCCATCTTCGAGCCGGTTTCCACCAGCGCGGTAGCGATGATGGTCAGCGAGCCGCCTTCTTCGATGTTACGTGCGGCACCGAAGAAGCGCTTGGGCTTCTCCAGGGCGTGGGCATCGACACCACCGGTGAGGACCTTGCCGGAGCTCGGGATCACGGTGTTGTAGGC
>Ga0070752_1002686_pt1 | contig 11305 bp, 9 predicted proteins | sample VirMetDEL_Aug_30_FD_77440 | JGI IMG/M metagenome (GOLD analysis project Ga0070752, IMG submission 77440) | Aqueous microbial communities from the Delaware River and Bay under freshwater to marine salinity gradient to study organic matter... | ecosystem: Environmental > Aquatic > Marine > Coastal ...
CCTGCCTGTGCTGCCTGCGTGAACGCTTCGGGCTGGCGCGCGGAGGGCCGCTCGTTGGCCATTGCCGCGGCCAGAGCCCGCTGGGTTTCCCCGTCTTGCGCGGCGATCTCGACATTCATGCCGCCAGCCGATTGGTCGAAGGTCACGGTCAGCTGCCCGAATTCGCGGTGCGCCACGGCAATGGCTGCCGATTTCGTCAGGTCGACCTGGCGGGCGGCCATCAGATGTTCGACCACGCGTTCGACATTGGCGAACTGGTCGCCCGCGATCGGACGCGGCGCGGCGGCCACAGGCCGAACCGATGCCGCGCTCTCGTCGGAAAGCGCCGCAATGCCTTGCGCAGTGGGTTTCGCGGTATCGGTCTGGGCCATTGCCCGCAGCTTGCCCTTGTCGGCAAGTGCATTGTCTTCAGCCGGCTTGCCGCCCTCTTCCGAGGAAGGTTTGTCGCCGCCATCCGAACGCATGGCCCCCGGTGCGCCCAGTGCAGCGCGATCGCCCACTTGCGCCGCGGCAGTTTCCACCTTCGCAGTCACCGTGGTCGCGGCTTCTGCCGATGCGGCGGCCTCTGCTGCAGCGCCCGGCAGCGTGATTGCCGCCATGCCGTTCTGCACCGCCGAACCAGCCGCAGCAAGGCGGCCGTCCTGCGGCGCCTGCGCAGCGGAAATGCGCACTTCAAGCCCGCCGCCTTGCGCCGGGTTTGCCGCCACGTTCGTACCGGCCGGCGTATGCAGCGCCGACGGCGTGCCTGGCGCATTGCCAGGTGCAGCGCGAGAACCGGTCTCGGGGACGACACCGGTCTCCAGCGTAACGGCCAGTTGCGGCACTCCGAGCGGAGTGCCGGAAGCATCGTCCGGCAACACCGGCAAGCTTGCGGCATCGACCGGCAATTCCTTGCCGCCCGGCAAATCCTGCGCCTGCCGGTCCGGCAATGCGCCGTCGCCCTCAGCATTCGCCGGGATGAAGGATGCCAGCTGGTCGAGCATTTCGGAAAACCCGTCCCGCGCTTGCGAACCCTCGGTTTTGCGCGCGTTTCGGCCTTCCAGCGCGCCGCCGGCGGCGGGACTTTCGGGAGATTTCGGCAGGGCAAAAGAAAGGTTCATGACGGGTCCGCTTCTTGTTCACGGACCTACTATCAAGAAGCATGCCAAATAAGCTTTGCGTTAACCGTTCTCGATCCCGGCAATCACGAGCTTGGCGAGATCGCGCGTGCCTTCGGCAGCCTTGCGCAGGCGCATGTCGGACTGGGCGAAATCCTCGCGCTTGGTTTGCGAAAGCAGCTCGGCTTCCTCGGCCTGTCGCTCGCTCAACTCGCTCAGCTTCTGCAGCTGGTCGCTCATCGCCTTGCCGCTGCGCAGGTCCGCAGCAACCATGTCGCCGGACCGCTGGGCGTAATGCTCGGCCAGGCTACGCGTTCTTTCTGCGACGCCCGAAAGGCGCGCACGCGTGGCTTCGGCATCGCTCGCGGCAACCGCCGACTGCATGCGCTCGACCGTCCGCACCCGCTGGATCAACCGGGCACGTTTCAATTTCCGGCGGTCAGGCCGCATGGCCGACCAGTTCGCTCATCTGCGCAAAGGCAGTGGCGACATCGATGCTTTCCTCGCTCGCCTGCGACAGGAACTGGCACATACGCGGGTGCAGCGCGATCGCCTCGTCGAGCAGCGGATCGGCACCTTGTCTATATGCTCCCATCATCACCAGGTCGCGATTGGCTTCGTAAGTCGCGCTGAGCGCGCGGAAGCGGCGGGCAAGCGCCGCGTATTCGGATGGCACGATATCGTTCATCACGCGGCTTAGCGACGCGCCCACGTCGACCGCGGGGTACTGCCCGCGCTGGGCGATCTCGCGCGAGAGCACGATATGCCCGTCGAGAATGGCACGCGCGGTGTCCACCACGGGATCGTTCTGATCGTCGCCATCGGCCAGGACGGTATAGATCCCGGTGATTGCGCCGCCTGATTCTTCGGAATTGCCCGCGCGTTCGATCAGCTTGGTGATCGTCGCCAGCGCCGACGGCGGATAGCCGCGTGCGGCGCCGGGTTCGCCCAGCAGAATGCCGATTTCGCGCGCGGCGTGCGCCACGCGGGTCAGACTGTCGAGGATCAGGAGCACGCGTTTGCCTTGCGAGCGCAGATGTTCGGCGATCGAGGTCGCCAGCATCGCGCCGCGCAGGCGGAGATTGGCGGCATGATCGGCAGGGACGGCAACGATCGCCGTGGTTGCGGCGCGTTCCCCCGCCATATGGCGGGTAACGAAATCGGATACTTCGCGGGCGCGTTCGCCGATCAGCCCGACGACCACGGCATCCGCATCCGCGCCGTCGACGATCATGTCCATCAGCACCGACTTGCCCACGCCCGACCCGGCGACGATACCCACGCGTTGGCCGACACCGAAGGTGGTGAGGGCGTTGAGCGAACGGATGCCGCTGTCGAAAACCTGCGTGACGCGCGAACGGTCCAGCGCGCCGACACGGTGCCCGCCAGCCGGCCAGCTGGTGGTCGCCATGACCGGTCCGCGGCCGTCGATCGGCTCACCCGCCCCGTCGACCGCACGGCCGAGATATTGCTCGCCCACGCTCAGCATGCCCGGATTGCCTTCGGGGCGCACGATGGCGCCCGGACGCAGCAGAACCGTGTCGCCGAGCATCATCATCATTGTGTGCCCGTTGCGGAAACCGATGGTTTCAGCGCGGTGTTCGGTCGAAGCGCCTTGCGCGATCGAACACAGCGTGCCGATCGGCACGCCCAGGCCCGAGACCTCGATCAACCCGCCATCGCAGGCCACCACGCGGCCGAACCGGCGCGGGGCAAGATCGAGCGGGGACGTTCCGACCGCCGCCAGCGTGCGGTCGATCAGGGCCTGCATGTATCGAAGATTTCGTTCAGTGCGCGGCGCCACTGCTGCGGGCCGTCCTCGACCCCGCCATCGTCGGTTTCGACCCGCAGGCCGCCGCGTTCCACGCTGGCGTCGGGTACCAGCTCGAGATCTCCCGCCACGCTGTCGCGCACGAGCTCGAGATCGTCGGGGTTGATGTGTATGATCCGCTGGTCATGCTTGCGTTGCAGCATGGAAGCGGCGGCTTCGACCCGGCGGGCCAACCCCTCGGCATCGAGCGCCAGCGGCAGCACCGCCTCTTCACACAATGCATGAACCGTTTCGAGAAGGCGTTCGCGCAAGTGCCGCCCGCTTTCGGCATCGAAGCGCGCGAAGGCGGTTTCGATGGCCGACCGCGCAGCCCGCTCGGCCTGCAATTGCGCTTCACATTCGGCGCGGGTGGAAATCTGCCCGTCCTCGTAACCGGCCCGGTAGGCCTGTTCGGCGGCATCCTCGGTCGGCGCCGCCGGCACCGCGTCGGCGGGCGGTGCGGTGTAGCGGGTATCGCGGGAAAAGCTGCCCCGCTTGCCCAGCGCTGCATAGGCGACCCTAGACATAGTCTTCGTCGCCCTCGCCCATGATGATATCGCCCTGCGCGATCAGCCGCTTGGCAATCGCGACGACTTCCTTCTGCGCGGTTTCGACTTCGCTCTTCTTCACCCGGCCACGCATTTCGATCTCGTCGCGCAGGCCGTCGGCGGCCCGCGACGACATGGCACCGAAGAACTGTTCGCGCTGGTCCTCTTCGAGACCCTTGAGCGCGAGGACCAGCGTATCGCTTTCGATCTCGCGCAGCAGGACGCCGGTCATCTTGAGATCGAGCACGAACAGGTGCTCGAACTTGAACATCTCGTTCTCGAGGTCCTTGGCGAGCTGCTCGTCGATCTTGCCGATCGTGGGCAGCACGCGCTGTTCGACGCTGCGGTGCGAGCTGTTGATGATTTCGGCAGCCTGTTTGATGCCCCCCATGGTCAGCGGGATCGTGCCATGCAGCTTTTCGATCTTCGCATTGAGCGTGGCTTCGAGAATGCCGATCGCCTGGCGCGACACCGGACCCAGCCGGGCGACGCGGTGGAGCACGGGAGTGTGCATGTCCTCGGGCAGCGCGGCGAGCGCCTGGGCAGCGACTTCGCTGTCGAGCTGCAGCAGCAGCACGGCAATCGCCTGCGGATGCTCGTCGGCCAGGATTTCGCCGATGATCTTCGGATCCAGCCAGCGCAGCAGACCCAGCGCAGGCAGGTTCTCTTCTTCCGCAGCGGGCGCAACCTGGCGCATGAGATTGTCGGTCTTCACCTCGCCCACCGCTTCGGTCAGCAGCTTGCGGACATTGTCGACGCGGCCATGCCCCGAAATACCGCTGTTCTCGGTGGAGCGCGAGAAGCCGGCGATGGCGTCGGCAATCGCCTGCGGTTCGATCTCGCCGATGCCGCACATCGTCCCGGCCAGCTGCCGCAGTTCATCGGGGGTGAGCTGGCTGAGGATGCGCGAGGCGTCCTCTTCTGCCAGCAGCATCACCATGATGGCCGCCTTGTCGGTGCCGCCCAGAAGTTGCGGTGCGGGCGCGGTCATGCCGAGGCTCCGGTGCGGGTGTCTTCTGCCAGCAGGCGGCGCAGCGCCAGCACGGCATTGTCAGGGTTTTCGCGCGCTATCCGCTGGGCCAGTTCGATCTGGCCGTCGAGCGACTGCCTGTCGAAAGGCGGTACGGTATCGGCCGCAGGACCGCCAAGTGCAGGCTGCTGTCCGCCGCCGACTTGCGGTTCTGCCGCCCCCTTGCCCTTGCCATCACCGCGCAGCGCCTTGATCGCGGGCCGCACGGCGAGGAACAGCACCAGCAGGACCGCCAGCAGAGCGACACCATTGCGCACGGCCATGCCGAACCAGCTGGTTTCGTAGAACGGCACGCTTTCGGCTTCGATCTTCTCGAAGGCCCGCATGACGACGGTAACCTTGTCGCCGCGATCCTCGCGCGCACCCACGGCTGCGGATACCAGTTCCTTCACCTTGTTGATATCGGCTGCGCTTGCCTTCTCCAGTGCGGCCTGGTCGATGGCCACCGCCACCGAGAGATACTTGATCGATCCCGGGGTCAAATTGGAGACCGAAACCTCGCGGCCCAGTTCATAGACACGCGTGGCGCTGCTTTCGCCGACGCCGCCGCCTGCCTGCGCGGCATTCTCGTTATCCTGCGGAGCGCCTTCGCGCGCCTCTGCTTCGGCGGGCGGCGTGTTGGCAAGCACGCCGGGAATCCCGCCGGCCTGCGCCCCAGCGCTTTGCGAAAGCTGGGTGGTCTCGCGGCGGATGGTGCCGTCCTTGTCATAGCTTTCGCGCGCCGAGGTTACCTCGTTCATGTCGAGATCGACCTGGACTTGCGACGTGAACGCAGCCGCACCGAACATCGGTGCCAGCAGCTGATCGACCTGCGCGTTGAGCTTGGCTTCCATCTGCGATTGCAGGTCGAGCCGGCCACTGTTGGGATCGCGCATTTGCGTCAGCAGCTTGCCGTGCTGGTCGACGACCTTGACCGCGTCGATGCCGAGCCCCGGCACCGAACCTGCAACCAGATTGGTGATCGCTGTGACTTGGCTGTCGGTAAGCTGGCGGCCCCGCGCCATGCGCAGCATGATCGATGCGGAAGGTGCGACGTCTTCACGTACGAAGACCGAACGTTCGGCCTTGGCAATATGCACACGGACCGCCTCGACGCCGTCGATTTCCATGATCGTCATCATCAGTTCGCGTTCCTGCGCCGCCCGCAGCCGGTCGCCCTCGAGGGTCCGGCTGGCGCCCATCGGCAGGTTCTCGATCAGGTCAGCGCCGCTTTCTGGAGTCGCCAGCGATCCGTCGGACGCCACCAGCATCCGCGCGCGATAGACATCGTCTTCGCCCACGGTCAGTGCGCCGGTGTTGTTGTCGATGGTGTAGTCCACCCCCGCCTGGTCGAGCGTGGCGACCACGCTCGCGCGCTCGGCATCACCGAGCGAGGAATAAAGCACGCGCTGCGGCGCGGGCGACAGGGTCGCCCAGGTCAAGGCCAACAGGCCGAGGCCCGCAGTGCCGGCAAACAGCGGCAACACCTTGCGCACAGGCGGCTGCGCCGCGAACGTCCGCAAACGTTCGGCGAAGCTCCCCGTCCCTTGAGTGAGCGGGGTCAGCACGCTTGGCGGCGGACTATCTGCAGGAACGATGCCGTTCATGGATTAGACCCCCATCCGCATGGTTTCCTGGTACGCGGACAACAGCTTGTTGCGTACCTGGAGCGTGGCCTCGAACGCCACCCCGGCTTCCTGCCGGGCCAGCATGACCTTGGCGATGTCGGTTTCCTCACCGCGCTCGTAAGCCGCGGTCAGCTTGCCGGATTCGGCCTGGACCGAATTGACGTTCTCGAGCGCGGTGCGCAGCGAATCCCCGAAACTGGGTGCGCCGGTTGCACCTTCGGCCGGGGCCGCAGGCTTGGGTTCGTGCAGTTCCTGCAGGACCTTCGACCGGTCGATGATCTGCTGGCGCAGCGCGATGACCTGTTCGAGCGATCCGCCGCCGCCAATTCCGCCTACCGGGTTCATCGGCCTGCTCCCACGGCAATTCCGGCTTCACGGAACGAAGCCAGGCGATAGCGCAGCGTGCGTTCGCTGATCCCCAGCGCGCGTGCCGCATTGGCACGATGCCCGCCAACCGAATCCAGCGCTTCCATAATGGCGCGGGCTTCCGAGATCTGGACGATCTTCGACAGCTTGGCCGGACCCTTGGCCTCTTCGGCAGGCTGCGTCGCGGCCGGCGTCTCGACCGCCCGTGCGGTCATGTCGAAGACGATATGTTCGGTTCCGATCTCGCCGCGCCCCTGCGACAGCAGCAGCGCACGGCGGATTACGTTCTCGAGCTCGCGGACATTGCCAGGCCAGGCGTAGTCGCCCAGCATAGCAAGGGCAGCATCGCTGATCCACGGAACCGCATCGCCCTTGGCAACGTGGCGCAGCACCATGGCAAAGGCCAGCGGCGCTATGTCGGCGCGGCGTTCGCGAAGCGGCAGCATCTCGATGGGAAATACGTTGAGGCGGTAATAGAGGTCGGCGCGGAACCGGCCCTCAGCCACTTCCTGCGGCAGATCGCGGTTGGCGCAGGCAATGATGCGGACATCGACCTTGATCGGGCGGGTCGCGCCGATCGGAACGACTTCGCCTTCCTGCAACGCGCGCAGCAGCTTGGCCTGAAGCGACAACGGCATTTCGGCGATTTCGTCGAGCAGCAGCGTGCCGCCGTCAGCCGCACGGAAAAAGCCCTCACCAGCCGCGTTGGCGCTGGTGAACGAGCCCTTTTCATGCCCGAACAGCATCGCTTCCAGCATCGTTTCGGGGATCGCGGCGCAATTGACCGCGATGAAGGGTTTTTCCGCACGCTCGCTGCGGCGATGGATGAAGTTCGACAGGACTTCCTTGCCGGTTCCCGTCGGGCCATTGATAAGCACGGGAATATCGGTCCGCGCGAGGCGATCGGCCAGCGCGATGACCGACAGCGACGCCGGGTCGGCTGCAACCGGCCCCTGGCCGGCATAGGTCATGGCGACCAGCGCGGCGAGGCTGCTCTCGGCGATCGGATCGCTGTAGGTCAGCTTTCCACCGGCGCCGGCCAGTTCGATCGCGGGCGTGTCGCCGCGTGCCAGCGTGATGGTGCGCGCATCGCGACTGGCCGAAAGATCGCTTTCGTCCGCCAGCGTGACCGGCCGCTCCATGAACAGCGAGGATGCGATCCCCGCCATCCGGGCATCAATCGTGCTGTGCGTACGCGAAAAATTCGCGCTCTTTGAAATTCCGTCCATTTGTGCCCCCACATGGCATGTCTTATCGACAGACGTGGAAATGGCGCATGGACGTCAAAAGAACGGCTAATTTTAGGGCTGGTAGATTTACGAGGTGAGCTTGGAAACCCGCTCACTGAAAATCACAATGCCCTTAATCCCGGAAAGTTCCTGCCGGTCTGGTTTCTGGCTGCCGCATCCCGAACGGGGGCAGTGATCGTAGACCAAAGGGAAACTAGCCATGAACGTCATCAACACCAATATCGGCGCGCTGAAGGCCGCCAATGCATCGAATGCCGCGGGCAAGGCCCTCGGAACCGCCATGGAACGCCTGTCGACCGGCAAGCGCATCAACTCCGCCAAGGACGACGCGGCCGGCCTCGCCATCACCACCAGCATGACCTCGCAGGTGCGCGGCATGAACCAGGGTATCCGCAACGCCAATGACGGCATCTCGATGGCCCAGACCGCTGAAGGCGCGCTGAGCGAAGTCACCAACATGCTGCAGCGCCAGCGCGAACTGACGGTCCAGGCGTCGAACAACACCTATTCCGCCGACGACCTCGCCAACCTCGCTTCGGAAATGGATGCTCTCAACACGCAGATCACGAGCGTTCTGACGAACTCCGAATTCAACGGCCAGAAGCTGTTCGACGCCTCGGCCGGTACTGCCGGTGTCGTGTCGGTCCAGGCCGGCGCGAACGAAGCTGATGCGATCGACATCGATCTTTCGACCAACCTCACCACCGACGCCGATCTGGCCGCTGCGGCAGCCGTCGACGTCGAAGCCCTCGCGGCTGGCGATATCGCCCTGTTCGACACCGCCATCAAGACGGTCTCGACCGTTCGCGCCGGCCTCGGTGCGTCGCAGAACCAGCTGGAATCGGCTGTTACCAACCTCAACAACAACATCACGAACCTGTCCGACGCACGTTCGCGGATCGAAGACACCGACTATTCGGCCGAAACGACCGCGCTCGCCAAGTCGCAGATCCTCAGCCAGGCTTCGAGCGCAATGCTCGCACAGGCCAACCAGAGCCAGCAGAACGTGCTTTCGCTGCTCCGTTAATCCTCCCGATACCCACATGATCGGGATGATGGCCCGTCGCTCGAAAGGGCGGCGGGCCTTGCCTTGTCCGATGTCCCGACATAGCGGCTCTGCTGTTCATGGCAGTTCGCACTAGGGGTTAATACGTAAGTGGGCACATAGCCTATCTTGCAAAACCATCGGGCATGTCGGCTTGGGGGATTGAACATGCTTACTGCCGCCTACGAAACGCCGGAACCCTATTCCAACTGCGCTCGGATCGAGCCGCGGACCAACATGTTCGTGATGGCTTCGCTCGCAGCTGGGCAGGCGCAGGCAACGGTCAAGGTCCGCAACATGTCGACCCGGGGGGCACTGATCGAAGGCACGTCTCTTCCTCCCGAGGGGGCCGAGTGCCTGCTCCATCGCGGCGACATAGCGCTCGAGGCCACCGTGGTGTGGATGAAGTTCGGCAAGGCCGGTATCCGTTTCCACCAGCATGCCGATGTGGCGCAATGGTTGCCTTCGGGACGCCGGACGCAGAACGACGTCGATGCCGCGGTAGCATTGGCCAAGGCGCAGCCCGCGCCTGCAGTTCCCACGAGCCACAAGCCGGCACCGTTGTTCTCTGCCGAGTTGAGCCGCGAGGACGTCACCGCCATCGCCGCCGCAGTCGAAGCGCTGGCCGATGACCTCGCCGAGGATCCGGCGGTCGTCGCGCGCTTCATGACCAAGCTTCAATCGCTTGACGTCGCCGCGCAAACGCTGCGCAAGTTGAGCGACCTCATCCCCTGATCGCAATCGGCATAGCGCCCCTTCCGCCGGAACCCGAGCGTGAAGATCGGCGCGGGCAATAACCCTGATCCGCCAGCCTGCGCATGAGTTCGGGGAGCCCACTATCGGCGCGACTGTGAACAGGCGAAGCGCTCGATTCCGTGGCAGCAGCTCTCTAGAATGCGTCGGTACGCCTCGCGGGGAAGAAGCTCGCAGCTTTGGGGCAGTATGATGCTCACCTTTGCGTGTTGTCGCTCTCTCGGACCGGCTCCAAGCACGCTAGGCCACAAAGTGTGAAGCCCTGTCCTACTGATACAGGCAGCGCGGTCGGAAAAAGGCGGGTGGAATGCCGGAGAACGGACATACCACCCGGACCGGCCAGAGCCGATCACCAGCGGTCGCTAGTTGGGGCTCGACGACCGCTGGTCTAAAACTACGATGACTATTTGGTCGCAGCCGGCAGGATGTAGGCGCTTACCGTCTGGTTGCCGCCGAATATCTGCTCCGCCAGAACGCTGATATCTTCGGCCGTCATGCTGCGATAGGCTGGCTCGCGGATGCGGAGCCGGGTCAGACCGCTCGCATCGGTTTGCGCATCGCCAAGAACGCTCAACCAGTAACTGTTGTTTTCCAAGCTGCTGTCGAGATCCTCGACAATCGGTGTCCAGGCACGCTTAAAGCTATCCTCGTCGATCGTTGTATTCGCCATTTCATCAGCAACACGAAGGACCCCCTGGCGTACCTTGTCCACTTCATCCGGCTTGGCGGTGACCCTCGCGTAGAGATAGCCGTAGTCGTCGAAGAGATCGTTCGCATAGGATGCCGTGCCGGGCGAATAGGTCGAACCCATTTCTTCGCGCAGGACATCCGACAAGCGGTTGCGGAACAGCCCTCGCAGCACGCGCATGCGATAGCGGTTCACGGGATCGCTCGCGTCGGGCGCCGGCCAGTAGACGTAGACAAGAGCCTGGTCGGGCGTGCCCTTGTGATAGTAACGATAAGGCGTTTCTTCGCCCGCCGGAAATTGCACATTTCCCATCACGGGATAGGCGCCCTTCATATCGGCACGTTCGGGCAATGCGCCAAGTGTCCGCGCTACCTCCTCGACAACAGTCCGCTTGTCGATATCGCCCACGACAGTCACCTCGATCAGGCCATTCGCCATCTCGGGTTCGATCCACGAGCGTGCCTCGGCAATGGTCGGCTCCATGAAACTTTCGAGATCGTCGAAGCCATAGGCCTCGTGCCCCGAGCGGACGAGGCGCGGCAGGTATTTGCGTACGGTTTCCTGGGGCGAGGAATCATGCGTCGGATACCATGCCCTGATCTTGCGGAAGTACTGCGCGGCCACGTCCTCGCTGAAGGCCGGGGCCTTCACTTTGGCTGCCAGAAGGTTGAACTGCGCGGCGAGGTCGTCTGCATCGGTTGCACCGAGCAGTTCGAAGGCATCGTTGTCGATAAAGGTCTTGGCCGTGACGCCGACGCGCTTCCCGGCAAACAGGATCCGCAGGTCGTCGTCGGTATGGCCGACCACGCCGCTCTGGTCGAGCAGGTTGAGCCCGAGGCGGCGGAGCGCTTCGCTGCGGGTCGGCATTGCCATGAAGCCGCCCCCTACCCGGACACGTACAGAGATGGTGCCGGCATCGAAATTGGTCTGCTTGAAATTGAGGCGGACATTGTTGGCGAACTTCACCAGATGCGCGTCGGCATCCTCGACATATTGGTCGGACACGACCTCACCTGGCGTTCCGAAATCGGTATAGGCAAAAGCGCCCACATCGCGCGGTTCGGGAGGTGCCACTGCGACCTTGCGCGATTTGGTCAATGCCATCTTTAGC
>Ga0070752_1002687_pt1 | contig 11304 bp, 20 predicted proteins | sample VirMetDEL_Aug_30_FD_77440 | JGI IMG/M metagenome (GOLD analysis project Ga0070752, IMG submission 77440) | Aqueous microbial communities from the Delaware River and Bay under freshwater to marine salinity gradient to study organic matter... | ecosystem: Environmental > Aquatic > Marine > Coastal...
AGCAGGACGCATACCTTGAACTTCTTTGCGACCGCAGCAAGCGTCTGTGTAAATTCCTTCTCTCGCTCCAGGTCATCACATACGCCCATCATCATTAACGCGTCGAGCACGATGAGATCGCATTTCTTGTACTTTGCAAACGCAATGACCATTTGAATCGCCGAGTCGGGCGCTATGGCATCAACCCTATCGTAAATGTGTAGCTTGGGCTCCGCCCACTTCGCAAAGTTGGATACGTAGTTTAAAGGCGGTCGTTCACGTCCAGCGGCCAATTCCACGTACTGTTCGAGCACGTCCTCAGCCAGCAACTCCAACGATGCGATACCCACGGAATAGCCTTGGTTTATAGCAGACAGTCCAAGCTGAGAAGCCACCGTGGATTTGAAGTGACCAGTGTAACCACCCATCAACACCATCTCGCCTTTCCGTAAGGCAAAGTCACCATCAAGCTTTTGCCAAGGTGTCCTAATTCCTTGGTCAGCAAAGTTGCGCCTCTCTTCAACCCTAGTGATCAAATCAGTAGTAGCCACCATCTCTGCCGACTCTACGATGGCAAGCTCTTCGTTTATGTTTATGTCCTTGAAGTCAATCATCGGAAGTGTTGTGCCCCCTTCTGTGTTTCATTAGTTAGTTCATCATTCCATCTCTCGCCGTTTAGAAATGTAGACGGGTGAGGAATGTACTTTGTTAGCTCATTGGCAAACGGCTTTTTAGTTAGATAGGAAATAGCCTCTTTCTGATCGCCCTCCTTCATGCGACACCATGACTTTTCAGCAGCTTTCTTTGCAGTCTTTCGCGGATATAGAGTCCAAAACTGATCGAAAGGAATGCCCTTATTTATTCTTTTGTTATTTATATTGTTATTAGTGGTCGTCTCTCGACCTACCCCTAGGTCGTCTGTCGACCTACGTAGGTTGTCTCTCGACCTACCCCCTAATCCGATAGTGTCCAATGCTGTATCCATAGGGACATTGATCATGTATCGGGTGTTGGTTGTGCTATTACCCCTCTCCCTAATCAACCAATTGTTGTCTTCAAGCACGTTCAGATACTTAAGTACTGTGCTATGACTCAGACCTGTTTCACCTTGTATTCTTGATTGCGACGGCCAAGCTACGTCTTGATTCTGATTCATGTAGGTGGACAGGTAATGAGCCAGATATTTTGCTTGAGACGGAAGCTGTGACTTCTGCACTAACTTAATCCAGTTGAAGCACGTCATGTCGATCATTGCTGGACCCTTATGTTCCAAAGATCGATCAACGTATCTAGAAGCTTGTGTGCTAGATACCACGTTTCATCTTCATCTTTACCTGCAGCCTTTTGCAGAAATACCTTGATAGCAACCTTCTCATCAACATGTAAACGATGGTTGGCAAGCTCTTTTGCTGTTTCCTCGACCCAATTTGTCATTACTTGTCTCCAATGCTTATAATGGTCGAGCACTACTTCCAAGTGCTCTTAGTTTCATAGTTAGTTCAAGCCTTGCCCCCTTTCTCCTCGGGGGCTTTTTTATTCCTCGCACTCCTTAATTAAGTCGTAGATAGACATATCGCAGAGTTCAGCAATCTTGCACATCTTGCCGAAGTGCATGTCAGATTGACTCCTGTACCGATGAACTTGCATGCGACTGACACCCATAATTTCAGCTACCGCTTCGTTAGAGACGCCCGAAAGACTTTGAGCCTTGCAAACGCCTTTACCCGTGTGAAAGCCTTTGATTCTAGAACGGCGGTGCTTCACGAGAGATATCTCCTTGGCTTTGCTGACGCGCTGATCGCTTGGGCTGTGCTGGCTTGTTGTAAGAGTCGCCAGAGTTAGCGCCTTTTGAATCAAGCATCTGCATCTCCCTAGCGACAATCTGAGTGCTGTAACGGTCTTGACCGTTATCATCACGCCATTGACTAGTGCGGATCGAGCCTTCTACATATATTTTCGATCCTTTTTTTAGGTACTGCCCCATAATCTCGCCCAAACGGCCATATGCGACGACGTTGTGCCATTCAGTTTTTGACTGTTCCTGACCGTTGGCGTCCTTCCAGCTACTACTAGTCGCAAGAGAGCAGGTAGTAAATGACCCCGACTTACCCTGCCTAATCTCTGGATCGTTACCCAAATTTCCGACCAAGATGGCCTTGTTGATTCCTTTACTCATCAATTGTCTCCAATAACTTTTTCACGTTGCTTTTCTGACTGTCAGTCAAACGACCCCACACCACGTTTTTCTCGTACTCTGTGAAATCACTAACCAGGTCATAGACCTTGTTTGCGTCTTCCTCCTCTACTCCCTCCCGAATGAAATTTACGTACTCATCAAACTGCGCCTCCGCATCGGCAAGTGTTGTACGCCATTGCTGTTTGAATTTTGTCTTCTCACCTGCTGGGGCACCGTTAAATGCATCATCGCGAGCCTCATCGTCAAGACTCTTCACAAACTCGTGAAACCTCACAGGAAGGTCCATGACGTCCATAGCGGCTTTGTAAGGGGGTATGTACTCCTCGGGCGGTAAATCCTCACCACGGTAAACGTAGAGCCCCAGACCGTGCATACTGATGGCCTTTGCGAAACATCTCTGCATTGAGGTATTAATTTGAAAAACCGTTGGATTCTTGACAGGGCTATTTCGGTGATCAAGTACAGGCAGATGAGCCTTCAATGATTTGCCACCGACAGTGACGGTGCAGAACACCATTATCTCGCCGTTCGGGCGTTCCACCCAATCATGATGCTCGTAAGTCGCGTCGGGGTACTTTTCGCACAGGATATGCCATGCAGACGCCCAGCTTATGTAGGACAGATTACCTTTCTTCTCAATGAACTCAGAGCAATCAATCTGAGCTAGTTCAGTGTACTTATGCATATGCCTCCTCCCGTAAAGCATCATTCCAGCGTGTGTTTTCTTCTATGAGGCAGTCGAGCAGTATTGCCTGCGCCGCTCGCCACATGGCTTCCCGTGTCTTCACGTATAGCGGCTCATTGCGCTCTGGATTGAATACCTCGCTCACGTACTCGGCTACAAAGTTGTCAGCCCATACAGCCTCAGAGATCAGCTCAGTGAAAGCGTGGTCCTCAATCAACCAAAGCACGAGATCTCCGCGGGTTCTGGTGCAGCTTATGTCGTTGACCTCATCGATCCACCCAGGGAATCGCGTATTTATGTCTTCCATATCAATCATAGTTTTGCCTTTGCTCTTAGATAGTGAGTCAGTGAGTTGTACTTTGACTCTGGCTGACTAAAGGTTTCTTCTTCAAGATCGCACCCGATTAATGGCTCGGGAATTTCACAGTGCAACTTGAACCTCTCATTCAATTCACCCTGAAATCCAACATCGACCCTAGGGGTGTGAAGGGCGCCGCGCTTGTGTTGTCGCTCCTCCCATTTTTCTCTTCGCTCTTTTGCCTCCTTCCGAAGTCGTTGCTCTTCGTTGTGTTCCTCCCAATGATCTAGCCACGCCAATGAGTTTCTTTGGTAAGCTTTTTCCTTCGCTGGATTATCGATCATTACTTGTCGTAAAGATTCGAGGTCAGAGCCTAAGCGCTTCATTTCCTCCTTTCTGATACGATCGAACAGTTCAGTGTCTAACAACATCCTCGCTCACTCCTTGATGACTGCCTATCATCAGCTCATCGTAAAGATCTTCCTTTATGTATTCCCAAGTAGCGTTTACATACATCTCATAAAGGCGACCTGGATGATCATCACGAAAAGCTTCCCAGATCCAAGCCGTGTAATACTCGACTAATGATGGCGGCAAAATGTCCTGCTCCATGCCTGGGCGACGATTGAGAAGCCACAGGATGAGATCACCTTTCACCTCGCGGCTATGGATGACATCAAGTCCATGGTCCTGCCAATCAGGATAGACGTTGGTGAGGGTCTGGAGTAAATCCTTCCCTGATGCTTCTATTATTTTCATAACCCCTCCTTGTTATCATTGGGTGATAACAGAATAGGTTACATAGAAGGGAAGGTCAAGAGGTAGAGGGGTAACGTCCTGTGCGGATCATTTCTGTAACTTCATCGGCACGATTACCAACTTGCTTGGCCCATCGTGAATCCATGAATTCTTCAGCAGCATTTATATAGTCACCGCGCTCCATAGCAGACAGAGCGTTTTTAAAGCCCATGAGCCTAGTCATGCCAAGGTTGAAGAGCAGGTTAGTCAATGCATCTTGTCGTACAGGGTCTAAATCGACAAACCAAGAAAACGCCAACAACTCTGCCTTACAGCGCTTGATGTCATTCTCTAGAAGGTAATCGATCTCATCATCAGAGAGCCCAAGAGACCCCTCCTCAATGCATCGGCCAACACCGATTGTGGCAAGCCCAGAAGTACATCGGTAGAAGTGACTGCGCACTCCCTCGTGAATACGTAGTTGATCAGATAGCTTGCTCATTTGCCCCCCGACTTACTGGCGCCAAAGTAAAAACTCACCACAGAAGACACGATGCCCCCGAGATAGCCCAACACCAGGTTAACGACATTGAGGTCGTTTTCATCAGCAGGCTGAAGAGTAACGAGAAACACATAGCCACCAAATAACATAACGGACACAAGTGCGATGGCGCGAGCTGTCCAATCTTCTGAGAATGAGTCTCTGGCATGTTGGATATCCTTCGTTTCTAACGCAAATACATCCAAGTCTATTTCAGCCATCCTAACCTCAAAGTCAAGTTCGGCCTTCTTAATCTCCGTCAGTTGCTCAGGGGTTGCCTGCTGAAGGGCTTTCTCAATCTTCTGAGGCGTTGGGTCGCAACCTAATACGTCAGCAAGCATAGTTGCCGCAGCGCCACCCACAGGCCCACCAAGAGCCGCTCCAAGGGTAGGTGCTAAGTCTCCGATCAAACCTTTAATTGCATCAAACTTCATCTCAAATACTCCGCCGCTCCTAAAGCCGCAATGATGAATGGGTACATAGCCATGATCATGCGCTCTAATTTATTGAATCGTTCACCGCCCTGATCGAGACGCTTCTCAATCATCTCGCGCATTAACTTACATTCTGCTTCATGTATCTCAATGCGCTTGAGCGCCTCTTCTGCTGTGTTCATCACTTATCCGCCAGTGGGTTGTCTAATGCCTTCTGGACTAGCGCCTCTAACCGCTCTTCCAACTCTTTCATGTCTTGATCTTGTGACGTGCGTAATTGCTCACGTCTCGTTTCAAACCGCTCATCAGCGGAATCTATCATTTCTCTCGTGTCTTTCTGTACAGCATCCATAGCATCGCGCATCTCGCGAGTGCTACTTCGAACCAAATCCTCAGTACGGTCTGCCTGCTGTTCAATCCTAATTATATCATCGCGCAAACCGTTCTTGATGTCCCGTGCATAGTCCACTGCTTCAGTGACCTTCGCATCCATAACTTCCATTTGCTGTTGATAAGCACCAAGGTCTAAACCTGCTATCTCTTCTATCTTTTGATACATGAGAAACCCAGCGTATAGCGTACCCAGGATACTACTCAGCCCCATCACAGCCGCTATGCGAGCGCCCCAAGACATACCCTTTACATGCTTTGCCGCAGCCTTTACGTGATCGTCAATGTTCTCCAAGTCTTCCATTAGTTCTCAAAGCCGCCTTCACCTGTCTGTAAACTTTGCAGATTGCGTAACTCTGCGCGTAAACGCTGTACCTCTAGCCGCTCTTTCTCCAGCAGCAACTGGTACAAGGTGTTGCAGTTAATGCGCTCTTCTGGCCCATCTAGCGGTATAACAATGCGCGCATAAACACCCACATCCTTGCGCTCTGGATACATGGGATCTGGTCTATCGAATGGCCCAGAGGCATCGTTGATGATCCCAGTAACACCGAACTCTAAGTTCATGCCGCCACCCACAGCGTTCTGACAATCCATGTCACCTTTACGAATCTTGTCAGACTGATAGCTTGTAGGCCCGCTAGGCAATTGTAAGTTCAAAGAGCTGTTCTGTGCGCTTGCGTGAGCACATAAAAACAACATGATCACAGCAAAGCGTTTCACCGTGACACCTCCGAAAAGCGAGAACAGATTCTGGATGCGACCATTGCACCGTTAGCGCTGTTCCCTCTTAGCTTTGACCTGGAGCAAATGTACTCCGCACGATCAGCGTCATCGGCTAAGACGTACACATCAAACTTAAGTTGCTCTAAATACTGCAAGCGTATCACTCGATAACCAGTAACGAATGACACAGGCTCAAAGTCCTCATCGAACACACCTATCTCGTAATATTCAACATCCCGACGCTTGTTAAACAAGTGCATCTGAGTCTGCAAAACGCCCGACACATAAGATGGACGTAGCACAGGATGCGACGGCAGCATCTCATGCGAGCAAACCACGCTACTCCAAAGGCAAGCTATTACTACAACCACTTGCCTCATTAGTTAGCGATGCACTCCGCAACAACCACAGCGCGATACTCACCCGCAGGGTAAGCCTTACCATAGCCATACTCAGCAAGACTGGTTACGCTGAACCAAGTCGTGCCAGCAGTGTGTAAGTCGTACTCTGTCGTGTACTCATACGTCACAGCGTTAGATTCATAATCCGCCATAAGACTATCTGACACCTCTTTGACTGCGGATGAACCTTCCCAGAAAACGGTATCAGTAAGTGTAGGCGATGAGGAAAAGCTGTTAGGCGCAACAATGCGCGCTGTATAGGATCCCCCCAATGCCACGTCATAGCGGATGATAGGCTCGACACCGCCATCCGCCGTCTCTGTGCTTAACTTGCCAGCAATCGGGTTTCCGTAAACACCTGTAGTGTCAGTGTTGATGACACACTTGGATTCTACATTGCCCATAATGATGGCCTCTTCTGCAATGGCTCCTGCACATGCAAGTACCATAGCACTGGCTAATATTTTAGATTTCATTGTTTTCCCCTTACTTTTCATATTGGCTGTTGACCATTTTCTCATGAAGAATCTGTTGCGCCAGCCCATTACGAAGGCCAGCCTTATTGTCAGGCATATCACTCACAGGAAGTCTTAACGTCTCAGGGTAAGTACCACCCCGAATGTCAGCACGGTAGTATGGATTCAGACTTTCTATCCGACTCATGCTAATAAGCATGGCATCTTGTGTTGCCGCCGCTGCCATCGTCAATGCGTTCTCAGTCGCCGCTAGAGCCGCTTCTAATCGCTCATCAGGGCTTTCCTTAACTTCCCTTTGACGTTTCCTATCTCTGTCGTACAACTCAGGATCTGTCTCATCTGTCGCATCGAGTACAGCCTGATCCTCTAGCGCATCATAGATATCAATAGCATCTATCTCTGGTAACTCAACAGGAGGCACATAGCCTGGACAAGAGGGGTCAGATTGGGCGTCGTAACAAACATCAATCTGATAGGTGTATACAACATTAGGATCTTCAACAGACCCCGTGCCCTCTACTTCGATAGAACCGTCACCCCATGCACTGATCGGTATGTTGTTAACCGATATCAGCTTGTTGATCGTCTCACTAGGTAAACCAGACCAATCATCGACCTCGCGAAAGATATAACCATCACCTTCGGCATTCTCGTTCTGGACGTAGACGATCATGTCGTCTTCTGTCTCTTTGATCGCTGTGTATTGATAGATGACACCATTCACGGACAGACCCGCAGCGTCAGGTAGCACTTGGGACATTACCCAATTGACCCCATTCTGCGCCGCATTGCCTGTTGCCCCGTAGGTAATCGGGTTAGATAAGCAGTAATGCGAGTAGAACACCAAAGAAGCCAGAAGCCCCAGCGATCTCCCGTTCATCCAAACTCTCCACACCTGTCTTTACTTCAAGCTCTTGCTGATTCGCTGTGTCGGTTTCCCAGGCAAGCTTCGCCGCGTCACCAATCAATCCGTCGTACGGGCAGGGTGTACCAGCGTTCATCATTGCCTTAAATACCCTTTCATCTTGGCACATCACACTTACAGCAGCGACCTTCATGCCCATGTCGTAGAGCACCTTAGCGTTCTTCAGCTTTTCGCAGTTCATATCTCTGACAGTAGAACCAGCGGATATGCCAAGGATCTGCGTTTGAACAGCACCAGCGACACCCACGGTACAAAGATCTGAATTGCTGTTAGATATAATTTGAGGGGCTATTGCGGTAGGAGGGGGCGACTCTACCCTAGTAGTCATGTCGCCATTGGTTGTTACGGTGCTAGTCGTCGTGGACTCAGTAACAATAGGCTCTTGTGCACTCACTGCGAACGGCAGCAATGTCAGTAAAAACAATCCCTGCCATTTTATGCTCATCTGCCGTCCCTTACGTAAAGTCCCTGCCCTTCCATTTTACGGGTAAAGTCTCTTGCGACTCTTCGATAACTTCGTAATCGCCATCATGAATTTGGTGCGTAATATTCGCTGCTAACAATCGATATATGGAATCTCTTGTAGTCACTAGCTCATCGATCTGTCGATTAATACTTTCGATTTTGCGATGCCAATACTCTCGATCATCTACAGCCATACACGCTTAGGCGCTTCGGGCGTAACACCGTGTGTCTCATCCAAAGCCTCTACAGTCTCACGCATAGCATCACCGACTAAACGCATATTAACGTGCCAGCCTGCCATTGCTTGCATCTCTGGGTACTCGTTGCCCTCGTCGTCAGTCAGCGTGTTGCCTGTGGGCTCGTGTAGTACGCCTACAACGTCGATAGCGTAGTCATGGCTATGAGCTACTAGGTAGGGATCACCGTCCACTGTCTGCGTTTCTACGCCTTCCTCGTCCACGTTAGTCACGTAGTCCTGTCGGTAGAAGTCAGCCAGTACAGTAGGCATATCTGACTCAGCACTAAGACGTAAATAGAAGTCTACTTTCGGTGCGTCGATTACTTCTTCGATTACTTCTTCTGTCATGATGTGATTTCCTGTAGTTGTGCGTTAGTCAGCTTGCGTGGATAGTATTTGATTGATTTGATGTGGCCGCTGATGTTGTCAGTGCCAGAGTTTGCCGCACCACCAATCTTAAAGACGTTTCGGGGGTTAGCAGTTGGCAAAATGTCTATGTCAGAATAAGCAATCACTGAGTCACCGTCGTCAGTCATCCCAAAGTCATTTCTAGCCCAACCGAGCGCGACATTTGACTGCACAGAGCCACCTGTATTAGTTTTTAGAGTGCCACCAACGCCGACACCATTTGTATTAACACCCCCTGCTAAATTGCCGTTGCCTTCCGCGATGTAAATATTTATACGATCCGCAGATGATGAGTTATTACCTATCTCCCATACTCTAGGGAAGCCACTTCCACCGTCCTCATAGTTTATATTAAACTCGCAAACGACTGTGCCTTCAGCTTTGTTATAACCGAAGTCGTCAGTGTCTATAGACGCTACGTCGGCAGAGCGTGTTGCTGTGCTTCCTGTAGTCTTGATGTAGCTGGTGGGGAATGAGCCAGCTTCTAGTTGAGCGCCCCAGATGTAGATGCCGCTAGTACCGTCACCTGCAAAAGTTGCTTGTTGGTTAGGATATATATAATGCCATACAGTAGAGGCAGTAGCTTCGCCTGTTAGGGTACATCGGTACCAGCCATTACCTACATTAGTTATTGTCGCCGATGACTGATTCGCTGTTTCTGCGGACAAATCAAAATTTGTAATTGGCGCGTTAGTGCCTACCATCCGAAGACTGCACGTTGTATAGCCTGCCGCCTTAACGTAAACCGATATTGTGTAGTCATTGCCTACTGTTTGCCCCGCCACGGCGTGACGAATCCAATGCAAATTAGACGATGTAGTGCTTGGAACAATTAAGTCTGCTGTAATCGTGCCATTGGGTGCGGCTATGGCGTTAGACGTAGAGCCAGAGCCAAACGCAAGCATTTCACTAGAAAACCAATTGGAATCGGTAAAGTCCTCACTTTGATAAATCAGATTAGTCCTAGCTTCCTCCACCAGCAAACCCAGCCTGTTACCGTCTGCATCGTACTCTACACGAGGGATGTTAGTGGGATGCTCGAAGAGCGTTAGGGTGCCGTCTGATTCGTCGAAGGTGACTTCTTTGACGCTGATGTTGTCTATTGAAAAAGACGAACCAACGAATTTGCTGGCGGCAAGCCTAACTCCATCGCCTCCCGTGCAGATGAAATTGACAGAGTGAGTACCAACCGCATAGTCGGTATAACCTATGTATTGCTCATTTGATCCACTAGCAAACAAAGAAAAATTCGCATCAGCCCCAGCAGTAATTTCAAATTTAAACTGATAAATCTTGCCGACTTCCATTCCAATGTTTGCTTGCTGTAAATTGGCGTTGACAGAATCATCAAACGAAGCAACACCATTGCTTATCGTCCATGCCGCCTCTTTAGTCCAATCACTATCTGTCGAAAAATCCCCATTAGTTACAAGCTCACTCCCATAGCTAACAGGGCGCAGCGCATGGCCGCCAGATGCACGGGTAAAGGTTAGTAAGTCTTCGTAGTTGTTATACGTCTTCGTTCCCATTACTCACTCCAATCATTAACAACAAACGAATTAGTGCCGACACCTTCAAAGGTTAGGCTTAGGGATGGCTCTAGCGATGGCTCTGTCGCCTCTACAAGCCCAGCGTCACCTAAGTCTTTGTCCCATACACGGAACTCTGAGACGGTTCCCATGTAGTCATAGGCTAGATTCAAGTCAGTGCTAGAGAGATCAGGGAGAGCCGTAGGGGTTGTGTTGGCTGTTAGTGCTACACCATCTATAGCGCCGTTGATGAAGGTAGAGCCGTGGCGGGATGCTATATTAAAAGGCACCAAGACATCAGGCGAAAGTATGTCATCGTCTGCGTTAGCGATGTCAAAGGTACCCGACTCGACTTGCTGGAAAGATATGCGCCCTGATCTGCCTAAATTTGTATCTAAAGATGTGCGGATTATATAGTTTGCATCTTCTTGCCAACGGTAGAAAAACGCTGTGCCACCAGCATCCTCATCAGCATAAGTCATCCTGCCTTCCATGCCGATAGAAACAGCCAATGGGTTGATCTCGCGGACGCTGATGTTGTCTACTGAGCCATCAAATGTCGAAGTTCCCCAAACGCCGTGATAAACCGTTGTGGCATCAGCGACTATGTATTCTTTATACGTTCCGTTTGTTGTTCTAATAGTTCCTATAATTTGATTTGCAACTAAACCAGAGGCCGAACTAAACGCATAATAAGCATTGCCAGACGTTGCACCCGTTATCGTAAATGTAATCTCATAAACGCTACCCGCAGTTGGAGTCCAAGCCTGACTTAATCCTCCGCCATTGGTTGCACTGTGCGTTGCGACACCGCCTGATATATTCCATGTGGCATGCTCAATCCAATCACTGTCCGTATCAAACGTCCCATTAG
>Ga0070752_1002695_pt1 | contig 11270 bp, 13 predicted proteins | sample VirMetDEL_Aug_30_FD_77440 | JGI IMG/M metagenome (GOLD analysis project Ga0070752, IMG submission 77440) | Aqueous microbial communities from the Delaware River and Bay under freshwater to marine salinity gradient to study organic matter... | ecosystem: Environmental > Aquatic > Marine > Coastal...
GTCGACTGGTCCGGTGGCCTTTACAGCCCGCCTGCTAAGTTCAGGAGCTGGTGATGAGCGCACTCATTGCAAGACAGGCGCAGCCGACACTGGCCGAGCGCCTGGCGGACCTGGCAGTGCAGGTGCTGATCGACGAGGCCGATCTGTCGCCCAAGCCGGGGCTGGTCGACCGGCGCGGCAGTGGCGCCCATCAAGACTTGCACCTGGGGCTGATGCACGCCTCGGCGCAGTCGCTGTGGCCGGCCTTCGCCGCCATGGCCGATGCCGCGCGGAGCGAAGGCCGGGTCAGCCAGGCGCTGCGTGAAACCCTCGGCCAGCTGGGCCGCGACGGCGAAGCGGAGATGCTGCGCGTCACCGCCGGGGTCAACACCCATCGCGGCGCGATCTGGGCGCTGGGGTTGCTCAGCGCGGCGGCGATGCTGGAAGGCGGGGCTTCGGCTGGCGAGATCGCCGCCAGCGCGGCCGCCCTGGCGCGGCTGGACGATCCGGCCGCCCCTTGCAACCCGGACAGCCATGGCGCGCGCGTCTGCCGTCGCTACGGCGTGCTCGGCGCCCGCGAGCAGGCGCAATACGGCTTTCCTGCGGTCATCGAGCGTGGCTTGCCGCAGCTGCTGGCCAGCCGCCGCGCTGGCGCTGGCGAGCAGAACGCCAGGCTCGATGCATTGCTGGCGATCATGAGCACCCTGACCGACACCTGCGTGCTGCACCGCGCCGGTCTTGAAGGGCTGAACCGCATGCAGGCCGGCGCCCGCGCCGTGCTCGAAGCCGGTGGCGCCACCAGTCTCGCCGGGCGTCGCCAGCTGCGCCTGCTCGATCGCGACATGCTCGCCCTCAACGCTTCGCCGGGCGGCGCCGCCGACCTCCTGGCCGCCACCTTATTCCTCGACCGTTTGACGCCTTCGCTGGCGCCGACTGGGAGCAACTGAACATGGAAACCCTGTCTTTCGAATTCGCCGCCGGGCAACCCGCCCGCGGCAAGGCCCTGGTCGGCGTAGTCGGCTCGGGCGATCTGGAGGTGCTGCTGGAACCCGGCCAGGCCGGCAAGCTGGCGATCCAGGTTGTCACCTCGGTCAATGGGGCCGAACAACGCTGGAAGAGCCTGTTCGAGCGGATGTTCCGCGAGCAGATGCCACCGGCATTGAACATCGATATTCACGATTTTGGGGCCACGCCCGGCGTAGTGCGTCTGCGTCTGGAGCAGGGACTGGAGGAGGTCGGCCATGACTGATGTGTCCGCTAACACCGTGGCCCGTTTACTCGAGTCGCGCAGCTTCGTCGAACTCGGTGCCCGCCAGCGTGCCCGCGCACTGCTGGACGAAGGCAGCTTTCGCGAACTGCTCGATCCGTTCGATCGCGTCACCTCGCCCTGGCTGCCGAAGCAGGGCATCGTCACCCAGGCCGACGACGGCGTGGTGGTCGCCAAGGGCACCATTGACGGCCAGCCGGCGGTGATTGCCGCCATCGAAGGCGCCTTCCAAGGCGGCAGCATGGGCGAAGTCGGCGGCGCGAAGATCGCAGGCTTGCTGGAGCTGGCTGCCGAAGACAACCGCAACGGCATCCCGACCCGCGCCGTGCTCCTGCTGGAAACCGGCGGCGTGCGTCTGCAGGAAGCCAACCTGGGCCTGGCCGCCATCGCCGAGATCCAGGCGGCCATCGTAGAGTTGCGCGACTACCAGCCGGTGATCGGCGTGGTCGCCGGTTCCGTCGGCTGCTTCGGCGGCATGTCCATCGCCGCCGGGCTGTGCAGTTATCTGGTCGTCACGCGTGAGGCCCGCGTCGGCCTCAACGGCCCGCAGGTGATCGAGCAGGAAGCGGGCCTCGACGAGTACGACTCGCGTGACCGCCCGTTCATCTGGAGCCTGACCGGCGGCGAGCAGCGCTACGCCTCGGGTCTGGTAGACGCCTACGTCGCCGACGACACCGATGCCATCCGCGCGCAACTGCACGAACTGTTCGCCCTCGGCAAACCCGTTCAACCGCGCAGCCGCCGCCACGCCTGGTTCCTCCAGCGCCTGGCCGACGTCGACACCCGCACGCAGCTCGATGCCGCCGCCGTGCGTGCCCTCTACGAAGGAGATGCCCAATGAGCCGTGGACTGAACTGGTTGCAAGCCCTGGCCGGCGGTCAGGTACTGGCGGGCTATCCGGCCTCGGTGAAGGTGGTCGACGGCACGCTCGGTGAGCGCGCCGCCCGCTATATCGCCGTGGTGCCGGACGCCGAGAATCCCTTCCCGCGCGCGCGCAATGGCGAGGTCGGTCTGCTCGAAGGCTGGGCCCTGGGCCAGGCGCTGGACGAGGCGATCGCCGCCGATCGCGACAAGGCGGACAAGCGTGTGCTGGTCGCCGTGGTCGATGTGCCGAGCCAGGCCTATGGCCGCCGCGAGGAGGCGCTGGGCATTCACCAGGCGCTGGCCGGTGCGGTGGACGGCTATGCCCGCGCACGGCTGGCCGCGCACCCGGTGATCGCGCTGCTGGTGGGCAAGGCCATGTCCGGTGCCTTTCTCGCGCACGGCTATCAGGCCCAGCGGATCATCGCCCTGCGCGATCCGGGCGTGATGGTGCACGCCATGGGCAAGGCCGCCGCGGCGCGCATCACCCTGCGCAGCGTCGAGGAGCTGGAAGCCCTGGCCGAATCGGTGCCGCCAATGGCCTATGACATCGACAACTACGCGACCCTCGGCCTGCTCTGGGAAACCCTCTCGGTGGACAGCATCGAGCAGCCCTCGGCGGACGACCTGCAGCGTGTACGCGACTGCCTGAACAAGGCTGTGGCGGACATCGGCGGCAGCTGCGATCTGCGCGGCCGTCTCGGCGCGCCGAACCGCGAGGCGTCGTCGCGGGTGCGCGAGCTGCTGCGCGCGCAGTGGTAGCGAACACCTGACGCGGCCCTATTCGCCACACCGATCAGCGACTCGACAACAACAATCACGAGGAGGCTGTAGATGCACGACACTCCACGCCCCCACGACCTGCTCTGGGGCATGACTCCAGCACAGCTGCAGGCCGATGCGCCCGCCTGGGCGCATGAGGTGCTCATTGCCGGCCAGCCGGTAGTAGTGCGCCGGGCCATGGTAGAGAACGGTCAGCTTGCGGTGGGCCTGCGCGGCTCCAGTCGTGATCAGCGCTATGCCTCGGTGATGCCGGCCAGGTCGGTGCTGCGCAAGGTGCGTCCGGAGCAACTGGTCGAGCGGCTACCGGTGAGCGACCTACCTGCGCTCCATGCGCTCAAGCAGCTGAAACCGAACATGGATGCGCTCGGCCTCTGCTGGGGCGTGACCGGCTCGGTCGGCTTTCAGCTGGCGACAGGGTTGCCAACGGCCCATACCGACAGCGACCTCGACCTGCTGCTGCGTACGCCCATCGAGCTGCCAAGGCATAAAGCGCGCACGCTGCTGGGGTTGTTGGACGAGGCCGCCTGCCGCGTTGACCTGCAACTGGAAACGCCATCCGGCGCCATTGCCATGCGCGAATGGGCAGGCAGCGCCAGCCGGGTTCTGCTCAAGTGCGTAACCGGTGCACGCTTGGTGGAGAATCCTTGGGATCAGGCGGAGATGGTCGCATGAGCAGCCTGTTCGCCTTTCCCGGTCAGGGGGCGCAAAAGCCCGGCATGCTGCATCGCCTGCCGCAGGCGCCCGAGGTCCTCGAATGCCTCGCTGAGGCTGGCGAAACCTTGGCGGAGGATGCTCTCGGTCTGGACAGCGAAGCGGCGCTGAGTTCCACCCGCGCCGTGCAGCTATGCCTGTTGATTGCAGGCGTCGCCGGTGCACGTCTGCTGATGAGAGGCGGGGAGTCCCCGGATTACGTGGCGGGGCTTTCCATTGGCGCCTATGCGGCGGCGGTGGTAGCGGGTTCGCTGGACTATCAGGACGCAGTCCGGCTAGTCGCCCTGCGCGGCGAGCTGATGCAGAACGCCTACCCCGAAGGCTTCGGCATGACCGCCGTGATCGGATTGGATCTGGGCTCGGTCGAGCGGCTGCTGGCCGACGTGCATGACGAGAGCACGCCGGTGCATCTGGCCAACATCAACGCTGACAACCAGATTGTCATCGCCGGTGCGGACGCTGCCATGGCGGCTGTCGCCCAACGTGCCAAAGCGCTGGGCGCGTCGTGCGCCAAACGTCTCGCGGTGAGCGTGCCGTCGCACAGCGCCTTGCTGGAAGCACCCGCCGCAAAGCTGGCTGAAGCCTTCGCTGATGTCGAGCTTCGCGCCCCCCGCATTCGCTATCTGAGCAGCACAACAGCGCGCCCCATCGCTGACCCCGAGCGGCTGCGTGACGACCTCGCCTACAACATGTGTCGCGTAGTCGACTGGCACGGCACGCTGCGCACCGCTTACGAGCGCGGTGTGCGACTGCACATTGAACTGCCGCCTGGCTCGGTGCTCACCGGGCTGGCGCGACGGGTTTTTGAACAAGGTACGCTGATCGCCTTTGACGGCGCCCGGTTGGACACACTGGACGCCTTGCTGCGTCAGGAGGGCCGCCAGAGCCGATAGACCGCGTGCAATTCAGAGCGAGATGAACTCGCCGCTGTTCGATGGATAAAAACAACGACCTCGACAACACACGCGCATTGGAACCGGCACCGCCGGGCTGAGCGCAACCCAAAAGGACAATAACAATGATTATTTTCGGTGTGGCCTTCCTGGCCTTGTGCACGCTGACGGGCATCTTCGTCGGTGAATTGCTCGGCAAGCTCATCGGCGTCCCAGCCAACGTCGGCGGCGTCGGCATCGCCATGGTGCTGCTGATCCTGCTTGGCAGTTATCTCAAGGCGCGCGGCCTGTTCACGATGGATTCGGAGCAGGGCATCAAATTCTGGAGCGCCGTGTATATCCCCATCGTGGTCGCCATGGCTGCGCAGCAGAACGTCTATGGCGCGCTGAGCGGCGGCCCGATGGCGATTCTCGCCGGCATCGCCGCGGTCGCCATCGCCTTTGCCCTGGTACCGGTACTCGACCGGATCGGCCGAAAAAAGCTTGAAGCCGATGAAGCCAAACCATTGACCAACGAGGGCTGAGCCATGTACGAATCTCTACTCAAGGTCGTTTCCGGCTACGGACTGATCAGCGGCTTCGCCATCATCGGCGCCACCATGTGGTTCTCCTACTGGCTGTCGGACAAGCTCACCAAGGGTCGTCTGCACGGTTCGGCGGTGGCCATCCTCATCGGCCTGTTGCTGTCTTATATCGGTGGTGTGGTGACTGGCGGGCAGAAGGGCCTGGTCGACATCGCCCTGTTCTCCGGTATCGGTTTGCTCGGTGGCTCCATGCTGCGCGACTTCGCCATCGTCGCTACCGGCTTTGGCGTCAGCGTCGAGGAACTCAAACGCGCCGGAATGGTGGGTGTGCTCGCCCTGTTCGTCGGCGTGTTCTCATCGTTTGTTGCGGGCGTTTCGGTGGCCATGGCTTTCGGCTACACCGATGCGGTCAGCCTGACCACCATCGGCACCGGCGCGGTGACCTACATCGTCGGTCCGGTGACCGGCGCTGCGATTGGGGCGAGTTCCGAGGTGATGGCGCTGTCCATCGCGGCCGGTCTGGTCAAGGCGATCCTGGTGATGATTGCGACGCCGTTCTTTGCTCCGATGATCGGTCTGAACAATCCGCGTGCGGCAGTGATCTTCGGCGGGCTGATCGGTACTTCCAGCGGTGTAGCCGGCGGGCTGGCGGCGACTGATGCCAAGCTGGTGCCGTACGGCTGCCTGACGGCTGCCTTCTATACCGCGTTGGGCTGCCTGCTTGGCCCGTCACTGCTGTTCTTCATCATGCGCGGGCTGCTTGGCTGACCGGCACGGAGGTGGAAAAGGCGTTGCCGTTTTCCACCTCCCGCGCGTCAGCTTGGATTTTTGAGGCTGTACATGCGGCATTCGGCCAGGAGCGCGAGCAGGTTGGGATCGCGTTCCTTGGCCTTCAGAAACACCACGCCGATATGCTGCTGCAGGTGGTAACGTGCCTGCAGCGGCACCAGTTTGACCCGCGACTCGTAGACCATCCCCACCCGCCCCGGCAGCAACGCATACCCCACGCCTGAATTGACCATGCTCAGCAAAGTGAAGATGTCATTCACCTGCATCGCGACCTTCGGTTCGAACCCCGCCTGCTGAAACACCCGATTGCCGTCCTGGTGTGTCGCGAAACCTTGCGTCAGCGTGATGAACGTGGCGTCGCGCAGATCGCTCAGGTCGACTTCCGCCTGCTGGGCGAAGGGCGAATCGGCCGGTGCAGCGAGAAAGATGTCATCGGCGAACAGCGGCAGCTGCGCACAGTCCTGGTCATTGCTGACACTCTCGTTCAGCGACACCAGGATGGCATCCAGCTCCATGTTTTTCAGCTTGTAGAACAGGTCGATATTGGAGCCGAGGATGAGGTCGATGTTGAGTTCGCTACGGCGCAGCTTCAGGCCCATGATCAGCTGCGGGACGGTTTTAACCGTCAGCGAATAGAGCGCCCCGAGCTTGAACCGCTCGGCCGAGAACCCCGCCGCCTCGCGGGTCTGGCGCACGGTTTCGAGCACGTCCTGCACCAGCTTCTGCGCCTTTTCCTCCAGCACATAAGCGCTTTCCAGAGGAATCAGATTGCGTCCCTCGTGCTTGAACAGTGGGCAGCGCAGCGCACTTTCGAGCGAATGAATTGCGCGGTGCACGCTGACATTGCTGGTGTTCAGCTCGGCGGCCGCCTTGCTCAGATTGCCGCTGCGCATGAAGGCCAGAAACACCTCCAGCTTCTTCAGCGTGAGTTCTTCATCGATCTGCATGGCGCTTGCTCAAGGGCGGGTGGCCAATTATGCCCAAAGGCCGGCTGTGCGTTCACCGTTGGCGAACGCTAACGGCTAGCGTGTTCGGACATGATTTCGGCTCCATTCTGTGACCTGCAACACAGAAGCGTGAACTTGCACATCGCAAGGGTACAGTTGGCTGATCGTGCATCTTGCAACAGTGACCGTTAAGGCGATCACCAATAACTCATTGATTTAAAAGATAAAAAAGTCTTTCAGGTGTTGGCACGCAGGATGCTCCAAGTCCGTATCGCCAACAGGCGTAGCGCAACAATTCGAACGCACGGCTGAGTGGGCGCACCAGCCTAGGATATGGAAAGCATGGATAACAGACTGAACGGCAAAACCGAGATATGGGCCGATGGCTATTCATTCATGGAAATGAGCGAGACGTTGTTGGTCGCGTTAGGTATCCGCGCAGAAGAAGCTAAACCTCCCGAGCCAAGTTCGCGCCGTGCCGACCTGGCGTCTTCAACGGCTAAAGAAGCCTGCCCTGGTGTGGGGATCGAACGGTAGCGACGCCCGTTTCGTTCCTGCGGGATTCAAGCTGCTCGCTACCCTATGCTAGCGAGCGGGGGCTGCTGTTGTTTCGTTACCCTATGCACAAGCACAACGAGTCGAACCGTGCACCGCGAAGCTGCGGTAAGAGCGCTGCGGCGCCGTCTGCGTTTACTTCATAGTTCAGAGCACGTGTTTGGATATGTACTTCGAGATTTCAACGATCGAAGTCCTGCCGGTGAACTCGAACCTGACCTTCCCCAGTGACGAGAAATACACCTCCAGCTCCGAGTCGAGATCGAAGGTCCCCGACGTCTCCACCGAATAGGCGACGATGTTGTTGTAGGGCAGGGACGTGAAATCCTTCTTACTGCCGGTGATGCCCTGCACGTTGACGGCAATGATCCGCTTGTCCGTAAACACCACGCCGTCGCGCATGGACTTGTAGGAATCGATCACCTGTTCGTCGTCCAGTAGCAGCGAGCGGACCCGCTCTGCGTATTCATCGTTCTGCTTCAGCTTGAAGAAACCCTTGTTATCGAAATCGATCATCGCTGCGTTCCTCATCATGGATCGTTGTCGCTGCATGCTGCCCTAGCTGAACGCGGCTTGCCAGAGCGCCTGCGGCCTTGACAGTTGCAGACAGCTTCCGATCAAATGTTACGGTATAACATCTTGTCGGAAGCGGGCATGAACAGCAGTAGGGTTGCAGCAAGCATATTGGGCATTGCCGCCGCGGCAGGTTTGGGCAGCATGCCGGCGTTGGCACAAGAGACGGACAGCGCGATTCTCGAAGAAGTGGTCGTAACGGCCGATCGCGAACAGGTCGACGCAGAGGGCTACCGGACTCGGCGGTCAGCGAGCGCCACCAAGACGGATACGCCGCTGGAAGAGGTTCCGCAGGCGGTCAGCGTCATCCCCGCCACGGTGCTCGAAGATCTGGACAGTCCGCGTATCGAAAAGGCGCTGGACTATGCGGGCGGCGTGGCGCGGCAGAATGACTTCGGCGGCCTGACCATGTACGAATACAGCATTCGCGGTCTGACCACCTCGGAGTTCTACAAGGACGGCTTCAGCGTCAACCGTGGCTACATGAACCCGCAGGACCCCTCCAACGTCGAGCGTATCGACGTGCTCAAGGGGCCGGCGTCCAGTCTGTATGGTCGCGGCGACCCGGGCGGCACCATCAACATCGTCAGCAAGCGTCCGCAGAACGACAGGTTTGCCCGGCTGGACCTGAGCGCGGGCCGCTGGGATCGCTATCGCAGCAGCCTGGACGTCAACACGCCGCTGGATGAAGAGGGCACGATGCTCTATCGCATGAATCTCGCGGTGGAGGAAAACAAGAGCTTTCGTGATTACCGCTCCAGCGAACGGCAGTTCTTCGCGCCCGCCTTCAGCTGGGAGCTGACGCCGCAGACGCGCCTGCTGGTGCAGGCGGAGGTCATCCGTAGCAGCCAGGTATTCGACCGCGGCGTGGTTGCACCTAACGATCACCTGGGGAGCGTCTCCCGCTCCGACTTTTTCGGTGAGCCCGGTGATGGCGAGATCGACAACAACAACGAAAGCCTGCAGGCCGAGATCGAGCATGATCTGAACGCCAGCTGGACCGTCCGCCTGGCCAGTCACTACAAACAGGGCCGCCTGAGTGGTGGTGCCACCGAGGCGAGTTTTTTCGAAGACGATGCGCGCACCCTTAACCGTGAGTACCGCTACCGCGATTACGAGTGGCAGGACAGCATCACCCAGCTGGAGCTGCGCGGCCTGGTCTATACCGGCGACATCGAGCACAACCTGCTGATCGGAACCGAATACGAGCGCTTTGCCAAGACTGAAGAAGTGCTGCGCACCCGGCCCATTTCGGAGATCGACATCTACCAGCCTGTGTATGGGCAGCCGCGGCCGCCATTCAGCATTGGCCCAGGCGGGCGCAGCACCGATCGCCACGAGTTGATCCATTCCAGATCGCTGAATCTGCAGGATCAGATGCGTTTCAGCGAAAAACTCTTCGGCGTCATCGGCGCGCGCTACGACCATTACGAGCAACGGCTGGATAACGAAGTCGCCGGCACGCGCGTGGAGCAGACCCATGAAAAGGTCACGCCGCGCATTGGGACGCTGTATCAGCTGACACCTGAAGTCGGCGTGTTCGCCAATGCCTCGCAGTCATTCAAGCCCAATAGCGGCGCTGATGCGTCAGGCACGGCATTCGATCCGGAAGAAGGCGTTGGCTACGAAGCGGGCTTCAAATTCGACCTGCTCGACAGCCGTCTGGGCATGACCATCGCTGCCTTTCACCTCACCAAGGAAAACGTCCTAACCGCCGATCAGGTCGACTCCGCGTACCAGATCGCCGCTGGCGAAGTGCGCAGCCGCGGAGTCGACCTGCAGCTGACGGGACAGTTGACCGACGAAATCCGTGTGATCGGCGCCTACGCCTATGTCGATGCTGAGGTCACGAAAGACAACACCCTGGCGCGCGGCAGTCGCTTGCTCAACGTGCCCGAGCACAGCGGCAGTCTGCTCGGTGTGTATGAGTTCCTCGACGGCGAGCTACGCGGTTTGGAACTGGGCGGCGGGGTCAATTACGTGGGCGAGCGCTCCGGCAACGTAGCGGACAGCGGCTTCGAATTGCCGGGTTACACTTCAGTTGACCTGCTGGCGCGCTACAAGGCCACGCAAGATCTTACCCTTGGCGTGAACCTGAATAATGCGTTCGATCGCACCTACTACGAGCGCTCCTACAGCAATGTTTGGGTCATGCCGGGCGAACCGCGCAACCTCAGCCTGAGCCTGTCGCTAAATCTTTAATCACGACCCGGCTCGTTCCCCCGAGTCGGCGTCACAAGGCCCACCCTTAAGGAAAAACAATGAACAAGCAACATGCCAAAATCGCCGCTGCACTATTGGCCGCTATGCTGGCCGGACAAGTATCGGCTCACGGCATCTGGACCGCGGAGCGGCGCGGGAACATTGAAGTGATCTACGGTGATGGTGCTGAAGACAACGCCTATGACCCCAAGAAAATCTCCGGTGCCTGGGCAAGCGACCAGCAAGGTAAAAATGTTCCGGTCACTATCGAAAAGCTCGAAGACCATGCGCGCCTCAAGCCGCAGAAGTCGCCCGCCGTGCTCAGTGTCGCCCTGGACAACGGCTACTGGACCCAGGCACCTGACAAGCAGTGGCTCAATGTCGGTGAAACCCAGGTGCCCGACGCGCTGGATTCCGGGCGCTACTACAAGTACACCCTGGCTGTGCTGGAGGAGGGCGCAAAGCTGCCTCCGCTGGATGAGCTGAAGTTGGTCATCGTGCCCCAACAGGACCCGTTGACGGTTGAAGCTGGCGAGGAATTGGAAGTCCAGGTCCTGGTTGATGGCAAACCGGCGTCCAACGTCGAACTCGTCGCCGACTTCGTGAGCGCCCCCGACGAGGTCGCGACGAAAACCGACGCCGAGGGCAAGGCGAAGATCACCGTGCGTAACCACGGGCTCAACGTCATCGCAGCGTCTACCACCGTTCCGAGCGATGATCCGGATGCGCGCGTACGTGGCATGTTCTCCTCGCTGAGTTTCGTCAGCGAGAAGCATGAGCACTGATTGAATCGATACCACAGCAAACCAAGCTTGATTGAAGCGTAACCACCAAGCGTTTCTTGGTGGTTCGCGACGCAGCCAGCGCTCGAGTGCTCAGCGGTAGACCGGCTAGTCAGAAAAGCAATCATTGTTGAGGTTTTTTGCGCTACAGGTCATACGGAGTCCACATGGGGTCCGTTGGCTCATGCCGATCAGGTCGCGGCGTAGCGCAGATAGCCGTCTTAGAGACAGCCCTGAAACAAAAAAGCCCCGGATGGAACATCCGGGGCTTTTTTGTTTTAAAGATGGCGCACCAGGCGGGATTCGAACCCACGACCCCTGCCTTCGGAGGGCAGTACTCTATCCAGCTGAGCTACTGGTGCGTTGCGGGGCGCAATCATACGCATCTCGTCTGCGATCGTCCA
>Ga0070752_1002696_pt1 | contig 11269 bp, 23 predicted proteins | sample VirMetDEL_Aug_30_FD_77440 | JGI IMG/M metagenome (GOLD analysis project Ga0070752, IMG submission 77440) | Aqueous microbial communities from the Delaware River and Bay under freshwater to marine salinity gradient to study organic matter... | ecosystem: Environmental > Aquatic > Marine > Coastal...
GGGGCGGGACTTATGAAGATTCTCTTTTTATCGATGATTCTGAAGTCGAGGCCCGTGGGAAAATGTATCTTTACCTCTTAGAAAACGACTACATAAAATGATTAAATCCTTTCTGTTTACGCTTCCCTGGTCACTTATGGCCGCTTATATAATTCACTTGAACTATGTCTAAACACAACTACAAAGTCGGCCAAACCGTGCGCCTTAAAAGCTGGGAAGAGATAATGAATATCTGTGAGGAAGAGGAGTACACAGGAGACCTTGTCCACCAAGATGGCTTAGGCACTGCATATCTCACAAACAAATGGCGCTATGGTAGTGAGGCACAGGTTTTATCTTTAAGCAAACGATTCGAGATGATTCAGCTTTCAGGGAGTAATGGTATTTCATGTTATTTTTACCCCTGGGAAATAGAACCCATAGAAGAGAAGAAGGTTAAAATCGAACCCTGTGTAGTACACACTCCCAAGGAAGAACAGTGGGAGGACGTGACCACCTTTTTGGCAGGAAAGTGTAAATACTCCTATCCAGACCACATGGAGTGGGTGGTTGTCAGAGACGGTCTCGCGGCCCACACCTACGAACAATTCAAAAAGAAGTACATAGTGGCTGATCTTGAGAAATTTAAAGAGTCGGGGACAAAGGCTTGGGCTGGAAAAAATGCACAAGAGTGGATAGATGAGATCAGGGGAAGAAAGCCGGAGGTGGATCGTATTCCCGACACCAAGAAAACGATAAAACCAAAACGAACCTGGGAAGTAAACACCGAAGTCAGGAGTAGTGATGGGATCACGGTCTCCGAAGACTATGTTCTTATAAAAGACGACGAAGGGAACATTGTTTGGGAGGGAGGGGAGGTTGAATCCAGAGACCTCATGAACAAGCTCCGTAAAGGACTGGACCAACATAAAAAGCATTTCCGAGACAAAGCAAAGATCCCCTCTTGGGAGGAGCCTAAAAAAAGGTTTCGCAGAAAGTGTGAGGCTGAATTGGGCGACAAAGTGGTAGAGTTCTCTATGTATTACGACCGAGAAGAGGATTATAGGAAAATAGAAGAACATCTATTTCAAGGTCTTGACGTAGACATTTCTTAACATAAAAAGCATTTTAATTCTTAACACCTAAATAAAATGGAAACGATAAACCTTTCCGGCCTGCAGGTCTCCCCGTCCGAAGGGAGTATAAACATTCTTGAGAGTTGTCTAAAAAATCAGATAGGATTCTTTGAAACAGTGATTCACAATATATGTGATAAAACACAGTATGTTGTGCCTCACGGAGCACTGGACATCCTGGTTGGCGCCCTAGTAATTCTTGTGCTAGGGAGAACATTATTGAGTTTATTTCGATAATCTCAGCGGATAGATGGCATTTTAATTCTTAACTCTTTATAAAATGAATGATGAATTCGATCCCGTTTTCTATTTCCTCAGAGCTCTGCTGGTCATAAGCCTTCTGAGTGTCGTAATCTTCTTCGGCATAACTAAACTGTTTTCTTAAACCAATAACAAATGAAACACATACTGATAATTGCTTCCGTTTTACTACTTCCCCTATCGGCTGATGCTGTAGGGATTAAACAGGTCACTCGACAGTCAGTTCCTGCGAAGATGACTATCATCTCCGGATGTGAAAACAACGGCGTCATACGACGATCAATGGCCCAAAAGAACTGGCAGGCCAAATGTAAGAAACGACAACGTACACGACTTCGTAATACACGTGCCCGAAAGAGTCAGATCTTAAACAACAACACACCACGACTTAGATCTAGCCGAGTGTCGAGACCAAAAGCCACAACCACTACAAAGATATCCAGTCTTTCACCACTTCAACAACGCCTTCTTAAGCTGCTCGGACGGGAAAAGATACAAAACAATCTGAGCATAAACGTTTCATCGCCGATACGCCCGGAGTATCAACGGCCCGTCCGACGCTCAAGAGGGACTTATGATCCTTATTATCGCCCAGGGAAATGAAAACACTATCAATCGGCATCGTACTTGGAATCTTCATAGGTTTCGGGATTGGGTCACGGACCTGTAAGCAGGAGGTCAATCAAGTGATCGAGACCCTTGGATCGGAATGCACAGACGCATTGTCCTACCACAGTAACCAGATAACACTGCTCAATAACCAATTAAAATAATGCCTGCATTAGAACTTGTAAAAACAACTATGAACTTTGGTCTTTACCGAGAGACAAGTGCATCACAAAATAAGAAACATTAACCCATGACTAAAAAACAACGACTCGAACTCACATGGATTGGCAAAGATGAACCAGTCAAACTAGAACCTCGAACCTTGATCGAAGATCCGAGTAAATCACATGGTGATGCAAATTCAGGTAATATGCTGATTCATGGAGACAACTTGTTGGCTCTCAAGGCCCTAGAGCAGGACTATACTGGAAAGGTGAAGTGTATTTACATAGACCCGCCTTATAATACAGGACAAGCTTTTGAGTATTATGATGATGGACTGGAGCATAGTATTTGGCTGAATCTAATGAAAGAGCGACTGACAATATTGAAAAACTTACTTAGTAATGATGGAGCTATTTTTGTGCAGATTGATGACGTAGAAGGAGCTTATTTGAAAATTTTAATGGATGAAGTTTTTGGTAGGCAGAATTTTATTAACACAGTCTCGGTTAATATGAAGAATGTTGCAGGCGCGTCAGGCGGAGGACAAGATAAAAAACTGAAAAAGAATATTGAGTACATACACATTTATGCGAAAAACTATGATACTTTCTCGTCATTTGAAGGAGTCTATGATTATGTACCAATTTCAGAAATGGTTGAAGAATACAGAGAAGAAGGAAAAAGCTGGAAATATACTTCTATTTTGTTTCATGAAGGAGATAAAAAATACGTGGGATCAACTGTTGATGGTGATGGAAATGAAATAAAAATATATGTTAGAGAAAATCCAGTCTTCAAATCTATAAATCAGATTATGAAAGAAGGGCAAATAAGCGAAAAAGAGGCTTATGATAAATATGCTCCAAAAATTTTTCAAACAGCAATGCCTCAAAGCTCAATTAGACCTCGAGTTCTGAAAAAAGTTTCAGAGTTAGGAATAAATGAAGATTTTTACTCAATAGAATATGTACCAAAGACAGGAAGAAATAAAGGTCGTTTATACGAACAATTTTATAAGGGTGGCAGTTTCAGGCTTTTAGCTTGGTTAAGAGATGTGTCCGAAGAAAAAGATGGAGTATTATGCAAAAAAGAAGCACAGGGAACCTATTGGAATTTTGCAAGTGAGACCAAGAATTTAACGAAAGAAGGTAAAGTTAATTTCCCTAATGGTAAAAAACCAGAAAGATTGGTGGAAAGGTGTATTTTAATGGCAACTAATGAAGGTGACATAGTCCTTGATTCATTTCTCGGTTCAGGAACAACTGCTGCTGTAGCCCATAAAATGGGTAGAAAGTGGATTGGCATTGAACTTGGAGATCATGCCTACACTCATTGTAAGGTGAGAATGGATAAAGTGGTGGACGGAGAGGATCAAGGAGGAATATCTAAATCTGTAGATTGGAAAGGAGGTGGAGGCTATAAATTTTATGAACTGGCTCCATCCACAGTAACCAGATAACACTGCTTAATAATCAATTAAAATAATGCCCGCACAAGAATACTTTACCGGACAGCGCTGGAAGTCAGGCGATAAGGAAATGCTTATCGTTGACCGAGAACCAGGCTGGGTGACTGTGAATGTCACCAAGAAGATCACCTCACAGGCGATGAGGATGTGGATACGTAATAATAAAGCCAAACTCAAATGAACAAGATGGTCTGGTTAACACGGGGGCCATCCTCAGCATCAAAATCTTTTTTTCATACAAAAGGACGGGGAATTAAAGGGCCCCGTGAAAAACGTTAGCAAGAAAATGTGTGTGTTCAATAAGTTTCCTAGCCAGAGTAATCCCCGTGAGATAACTTTCTAACCAATTAACCAAATGAATAAAAAGCCATCGGCCTACGTAATCGGGAAAATTGTAAAAAGCCAACTTGTCCAACACCTAGACGAGTACGGAGACGATATCAACATTTTGTCTTCTAATGGCGCACAAGAGGGGGATATTTATTTGCTCCTGCGAGGCACCCCAGAAAACAAAAAGGCGGCAATGGAACTCTTTACCTCCTAACTACCCAAACCAAAATGAAAATAATTCAACAGGCCTTTTGTCGCCATGAGTACGAACCCATGACGGGATACGTAAACATATGCCATGACGAATGCAGAAAGTGTGGGAAGATTGTTTATAACGATTCTAGGGCATCCGAAACAGAGTTCGGCCCGTTCGAAATAGAATTAACCCCCTAAACAATAATGCCATATAATTTTGAAGAAAAAATATCTAGCAAAATGATCCGCCTAGGGATTAGTAAAATTGAAGTAGATGCTACGGAGGAGGACGGGAAAAAAAGAGTGTCTATAACAAAGGACGGGAAAAGCTACTTAATATGGATAAACCCCTAACCAATTAACCAAATGAATAAAGACTACACGGCAACGGAAGAACGCATCCGAGAACTCGTGCCACGGCTCAAGAGGCTAACTCCGGGATGTGCTATGCAGCTATTTGGAATAGCCCCCGCTGTAATGATCGGAAGCTTTTCCAATGAGTACTTTGAAGGGAGTTCGACCCCAGAGCAATCTCCTCTTACATATCATTTTTATCAACCCATTGCTGCCGGTGGATACAAGATAGAGAAGGTCGCTTCAAAAGCTATTTCCAATTTTCAAATCATCGGCCACCCAATACGCCTAGAGGATGTTCTTGAGGCTGTTGGGGACAGGGCTTATGATATCGTCGAGTTAAAATCAAAGCTGGGGTCAGTTCTTCGATATCTCTATGAACTATGGATTCCTGGCAAACCCTTCTCAGAACAGCCAGAAGAAACGAAGGAGTTTATTACTAATTTACTAAACCCATGAATAAACCAGAAGCCGCTCTCAACTTACAGCTCCGAACCATTGAGCGTTACGCCAATGCAGAAGGACTGAATATGATTAATGCCACACTTCAGTGGGTGCACAGATACTCAGAAACTGTGGCAAAAACTGTTGACATACTCGACGATGAATGCGATATAATTACACCAGAAATGTTGGAGATTGAAATTAGAAAGTATCATCCGGAATACCCCCTGGCAGTTTAATGAAACCAAAGAAACCTAGTCTTCAAGAAGTTTGGGAAGCTACCAAGAGTCAGGTTGGTAGAACGCGCCCATACGGAATTGATAAGCAGACCGAGATAAACACCTGGGTGGCAACCTACAAAGAAACCTTCTGCCATGTTGTTCCAGACCTTTTGAAGCGTGGAAAATACACAATTTCCGAGATCAGGCATATAGTGGAATCAACACAGGATCGCCTGTCTATTCAATTAATTAACACCTGGGGGAATGGCCATGAATGAACGAGAGCTCGGACAACTTCGCTGGAAGCTCGTAGACATTAATAACGACCTCGAGGGACTAAAAAAACAAGGCTCTAGAATACGGGACTGGCAGCTCCAGGCTATACAAGACCAGGTGCATCAGTGTATACTGGATATAGTAGATGCAGATAAACGTAACACCGGTATCAAAACCCCGGATGACACAAAGAGATAAATGGGCTAAGAGGCCCTGTGTTGTTAAATACCACAACTACTGCGACGAAGTTCGGAAAATCGCTAAGAACGAAAAATTTAAGCCCTCAGGGGCAATGCTGATAGAGTTCTATCTACCACTCCCGAAGTCTTACTCTAAAAAGAAACGGGAGGAACTTATGGGGCAACCTCATGAGCAAAAGCCAGATATTGATAATCTCGTAAAGGGATTACTCGATGCCTTATTAAAAGAGGATAAAGGGGTGCACACGATCATCGCCTCGAAATCCTGGGCAAATAATGGTATGATAGTAGTAAATAACCTCAAAGACTATGAAGCGTATACTTGATTGGCTTTACGAACTATTCCAACCACGACGACTTGGGGCTGACTGGCAGGATGATGAAAGGGACTATACCTTCGAACAAATAAAAGAAGAAGAGATGATAGGGTCCCCTCTTCCAAAATCCACCCAGAAGTTCGTTCGTATCAAAGACCAAAAGAGGACCATGCGATGTACCGCCTATGCCATGTCCTATGTCGTAGAGGTTATGCTCATGGCCCATGCAATAAAAAACAAGAAAGGATGGTCACGAGTATATATTGACGAGGACCAGCTGTGGGAGAACCAAATACTAAGAAACGCAAAAAGGGAAAACAAGCCTTATGACGAAATGAAGAGATCAATGGAAAAACGCGGCGACTGGCTTCACAATGCCCTCGGCTCTATCCTCGACAATGGAGCTTACTTTTACCGACAGATAGGGGCGACAAAAAAGAAATACCACGTCACCTTCGGTGGGTACTATCGTGTAGATAAGGACGGGACTCGCAAGCTCAGCTCCCTAGAAATAATGAAAAACTGTAAAAAGGTTTATGAAAAAGGTCATCCGACATACTCCGGACAGCGAATGAAGAAGCCTTGGTTTATTGGATGGATTATAAACGTAGCAAAAAACGCCATGGGCGGCCACTGCAATGTCACAACAGGACCAACGGATGAGAACTTAGTTGTAGTCCCTCAGTCTTGGGGAAAGAAGATCCTTGACGCAGGATACTCATATATTCATGGGAGCAAGCTCAACCTCATGTTTGGACACTATGTCCTTACGGGGATGAAGGTTAGAGAGGTTACTGACTAGGCTTTTTAGTGGCACACAAATAGAACGGAATAGAGATAACTGTTATGACGGTTTTAAAGATCCATCCCCAAAAAGCTGTCGTGATAAGCTGGGAAGGTGCCATTATCGCAGAGAAGGCTATAGGGAAGAAAATAAAAGAGTCTATGAATTGGGAGATAGAAGAGTATTTAAAATACTTCCATCCAGTCTCAATACCTTTCACTTGTGCAAATTTTATAAATACAGAATTGGCAACATAGAACGCCAAAAACGATCCAATGGCAAGGTTGGCGCTTGTATGGGATACGAGTTGTATCGCCTCAGATAATTCTCTCTGAAAATCAAGGTCTGGATAGGCGTTTAAAAGGTGGACCAAGATGAAACAGCACACCATAACAAAGAACCCAGAATTAAGTGTGTGCAAAGCCTTATCCCTTCCAAAATTCTGGTACGCGATAGCCATGACCATCATGACTCCTACATAGTAGGTCTCTACTACGTTTGTAGTGATTCCGAAGACGTGCATAAGCTTCCCTCCCAGAACAGCCACGAGAAACAAGAATAAATATAAAAGGCTCCTTAAAAAAGAGAGCCCCATGCGATTAGCAGTCCAAACCATAGTAAACGTGGTAATGGCAGTTGCTATTAATAAAAGCTCGCTATTCATCTTGTTTTATACTTACTCGTTTTGATAAAATTGTAAAGAGGTAATCCATTGCGTTTCCCCCCATATATCCTCCAATACCAGCCGCAGGTATAGCCCATTCAGGGTTAAAACCTATTACAACAGAGGTGAACACATACCCAGAGAACCCACTTACAATAATATTTGCCAACAGCTTTGGCCAAGCAAATTCCTCTTGTTGGTGAAGATACTCATTCAAATGCTTCGCCGCACCACCAGCGGCAGCAATGAGTGCATAAAAAACATCTACTGGAATCTTACTCATTTATTAGCAACTGATCGTCCATAAATAGCAACGACCCCACCTATTGCCGTTAAAAAGTTTTCTAGGATTGGTTGAAGCTCTGCTTCGGTCACTTGAATATCAAAAATACGCAGAACTGATGGAATTAAGAGAAGTCCAATTCCGATGTATGTTTTCTTGCCTTTGAGCATGGTAAATTATTAATTGGTCTCAGTATACCACAAGTAAAACTATTTGACTAAATTGCCGGTCTGGGGATACTTTGAGATTAGACTAGCGGTTACGATCTCTAGTGAACATAAACACGAATACAGGCCACTCCACGCAAAACAAAAAAGCAAATAGGACGTGTCCACCATTCTGGATTCACCACGTCCTACTGCGACCTCTCCAATAGCCTTGTCATAGAGACGGGCTATTTGTGCAATTGCAAACCCTTTGTTTTTCAATTGTAAATCAATTGTAAACTAGAGCTATTTGGTAGTTGAGTTCGTGACAATTTGTCACGAGCTACTTCTTCTTTTCCTCTTTTTTCACCTCTACAGGCTTCTGTGGGAGGAATTTCGAGAGAGCCTTTGCCACAACAATCAGGTTTTGTGCTTCTTGGGTTCCGCGGGTCTGAACGCGTTCCAAGAAACCGAGGGCTGCTTGTGCTACTGCAGGTTCCATGTGAAATGGGTTAATAATTATTTACGCCTTCTCCAGGTGAAGATTCCACCGAATAAGACGAGTATAAAATACACGAATGCCAAAAAAATGGAACCCCTGCCCGTCTTTCGGTTCTCTTCAAGCATGTTGTAGAGAAACTTCACATCAGCGAAAATCTTCTCTAGGAAGTACCCGCCTTTATCGTAATCCTTATCGTGCTGCTTACATGACTCGGGAAACAGTTCCGTTCTACGGCTGGTAAATTTACCTGGGCCGCAATAATATTTTTCTTCATCCATGTGTTTTTAGATTATTTGCATCTTAGGAATAAACGTAGCTCCCGCCGCGTCAGTTTCCTCAGATCCTATAGTATAAAAAGTAGATGGGCTGTTTTGGTTGTTGTAGGCCGTAGGAGCCCACGAATCACTAAGTCCTATATCCGCTAGACGAATCTCATCAAGCTTCCCGTCCCATTTATTCTGGGCTGCGCGAGCTCCGATGAAAGCCTGAGTTGTTGAATAAGACATCGTTCCGCTATGGGAATAACTATCAACCTCAGATCCATTGAGGAATAATTTCGCTGTTGACCCATTCCATGTGACCACAACGTGATACCAAGTCCCCGTAGAAATATTCCCACTAATCGTGTATGTGAGATAAGTCCACACATTTCCGTTCCCTGTACCAATGGATGCGCGTAGATACCCGCCGTACAACCAAATACCCCATCCCTTATTGGTCGAGTCTCCATGATACATTATAACCCTGTCGTTAGTCGCATCAGCGTAGAACCATGCCTCCATACTCAAAGCAGAAGATGGCCTCAAGTATGTTGTTACCCCTGTTTCAAATACAGAACTATTAGACCCGTTGTATTCGTGACAATACCCGGCCAGTTTTCCCGCAACACTTGCCGTTCCCGTAGAAGATGCCTCGTCATCAACCTCGGAAGCACTGGAATCCTCAAGTGCGTCTACAGCCTCCTGCATGTGATGAACCCATATATGGTTTATCCATGTGTTGTGTTCTCCATAGGTGGCACTTTGAGCTGGTTCGCTCGCCCCACTGTTCCCATAGTAAATATAAAAATCCGTGTCAGAAGACCCTGAGAGCGTCCCAGAGGCTCTAAAATGCAATTCCCCAGTCTTAGACCCTGTATTGATAAAAACGATCTCACGGGGCAATTCTGTCGTCCCATCGGCCTTTGTCATTCTTATGTCAGCACCTGTAGATTTTACGTTGCTCCATATCCCATGACCTGATCCGAAATCAGACATGTCAACATACACCACATAATCGCTCAGATCCCCACTGACTTTTGTACTGTCAACAGTGATCTTGGCTCTATACGTCCAACTGGGGTCATACCATGCCATTTAGATTGCATCACGAGTAATAGAAGTTCCGTTAAGAGTGGCCGTAACCTTTTTGGTTCCGCCGGCCTCAAATACAAGATAGGCAATTCCTAATGTATTCAGGGACTCCGGGTTTACTTTTACCTCTCCCCCAACAGTTGTTTCAATATCTTGAAACTTAGTCAGAAGATCTGATTCGGCGGTAGAAGGAACGTGGTTGACCTGTTTTTTCCCAATAAACGCCTGAACCTCTGTCTTGCTTTCCCCTGTTCCGGAATATTCAACGTAAATAAGTTGTGTTCGTTTTACCAAAGCCCCCGTGTCGTCAGTAATTGCCACGGGAATCTCTTGGGTCTCTAGAGTGTTCCCATTGTCGAGCTGAAGCGTATCAACAACATTTACAGCCCCGATTGACGTGTCCGCCATAACGGTGACGTTGTTATTGATCTTACTGATGATGTCTGCGCGTGTATCCATAGTGGTTTTATTATAAAGTATTTTATTAGTCTGGTCTATGAGCAAGTCGAACATGAAGCCCTTTCGCAGCTGTAGTATGAATAGCATCCACCTGGACAGCAATCTCTTGTCCTTTTGTGAAAGACGTAGTAGTAAGGTCTGGCTGAGTTGCCGCGGTCGTAGAATCCCTCTCCCCAGACTCAATATCAATTTTATTGGTTGACATGATTGTTGTCCCAGCCAGATGAACATCGACCACCATGGTACCCGTTGTACCAGCTGTTTCAGTCTGTGCCATAAAGTAATCAGGATTTGAATCATCTTGTACAAACTCTCCATCATAAGGAGCTGGGAATCTAACATGAAGAACCGTCCCCGTCGCAACATCAGTCGTAGGTCCATATAGATCAAACGTGAAGAATCGAAGATTTCTGTTTGACCCATGAAGAGCATCCGCCGTAACCGCTCGCGTTGTATCTGTTCCTGCATCAACCTCAGCAATGGTGGTAAGTTCTACCTTACCGGCTGTGGAAGTCGTAGCCGCCGAAACAACTGCATCAACGTTCCCAGATGTGACCGTACCAACGGTTGTGATATTTGCTTGGGTAAAGTGTTCATTCGCGTCGTAGTTAGTAAGAGCATCATGGTCAATGTTCGCCTCGGCGACATCAATGTCAATTTCATTATTTCCTGTGTCGTCTGTGATTGTTACTTTAGATGAGCCTGCGTTGATTTTCTTAAACTCTAGGTCTACACCTGTCTTTTGTTTGAATACCCCAACTCCAGCAGTACCCACGTTAGAAGCTGTGTTTGCTTCACCTCCACCGCCAGTTGGTAAATTACCAATCTGTACTTTCTTAATAGACCCGTCTGTAATATCCTCAATGAGAAGCAAGTCCCCCGAATCAGGAGTGCCTATGTCTGTTTGAGGGCTTATGTCTACGTCAAACGTTCTACTTGCACTAATATCACCTCCACCAGAGAGTCCCTCACCAGCAGTAAGGGTTACTGCCGTGTGATCAATGTGTTCATTTGCAACAAAGTTCTGCGCGGCATCATGGTCTACCACGAAATCCATATCTCCCGTTGCGTCTTGGTAGGTGATCGTAATCCCTGTATGCGTACCAGTGGCATTTGAAACCAAC
>Ga0070752_1002699_pt1 | contig 11264 bp, 10 predicted proteins | sample VirMetDEL_Aug_30_FD_77440 | JGI IMG/M metagenome (GOLD analysis project Ga0070752, IMG submission 77440) | Aqueous microbial communities from the Delaware River and Bay under freshwater to marine salinity gradient to study organic matter... | ecosystem: Environmental > Aquatic > Marine > Coastal...
AAATCGATGCGCGGGCATGTCCAGACGCTGGGGTCAAAAAGCTACCAGAGCCAGTTCGACGACACGCCCGATTACGTCGTCATGTTCGTCCCCGGCGAGCATTTCGTCGCCGCTGCGTTGGAGCATGACCCGGAATTGTGGGACTTCGCCTTCCGCAACAAGGTGCTGCTCGCCACGCCGACCAATCTCGTCGCGATCGCGCGCACGGTCGCCCAGGTCTGGCGGCAGGATACGATTGCGCAGGAAGCGGTCGAAATCGGTAAGGCGGGTGCGGAGCTTTACGATCGCCTCGCGGTCGCGGCCGAACATATGAAGCGCGTCGGCGGCGGATTGGAAACCGCGGTCAACAATTACAACAAGTTCGTAGGCAGTTTCGAGCGCAACGTGCTGTCCGCCGGGCGCCGCTTGCATGACAAGGGCATCGAGATCGGCAAGCGCGAGATCGATGAAGTGCCCCAGGTCGAGGCGACCCCGCGCTACAATGCCGAGGATGCCGCGCAGATCGAAAGCGCGGGAACGCCGGAGTCCACGGCGGCCGATTAGGGCGGAAACCTTCGTCCGGGATCGACGTTGGTCGCAAAACGGGTTCGTCTGCAGGACGTGTTTCGCCCGTAGAAGCAGATCGAGGACTTTCTCATGCAACGCGGTGATGGTGGAGGCGAACGCGCCACCTTCGACCAGTCCCAGCAGGCTGGCCGGACCTTCAGCCCCGATTCGGACAATTTCGCCGGCGCCACCGGGCTGCTGTTCGAGCAGGCCATGGCACAGACGCGGATGGCGGTGTGCCTGACCGACCCGCACGAGCAAGACCAGCCCATCGTATTCTGCAACAAGGCGTTCGAGAAGCTGACCGGGTACCGGCAGGATGAGATCATCGGCCGCAACTGCCGTTTCCTCCAGGGCCCGAAGACCAGTTCCGAGCAGATCGCCAAGCTTCGGCATGCTGTGGACAATGAAGATGTACTGGTGGTCGAGCTACTCAACTACCGCAAGGACGGCTCGACCTTCTGGAACGCGCTCCACCTCGGCCCGATTTACGATGAAAACGGCGAGCTGCGCTATTTCTTCGGCAGTCAGTGGGATGTCAGCGACATCCATCTGGCGCGCGCCGAGGAAAAGCACGCCAAGGTCATGGCGCGCGAAGTGTCGCACCGGCTCAAAAACGTCTTTGCGGTCATCGGCGGTATCGTGAACATCACCGGCCGCGCGATGAATGCGCGCGAACTGGCGAGCAAGATCAACGAACGGATCAAGGCACTCGGCCGCGCATACGAGCCCACTCTCGACGAAGCCTCGTTCGGCACGATCGAGGTGGGGCAGGCGATCCGCTCGGTGCTGGCCCCCTACGATCCCGAGGGCGACCGGATCGTCTTCGACGGGGACAGCGCGCGGACCGAACCCAACGCAGTGTCGGCGCTGGGGCTGACGCTGCACGAATTCGCGACCAATGCATCGAAATACGGGGCGCTGTCGAACGGTGGCGGGACTATCACCGTATCGTGGCGCCACGATGAAGACCGCCATGGCCGCCAGTCGCTGGTGATCGAGTGGGTGGAACGCGGCGGCCCGCCGATCCACCGCAAACCCGAGCAAACCGGGACCGGTTTCGATATTGCCGAGCGGCTGCTGTCCTATTCGCGCGGCACGCTCGACCGCGCCTGGGAGGAAGACGGCTTGCACGCGACCATTTCATTGCCGCTGACATCATGAAATCCATCCTGATCCTGGAAGACGAGCCCTTCATCGCGCTCGACCTGCAACTCGCCTTCGAAGATGATGGTGCGCGCGCGGTCGTGGCGGTCAATTGCGACGAAGCTTTCGAGCTGCTGCGGACCACCGAGATCGATGGCGCGGTACTAGACGTGAACCTGGGCCGCAGCGAAACCTGTGAACCCGTGGCGGTGGAGTTGAAGAAACGCGGCGTACCCTTCCTGCTGCATACGGGCGACCTCGACCGTACGGGCGAAGCGCTGCGCGAACTCAATGCGCCGATCATGGCCAAGCCCAGCGGGGCCGAGGAAGTGGTGGCGAAGCTGTTCGGGTTGCACGGTTCCTGCGAGCCGGCCTGAGCGCCGCGACCCCGGCAGACACGAAGTCAGCCCTCGAGTCTGGCGAGAACCTCATACCCCAGAACCGCCGCGGCTACGGCAGCATTGAGGCTGTCGGCGCGGCCCTTCATCGGCATGGTCACGCGCAAGTCGCAGGCCATTTCGTACGGTTCCGGCAATCCGCGCGATTCGTTGCCCACCATGACGAAGCAGGGCGCGGCATAAGGCGCCCCGCGATACGGCTGCGCATCGCGCAGACTGGCCGCGATTAGCTGGCCGCGCGCGCCGCGCAACCAGGGTTCGAATTCGTCCCACCGCGCCTGCGCGATCCGCTGCGTGAAGATCGCGCCCATGCTGGCACGGACCGCTTCGACGCTGAAGGGATCGGCGCAATCGTCGATCAGGATCAACCCGCCGGCGCCGATCGCATCGCCGGTGCGCAGCATGGTGCCCAGATTGCCGGGATCGCGCAGCGCCTGCGCCACCAGCCAGATCTCTGCCGTCTCCCGCTCGATCGCTTCCAGCGCAGTGCCGAATTCGGCAAACACCCCGGCCACGGCCTGCGGGTTGTCCTTGCCGGTGATCTTGGCGAGGATGTCGGGCGTGGTCTCGATGATCTCGCCGCCCGCTGCGGCGACCGATGCCTCGAGTGCGGCGAGCAGCGGGTGCGGTTCGCGGCGGTCGGCCAGCACCAGCACTTCGGGTACATGGCCGCATTTGCGGGCATCGGTCAGCAACCGCAGCCCTTCGGCGAGGAACCGGCCCGCGGCCTTGCGATGCTTCTTCTCGCGCAGTGCGCGCAAAGCCTTGACGGTGGGATTGGAAAAGCCGGTGATGTGGCGACGCTCTACCGTCACGTCACGGTTCCCCGAAACCATCCTCGACCATGGCGGCGAGGTTCTCGATCACCGGTTCGGCATCCTCGCCGGTAACGATGATCTCGATCATATCGCCCTTGGCGGCGCCCAGCATCATCAGGCCGAGGATCGATCCGCCGGCAGCCTCGTGCTCGCCCTTGGCGACACGGACCGAGCAGCCCTCGGGCAGCTCGGCGACCGCATTGACGAACTTCGCGCTCGCGCGGGCGTGCAGCCCGCGCTGGTTGACCACCTCGACGCTGCGGCGCTGCTCGCTCAACAGGCTTTCCGCGCGCTGGCGAGGTCCTGGCCGAGGAACTCGCTGGCCACCGTGATGTAATTGCGCCCGGCGGTCTGCGCGGCGTTGACCGCATCGACCACATTCATGCTCTTGCGCGCGCCGGCGAGGCGGATGAGCATCGGCAGGTTGATCCCCGCAATCACTTCGACGCGCCCGGTGTCGAGCAGCGAAATCGCGAGGTTGGACGGGGTGCCGCCGAACAGGTCGGTCAGGATGATCGCGCCCTGGCCCTGGTCGACCGTGCGAATGGCATCGGCGATATCGGCGCGGCGTTGCTCCATATCGTCATTGGGACCGATACAGATCGTGGCGACGCCTTCCTGCTTGCCCACCACATGCTCCATCGCATCGATGAAATGGTCGGCCAGGCGGCCGTGGGTGACGAGGATCATGCCGATCATGCAGCTTCAGTTCCGTTTGCGATGCCCGAAATTGTATCTGCGAGGCGCTTAACCATTCCTTGGCCCCCGGTCTATCCGCGTTCGAGCGGGTCGGCCGGGCGTGAACCAAGATTGCGGTGTATAACCGTGGGCGAAAATCCCGCTTCGCGCAAGACCGCGGCCGCGCGTTCCGCACTGAAGACGGACCGGTGTCTCCCCCCGGTACAGCCGAAGGCGATGTTGAGGTAGCTGCGCCCCTGGCTCGCATAATGCGGCAGCGCTTCGAGCAGCAGGTCGATGATCCGGCTGAAAACGGGTTCAAAGGCAGGATCGGCGAGGATGTGTTCGCCCACCGGGGCATCGAGCCCGGTCTGTTCGCGCAGCCCCGGGGCCCAGTGGGGATTGTCGAGGAACCGCATGTCGAACAGCAGGTCGGCCAGCGGCGGGATCCCGCGCGAAAAGCCGAAGCTGGTCACGCTCACGGCCATCGTCTGATCCGCCCGGTCGGCGAACCGTTCGCGCACGACCTGCTGCAGGTGGTTGGTCGAATAGTCGGTGGTGTCGATCACCATATCGGCCCAGCGGCGCAGCGGTTCGAGCAGCTCGCGTTCGGCCTTGATGCCGTCCATCGCGGTGCGGCCGCGCGCCATCGGGTGCGGGCGGCGTGTCTCGTTGTAGCGCCGTTCGAGTTCGCCGCTGCCGCAGTCGACGAACATGGTGGTCACTTCGACGTCGTCGCGCTCGTCGAACTTCTTGAACTGTTCTATGACCTTCGACGGCACGAAACCGCGGGTCCGCGAATCGACACCGATCGCGAGGCGCGAATTGTCCGCCTTGGCGCCGACCAGCCGGCCGAGCAGCCGGATGGGAAAATTGTCGATCGTTTCCCATCCGAGATCCTCGAGCACCTGCAGCGCGGTCGATTTCCCCGCGCCCGAAACGCCGGTGACGAGGAGGATGTGCTGCACGGGAAGCGATTCGTCGGCCATGGGCGCCGTGCCTATGCGCTTTCGCCGGGTTTGGGGAGGGGGAGACCGTGTTCGCGCAGCGCGTGTTCGGCGCGCAGGGCCTGCGCCGCATCGCCCGGCGCGAAGGGCAGCACGGGGATTGCGACGCCTGCGATCGTGCGCGTGGCGATTTCGAGCGGGAACCTCGCGGCCCCCGGATCGAGGCTGAGCAGCAGCGCGACCGGGCCTTCGCCCACCGGCAGTTCGATCACGCCGACATTGCGCACTTCGACCAGCCCGGCGGTGTTGGGCGGGGGCGATCCGTGCAGCCGGTCGCCGCGGCGCGCGATGGTGACGGCATCGTCGCCCACCAGCACCGCGCCGCGATCGATCAGCGCCAGCGCCAGCGCGGACTTGCCGGCGCCCGGCGGGCCTTCGATCAGCAGGACCTGTCCGTCCACGACCACTGCGGTCACGTTGGCAAGGACCTGCGCGCTCATCGCTTTTTGGGTAGGCCGAGTTCGAGGCACGCGCCGCTCTGGCCGTCCCTCCGCGACGTCGCCAGCAGCGTGCCGTCATGCGCTTCGGCGATGGTCCGCGCGATGGCGAGGCCCAGGCCCGAATGGTTGCCGAAGTCTTCTTCTGCCGGGCGATCCGAATGGAAGCGCTGGAACACTTTCTCGCGCTTTTCCTCGGGGATGCCCGGTCCCTCGTCGCAGATGGTCAGCGTGATCCAGTCCTCGCGCTGCACGATGTCGGCCCAGATCCGCCCGCCCGGCGGCGAAAAGGACACGGCATTGTCGAGCAGGTTCTGGATCACCCGCTCGAGCCGGACGGGGACGCCCATGACCCTCGCCGGGCGGTCGGCGCCGGATATCTCGAGCTGACGCCCTTCGTTCTCGTCCCGCGCGGCGCGGTTTTCGGCGATGGTGCACAGCAGCTGCGCGAGGTCGACCGGTTCGAACTCGGTGCGCGACATTTCCGCGTCGATCCGGCTGGCATCGGAAATCTCGGTGACCAGCCGGTCGATCCGGCGGACGTCATGCGTCGCGATCTCGAGCAATTGCGCGCGCAGCGCCGGGTCTTCGACCTTGCCCAGCGATTCGGTGGCGCTGCGCAGCGATGCGAGCGGGTTCTTGATTTCATGCGCGACGTCGGCGGCGAAATGTTCGACCGCGTCGATCCGCTGGCGCAGGGCAGCGGTCATGTCGGAGATCGAGCGCGCGAGCATGCCGATTTCGTCGCGTCGCTGCGGCAGTCGCGGCACTTCGACCTGCCGGTCGCGCCCCTGCCGCACGCGCACCGCCGCCTGCACCAGTTCGCGCAGGGGCCGCACGATCGTCTGCGCGAGGAACAGCGACAGCAGGGTCGAGATAACCAGCGCCAGCAGCACGATCAGCGCTACCGTCGAACGCGCCTGCCGCACGCTTTCGGTGATATCGACCGGATTGCGCGTGAGCAGCAGTGTGTCGCCCTCCAGCCCCACCGGCGCGGCGGCATTGATCACATGCGTCCCGTCGGGGGCATCGCGCAGCACGATCTGCGTGAGGCTGTCTTCGCGGGCGCGCGTAAGTTCTGGCCAGTCGGCGGCGTCATCGGTTTCGGGCTCGACGTAATCGGGCAGCGAGGGCGCACCGACCACGCGGTCGAACCAGCGGTCGAGCTGCAAGGCGAAGGCATCCTGGTCGACCTCCTTGGCCTGCGGCAGCGTGAAGCTGGGCGGGGCGAGCCTGAAACTGTCGGCTTCGAGCTTCCCGTCGGGGCCGTAGACGCGCAGGCGCAGCCGCTGTTCCTTGCCGATCTGGATCAGCAGCGCTTCCTGCCGCTGCGGGGTCGCCCCGGCCAGCGCTTCGGCAGTGATCTGGGCTTCAACGAGGGCCAGCTTGAAGCGTTCGTCGAGCAATTGCTTGCGATAGGCGTCGACATAGATGACCCCGCCGCCAAGCAGCACCAGCGGCAGGACATTGACGAACAGGATGCGGCTGGTGAGCGACAGGCGGCGCGACCAGCGCAGCTTCTCGATCCGCGGATCGCCTTTGAGGACACTGCCGGTTTCGGACATGGCGGGCGTCCGGATCAACCTTCGTTGAAACTGTAGCCTGCGCCGTACAGCGTCTCGATCGCGGAAAAGTCCGGGTCGACGCTGCGGAACTTGCGGCGCATGCGCTTGATGTGGCTGTCGACCGTGCGGTCGTCGACGAAGACATCGTCGGGATAGGCGGCATCCATCAGCTGGTTGCGGCTCTTGATCACGCCGGGGCGTGCCGCGAGCGCTTCGAGCAGGAGAAATTCAGTCACCGTCAGCGACACCGGTTCGCCGTCCCATGTGGCATGGTGGCGGGCAGGGTCCATGAACAGACGCCCGCGTTCGAGCACTTCGCCGGGCTTGTCGTCGAACTGTTCCGACAACAGCAGCGGGTGATCGCCGCCGCTGCGGCGCAGGATCGCGCGAATGCGGGCCAGCAGCAGGCGCAGGCTGAACGGCTTGGCGATGTAATCGTCCGCGCCCATTTCGAAACCGGCCTGCTCGTCGGTCTCGTCATCCTTGCTGGTCAGGAAGATGACCGGCAGCGGCGATTGTTCGCGCAGCCGGCGCAGCAATTCCATCCCGTCCATCTTGGGCATCTTGATATCGAAGATCGCCAGATCGGGCGGGTTCGACAGCAGTGCGCCCAGCGCGGCTTCGCCATCCGAATAGACGCGCGTGTCGAAGCCTTCGGCCTGCAGCGCGATCGAGACGGTGGTGAGGATGTTGCGATCATCGTCGACCAGCGCGATGACAGTGCGGTTTTCGTCGCCCCTGGGGGCCGTTTCTGCGCCGGTGACTTCCATCGTTCGGACCTAGCCGCAATGCCCGGGCAAGACAACGCGGCGCGAATTCTTCGCCGCTACTCGCGGTGCGGGCGCCGGTTTGACGTCGAGGCCGGGGATGACTATTGCCTGCCGGGAACCTCACGCATTCGTATGCGCGAGCGATTCCCGGACGAACCCGCATCCCGCGCTGGAGAATTCAGTGACCTTTTCGCTTTCCCATTCGCTTGCCGACCAGGGCATCGAGACTTCCGCCACCATCCATCCCAACCTGACGTCGGAAGAGCTGACCGCCGCCGCGCTGGAGCGCAGCGAGGGCCGCCGTGCCAAGGACGGTCCGCTGGTGGTCGAAACGGGCAAGCACACGGGCCGCAGCGCGAAGGACAAGTTCATCGTCCGCAACGCCGAAACCGAAGACACCGTATGGTGGGACAACAATGCCTCGATGACGCCGGCGCATTTCGCCGCGCTCAAGGAAGATTTCCTCAAGGCGGTGGCGGACAAGGGCGAGCTTTTCGTCGCCGACCTGTTCGGCGGCTCGCAGCCCGAGCACCGGGTCAATGTCCGGGTGATCAACGAGCTGGCGTGGCACAACCAGTTCATCCGCACGCTGCTGGTGCGTCCGACCGAAGCCGAGCTCGATGGTTTCGTGCCCGAATACACCATCATCGACCTGCCCAGCTTCCAGGCCGACCCCGAACGCCACGGGACGCGCAGCGAGACCGTGATCGCGGTCAATCTCGAAGAGAAGCTGATCCTGATCGGCGGCACCAAATATGCGGGCGAGATGAAGAAGAGCGTCTTCGGCATTCTCAACTACCTGCTGCCCGCCAAGGGGGTGATGCCGATGCACTGCAGCGCCAACATCGGCCCCGACGGCAAGACCGCGGTGTTCTTCGGCCTGTCGGGCACCGGCAAGACCACGCTGTCGGCCGATGCCAGCCGGACGCTGATCGGCGATGACGAGCATGGCTGGTCGGATACGGCGGTCTTCAACTTCGAAGGCGGTTGCTACGCCAAGATGATCCGCCTCAATCCCGAGGCCGAGCCGGAAATCTACGCCACCACCAAGATGGAAGGCACCGTGCTCGAAAACGTCGTGATGAACGATGCGGGCGAAATCGATCTCGACGACAACAGCCTCGCCGAGAACACCCGCGGCGCCTATCCGCTGTCGTCGATACCGAACACCAGCGAAAAGAACCTCGGCCCGGTCCCGTCGAACGTAATCATGCTGACCGCCGATGCTTTCGGCGTGCTGCCTCCGATCGCGCGGCTCACGCCCGACCAGGCGATGTATTATTTCCTGTCGGGTTATACCGCCAAGGTCGCGGGCACCGAAATCGGCGTGACCGAACCGGAAGCGACTTTCAGCACCTGCTTCGGCGCGCCCTTCATGCCGCGCCACCCCAGCGTTTACGGCAACCTGCTCAAAGAACGCATCGCCAAGGGCGGGGTGCAGTGCTGGCTGGTCAACACCGGCTGGACTGGTGGCAAGTACGGTACCGGCAGCCGGATGCCGATCAAGGCCACCCGTGCGCTGCTCAATGCGGCGCTCGACGGGTCGCTCAACGACGCCGAATTCCGCAAGGACCCCAACTTCGGTTTCGAAGTGCCGGTTGCGGTCGCGGGCGTCGATACGGGCATTCTCGACCCGCGGTCGACATGGACAGACAAGGACGAATACGATCGCACCGCGACCAAGCTGGTGCAGCTTTTCGTCGACAATTTCGAACCCTTCGCAGCGCATGTCGACCAGGGCGTGCGCGATGCAGCGCCGAGCAAATCGGTCGCTGCCTGATCCGGATACACCCCGCTTGGGGGTGAACGAGTTGGAGAGGAGACCCCCGGCCGCGGCGACGCGGACCGGGGGCTTTAATTTGCGGCGGCGCAGGCGCGCGCAAGAACGCGAGCGCCTGGACGGGTTGGTGCCTTGCTCAGTGTAGGTTGGCGCGGATGCCGCGCGAACGCCTCCGCCGGCGCATTACTCTGGCCGGTCCGCCTCGTCGCCATCCTCTGCCTGCTGCGCTTCCTTCTCGGCCACGGACCTGGCGATGGAGCTCAGCGCCCGGGTCAGATCGACAACCGGCCGCCGCCGCCACGGCGTGCCTTCTTCGGCGTTCTCCAGCTGGTCGAGCAGCACCTGCGCCTGCCGAGCAGCGCTGCCACCATGCGGGTTGGCTGCGACCGGTGTGAGATACTGGCGCGCGGCCGCGATATTGCCGATCTTCGCATGCATCAGCGCCGCATTGACTGCCAGGCCGTGATCGAACGGCGCAAGTTGCGCCGCGCGGTCGAGCGCGTGCCTGGCGGTCTCGCTGGGCTCCACGCCGCGCTCGGCGAAGCTGCGATAGTAATAGATCAGCGGTAGCGGGTGGTCATTCTCCAGCCGGTTAAGCGCCGTGAAGGGCTTCATCGCTTCCTTGTAGGCCGCAGTTTCGTCCTCGGCGTCCGCGGCCTGGGTGAACAGTGCGTAGCCCTTCTGGACATATGCGTTCTTGCGCGCCGGATCGATCGCGATCGCCGCATCGGCCGCTGCGATGGCGGCATCAAGATTGCCCGCGTCGTACTCGGCTTCCGCCAAGGCCGCCAGCACACCCGCGTCTCGCGGATAGGCGGCGGCGACGGCACGCGCATCGACTAGCACTGCCGCTGCGGCTTCACGATCTACGCCGCGTTTCGAACGGATCATGACGGGAAGCATCTCGCTCATGCCTTCGCTCAGTCGGCGAACGCTGATTTCGCCGATCGGCAGTATTTCAGGCTGCAGCACAAACCCCTTAATCTTGCGCTGCATGAGGTATCGATCGAGATCCTTGCGCAACTGCCCGAGGTCACCAAAGGCCGCCCGCGCCGCATCGATCGATGAGGCCCCGGCGGCGATCTCGCGCGCATAGGCCAGCAACTGGCCTTTTCGGGCCGGGTCGAAGGTCAGGTAGTGATACAGCGCCCAACTGCGGCCGTAGAAGTTATCGCGTCTCAGTTCCTCTCCGGCACGATGGCGACCGCGCTCGAACAGGTCTTCCAACGGGACATCGGGCGCAAAAGCCAGTTCGGCGGATCGGTGATAGGCCGGGCGCCCGATATGGACTTCTCCGTCGCGGGGAAACCGGGCGGAGGCAAAGAATTCCGCGCTGCCTTCATCCATCCACCGCGGCATTGCATAGCGCGAGCTCGAGATCAGGAAATGGTGCGCGTATTCGTGCAGCAGGATGGTCATCGACCATTCGAGCTCGCCGGTGCTGGGGCGCACGTCAGGCACGAAAGCCATCGATCCTCCCGCACGCGGGATGTAGAAACCGCCGACATTCTTCGATCCGGCCAGTTCGCGGATCTGTCTTTTCCCACCGACAGCATAAACGGTGACACGATTGGACGGACTGGGCGTCTCCGCTTCCCGTCCGGTTACGAATTCCATTGCCGCATGGTAGCGCTCGAGCATCTCGGAGAAGCGACGCACGTCTTTCTCGCTGTCATCGGCATAAACGACGAAATGATCCGATTCGGCGACATGCCAGTCGGCCTGTGCAGGCATGGCGAAAGATAGCGCTGCGATGGCAGCGACAAGTCTGAACATGGTTGCGACCCCCTGTCGTGTTGTTGCTGCCGTTAGCCTAGCGGCAGGGGGCCGCATTTCCATGACAAATGCGTCAGCTGCGTGCTGCCGCGATATAGCGGTCGACGTTCTTTTCGAGCACATCCATCGGTACGTTGCCGCCGAGCACGACCGCGTCGTTGAACGCCTTGAATTCATAGGCCTGGCCCAGCGTGCCCTGCGCCCGTGCGCGCTGGTCGACGATACGGCTGTGTCCCAGCTTGTAGCCGGTCGCCTGCCCCGGCCAGCTGCAATAGCGATCGACCTCGCTCTCGACCTCGGCGGGCTTGCTGCCGTTGCGCGTGACGAAGAAATCGACCGCCTT
>Ga0070752_1002708_pt1 | contig 11248 bp, 13 predicted proteins | sample VirMetDEL_Aug_30_FD_77440 | JGI IMG/M metagenome (GOLD analysis project Ga0070752, IMG submission 77440) | Aqueous microbial communities from the Delaware River and Bay under freshwater to marine salinity gradient to study organic matter... | ecosystem: Environmental > Aquatic > Marine > Coastal...
ATGTTAATTCAGAAATTAAATAAAGTAATTGGTTGTTAATCAAACCTTTCTGTGTTAGACTATCAATGTTATTAATTTTCATTTTACAAACCAAGTTCTAATTCATCTTCAGTTGGTTCCTCTAAATCTATATCAGTTGCATCGCTGTCTTCTCCAGAAGCATCTTTGTAAGCTTGGTTTGTTGGTTCGTCAACTTGGATCAGTTCATCTTCAAATTTATCAAAATATAATTTTACATTAGCGATTAGATAATCATGAAATAATTCTTTATCTTCTTCATCTGATAGGAGTTCATATGAATCAATAATGTTCGATTCAATTTTCTTAAAAGAACTATAAGCCATATTTCTACCTGTTTGGTCCTTGCCTTCAATTCCAAAGGTATCTCTTGGATCTTCTGGCTCCTCTTCAGCTTTCTTTTCTGCGTCGCTTCTGATGTCTATAAACTTGTCTGAATCGTCGTCTCCAATATCAATTTCTATTTCTTCATTTACCGGTTTGGCTTTATTGTTAATTTCTACTGGTTTTAAAGAATTAACAATTGCATTAATAATGTGAGCCCGAAAAGACTCTCTTTGTTTTTCAGAAGTTGTAAGTATTTTATAATCCACTTCCAAAACAGGAATAATTTTCTTTAAGAGATCTTCTAAAACATTAATACCGGTACTCTTGTTCGGTGTTGGATCTGTATCGGCCACTTCAGCTTCCATTAAAAGTTCATTTTCGATAAGAGAGCGAATAATATTTCTCAGTTCCTTTTCTTCATCTAATCTTTTTTGCTTGACAAGCTTTATGACTGATTGTATATTCTCTCTCAGCATTGTTTCTTCTTTAGTCATTTTATAAATCCTTGTTTTAATAAATAATCATATACTTCATCGATCAAACCGTCATCATCAGTTTCTTCTTTATTTTTATCTTGATGAAGACCTCCTTCAACAGAACCACCACTAGCAGAACTAATTTCGTTTGTTAACTCTTCTTTTGGATCATTTATTTGTTCGAAATAAAACATTATGGCATTAGAAATAGCATTTTTTGCATATTTTTCTTCAACCAAATTACAAATGGGTATTTGTTTTTCTACTAAATCTAAATAAAGTTTATGACTATCCAATGTCAATCCGTTTTTTGATTTTATCACAGATTGTTTTTTATTTATATTATTTAACCATTCAGAAATAGTTTTAGAAATCTTATACCCATCAGTTATTTTGATAGTTAAAGTTTCTTTCAGAATGGCTTTTGGGTATTTAGCCATTTTTAATTCTCACTTTTTAACTTTTTTAAGTATTTCTCTGATCTTCTTACGAAGAAGTGCCTCATTCATTGGACGACGACGCTCATCGGGCTGCATACCTTCCCTGTCTCTACCGCGCCCACGACGCTCCATCATTGGATCGTCCATAACCATGTCATCCATTGGCATATCGTTCATCCCCAACATTCTTTTTAGATCAGCTATCATTTCTTCCATGTGATCGATAATTGCTTCTGGGCTGTCCATGCCAGAATCCATAGCGCCCATATCATCAACGACATCAACTGCCATTGGAGCCATATCCATATCTCGTCCTCCAGCGCAGCTTGATTCTTCCATTTTCTTCTCTTTTGGGCACTTGCAAGGGCTTTTGCCACACTTGGGGCACTTATCATCATCATCACGCTTGGCTGGGTGCTCACCATGACCTTCCGCTAAAGAGGCGTTGGTCACCTGAATGTCCTCAAAAGCGACATTTTCTAAAATTGTCCCATCAGAAAGCTTCATATTATAGTGGGTAACGCGACCTAACTTGGTATTATAATTGTGAGAAACTGCTTCAGCCATTTCGATCTTGCCATTGTGCTGAACGCCTCCGTGATGAACACAATAATGGTTTGGAGCGAAGATTTCTTGGCTTTCATTCTGATTTTCTTTTTTATCGTCCTCCATTGCTTTTTCGATAGCTTTTCCTCTCTTCTTTTCGTAAGGAGAAAGTTCTCCGTCTTTATTTAAATCAGCTTTTTCTTCATTTTCGACTTCTTCATTCAGCTTACTTAAATCCATGCTGAATCCCCACTGTTCAGTCAAAAGACCTTTAAGTTCATTATTCTTCCATTTCTTTGTAGACATTTTATTAACTCCTTTTTGTAAATGCTCAAAATAAATAGTATTTTTTATACTATCTTCCCAATCTCTAAAACACAAATTGCCTTGTTCATAGGCTTCGCGTTCCATTTCTCTTAGATGCTCGTCATTTTGAGCATATCCTTCACCCATATCACTTACATGATTGAATTTACCATTACAGTTTTGTGTATGGTGAACCAGTTCATGAGCCAAAGACCTCATAATATCTTTTGGATGCCTTCCAGAAATATATAAAGTTATTGACATTTCATCTGGATCATAGTAAGCCGTCTTGCCGAGAGGGTTTCTTGCATTTTCTTGATCTTGTTTTAGAAACATTCTTGGAGGCTTGGTAAACCCAAATCTTTCTCTTGCAAACGGCATAAATTGCTTTATTAATGGCTTTAGTGTATCAATCATCTGTAAAAATCTTTTTTTGGTCTTTTGAGTACCAAATATACTCTAAATAGTTTCCAAATGGGTCTTTTACATAACAACCAATCGTTCCATCTCTATGATGAACGATTTTTCCGTTTTCTGGTAAATCTTCTTTGTTCTCTACAAGAATACCAATGTGGGCGTAGTCATAATATTGTCGATTTATAAGGGCTATGTTTGTATTATGAACTTTTAACCGAACATATTTATAATCTTTATAAGATATTTCAGCTTTTAGTTGTTCTGTATACCATTCTTCGGCAATCTCTAAATCATCTACTAAAATCGCTATATGATCTACTAAATCTTTAATCATTTTTGACCTTTTTTAAGCTTAAAGTGAAAAATTCTCTTATTCTGCTTTCTTCGTAAACAAAAACTTCTGAAATAGACACAAACCTATTATCTCTTAAATCAAATTTTATTTTTATTATAGTTCCAAATTTAAATTCCCAACATTTAGCATCTGGATTCCAAACGGACCATTTTACTAAATCTCCTTTACCGAAATTTGTAGAAAATAAGTCGCCAAATGGTTGTTTTTGTATCATTTATTATAAATAGATAAAATTAAAGACAATAGAGTTATAGCCACAAACTCAAAACCAAATATTGCATATAAAACCCAAAAAAATACAACAATTCCCAAGTTTTTCCAAAAATACTGGATCTCAAATAACATTTACACCTCAAAAAAGTTTTGCAACAGCTATTGCAAGGCCCATAAGAAACTGAACCACCATAAATACAGTAATTGATTTAGCCTTAAACAGTTTAAGCTCTTCTACTTCTTTAATTATAATACCCATTTGAGTTGGAGATACGACATCATCAACTTTTTGTTTCCAAGCCCTAAGTTCTTCCACGCGATCTTCGCGTTCCCTCATTCTTGTAATTTGTTGTTTGAGATCTTGTATCTCTGCGTTTAAGGTCTGTATATTATTGGCAAGAGTTTCCAATTGTTTGAGGACCAAAGCACTTGCGCTGTTGTTATCGACTGGCATTTAAATTCCCTCCAAAGAATCAAAAGTAAATAGTAAGTTATCTTTCATTCTATGAGCGATTATTTAAAAATAACACCTTGAAAAAATCTATGGTGTCACGGTTTATTCCATTTCTTTTTTCGCCATTATTATATATAAAATATAACATGGCTTCTTTATATTTTTGGATTAATTCTGGATCTGTTATCTCATTTTCTAAGAATAACATATCTTGAATTTGATCATTGGTGATTTTCAATTTCCCTTCTTCTGGCTCGCTCATACGAGTTCGTTTCCAATATTTTTTAAAAGGCTCAAATCGGTTAGGATCCCCTCGATCATATTTGGGCTCTTTCAAAACTATTATGTCTAAATCAAGTGACTTGGCTAACTCGACAACTTGCAGAATATGATCTATCTGATTTGTTTTTATCGCATCTGATAGTTGTCGTTGAATACTCGCTTCAATAGATTCATTTGTTTCTTCTTGTTCTTCTAAGTGACCAATGCTGCCTCCACCCGGAGCCCCCGGTGGTGCTGATATGTTTTTCTTTTTCTTTCTTTTTTTGGAAAGTTCTTCTAAAATAATTTTCTTTAATTCTTGTTCAGAAATCATCATTGTAAACTCCATAGTCATAGTCATTACCATAGCCATAGTCATCATCGTAATCTTCGTAGTCATCTTTAATGTCTTCAACTTTAGTTGTAGTATGGGGCATCAATGACCACTTCTTTCTATTCTTCTTTACTCCATAAACAGCAAAACTGTCTTCTCCAAACTCTGGATCTTCAAAAATTTCTACATCTTTTGGAATTTTAAAAGTCGATAGAAATAACTCTTTAGATCGCTCGTTTTCGTCGTCGTCTTCTTTTACATCACCTATAAGTGCTGATAATACATCATAGTGAGATGTGATAGTGGCCTTTGCCTCATCCTTTGAACTAAAAAAATAAATACGATGTTCTACTTCCTCATCAGAATTCGTATAATAAAAGTCTCTGTCGGCTGGCTTGTTACTAGACCTGACCTTTCCGGTATGTGTGGAGATTCTATAGAGAGTTGGATAGTCTAAACCGGTTCCAAGATATTCTCCTTGAAGATTCTCTTCTGTTAAAAACTTTCTCCAATTTTCCATTAAAAGTTTCATTTTATATTCCTGTATGCTTTTCTTATTATATTCATTTGCAATAAAGAATTATTATCTAAATTCTTTATATCTTCAATGTTGGCCCATTTATATTCATCGTGTTCTATAAATCCTGACTCTGGATTCATTTTAAATTCTATTTCTCCTTGCCAATCTTTTGTGGCATAATAATATCGATATGTTCCGCTCATTGGCTTAGAATCCACAAAGGTTAAATCACTAACTATTAAATTAGTTTCTTCCTCGGTTTCCCTGATAGCCGTCTGTTTCGGGGTTTCACCCGGATCTATATTTCCTCCCGGCAAATCCCAAAATCCGGGCCTCCACGGATCTGTCTCGCTTCTGCGTATGATCAATGTATTATAATTTTCATCAAAAACAATACAAGAGACAACTTCTTTGTTTCGCCCTTCATTAATATATTCCCGCCAATTTTCCATTAGAAGTTTCATTTTATTTTCTTTATAGCGACAATCAAGTCGCCATCTCCTTTAATAACTCTATGATATAAATAGGCAGGAATTTTGTAAGTTTTACCTTCCTCTAAACATATTGGGAGTCTATTATCCACTTGTAGCTTCCAGCCATTGGACTCAATAACTTTTATAATTCTGTCTTCTTGGTCTTGGTGCCAAACCAATTCTTCAGAATCCACATTTTCTTTAAATTCTCTTAAGAATAGTTTTTCACCAATTTTCTTTTCTGTAAATGGAAAATCAGACATTTTGGCCCCCACTCATGTTAAAGGGTCTTTCTAAATCTATTATGTTTACCTCTATGGCTTCATCGCTCAATTTAAACTTTCTGAAAACAAAGTCTAAATATTTTTCTACAAATCTTGTTATTTCGCTTTTAACTATTTGAGCAAATTCTTTTTCTAATTCTTTTTCGGTATCATAAATAATATCATCGTATTCATCAATGTAATCAAAATCTTCAGGTGAATGTAGTTTTTGATAATATTCAAACACTTCTGGACCCAAAGCTTCTTCCATTTTTTGGTTCACATAGTCTTCTTTTAAAATAAATGTTGGATAATTTGTAATTTTAGAAATAATCTGGTTTTTTATTTTTCCTTTGTTGTTCATGTAATTTTCAACCGTTCTAACCTCTGTATAAAATGCGTTTAAGATATCTCTAAAAAAATTATCAGGCTCTATTTCTTCATTTTGTATTTTGTAAAAACTTTTCATTTGCTCAATAAACTTAGCCTGATCTTTTAAAAATTTATAAAAACTGGTGCTTTTGACTGATAAGGTTTCCCCAAAACCAACAAGAGTAAAATCTGAAATTTCATACCCAACTAAAACAGAACCGTCATTACCACCTGTAAAGACTATTCCATTTATTTTTTCTCTTTCGCTTGGGTTGCTTCTTAAATATCTTGAAAAAGGAAGAGCTTGCTTGCTTGTAAACGCATACATCTGTTTATTAAAATAATCTGTTCGGTCGCAAATTGCTTGTAGTTCTTCATTTATAATAAAACCATTTTGCTCAAGTTGCTCTTTTAAGGTGTGATTTTTTCCATAAACCTTTTTTGCCTCTTTGTAATCAAAAATCGCATATTTGTTTAAATTTTCGACTTCAAATTTGAAAACAAAATCACCATATTCGCGCCTAAGATCACTTGAGTTTCTAACAGTATAGATGCCTCGACCATAGAAGTCTCCTTCGCCCGGTATAAAACCTTTTTCTCTTAGTGTTTGTATTCTGTCCAAAATTTTTTCTTTTTCAACCTGAACAGACACATCTCCTGTAGAACCTCTTCCAAAAGCATGATATACAATTGCTTTATTTTCATAAGGTATAATTTCTTCAGAAATAAACTCTCGCCAATTTTCAAATAAAAGCCTCATTATGCTGTTCCTTACCAGAATCTACCCGGCACATTTTTACCAAAGTCCTTGTGCGCTCTACAAGCCCAATAGCCGCTTTTTGTCTTGTCTTTTTTCTCGGCGCACTTATGCCTTGCGGCAAAACTTTTACGGGCTTCTGCGTTGTTCCAGTTGCCTTTAAGACCACCTTTTTTGTCTCCGTAGGTAACCTTTTTTACACCACCAGACTTAGAGCGAACATAAACTTTATATTTCTTTCCACCACCAGTATTTTTAGTTGGCTTGTTTAATGGCGGATCTTTTTTCTTCTTCTTTTTCTTCTTTTTTGCTTCGCCTATAGGCTCGTAATCTGGGTCATAACCCATTTTAAACAAATCTTTATAAGAATGTTTTGATATATCTTCCATTTCTTCTGGAGTGTGATGCATTTGTCCCGGCGTAACGGTATAATATAGATCGTTCATCAGCATTTTAGCTCTTTCTTTCATGGCTTCTGTTTTACTATCGGTTCCCGGTAATTCGGTCAAATATCTTAAATGTCTCATAACTTGTCCAAGATTCATTGTTGAATGTTTTGCCCAATCTCCCATATATCCTTCGTTATACATCGGAAAATCAAGCGGAACCCTCTCGCCTTCAAAAATAGCCCATTAGCCTAAATTAGAATTCTCAAACAAATCTTTATCTGCTGCATTTATAGCATTTATTTCGCCTCTTTTATAAGAAGCTCTTGCTTCTCTAATAACTCTAAAATAATTGTCTGAACCAATCCGATATATATTTTCAGAAAATGGTATTTTGTTTTTGGTATGATAATCCAGCATTTTTACATTTTCTATTTCTTCTTTAATTATTTTATCAATATTCATTTTACTTTTTTCCTTTTGCTGATTTTTTGCCCCAAGACTTGCCCTTGCCTCGTTCCCCACAAGCACCGGGAGTGGGCCTACAAGACGGATACTTGGCTCTTTTTTCTCCAGACGACCTTCCACATGGCTTACATTTTTTACGCCCTGTTTTCTTATCCTTGCGGCAAGTATTACAGTCTACCCAACCACCTTTCTTGCCTTTCGCTCCTTTGCGCTTAAACCAGTCTCTAAGACTAGATTCTTTGCTTGATTCTGTGCCTGCTTTTTTCTTTCTTTTTTTTTTCTTTTCATTAAGAAAAATACTAAGTTCTTCCTGAATAATATGATAAAGTTCGTTAAGCTCATTTTCTTCTTCATCATAACCAATCGACTCGTCTCCAGTCAAATCGAAAGCAAAGGCTCTTACTATTTGAAAAGGAGTTATCTGTTTAAAATAATAATCACCTCCAAAATTCAAATCAGAGGTTTCGGGCTCATGCCAATCATCTGTATAATACATATTGTTTTTGTTATCATAAAACATAATACTTTCATTGTCAGTATCCCAAGCTTTTTGTCTCGGCTTATATCCACCGCTTTCATCGTCAGATATGGAAAAATCTGCTGCGTCTAATAGTAGTGCATGGGTTACATTTTGTTTAAAGAATTTTTCCAGCTTTTCTGTTTCTGAGCGTTGCCTACCCTCAATATCTATGCCTTCTGGTGACTGTATGAATACGGTATCATCTGGATCGGTGTCCATTATCAATTGAAAAAGAGGCTCTGGGCTCATTTTATCTAAAATAGTGGAGAGTTCTATTTTTTCTTTTTCTGTTTCTTTTTGATAAGATTTAACAATTTCTTGGGCATGTTTAAAGCCCCCTTCTGAGGATGTGGCCAACTCAATAATTCTGTCGATCTTTTCGGAAGTTAGACCGTCGTCGTCGTTGCCGCCCGCCAACACAATAATACTGTTAATCATTTCGGGAGTTAGATAGCTACTTTCATTGATAATAAAAGCACCTCTATCAACACTTTCATTTTTCTTTTTTGATTTGTTCCCCCAATTTTTGGCACCAACTTTACGGCACTTGACAAGAGCACCAGAAGCATAAGCAGAAGGCCAAACTTTATAGCGTGATTTTACCTTATGATAGCAAGCATCTTTTTTGCCAGAAGATTTCTTCTTCTTTTTCTTCTTCTTTTTTTCCAATAGATATTCAACTTCTTCCAACGAGAACCCAAACTTATTTTTATATTGTTCGGATATATTTTCTTGTCTTTGAACGGCTCCGATAATTGCTTTTTGTATTTGAGAAAAATATTTGTTTATCATTTTAAAGAAATTGAATGTTTGAATAATCTTTTCTGGAGACTCCATAACACTAACTTCTGTCTTTAAAAGTACCTTGTTCTGTCCGAGAAATTCAACAGAATATTCAGGCACTATTGGATCGGGTTCTCTATATTCTTCTCCAAAATCAAATTGTATCTGTCTTTTCGAATTTTTTAAAAACCTTTTCATAACACTAGAGATAGCAGCTTCGACGTTTTTATCTGAGCTATTTGGAACACTGAAAGGTATAGTCTTTGCGACCATATTTGTTATTTTATCGCCAATACCAGTCTCAAAATCCACATCCAAGTTCTCAAATTTATCTTTATCTTCAAAAATTTCATCGTAAATATCTCCTAAAGCAAGACTACCGACATTAAGCTCTGGTATAAGTTGGTAGATATAAGGAAGAACACCGCTAAAGTCAGTATCATCTGAATAGCGCCTACTATTCAGATCAAAGAAATACTCAGCATCCCCAGCATCAGTGGTTATTGAAGAATATTCATAGATATCATAAAAAAGAGAGAATCTAAATTCGAATAATGTTCTTTTTTGGCCTCTTTTTATCTTAAAGTACATATAATAATTATCTGGATAATCACCAACATCTTGTTTATGATATGCTAAAGTTTCCTCTGCATCTTCAATATTAAGTTCATCATATATTAAAGCAAAAAAATTATCAACTCGTATTTCATTTCCATCAAGACTTTCATATACTGTTTCTCCATTTAAGACTTTTTTTATTCCATCTTCAAGATCTGATATATCAGACTCGCTTAACGAATTTATAAATTCTACTAATTTTTCATTTTGAATTATTAAGGGTATTTTAACATATCCTTTGGGACTCATATAGGAACTTCCTTCCCCGAAGCTATCTTCCAAATTCCCATAAAATTGGGCATATTTTGTATTATAATATCCATTTTCCACTTTTTCGTTTAGTTCGAATAATGCGCTTAGTTCTGGAGGATTTTCTTCTACATGTTCGTATATTTTTTCAAACATGGCTTCAGCGATGCCAATTGGCATTTCGGTTGTACTTGAAACAAATTCAGCAAATTCTTCCCAATCATCTGTTTGGAGTTCATATGGTTTGTCATGCCTGTCCCAAAACATTTCAAAACCATCTTTACCAATTTGTACTGCAATTTGTCTAAAATCATCGTCAGTTCTTAGGCCATCATTCTTTATAAAGTAAAATACCTTTCCTTGCTCTTCGGTATATTCTCTAAAGTAAGAATTAAACTGCTGCGCTATGCACCAACTTGATTTGGCACCAAAATAACAAGAAGCTTCGACTGTTTCTGGTCTTACGACAAAATAAGTATCATCTTCGTAAATAACATCGCCTTCCCCGGATTCAATGATCTCTTTTGTTCTTGGATCTTCCTGTCTTGCTTTTCTGGTTTTTTCAATTTGTGGCTGCAAAACATCTTTATGGATGGCCATCATAATATGGTCGCTGTTTTTATATGCATTAATGTCTTTGTTTTTTAATCTTGGTCTATATTCTATAAACTTTTGCACTATTTCAGCAATTTCTTTAGCGGCTGATTCCTTTCCATAAACAGAATAATTGTTCCAGTCAGGATCTTTTGAAAGTTGTTTTGCCATCCAAGCTAAGTTTCTGTAATTGTTTTCTTCATCTGAGCGGGCTATAATATTTAAAGCATCCTCCCCTAAAGCAGAATACTTCTTGAAAACATTTTCTTTTCTTCCTTCCATAAGGAGAAAATTTTTAATTTCTTCGTAGATCACTTCTTCTTGTTCCTTTAGTAAATTTTTGTTATTGTTTTTGGTATTTTCAAAAACAAATTCTTCTTGAAACATTTTTTCAATTTCATTTTTTAGAGTGCCATCTTCAATCTGTTCATCCAACATACGCAAAAGCTCTAATTTTTGCAAAGCAGTATGTTCATTTTGAGCGTTGACTATCATTGTGACTTCCAGATCAAATGTTTTGGTATCTTCGTGGTAAGTAACTTTAAAAATATTATTACTAGGCAAAAGCCTTGCTTTTTCGCCAGCTATAGTTTTCCATTTTTCCCCAACCACATCAGAACGAATATCAAAACCAATACTTCTAAGATCCACATCGAGTATGGGGTTTCTAAGATCAAACATTGTTTGATTCTCTGGCATAGCTATATCATTTATATAAAACTTAAATTTTCTTATGAAATTTAAGTTTTGATTTGCAAATACACGACGAAATTCTTGAATTTCAAAATCAAAGTGTGTATAGATATTATCAAATTTTGATTCTCTCAATCTCTTTCCCATTTCAAATATTTCTGAGTCACCTTCCTTTGTATAAATTTCTGGAATAAAGTAGATTATATTCGAAAGTCTTCGTTTAGTTTCCTGAAGATTGATAGAAGTGTTTCGTGCTTTTTGTAAAAATGTTATGGCTTCCACTGGATCATTGAACTCTATTCCAACAGAATTGGCTTCAATTTCAAAATAAATGTTCCCACTAGGTCTTTTTGAGATTTCGACACTGAAAAGATCTTCTGGCAAAGGCATTTGTGGGGTTAAAAA
>Ga0070752_1002710_pt1 | contig 11241 bp, 12 predicted proteins | sample VirMetDEL_Aug_30_FD_77440 | JGI IMG/M metagenome (GOLD analysis project Ga0070752, IMG submission 77440) | Aqueous microbial communities from the Delaware River and Bay under freshwater to marine salinity gradient to study organic matter... | ecosystem: Environmental > Aquatic > Marine > Coastal...
AGGCCGGGAATGAAAACACCCCGGACATCGGGGTGCGAAGACCACGGAAAGCCGGTAGGCCTCCCGTGGTTCGTGGGTTGTTGACATTGACCTAGGCTAGGTCAGGCGACGATGATCCCGGCGCCCTTGACGAGCGGGTTCTCGGCGTTCGCCTTGATCATCTCGATCGCGGCCTTCAGTGCAGCGTCCGGGTCGGATGTTCCGGCGATCTCCGGGATGCGCTTCAGAATCGCACTGGCCCCCGTCGTCGGGTGGGTGTCACAGATCAGATCGTACGCTTCATCCCGATCACACTTCGCCGCTTTGGCCACCTTGCCGATCGCCGATTGCATCTGCGGAGTGAACGCATACGGGTGGGAGCGTTCGTCGTCATGCGGCCCCATCGCCTTCGCCAGATTGAATTCGTCCCGGAACGTCTTCGGGTCGCATCCGACCTCCACGAGGCTGTCAATGGTCTCCGACTTGAATGCCTCCGGATCCTCGACGTTGTCGCGGATGAATGCCCATAGGTCGCGAAGACGAGTCCGGGTGGCGACCCCGAGACTGACGTAGGTCGAAACGATGTCGCGAGTAGACTTGAACATGATACGAACTCCTGCTGGCCACCTAGGCTAGGTGGCAGATTGTCCGGCCCACCTAGGCTAGGTGGGATCCGGGATGAATGCCGGGGGAACGTTCCTCCGACGACGGTAGTATCGCACGAATCCCCGGGTGGATGTTGACATTGTTCCGGATTGACAGGAGATCTGGGGTAGGTCCGATAAGCCTGAGGTAGCAGCCCCCCATCTAAGAAGGAACGGGTACCTATCTATAACCGCGACCCCGGGAGGGGGGGCTGCGATACAATGTAGCCTTCAACCCGAGACAAAATTGCCAACTTGTATCACTTGACACCCCCTAATCAGCCGATAAGGTAGGGATCATCTCTTTCCTCCATGCTGCTGGCTGGGTGAAAGCCCAGTCAGCGGTTTCAGACATCTAAGTATTGGCTCAATCTGGCGTTGTGAAGCACTGAACAGCGTCAGCAGGTTTCGGAGATTCGCCTAGTCGGTACCCAATCCGGCCTCAGTCCTGCACCAAAGGCGTTCTAATCGGGTTCCCGTAGGGTGGTGATCAGATACCGGCTGGTCACTGGGAAGGTCTTAGACCGAAAATCTCGCGTCCCATCTGCTGTACTTCAAACCCCGCCATAAGGGCTGTCCTTCGGGATTGCGGGTCTCCCAACCAGCAGCAGACTTAGCGAGTGTTGAGCCGTGTTTCTCCCTCAAGACCTTGGTTCTCGTGCAGAGCCCCAAGGTTGGGAGAAAGGCCCCCGGTCTGTCTAAAACTTCTGGCTGGAACAGTTTGGCTGAGGTACCTTGGTGCGGAAGGGGTGTCCAATGATCATCGTCGATGGGATCGAATCAGCGATCGTAGGATGGGCGAATCTCGGCTCGTACAAGATTGCGGTGTACTCGGTTGATCGTTTGAGCAATTTGATTGACGACGACATGAACGGTGCTGTGTCGGTGGACGACATTGAGGCGATCGTGGGCCACCTTGAAGATCAGGTGTCTGACGAGGCCAAGGACCAGAACATGCCTCCTCCGATCTTTGTACGGACTGGTGATTGGGAAGACATCGAGCGGGAGATCATCGGGGGCTAGTCTTGCGAATACCCAGCGACAGGCTTTGGATCGGATCGGTGTGGGTTCCTTTGAATCAGGAACTCGACCTCTCTCATTTTGGGGAGTTCAGGAGTTTCCCCAGCCATGAGATTATGATTGGGCCCATCAGGGATGACATTGCGGCCCTGACCATAATCCACGAGGTTTTTGAAGCAATCGCTGATATTTATGATTTGAACCTCAAAGAGACTCATATCCGGTGTATTGAACACGCACTGGCTGGGTTGATCGTGAGGAGCCCTGAGATGGTGGATTGGGTCATCTCAGAATTGCGTAAATCAGACAATGCTTGCTCAGTGTCAACATCGTCCATAAACTGCACGCATGGATCCACTGTTCAGAGAAGCGAAGAAGAGGTTCCTTGATGCCCAAGAGGAGGACTACAAGTCCCGGTACTTCTCTCGTGCCAAGGAAATCAATGACGGGAAGGTCCATTATTTGGAGCGAGAGGAGATCCTGAATGAAGAATTCGGCATCGACCGAGACCTCTTGACGGATATCATCGAAGAGGTTAGAGTTGAGTGGAAGAAGAAAAAGGCGGACAAGAGAGAAGCGAAGAAGAGCCTTCCCCCCGAAGCCCCCTCGTCGGAGCAGGAAACTGCCCCACGGGGGGGCCTTATTGCATCCAACGATGTTTCGAACGTGAAGTGGGTGGCGGACAATCTGCCGAATGACGGTGCGACTAGGGAAGATGCCCCATCGACCGCCGCTTGGGGGATGCTGTGCTGGGCTCGCCGGAACCCCGATCAGTTCTACACCCAGATCTTCAAGCAGATCGTGATCCCTACAAAGCGTGAAATCGAAGAAGCGTCAGATGCCGCTGATGACGAAGAGCGGCTTATTGGGGCTTTGGACAGAGTTCGTGCCATTGCGAGCGAAGTGATTGAACAATGACTTTCACACCGTAGTACCCCGTGACCTGCTGGCGAACATTGACTTTCGCAAGCGGATTATCAGGGAGGCAAGTTCTGACCGGGGGTTTCAACGCGAGTTGAAGGCCCTCTGTGCCAAGGATCCCCTGTTCTGGTGGAACACGTTCGCTTTCACATACGACCCCAGATTGTCAGCAAGCGTGGTTCCCATGGTGACCTATGGGTTCCAAGACGAAGCGATCACTGAGATCAACAACTCGATCGGCAGCGACGACATCTGCATCAGCAAGAGCCGAGATATGGGGGCGTCTTGGATTCTGGTGGGCGTCTTCTTGTATCGGTGGATGTTTCGACAGGGCGAATCGTTCCTGCTTGTGAGCCGTAATGAGGATTATGTCGATAAGGCTGGAAACCCCAAGGCGTTGTTCTGGAAGATTGACTTCCTGATGAAACACCTGCCCGGCTGGATGATCCCTAATTTTTCCCGAACCAAGTTGAGATTGAGCAACCATGACAACGGGTCCACGATTGACGGTGAATCAACGACGGGCGATGTGGCTCGCGGTGATAGAAGAACTGCTATTGGGCTCGATGAATTTGCGGCGTTTGACGTTGATGCGGGCTACCGGGCACTCGCAGCGACCCGTGATGCAACGAACTCCCGAATCTTCAATTCGACGCCTAATGGCACCAACAATGCGTTTCACGCGGTCGCACAGAACGAAGAGATCAAGCAGATAAGGCTGCACTGGACCAAGCACCCGACAAAGGCGAAGGGCCTTTACTACGAGGGAAGCAAGGCCAGAAGTCCGTGGTACGACCGCGAAGTCAAGAGATGTGCCAGCCCCACCGAGATTGCCCAAGAACTGGATATCTCGTTCGGGGCATCACAGCAGACGTTCTTCGACCTGAAGTTGCTGGCTCAATATCAGTCCACCTACGTCAAGGCCCCTTATGTCAGGGGCGAAGTCGTATTCGAGGACGATATGAATGACATCCACTTCGAGCCTTCCCCCCGTGGCCGGTTAAAACTGTGGGCCCACCCGGATCATGCCGGTGACATGCCTAGGGACCGCTCCTATGCGGTGGGGATTGATATTGCTACAGGAACGGGGTCGAGCAATTCTTGCCTGTCCATCGGATACAGAAAGACAAGAGAGAAGATCGGCGAGTTTGCCGTGCCGAATCTGAGGCCTGATCAGTTGGCGAAGTATGCGGTGGCTCTGGCGCGTTGGCTTCGTGACCAATACGGCCTCCCGGCGTTGCTTTGCTGGGAGGCCGCTGGTCCGGGCCGGATCTTTGGCGACGTGGTGGTTGAGTTGGGCCACCGGGAGATTTGGTATCGACGCAAGGAGGGGGCGTCGATCAAGAAGCAGAGCGAGATGATGGGTTGGGTTCCGACGAGGGAAACCAAGTTGACTCTCTTTGGGAACTACCGGAGACAGATTTTTTCTGAGTCTTTTATCAATAGATCGAAAGAAGCATTGGCGGAATGTGCTGAGATTGTTTATATGGCAGGTGGCGGAATTGAACACACTCGATCGGTAAGCATTCGAGATTCTTCCGGCGCACGGTTCAACCACGGCGACAGGGCTACCGCAGATGCGTTGCTTTGTCTTTCCATGGGCTACGAGGGCAACAAGAAGGCCCCGAAGCCAGCGATAACCCCGGGTTCCCTGATGTATCGGCGTCGTAGGCAGCAGGAAGCCAAGAAGAAAGCGAAGCAATGGTGAGCGATTTCAAGAAACTGTCTCAGGCGTTTGAGTGGTCCCGCCTGCGAATGCTCCCGTTCCGCGAAGAACGGGTTAGAAACCTGAAGACATTCCTCGGGCGTCACTACAACGGTGAGGCGACGAGCGAGCGTATTCCCGTGAATATGCTTGAGATGGCGGTTCAGATCTATCGCCGAAACTTGGTCACGGCAAACCCGTCGGTTCGGATCCGTACCGAGAAGAGGTCTTTGAGGCCGGTGGCTCGGAAGTTTCAACTCGCAATGACAAAGGTCATGAAGGAGATGGACTTCCAGAATTCGATGAACACCGTGGTGTTCGATGCCCTGTTCGGCCTCGGCGTTGCGAAGATCGGGATCACGGACAAGAACCTTGGCGAGATGCCGGGGTACCTGCATGATGCGGGCTTCCCATTCATGGACGCGGTGGACATGGATGACCTTGTGCTGGACATGAACTCCAAGCACTGGGAAGGGATGCAGTTTGCGGGCAACCGATACGAGTTGCCGTATGAAGAGGCCCTTGACTCGGGCGCGTTCGAGTTTGAAAAGAAGCCGACGCCTAAGCAGACGCAGTCGTACAACGAGTACGGCGAAGCAAAGGTCAGTTCGATTGACTCGAAGCAGTCTTACGGCACTTCGACGTACACCCGGGCCAAGGATGTCTTGGAATTGTGGGACATCTACATGCCCTACGAGGGCAAGATCTTCACTTTCCCCTGCGACGGTCGAGGCGTCCCGATCATGGAGACTCCAATCAGGGAGATCGAGTGGAAGGGGCCGGAGATCGGGCCGTATATCCCCCTGAGCCTTGGGGATGTCAGCGGCAACCTGATGCCCCTCCCCCCTATCGCCAACCTTGTTGATCTCAACGATGCGCTGAACCGCTCTTTCCGGAAGTTGGTGCGGCAGTCGGATCGCCAGAAGACGGTCACCCTAGTTGCTGCCGGGTCTGATGATGACGGGGACCGGATCCTGAACGCCGATGACGGAGACATGATCCGGGTTGACCGCCCCGAGGGAACCCGAGAGGCGAGGTTCGGCGGGGTTGACCAGAACAACCTTGCCTTCACGATTCAGTTGAGGCAGTTGTTTGACTACATGGGCGGAAACCTGTCCGCCATGGGCGGGCTGTCGGTTCAGGCCGAAACGGTTGGTCAGGAAGAGATCATCAAGGCGTCTTCTTCCCAGAAGATTCAAGACATGCAGTCTGCTGTCATTGTCTTCGCGGAGCGTTGCGTGACTTCAATCGCCTCTTGGGTCTGGTATGACCCGGTGCGGCGATATGACCTTGTCGATGTCCTCCCCGACACGGGGTTCGAGATCCCACTGAAGTTCAACCCCAAGGACCGGAAGGAGTCCGAGTTCCTTGAGATGAACTTTGACATCTCACCGTCGTCCATGCGTGAGTCCAACCCACAGCAGAAGTTGGCTGTTCTGGCCAACACTGTCACCAACTTCCTCGCCCCCCTGACGCCGAATCTGCAACAGCAGGGCTTAACGATTGACGCCACTGCGTTTATCAGACAGGTTGCTGAACTTTCAAATATGCCTGAAATCGAGTCTTTGGTCATCCCGGTGGGCGACCCCGGGGAAGCGGCTTCCCTGATACAGCAGCAGGGGGCACCGGCTGAGACGACCCGGAACTACGTCCGAGAGAATATCGCGACCGGAGGAACCCAGCAGGCCAGAGACGCCGCAACGATTCAGGCCCTCATGGGTGCGAATCCAGCCCCGGGCCAGCAGCAGATGATGAGCCAGCAGGCACCCCAAGCCCCCGCCTGATAAGGAATAGAAATGCCGAGTTACCAATACAAGCACCCTGAGACCGGCGAAACAAAAGTCATTGTCATGTCGATGACTGAGATGTGGGATAAGACAGAAGGTGAAGGAATTGAGATTGACGGATTAGTTTGGGAACGTGATATTGCTGGAGAGCATTCCGGATCGGTCCCCACGAGCGCGGGGTGGCCCTTGTACAGCGATGCGGCAGGGACGCACCCAAGCGAAATATCAAAGTCAATGGAAGAAATGCGTCGAAAAGGCGTAAATCTCAACTATACTTCTGATGGGCGAGCAATCTTTGAGAATGCGGCCCACCGTCGCAAGGCTTTCAAGGCCATGGGCCTAAGGGATATGCAAGGTTATGACTGATCAAAACCACGAAGATAATCAAGCCAAGCCGTTTGACATTACCGACCCGTCTGAGCGGGTTCGTGAGATTGTCTCGGGTTCTGCTGACGACACCGGCCATGACCCGGGCGACGAAAGCGATCACGAGATCAAGAAAACTGAGACTCCTGTTGATGAAGCCCCTGCTTCTCCCGAGCCCAAGGCCGAAGAGAAGCCCGCCATCAACATGAAGTCGATGACCGACTACCTCGACGAAGATCTCGCCGGGGTCGTATCCAATCTGGTCAAAGAAATTGACCGATTGAAGTCAGAGACCCACAAGGTCTCGCAGTCCGCGAAGGTTGACGAACTTGTCAGTTCCCTGAGCGATGAATGGCAGCCCGTGTTTCGAGACAAGGCGAACCGGGCGAAGTTGGACACTGCGATTCAGGTCATGAAGACCGGGTATCAGCAGTCAGGAATCACTGCTCCAAGCGACAGTGATATTGTCCAGAAGGCCCTCCGAGCGGAATTCGGAGAGGTCAAGCAGTCAATCGAACAAGAGAACACTGAAGCCAAGGTTGCCGAGCGAAAGTCTCAGATGATCGCACGGGCAAGTGGGCGTCGTTCGGATTCGCTGTCTCCCAAGGAGTCAGCGTTGAAGTCGGTCCACAAGATCATGGTTGAACGTGGGCTCTATAACTCATAAGGAGAGGTCAAATGGCTATTGCCGTTTCTGATCTTCAGGATCTCATCACGACCACCCAGAAGGAACTGGGTGAACTCCGGTGGACCGAAATCGCCACCGATCTTCAGGAGCATGTCGCTCTTTCGAGCCTGCTTCAGGAGTCGCGCGTGCAGTTCTCCGCTGGTACTTCGGTCCAGTGGAATATCATGGTTGAGAACAGCGGTCTTGCAAAGGACACCAGCCTGTTCGCGACCGACGAAGTGAACATCGGCGATGTCATGAAGACCGCCGAAATCGGCTGGAAGCACCAGACCGTCAACTACGCCATCGAGCGTCGAGAGATTGCGTTCAACCGTGATCCCCGCCGCATCGTTGACCTCGTTGCGGTTCGCCGTGCTGACGCCATGATCTCGCTCGCCGAGCATATGGAGAAGCGTTTCTGGGGAGCCCCGTCTTCCGAGACCGATCTCAAGATGAACGGTGTCGGGTACTGGGTGTCCACTTCGGGCTCCGCGCCCAACCCGGGCGAGGGTGCTTTCGCTGGCGGTGACGTGTTCTCCGCCGGAACCGCTGGCCTCAGCAGCACCACTTATCCCCGCTGGCAGAACTGGTGGGGGCGATACGCCGCAAACGAACTCGACGGATCCACTGCGGGTGGCAGCGACTACGGTTCTGATGGCACATTCCCCGTCCTCGGCCTCGTCAGCCAGATGCGAGAGGCTTACGTCAAGACCGGCTTCAAGCCGATCGCGAATGCCAGCGTTCCCTCGTACAACACGGGTGACCGCCACGGCATCTACTGTGGGTATGCGGCTCTCGCTGGCCTTGAGCGAATCGTCGAGCGGACCAACGACAAGGTCACCTCGGCTGACCTCCAGCCCTACGCTGGTCGGGTTATGTTCCGTGGCGTTCCGATCACCTACGTTCCGCATCTCGATACGGCTGCTACCAACAACCCGATCTACATGCTGAACTGGGGCACGTTCCACCCGGTGTTCCTTGAGGGCGAGTACATGCGTGAGATGGGTCCGGAGGTCGCTCCGAACCAGCACACCACGATGGTCACTCACATCGACTGCACGGCCAACATCTACTGCACCGATCGACGCCGTAACGCGGTTCTCTCGAACGACGTTGTGGCTCTCACCAACAACTGATCCAGATAGAAGGGAGCCAGAAAAATGGCTATTGGACTTGTTTCTTACAACGGACAGTCGGGCAGCGTGTTCGATCCCTACGCGGTCGATCGCGCCAGCACCTACTCGTTCTTCTACGACCCCGCCGTTGGGGACGATGGCAACGCCACCGACACCTCGGCGACTACTGGCGCGGCTGCGATTCTCACTGACCTGAGTCAGGGCAACGGGGCTGTTCTCGCACTTGATGCGGGGGCAGCGACCGCTGCTCAGGGAGAGCAACTTCAGTGGAAGATGTTCGGCCTCACCCCTGACGCCACGAAGCCGATTTACTTCCGCGCGAAGTTGGTCTTCAAGACCACCGTGGTCAATGAGTTTTTCGTCGGCCTCGCTGAGGTTGACACTACGGTCATTTCCACTAGTGCTTCTGGTGCCAAGATGGTTGGCTTTGGGCAGTTGGGTGACGACGATGGAAACATCGACGCGGTCGCTGCTGATGCCAGCGATGGCACTTCGATCACCAAGAGCCTCGCTCTTGATGCGGCTGTGGACACGGAATACGACTTCCAGTTCATCGCCACCACGGGCAAGGTCCGTTACTGGGTCAACGGCGTGGAGGCTCCGGCCATCACGACCACCATTCCCACCGACGCGATGTGCCCCACGATCGTCTGTCAGGGTGCGGGGAGTGGACGCCCCGTTGTGCATCTGACGGAACTTCAGGCCTACCGGGCCAAGTGACGTTCAAAAACTCAATCCCCGGGGGGGCCGAAAGGCCCTCCCGGAGACTTTTGGGGATAGGCCATGGCCCTGCCAACGTACAACTTTGAGTTTGTTTCTGGCGAGACTTTCACGCTGGAGATCACTTACAAGAACAGTGCTGGGTCTGTCGTAGACCTGTCTTCGGGCTTCACCGTTGACATTGATGGCAGGGTTGAAGCAGATTCCACCGGGACTTTGTTTTCGGTGGACTCCAGCACTTCTGCGGTAGCCCTCGCCGCTACCTCTCCCAACATCACGCTGACTTTGAGCCCGGCTGTAACCGGCGGAATTGCTGCCCCGGCGTCGGGGGTCTATGACGTGAAGGTCACGGAAACTGGACCCACCCCGGATGTCGTGAGATACATCTTGGGAGGTAAGTTCACCGTACTCAAGGCGGTGACTTCGTGAGTGTGACGGTTTCAGAGTCCGGCTTTTCCGTTGTGGTCTCGTCTCCGGGAGAAGGCTCTGTTTCTGTCATCGCAGAGTCAGCGAACAATTCTGTCCCAGTCACGGGAGATTCGTTTGACGTTTCAGTCAATGAATACCCCAGCCCCCGAGTGGTTTCTGGCGGTGACATTCCGACGGAATACGTCCGCTCAGTCTCAGTGGGCACCGGCCCACTCACCACGTCGATAGACGCATCGAATAATGTCACGGTCAGCCATGGATCGCCGGGTGCGACGGGGCTTCAGTACGAGGTCTTCCCCACTTCCATCTTCGTGGATTCGACCGGCCACGTCCGAAGCGTCACGGGCGATGCGTCCGCCGCTGCTCACCGCACATCCTTGGGTCTAACGACAATCGCGACCAAGGATCCCGCGAACGTACTCACCACCGACAACACAACCTCGTTCGGAAGGTCTTTTGCGAACTCGGCTGACGCCGCATCGGCGAAGTCAACCCTGTCTCTGGGGACCGCCGCTTCCTCTGACACAACTGATTTCGCTGCGGCCACACACCAGCACAGCGCGGCCTCCATCACTTCAGATCGCCTAGACATCGACAGGCTGCCCCAGATCGACACGTTTGTCCCGATCAAGCAGGCGTTTGACTTTCTGTCTGGCGGGGCTGCTTCTACATCATCATTCACTCCTCTGGCGGACATGTTCGTAAGCGGAGCAAGATTCGACGGGGGTACTCCGTAATGGCTTTTCAGATTCAACTCAGAAGAGGTACCGCTTCGGAGTGGACATCGGCGAATCCAACGCTCGCTGCTGGCGAGTTTGGATATGAGTCTGACACCTCCAAGTTGAAGATCGGGGACGGTCTTACGGCGTGGTCTTCTCTGTCTTACTTCACCGCAGGAACTTCGCTGGGGACAATGACTGGGGTAGATATCACGGCTGGAGATGGCCTTGATATAACTCAGTCAAACACTACGTCAGGCGATTACACAGCGACGGTGTCTGCGGACCTCAAGGCCAACGGCGGTATCGTCGTTGAGTCGACCGAGTTGGCCGTGGACCTTGGTGCTTCAAGCATCACGGGGACTCTTGCTGCGGCGGATGGTGGCACTGGCCTAACTTCGATTAGCACATTGCTCAATTCGAACACGACCAAAAGCGATGTAGGCCTTGGCAATGTAGAGAACACCGCCCTCTCGACGTGGTCGGGGTCTGGCAACATCACTCAGGTTGGGACAATATCAAGCGGGACGTGGAACGGTACCGCTATCGCCTATTCCTCGCTTTCGGGAAAGCCGAGCCTCGGAACTGCATCGCAATACAACACGGGCATTGGCTCTGACAACATCCTGCAAGCAAACGCGGCGGTCGTTGACAATGACTTCTTGCGGGTTGATGGAACAAAGATCGAGGGCCGGTCTGCTTCTGAAGTCCTGAATGACATTGGTGCCGCTGCCTCTAGTCACACCCACCCAGCGAGCCAAATCACTTCGGGCAGTCTCAGCATTGACTTGATCCCGAACGCAGATGGGACTTTGGACCTTGGGTCTACTGATTTCCGCTGGGCTGAAATTCACGGGAATCTCGAAGGCTCGGTGATGTTCCGGGCGAAGAACGGGAACGCATCCGCACTTTCAGTCGGTGATGTTGTGTACATCTCTGGATACACCAGCGGAAACACGCCTGATGTCGATCTCGCTGATGCCGATGACGCGGCGAAGATGCCTTCGTTTGGCGTAATCAGTACTGGAGGCAACTCCGGAGCAGAGGTGTATATCACTACGCTTGGCACGTTGGAAGGCATTGATCTTCCCTCGGGAACGTACTCTGCTGGCGATGAACTTTTTGTTTCAACGACCGCAGGGGATTTC
>Ga0070752_1002716_pt1 | contig 11227 bp, 6 predicted proteins | sample VirMetDEL_Aug_30_FD_77440 | JGI IMG/M metagenome (GOLD analysis project Ga0070752, IMG submission 77440) | Aqueous microbial communities from the Delaware River and Bay under freshwater to marine salinity gradient to study organic matter... | ecosystem: Environmental > Aquatic > Marine > Coastal ...
CGCCTCCTTTACCTGTCATGGATAAAGTTCCCTGTATATTACAATCTCCGGAAACATATATAAACATACCACGACATGGTTGATCCACAGTCATAGTATGACCTGCGTTGATTGTTAATGATGAGTATTGTTTTACAACCATATCCCCATCATACGATCCGTTTTTGTTTTGAACAGTATGAGTTACATTGCCTGTTGTTGATAACGCCCCGTCAGAATTGTCTCCAGAATAATTTGTAATTGCACCTAAATAATATCCACCAACCAATGCAGCAGTAGTAGAATTTACGGAATCAACTCCAGAATTATTTGTAAAAGTATCAAAGAAACCATCACGCATATCAAACTTAGTTAAACTATCTGCAACGGCAAGTTTAAAGGCAAGTAGAGAAACGTTATCTTTATTAGCATCAACACCAAGTGCAGCACCATCAGATGCTGCCAAATATTTGTTCTTAACTGTTTTTAAATCAGCCATTTATTAGTTCTCAATGAGTACCCAACCTTGGGCGACGTTGACATATACAAGACCAATCGCTGCTCTATTTGTAGAAATTGTTAAATCAGCAGACGATCCCTGTATGTTGTGACCATTTCGTGCAACAGTAATATTGTTTTTTGCGGCATTACATTTAGCATCTAAAATTTTTACGAATTCTTCTAATGCAGCAGATGCAGGTAGTGTAACTGTAATTGCGGTAGATGAAGTATCAACCATGACACCATCACCAGCGACTGCTGTATAGTTGCCTGTTTTGAGTGCCCATGCTGCACCACCGACGGCATCAGCAAATTCTAAATCTGTACCTCCTGCATTAACACGGAGGACTTGTTCTGCGGAACCAATTGGAAGTCTAGCATAATCTGTGCCGTTATACTTCATTAGATCGCCGGTTGCATCAGAACCCATAGCAATCATTGTACCATCTACAGCATTTGCAGCAATCGTAAGAGCACCGCTAGAAGATAGTGTTGCGTCACCTGAGACTGCAACGTTACCAAAATCTGTTCCGTCTGATACTAGAATATGACCGCTAGTACTAGCAGAAGTAGCATCATCAATGATATTAATCTTTGCAGGGGTTACTGCATCATCAGCGATTTTGGAAGTTGTAACTGTATCGTTACCGACAACTGGATCTCTGTCAGCTGTTGCTACTCCAATATAGCTCGAAGCCATGTTATACGTCCTCTAATATTGACACTACTGCATCAGCTGCAGTTGCAACACTGGCGGCTGCTTTGAGAGCATCACCTGTTTCTAGTACAATCTTCTGACCCGATACAACCTTTAATGCACCGCCAACTGGGACTGGAGCCTCTTTGACGATAAATGCATCGTTACCGCCAGATGAATCACTAACTAAAACATTCACAGTAATATCTGCTGTGTGTTTGTTAGCAATATCAACTTCCAAGATAATGGAAGTCTTTGAGGCCGGTGCAGTATATAATGTTGTATATGTGCCGGAATCTATAGCTAGACTTGTTGCCGTTGCTGATTTAAAATCGTTAGCCATTTTTTATTTCCTGTTATATATTATCCTAGTGCTACTGCCATAGCGACACTAAAACCTGTGGATGCTTTAGAGTTTACAGCTTCTACTAAATCTGTAGGAGTACCTGTAAAGGTATTGTTTAAGTCTGTAATATCTCCTATAGAAGTTAAATTCTTATTATGTCCTTCTACTAAGTCTGTGGGAGTACCAGAAAAAGAATTATTTAAATCTCCGATATCACCAATAGAAGTTAAATTCTTATTATGTCCTTCTACTAAATCTGTAGGAGTACCAGAAAAACTATTATTGAGATCCGCAATGTCGCCAACGTCCTGAGAAGAACTATTATAAGTCGTTCTCAGAGTTTCTAGTGTATCTGTTGTTGCTACACTTCTATCGGCCATCGCTTACCATACTCCCAATTAATTGTTTCATCATATTTTTAATCTCGGACAATTCTTCCTTTATACTATTTATATCGTTTGTATTATTAGCCATTTGCTTTTTAAAGTTCTCTCTTGCTTTTGCAGACTCAACCGCAGACCTATGAGAATCAGCATCTATACTAATAACTGCTCCGGTATACGGATCTTTAACAATATCTGTTCTGCCTTCAACTTTTTCCATACTATGTTGCCAGTGCTACTGCTCTAAAGTCTTTAATGATTGGTGGTAGAGAACTATTTGAACCTTGCATTACAATCTTAATTGCGAAAGCATTAAATTCATCTAATGCATCACCAGTTCCGTTTGTTTTCTTACCAGCAAGATAAGTATATTCTTTAAAGTCATTACGACTCTTTGATGCTGGCACAGCTGTTTCTGGTAGTCCGTCAGCCGTGTCACTGGAACCTGTGAAGTATGTCCAACCTAAATCGTCAAATGGTTCTGCAGCATCAAGACGTTGAATCTTATAAAGAACTCTAATATCTGATTCCGTCATATTTACAGCATCAAATAATACTTTCAATGCTGTAGCAGAATTTGCTAGAGTAATCTTTTTCGTTATGTATATTGCTGAATTATTATCACCTTTAGATTCTGTCATTGCAGTATAGTTAGTAAATGTGCTGTTGATATCTGAAGAACTATCAATCTTATTCAACCGACTACTGACTGCCATGGCAAACATACGCTGAGTATCTATTACAGGAGAAACATTTTCTTTTGTAGAAGATAGTGTCATCGAAAGTCTTAAAGATTTATTACTTGAAAGTTCATTTGTCTCATTGATTGGAGAACAAATGAGATTCGGAGAATCAAAATAGACATCCTCATTTAAAGGAACATCTATTGCATTAGCTGTACTTAATCGACTAAATGACTGCTGAGTTGAACCAACAGTTGTTCCTGAAGTAGTCTGTAGTTTTGCAACAGTACTAGTATATGGCAGTTCCATATTTTGAATCATGGGTTGAAGAACATCATAAGAAATATTCTTTGTTGCATATATTCTTTCACCGCCACCCTTTGTAGTAGTTGTAGCAGATGTTGATGTTGGAATGATGAAACTATCAAGCTCTGGACTTTGAATTGCCGTATGAATTTTATTAATTTCAATTAAAGGAATACCAGCAAACATATAGAGTTCAACAATACTATCATCGTCGTGTGCAGCAGCAGTAGTGTTGGTACCATCGCCATTAACTGTTCCGCGAGCAGAAACGTTTAATGTTGTAGAACCTGTTTTTGAGCTATATGTAATCAGTTCTTTATCAATCTTAATTGTTCCAGAAGATGGAAAGTTTGTAACATCATCACAAACAATTGTAGTGGCCGCATCAGTAATTGAACCATTAAGTTTTGTTGGATTAACATCTGAAACTGCACCTTTAATTTCTACGTTATTATCAGTATCATGGTTTGCATGATTAATAAAGTTAATTTTTACTTTACTCTGACCAGAAACAGACTCTAAAGGATTTAGTGGAAGTTTTGGTATTAATCCATTACCACCACCCGAAGAAATTTCTGCCTCAGTAAAGGCCTCATTGACTACAGTAAACGTTCCATTCTTTGTAGTATCGAATGATGCTCGTCGTAGAGTAAACTTTAAATCTTCATATTGTGATGCTGTCCAAGTAGAGGCGTTCTGTGATTTAAATAAAGAACCTAATGTTGGTTGTGTAGAAATAGCTCTAGAACCACCAATATCAAGTTCTCCTAATTGAGAAATCCAAACTTTATATTCTGGACTGTCCGAAGCAACAACAACACAATACTCTGTGAGGTTTTTAAGATAAACTGGACTTGGGAAAGTAAACGTAGTTGCCGTTGTTCCATCTGTTGCATTTGTATTTACTTCCGAAGGTGTTAGTGATTTCTTAGAAAATGGTAATATTTCTTGTGAAGGATATCCATTTGACATTGATCTAATTTCTACCCAAACAGGCAGACTGGTATCTTTATGAGAAAAGAATAGATCAACACTCGTTACAAACATTCCACCTTCTTTGTCTACCATAATACTTTGTGCTAATGGATCATACCAATTACCAACATTTGTATCACCAGAACTACGAGTAATGGTTCTAGTTTCTTCTACTGCAACTTGATTAACTTCTGCATTTCGAGTTGCTAAAATCAATTCTTGTTTTGTCTGTTTATGACCAATTGCCATGTATTCTTTTTCAGCAGAAGTATTGACAAATCCACCAACAAGACTATTGGTGTTACTATCTGTAAGTCTAAATGTTCTTCGGCCTACACGGAATCGTTTTGTGTCTGTGTTGGGAAGTTTAAATCGTCCATACAAAGTACCAACACTATTTGTTACTAGAGGATTACCATATGTTTGATCGTTTACAGGAGTGCCGGATAACCAGTTTTGTGCTTCTTCATACTGATTACCAGTATTACGAGTAACTCCAGTAAATGATGTGGCTGTTTTGCCAGTATAAGTCATCTGTTCTTGTTTTATAAAACCAATTCCAAAAGGATCTACTTCTGTAGTATCTCCAATACCAATAGTTCCGGATGAAGGGAATCCAGTAGTCGAGGTCACATTTACTGTTGTATCTGCTTTTGCTAGATTAGATGTCAATGTTGTAGAAGATGCACTTATGCCGATTGGTTTAACATCTGCAGCTACATCAACACCATCAAAGAAAGCATAAACTCTTGTGTTGGGTTTCATACCAGTTACAGAGAAATTAATGTCTCGTGAACGCATCCAAGGAACAATCTCAATATTTGTTACACGATCTCCCGCACTAATATTGTCGATACGTTCTACTAGTCTTGTATTTGTTCCCGTTCTGTTTTGTCTTACATCAACAGACGACCAGCTTGATTCTACTCGTCGAATAAGATTACCTGCAGCACCAGATCCATTTGCATTTCGTTCAATTGTTACTGATGAACCGCCTCTGCGATTGCCCGTCCAAACATCATTCCAAGAATTCCAAACAGTTCCTAAAGCACCAGCTTCCCTTTGTTCACGAAGCATTTGCTCATAGTTACCTTCAACATTAACAGTAATAGCTGGAATTCTGTCATCGTCCATCCAGATATCTGTTTCTGGTTCAAGTATTAGATTGCCTACCCATTGAGTTACTGAATAAGGATTTACACTTTCTACTCTACTTGCGAATGGTTGTACAAACTCATCAACTTCATCATAAAGAAGTGTAATGAGGTCTCCAGTCTTTTTATAACTTAATGATGTCCTAGTAGAATCTGAAGTTGCTTCTTCAATGAGATTTACACCACTTTGATAACCAACAGGACGTAAATGTCCCTGGCTGGGATCAACAGAAACATGATAATCTTTATGAGAAGAATAACCCACGTTATGACCATAGAAATTATCAACAACAAATCCAGATTTAAAGCGATTTAAACCATCACCATCAAGAATCATGTAAGAATCTGTTTCTCTTTCTAGCAATCCTAGAGTTGTAGAATATTCAAGATTAGCAATACGAGTTTCGAGCTTGCTAATGTCTTGCATTGTGTAACCCTTATTATTCACATAATTTAAAAGAACATCGTCAGGAGTAAATGTATAAGGAGGTACATCAATTCTTGCAACTAACATATTAATATTGTCTGTTGCTGGGAAGATTGGTTGTTCTGATGGAATACCTTTTGTAATACTCCATTCTCCTTCTTTGTCAAGATAGAGCAAATCTCTACGACCCAAATAGAAGTCATAATCTGTTGTAATGTTGCCATCGGGTTCTACAAGATTTCCTGCAACAGCACCTGTGTCTTCAAAGTTCTTATTTGTAAATGAGAAAGGACTTGTGCTTGGTGTTGCTTGATCTTTTACACGAGGACGAAAATCTAAAGAATCTCTTAAAGGATATACTCCAATAGGAGCTCTAGAATCAATGTCAACTCTAGAAGCAACATAGTATGGAATTTCGTCATAGTCAACCTGACCAGTATATGAATCTACGGAGAAATAATCTCCAGTGCCGTGTGTAAAGTAATCATAGATAATCAAAAGTCTTCCTGTTGGAACTTGAGAGTCAGGTCGTCGAGCAATTCTACCGATATCATAAAAAGAATCTCGTTGTCCAGTATCCAATACAAAAGAAGATGTTACATTTCTATCTCCGGGAGTAGTTGCACTAATTGATGCTGTGTATCCAGAAGTTCCACCAGTAATGTTGTCTAGTGTTGTAAATGTGCCATTAAGTTTTACATAATTGATTGTACTTGCGGCATCACTAATGATACGACCTGTTGCTCCAGAAGAACTACCAGTAATAATTTCACCAACAGTAAATGTTCCTGTTGCGTTTGTTGTTGTTAGTGTTGGAGAAACTGCATCCGTACTATTGCTTGCAGATTCATATACTGCATGAAGTTTATATACGTCTGCATAAGAAAGTGAAATTTCTGAATCAGTAAGTCTTTCACCATAAACGTTTTGATAGGTTCCACCACCAACGTGAGACTGAATTTGTTTTTGTGTCATCTTCTGGGCAGTTTTGGAACGTTGATTAGAAACGGCAACATTTACAGTACCCATAAGTTCAACTTCAGTATTACCACCCATAACAGTAGGATCATTAACAGTAAGGGTAATCGTTCCGCCACCAGAAGAAGTTCCAGTAATATCTACAACATCACCAACAGCAGCAGTACCACCAGCCGACCCAGTAACAGTCAGGGTATAATTGCGGCCAATCGTTGGAGCTGCCCAAGTTTGTCCTGCTGGTAAAGTAAATGTTGCTACACCACCACCAGTTGCTGTAGTAGTATATTGTTTTCTAAATGCATAGTTTGTGTCTGTATTACCACCACTATTAAGAAGTGTCTTAATGTTGTCCTTAGGCATTTTATACACAAGGACAGTTTCTTCAATCTGCTGAATAGCACCACGAAGTCTTTTAATGGAAACCTTTGTTAGATTATTAGTTACAGCTGAACTTAGAGTTAGAGCTAGATTACTTGCAATGTTTGTAACTCGTCGTTCTTCTTGAGCACCAGCTGCACCCGTTGGTAAAGAAACAATATCACCAACAACAAGATCAGTAGAAAACTCTGTACCATAACCCACAACTGCGGTACCCGTAACGTCAATTGTTCCGCCCAATGTTCTAGTTTCAGATAAAAGAATGTCTGAAGTATAGTCTAGACCTGTAGAGGTGTCCATGTAAACTTGTTTTACATCACGACCAAAATTCTTTGTAGCTATAGATGTAAAAGTACCAGCAACCGTATCAGTTGTTACACTTGAAGTAATACTTTCGCCGGGTAAAAAGTTTCCTTTCTGTTGCATTAATTGGAAAGTTGATGATGTTGTTGTAGTTGCAACAACAGTACCAGTTGCGCCGGATGTTGAACCTGTAATGACTGCATTTTCTGTTAATGAGCAATTAGAACTCATTGTAACTGTGTTGAACATTGTAATGTCAAACAGATAATGATGATAGATTGCAGCTACGTTTCCAATTGTACCACTATTATACTCAAAGGATCGTGAACGAGCATAACCAATATTAGATCCAGATGAACTACCTCTTACTGAAGTTTGTTGGTCATAAAGTTTTACTAATTTGAATGGATCAAGTGTAGAACCAACCAAGGTAACATCTGGTTGACCATAGACATTATCGACCTGAACGTAATTTCCCAGATCAGCAGGAATACTATCGTTTTGAACATTCTTAGATGTTCTGGCTTTATCAAGATTTACATAGGATGTTGTTTGAAGTTCAACCTCGTAACCATCAACATAAGCTTTACCTGGAGAAATTACAAGAACATTTTTAGTTGAATCTCCACCAGTTGCAGATGTATAAATTCCTCTATTTGTTCCATCATTTAAATGTTCTCTAGGTTCAATGTCGAAATGCTTTACAATATAATCACCAGATTCGTCATTTGTACGACGAGCAATCATATCAGCAACAACACTATACTCTGTAAATCTAATTTTATTTTCCAATACACCAGAATTAACTCTAACTAACTCAATAAAGTTAGAATCATCTGTTGCTGTAAGTGATTTCTTTGTGAGTGTTAATGTAAGCTTTAATCTGTGAGCACCAGCTGCGGCATAGTTTGATGAACCTTGAGCGTTGTCTAAAAGAGAATTATCAGCTTCAGGTGTAACAAGTGTTTCTGTTACTGTCCAACCAACTCGATATGATGGTGTATTTGTATATTTGTCTAGAACAATCGTTTGTTCTGTATTTTGTACCATGAACCCTCGGACAAAATAAATGCCCGCAAGAACTTTTACAGCAGATCCAGTTGCGTTTGCACTTGTAGCAGCAGATGTAGCTGAAACAACTCCAGAAGAATAGGAAGAAATTGCTTTATCAGCTGAAATGTTTTCTCCATCAGTAAAAGTAACTGTAGAGTTATCTGAACCAGTAGTTAAATACTTAACAAAAAGAGTATCAGGATCGCCAGTTGTAGCATCTGCGGCAGAATATCCAATAACTTTTGCAGTTACTCCTGATGTTGCTCCAGTAATAATTGCACCATCATATTGTGATAGATAAGTAGAAACTGTACCAGCACCAAATGTTGATTGTAACTTTAAAGCATAATATTTACTGTCGTAACCAACACTACCAGGAATAACAATTGTTCCCTCTTTAAAGATATGATTACCAAACTGTTCAATTTGATTTTGAAGAAGACTTTGTAGAGAAGTTAATTCTCTTGCTTGGACCGCATATCCTGGTCGAAACAATACTCGATAAAAATCATCCTCTTTTGAGAAATCGTCCCAATAAGGACTTACATTAAAGTTAGTCTTGGCTGGCATATTCTATCCTTTATTAAAACTCAATGATTAGCTTTATATTTTCTGTCTGATCCGCAGCACGAATAATTGGAGCACGGTTTTCAATGTAAATAATATCTCCACTATAATAATCAATCTCTGGATTGTTTACTGCGGATACTGTGCCTGTTGCTGCACTAGCACTTGTAATTGTTTCTGAAACACTAAAATCAGTTTTATCACCGTTTGCATCAACACCAGTCCATTCTGTTTGAATGTATTTAAGAACCTTAGTTGAAGCATCATAATCTACGACTAATCCTTTAGCGCCAGAAGTGCCTCCAGTAATTACCTCATCATTTACAAACGAACCTGGTGTACCACTAAACGTTACTGATTTAAGAGCACTACGAGTATCAGCACTACAAATTGTAGTTGTTCCATAATCAAATGGATCACGAACAACACCAATTCGACGAAAATCTTGGTCTACGACAAAATCACCAGAGCCTGCTGTACCACTAAGAGTTGTATTTGTCATTACATAAAATCCACCGAGTTCTTCAATTGCATCATATCCATGGCCGCCTTTTGGACCAATAATTGGAGTAACAATAGCAGAAGCTGAAGGAGTACCAATACCTGCAATAGAGTCAATCTTAGGATCAGCAAAAGTATAACCTGAACCTTCTGCAACAGAAACAACAGAAGTTACTGATCCACCCGAAACAGTAACTGTAAATGTAGCTGAAGAACCGTCACCATGTAATGATTGTGTGGCATATGTTCCGTCAGAATATCCTGCCCCACCAGTAGCAACATGATAATGTCTTACTGCACCATCTGTAGCAGCTGAAGACACGGTGCCGTCTGTATGCACTGCCATGAAATCTGTTGTGAGAAAATCTGTAAGTTCTGTAGCAGTCAAAGTATACATATATTTCCAAACGTAACCATCAGCAGTTGTAAGTTCACTAGTTGATGTTCCGGTTGGTTCTATTGTAGAAGCTACACCACCATTATTCCACATACACTTGTAGACATTGTTTGCAGAAGAACGAACAAACATTTTTGCCGTTGTTGCAAAAGGATCTGTTCCGCCACCAACAAGTGTTACTGTAGATGTGTTTACTGTTGCTCCGTAATCACCACGATAGTAGTCATATACTGTACCCGTTACCCAATCATGACGAGGCACAACATAAGAAACATCACTTGAGGTAATTTTCTTTGCCGCAATCATGTCACGATAGAACATGGTTTCACTAACAGTATTATCCACAGGCGTTGGTGGTGCTGTATCTGTACCACCTCCAGTACCTGATCCAAAAGCCTGAGGACGACCCACAAAGAGATAGTATACTGTAGGTGTTGCTTCTCCAAATGACTCAAAGAACTGAAGAGCGTTGTTGATTCTAAATTTATTTGTTACGATTGCTGACATAGCATTATTTCCTAAAAATATTTATCTCTATTATTTATAAGGACTCCTTAGGTCTTATAGAGAGTAACCTCGGTTGGAGGTGTAATATGATTTTTGTGTTTTGGGAAATCTGTAAAATCTGCAATAGATATATTGTTTCCCTGATAGTCTTTGACCCAATCCATAATTCTATAACCAGAACTCTGATCTTGGTCAATACCCCATCTGACTGAATCCAAACGATCACCGGATGTATGAGGTGCTGGCGTTGTAGAATAAGCACCTCTTGTACAGCCGGTTAAATCATTAGCTGATTTGCCTGTGTAATCTATCAGTTCACTGCCGATCTGAATAGTACCTGAAGTTGGGTAATCGGTTGCATCGGTCACCGTAATAGTAGTAACTGAATTGTTGATGTTCCCATTCAATGTACTAAACGGTATCTGTACAGCATAAACATTATGACTTCTAAATGTCATTGTGTCCGCATTAGATTCAGTCATACTTTTAGCAAACATAAAGTCGGTAAGGTTATCATATGTTGGTCCGCCAAGTCCAGCTAAACCTGAAGTATTGAGCTGATAGTCAATTTCCATCTTGTGATATAATGTTCTATCTCGTTTACCTCTCAAACCAAACACTTCAATTGTCGTTGAAGTTTCTCCAGATGTTCCACCCACAATTGTTTCAGATGCCTGGAATATACCAGAGACAGGTTCATAAGTTACAATTCTAATACCTTCATCTGTTGTAGTATCTTCTTGGACCAGACCAGTTGCACCAGAAGTGCCACCAGTAATTGTTTCATATAAAGTAAACGCAGTGCCGGCCGTTACTTGTAAGGCAGGATCATAAAGTCTCTGCTTATCACCCGGTTCATTGGCTTCTGCCATTGGTGATGGATTAAGAGGATTCTGATCTTCCGTACCTAAACGCATACCAAACAATGCTGGCCAAATAAGACTAAAGATAGAACCAAGACCAGTAACTGATGTGATGTTTGCAAGTTGGCTTATTCTGGAAGAAATATCTACTTGTCCAAATACCGCCCATCCTGCGGGGTGAACTGTGGAAAGTAACTCATCTCTCCAATCAACAATCGAAGAAGCAGTC
>Ga0070752_1002721_pt1 | contig 11215 bp, 9 predicted proteins | sample VirMetDEL_Aug_30_FD_77440 | JGI IMG/M metagenome (GOLD analysis project Ga0070752, IMG submission 77440) | Aqueous microbial communities from the Delaware River and Bay under freshwater to marine salinity gradient to study organic matter... | ecosystem: Environmental > Aquatic > Marine > Coastal ...
CCAGTGACAGATGCACGGCAGCCGGCATGACGAAGAGGCCGAGACCCAGCAACAGCGCGAACCACGCGCCTACCGCCCATTTGAAAGCGGGGTGATTGCTGATCGGAGCAGGGTGATTCGCTGCGCTCATGGGATCCCGTTATAGACTAGGCAGGCGCTTATGCGGCTGCGGAAGAATCGGTTGCTAGCAGCTTTTGGTAAACATGCTGATAACCATCGATATTCCGCGCCCAGTCGTGGTGACGGGCAACATGCTCCCGGCCCGCCCGGCGCATGTCGGGCCACTTGTCGCGGGCATCGATGAACGCGGCCAGCGCGCCCGCGATCGCGGGCGGATCGCCGGGCGGGAACAACAGACCGGTGGTTCCAGCTTCGATCAGTTCGCGGTGGCCCCCGACATCGCTGGCCGCGACGATACGCTGCTGCGCCATCGCCTCGAGCGGTTTGAGCGGGGTGACCAGATCGGTCAGCCGAGAGCGTTTGCGCGGATAGGCGAGCACGTCGATCAGCGAATAATAGCGTTCGACCTCGGTATGCGGCACGCGTCCGGTGAAGACGATCGCGCCGGTCGCAGCCGAGGCCGCGGCCTGCGCGCGCAGCGCCGCATCCATCGGTCCGCCGCCCACCAGCAGCAGCTGGGCACCCGGGTGCCGCTCGCGCAGCGCGGGCAGCGCGGCGATCAGGTCGTCGAGCCCCTCGTAATCGTAGAAGCTGCCGATAAAGCCGATCACCGGGCCTTCGCCGATACCGATTTCGCGCGCCAGCGCATCGTCGCGCGGGACGGGTTCGCCGAACAGCGACAGGTCGACACCGTTGGGCGACAGGGCGATCTTGCCTGCATCATGACCGCGCCCGACCAGGTCGGCACGCAGCCCTTCGCAGATCGTGAACACGGCTTCGGCCCCCGCGACCACGCGGTTTTCGAGCGCACGCGTGAGGCGGTACTTGAGCGATCCTTCGCGGCCCATGCCATTGCCGACCGCGGCATCCTCCCAGAAAGCGCGGATTTCATAGACCAGTGGCAGGCCCAGCCGCCGCGCCGCGCGCAGGCCGGCCATTCCGCACAGCGCGGGCGAATGGGCATGCAGGATATCCGGCTGCCAGTCGTGGGCGACGCGTTCGATCTGCTTGCGCAAGGTCTCGATCTCGCGCCATTCGCGCAGGCCAGGTGCCCCCCCCGGCGCAGGCGCAGCCGGCAGGCGTTCGAAAGTCAGTCCGTCGATCGTTTCCCGGGGCGGTCCTTCGGCCGAATGCCGCGCGCCGGTAATCGCGCGCACTTCCACCCCCGCTTTCTGCAGGCTGGTGAGGATCGCACGCGTGCGGAACGTATAGCCCGATTGCAGCGGCAGCGAATGGTCGAGGATGTGAAGCACGCGGGTCATCGCGGGCTGATGTGCCACATTACGCTTAACGGCGCGTCAACTGCGATGCATTAGGAGCCGCTGCGGAGACCAAGCACTCGTGATCGACTATCTCGCCCTCGCACTGACGCATGCGCTGATCCTCATCGCGATCCTGCGCGTGTTCATGCGCGACGACCTCGACCGCGAGGATCCGCCGGGCGCGGAGCCGGAGGAGGCGAAACCGAGCCGGCGCGAGGCCCGCCGTGCGCGGCGCGCAGGCGGAAAGGCGCGCAATGCTTGACGCGGCGCTGTTCCTTTTCGTGATGACGCTGTTCGCGCTCGGCCTCAGGCGCCCCTTCGTCTGGGTGCTCGCCTATCTCTATATCGACATCCTCGCCCCGCAGAAGATCGGCTGGACGCTGACGCCGATGCTGCCGATTTCCTTCATCGCCTTCATGCTCGCCTTCGCAGGATGGGCACTGGTCGATGCGAAATCGCAGATCCGCTTCACCCTGCGGCAGGGCATTCTCATCGCCTTCCTGGGATGGTGCTTCCTCACGCTGCAATGGGCCGACTTCCCCGAGGATGCGGCCTACAAGTGGGAATGGGTCTGGCGCGCGCTGGTGTTCGCCGTCTTTCTGCCCTTCACGCTGGTCACGCGATTGCGGCTGGAGCTCGCGCTGCTGGTCGTCACGCTGACCGCCGGAGCGATCATCATTTCCTCCGGTCTCAAGACCGCGCTTGGCGGCGGGGGCTATGGCAGCCTGTATTTCTTCGTGAACGACAATTCGAACATCTACGAAAGTTCGACGCTCGCGACGGTCGCGATCGGACTGATCCCGATCATCTGGTGGTTCATGAACCACGGGCGGATCTTCCCGCCCGACTGGCGGGTCAAGCTGTTCGGCGGCGCGTTCATCTTTGCCTGCCTGCTGATCCCCGTCGGAACCGAAGCACGCACCGGGCTCGTCTGTATCGGCGTTCTCGCGCTGCTGCTGCTGCGCGACGTGAAGCGGCGGATGACCTTCATCGTCGGCGGCATTGCCCTCGTGCTGATGGCCGCGCCCTTCCTGCCGACCAGCTATTACGAACGCATGGGGCTGATCACCGGGCACGAACAGGACCAGTCGGCATCGACCCGCCTTGCGGTCTGGCAATGGACCTATGAATACGCGCTTGAGAACCCGCTTGGCGGCGGATTCGATTCCTACCGCGGCAACAAGTTCGAATACCGCCTGCCGCAGGTCAGCGAGAATGGCAGCACGACCACCGTCGAATACAAGGACGTGGTCGACGAAGCCCGCGCCTTTCACTCGTCGATCTTCGAGGTGCTGGGTGAACAGGGGTGGATCGGCCTGTTCCTGTGGGTCTGGCTCCATGCCAGCGGGCTGTGGCAGATGGAAAAGCTGCGGCGGCGGTGGCGCGGGCGCGAGGGGGCAAGCTGGCAATCGCCATTGGCAAGCGCGCTACAGATGACGCAGGTCATCGCGCTGGTCGGGTCGCTGTTCCAGGGGATCGCCTACCAGCCGGTGATCCTGCTGATCATCGCCCTGCAATGCGGGCTGTGGACCTATCTCAAGCGCTGCGAGGAAGCGGCCGCCGAGCCGCGCTCCTCGCGCAGGCGCGCGGCCCAACGCTCGGAGCCCCAACGCGCCACCAGCGCATCGAACGTGGCCCGTTCGGCCCCGGCGAGCGAGGCATAATCCGCGCACTGCCGTGCGCGCGTGACGCAGGCTTCGCCGCTGTCGAGCCGCAGCGAAATCACGCCGAGCTCTTCATGCGCGAGACCGATCGCGGTCGGCTCGTCGAGCGGCCCGATGTGGAGGAAGGGCGCGGGCGGCGCGGCGGCGGGAACATCCGCGCCCAGAAGCCGCAGGATTATCGCGCGGTAGTCGCTTAGCGCGAGCGGCGCGCGAGCCGCGCCCAGCGGACGGTTGCTGGCGAGAAACGTCGCATTCTGCCGGTCGTTGATCACATGGCCATGGCCGAGGAAGCCGTCCTCGAACAGGGCTTCGCCGTGATCGCCGGTAACGATCAGCACCGTATCCTGCCACACGCCCATCGCTTCCAGCTTCGCGATCAGCCGGCCCAGCGCGTCGTCGGTATGCGCGACCGCGTTCCAGTAGGTCCGCTCCAGCGCCGTGCGGTTGCCCTCGTTGATCTGGCCGCGTTCCAGCGGCGGCTTGGCGAAGCGGTGCGGAACGGCATCGTGGTGATAGGGGAAATGCGGCGTCTGGAAATTGAGGTAGACGAATTGCGGCGTCTCCCACGCCGCGGCCTCGCCGAGCGCGGCGTCGAAGCGATCGAGCACGATATTCTCGTCGATCAGCAGCGAGCCTTGCGCAGCGAAACTGAAGGCGCGCTGGTCCTTGAGCACTTCGGCATCGACGAAGCGGTCGGCCACCTCACGCATTCCGACAGCTGCCGAAATACCCCCGAAATCCTCCGGCTGTCCCGAGAACACGCCGATCTCGTAACCGCTGGCATCGAGCTCGCGGAACAGGCTCGGCGATCCGGGCGGCACGACCAAGCTGCCCGCGAAGAGCGATTTGAGCGAGGCGGTGGTGAAACCGACATGGCTGTAGGCGGGCGCGAGGGCGCCGCCCTGCGCCGCCACGCGCGCGAGATTGGGGGCGACGGGTTTCCCGTCGATGCGCTTGCCCAGCACATCCGCGCGGGTGCTTTCGAAAACGACGATGACGAGATGCGGCTTCGCGCCGCCGATTGGCGTGGCGGGCAGGGGCTCGGCAACCGGGACCAGCGCAAGATCACCGCCGTAGCCATCCTCGTCGATCCCATTGCCGGGAATGTCGAGCGCGAGCGGATGGCGGCCGGCATCGAACGGGGCCGGGTCGATGGTCCGCCCGGCAAGGCCGTAACCATCGCCGTCGAAATCGCTCGCCAGTGCCAGCCCGTCGGCCAGCCCCTGCCAGGCGACGATCCGCTCCAGACCGCGCGGCGCATCGCCGCCGAGACGCGGCAACACGATCACCGCGCCGGCGAAGGCCAGCCACACGAGGGCGACTGTCTTCCAGCGCGGCCACGGGGACGCCAGCGCCGGCTGTCTGCCGAGCCATCTGCGCAGCAGGTGTGCTGCCAGCCACCATGCCGCGAGGAAGAGCAGCAGCGCGCCCACGCCGAGCATGATCTCGTTCTTGGCGAACAGCAGCGCATCGGCCGCGCTGCCACCGCCCAGCTGCTTTAGCAGCGCGAAGCTGACCGCATCGCTGAAATAGGAATGGAGCTGGTAACGCAGGCTGAGCACCAGCAAGCTGGTTCCGCCATAGAGGAACGCGAAATGCAGTACGGCGGACTGCGCCCCGGAAGATCGGGCCAGCCGGGCGGCCAGCTTCCAGGCGAGCAGGGCGACTGCGGTATGCGCCAACGTGAAGCCGATCAGGAACAGGGCCAGTTCCCCGCCGGTGTCGACCGCGCTCGACTGGCCGAACCCGCCGGTGAACACGCCGTACTTGCGGTCGGCGACGATGAGCTCTGCGGCGGCGACGATGGCAGCGACCAGCGGGACGCCGAGCGCAGGCTTGAGCGCAGTGCCGAGGATACGGGCCAGCATGGTTTCTCCAGCGTCGCGGGCGCCGGTGCGCCGCCTGCCGGACCATACCGCCTGTACGAATCGGCTCAATACGTGCCGCCTCCTCCATCACCGGACATGGCGCTTCCCCATGCCGTAGCGGCACGTTCGGCGGTGTTGCGCGCATCCCGCACATGCGCCATGACTCGCGCCGCACGCGCGACCGGAGTCGCGCCAAACCATGATTTTCGAACAGAGGAGAGGCGTATGAGCCCGCAGGAACTGGCAGACAAGGTCGGCGAGAACATCGGCATGAGCGAATGGGTCGACATGAGCCAGGAGCGTATCAACCAGTTCGCCGATGCCACCGGCGATCACCAGTTTATCCATATCGACGAGGAAAAGGCCAAGATGACGCCGTTCGGCGGCACCATCGCGCATGGCTTCCTCACGCTGTCGATGATCCCCTATCTAAGCGCCAAATCGGACATGCCCAAGCTCGACGGCGTGAAGATGGGCGTGAACTACGGCGGCAACAAAACCCGCTTCATCTCGCCCGTCCGCAGCGGCAAGCGCATCCGCGGCCACTGGAAGCTGGTCGAAATGACCGAGAAGCGTCCCGGCCAGTGGCAGCAGACCTGCGAGATCACCATGGAGATCGAGGGCGAGGAAAAGCCCGCGCTGATCACCGAGTGGATCACCCAGATTTTCGTCTGATTTCCCCCTCCTCCCCGGCGAGGATCCAGACACAACCACAACCAAGGAAATACCCATGCGTGACGCAGTCATCGTCTCCACCGCCCGCACCGCCATCGGCCGTGCCTACAAGGGCGGGTTCAACGACACCAAGGGCCCGACGCTCGGCGCCTATTCGCTCAAGCCCGCGATCGAGCGTGCCGGCATCGACGCCGGCGAGGTCGACGACGTGCTGTGGGGCAGCGCGCTCCAGCAGGGTGCGCAGGCCGGCAACCTCGCCCGCCAGGTCGCGCTGCGCGCCGGTTGCCCGATCGGCACCAGCGGCATGACCATCGATCGCCAGTGTTCGAGCGGCCTGATGAGCATCGCCACCGCCGCCAAGCAGATCATCACCGACCGCATGGACGTGGTGGCCGCCGGTGGGCAGGAATCGATCAGCCTCGTGCAGACCAAAGAAATGCGCGTGATGCCCGATCCCGAGCTGGTTAACATGCACGGCGCGATCTATATGCCGATGCTGCAGACCGCCGAAACGGTCGCGCAGCGTTACGGCATCAGCCGCGAAGCGCAGGACGAATACGCGCTGCAGAGCCAGCAGCGTACCGCCGCCGCGCAGGAAGCCGGCAAGTTCGACGACGAAATCGTCTCGGTCAGCACCACGCACAAGGTGCAGGACAAGGAAACGGGCGAGATTTCGGACGTCGAAATCACCATCGACAAGGACGAGGGCAATCGCCCGCAGACCACGCTCGAAGGCCTCAACAGCCTCAAGCCGGTGATGGGCGAAGGCACCACGATCACTGCGGGCAACGCTTCGCAGCTGTCGGACGGTTCGTCGGCCAGCGTGCTCATGGAAGCCAAGGTCGCCGAAGAGAAGGGCCTCGAGCCGCTCGGCCGCTATGTCGGCATGGCGGTCGCCGGGACCGAACCCGACGAAATGGGCATCGGCCCTGTCTTCGCGATTCCCAAGCTGCTCAAGCGCTTCGACCTCAGCGTCGACGACATCGGCATCTGGGAACTGAACGAAGCCTTCGCGGTGCAGGTGCTCTACTGCCGCGACAAGCTCGGCATCGATAACGCCAAGCTCAACGTCAACGGCGGCTCGATCTCGATCGGCCACCCCTATGGCATGACCGGCGCACGCTGCACCGGCCACGTGCTGCTCGAAGGCAAGCGCATGGGCGCGAAATACGGCGTCGTCACCATGTGCGTCGGCGGCGGCATGGGCGCAGCCGGCCTGTTCGAAATCTTCTAGGGTCAACCTAGCCTGAAACCGAGAAGGGCGGCCGGGGCAAAACCCCGCGCCGCCCTTCTTCTTGGCCTGCTCGCTTGAACGGCTTCACCGCGGCTGACCGCGTGGGAGGCCGCCGACGCCTAGCCGTGTTCGGCGATGAACTCCTCGACCACGGGGGCGATCTTGTCGCGCCAGCGGCTGCCGTTGAAAATGCCGTAATGGCCCGCGCCTTCGGCCATGTAATACCGCTTCTTGCCGGCATCGAGCTGCGGCGTCAGTTCGAGCGCGGCCCGCGTCTGCCCCAGGCCCGAGATATCGTCTCGCTCGCCCTCGATCGCCAGCAGCGCGGTCTGCGTGATGTCGCCCAGGTCGATGCGCTTGCCGCGATGCAGGAAAGTGCCGTTGGGCAGCGCATGGTCCTGGAACACCTCCTGCACCGTCTGCAGGTAGAACTCGGCGGTCATGTCGCACACGCTGCGGTATTCGTCGTAGAAATCCTTGGTCGCCTGCGCGCTTTCGTCGTCGCCGACGGTGAGGTGCTTGAACATCTCGTAATGGCTGATCATGTGATTGCCGAGGTTCATGCTCATGAACCCGGCCAGCTGCATGAAGCCGGGATAGACCCGCCGGCCCGCGCCGCGATACTGCATCGGCACGGTGGCGATGACATTGTGGCGGAACCACTCGATCGGGCGGTCCATCGCCAGATCGTTGACGCTGGTCGGCGAACAGCGCGTGTCGATCGGCCCGCCCATCATGGTCAGCGTGCGCGGCGTGCACAGATGGCCATCGCGGTTCATGATCGCAGTGGCGGCAAAGACGGGCACCGAAGGCTGGCACACCGCCATCACATGCGCTCCGCCGCCCTGTGCATCGGGGCCGATGTGTTCGAGATAGCCGATCACGTAATCGATGTAATCATCGAGATCGAAGGTCCCTTCGTGCAGCGGGACGGTCTTCGCATCGGCCCAATCGGTGACATAGACGCGGTAGCCTTGCAGCATCCGTTCGACCGTGCCGCGCAGCAGCGTGGCGTAATGCCCGCTCATCGGCGCGACGACCAGCAGGCGCGGGGCGTCTTCGGGCAGGTCTTCGCGGTGGAACGCCTTCAGATCGCCGAAGGGCCGGTTGACCACAGTCGATTCGACGATCGCCACGGGCTTACCATCGACATCGATCGCCTCGAGGTTCCACGCCGGCTTGCCGTAGGATGCCGTCGCATGCGCGAAGACTTCCAGCGCGCTCGCCGCCACCGGGCCGATGTTCATATAGCCCATCGGGCCGACGTAATTGAACGGATTGGCCGGGTTGTTCAGCATTTCCACCCCGATCGAGGCGAAGGCGCTGGCCGAGTTGAGCCAGCTGCGCTGCAGTTCATAGGCGTGGTAGAGCAATAGATGTCCCCTGCGTACCCGGCATTGTATGGCTGTGTCGTGCGGGTGGAATATGGCAATCCTGCCGTTCGATCGATAATTGTGCAATGCACAATCGGTTTAAATGTGCCTGAGCATGTGCAGCACAGTGGATTTTAGCCGCGCGGCGACGTAACTGCGTGCGCATGTCAGCCAAGGACCAGACGGAAACCGACGGCCGCGGCCGGTTCGCACGCAAGCGCGCCGCTGCGGATGCCCCGCGCCAGCGTTCGCTGGGTTCACTGCGCATGGTATGGCAGGCGGGCACGCGCTATCCCGGCCATGTCGCGCTCGCCATCCTCGCGCTGTTCATCACTGCGGCGGCGACGCTGGCGATCCCCGCGGGCTTCAAGATGGTGATCGACCGCGGCTTTGCCGAAGGGGCGACGCCCGAGGACATGGGCCGCTGGTTCCGCTATTTGCTGATGATCGTCGCCGTGCTTGCCGCGGGCACTGCGATGCGGTTCTATTTCGTCAGCTGGCTGGGCGAGCGCGTGGTCGCCGACATCCGCCTGCGCGTGCAGGAAAACCTGCTGCGCCTGGCGCCGGGGTTCTATGAAGAGAACAGTCCCAAGGAAATCTCCAGCCGCATGACCAGCGACACCGCGCTGATCGAACAGGTGGTCGGCACCACTGTCTCGGTGGCGCTGCGCAATGCGCTGATGGCGATCGGGGGCACGGCCTATCTGTTCTGGCTGGTCCCCGGCCTGACCATGGGGCTGTTCCTGCTGATCCCCGCCATCGTTATCCCGATCACGCTGTTCGGGCGGCGCCTGCGCAAGGTCTCGCGCACCAGCCAGGACCGCGTCGCCGATATCGGGGCGATGGTCACCGAAGTGCTGTCGGCGATGAAGATCGTCCAGGGGTTCAACCAGGAAGAACGCGAACATGCGCGCTTCCGCGAGGCGGTCGAACGCACCTTCTCGGTCGCGCGGCGCCGGGTCATCATCCGCGCGGCGATGACCGCGATCGTGATCCTGCTGGTTTTCGGCGGCATCACCCTGCTGGTCTGGCGCGGCGCGCAGGCGGTCAGCGAAGGCGCAATCTCGGGCGGGACGATCGCCGCATTCGTGCTCACCGCAGGCCTTGTCGCAGGCGCGATCGGCGCGCTGACCGAAGTCTACGGCGACCTGCTGCGCGGCGCGGGCGCGGCGAGCAGGCTGTCCGAACTGCTCGAGGAAAGACCCTCGATCACCGCACCCGCACGGCCGCAGGCTCTGCCCGCGCCGCCGCGCGGTGGGCTGTCGTTCCGCAACGTCACCTTCCGCTATCCGACCCGGCTCGATGCGCCGGCGATCACCGATTTCAGCCTCGAGGTCGAACCGGGCGAAACCGTCGCCATCGTGGGGCCGTCGGGGGCGGGCAAGTCGACCATCTTCCAGCTGGCAGAACGCTTCTACGATCCGCAGGCAGGCTCGATCCGGCTCGACGGCATTCCGCTGACCAGCGCCGATCCCGCCGAAATCCGGCGGCGCATCGCCTATGTCCCGCAGGAAGGCGTCCTGTTCAGCGCCAATGCGCGCGACAATCTGCGCTATGGCAATTGGGATGCGAGCAAGGACGAGATCCGGGCCGCTGCGCAGGCGGCCAATGCTGCCGAATTCCTCGACAAGCTCCCGCAGGGGCTCGACACCTATCTTGGGGAAAGCGGCACGCAGCTGTCGGGCGGCCAGCGCCAGCGCATCGCCATTGCCCGCGCGCTGCTGCGCGATGCGCCGATCCTGCTGCTCGACGAGGCCACCAGCGCGCTCGATGCCGAGAGCGAGCGGCTGGTGCAGGATGCGCTCGAACACCTGATGCGCGAGCGTACGACGCTGGTCATCGCCCACCGCCTGTCGACCGTCCGCGCTTCCGACCGCATCGTCGTGATGGAGGATGGCCGGATCGTCGAACAGGGTACGCACGACACGCTGTCGGCCAATGGCGGGCTCTACGCCCGGCTCGCTTCGCTCCAGTTCGGTCTGGAAAGCGCCTGACCGCTTGACTCGCGCAGTCCACTGCTCTTGGGGCGTCCCGCAATGAACGATTACATCACCGCGATCTTCCTCGGCATCGTCGAGGGGCTCACCGAATTCATCCCGGTTTCATCGACCGGTCACCTCATTCTCGCGACCGAACTTTCGGGCGCGGATCCCAACGAATGGGCGATGTTCAACGTGGTGATCCAACTGGGCGCGATCCTGGCAGTGGTCTACCAATACTGGGGCACCTTCTGGTCGGCCGGGATCGGCGTGCTCAAGCGCGAACGCGAAGGGCTGATGTTCGCACGCAACATCCTGCTCGGCTTCCTGCCCAGTGCAGTGATCGGCTTCGCGCTCTACGAAAGCTTCGAGGCCATGCTCGGCAACCCGGGGATCGTGCCTTGGGCGCTGATTGCCGGCGGGGTGGCGATCATCGTGATCGAACGCGCGGCCAACCCCCGCGACGAAGGGCGCGGCGTGGCCGAACTGCCGCTCGCCAAGGTGCTCGGCGTCGGGTTCGCCCAATGTCTCGCCATGGTGCCCGGAGTGAGCCGTTCGGGCGCGACGATCATGGGGGCGCTGGCGATGGGCATCAATCGCAAGACGGCGGCCGAATTCTCCTTCTTCCTGGCGGTGCCGACGATGGTCGGCGCGACCACGCTCGAAGTCGCCACCAAATACGACGAGATGATGGCCGGCGCGACGCGGGTGGGCTGGGACCATATTGCGCTCGGCTTCGCGGTCAGCTTCGTCGTCGCGCTGTTCGTGATCCGCGCCTTCGTCGCCTATGTCAGCCGCAGCGGCTTCACGCCCTTCGCCTGGTACCGGATCATCGCCGGTTCCGCCGCCTTGGCGTGGCTGACTTTCGCCTGACGAAGTGTGGCATGGATGCCACGGGGCGAGCGATCCGGGGTCTGCCGTAAGGAACCTTTGATCAATTGCGTGCTTGTCTCCGGTGAATGAAAGACAAAGGTACGCACCGATGGGTTTGTTGATTCTGGTTGTCGTAGGAGCCCTCCTGGGCTGGCTGGCAACGATTA
>Ga0070752_1002722_pt1 | contig 11215 bp, 21 predicted proteins | sample VirMetDEL_Aug_30_FD_77440 | JGI IMG/M metagenome (GOLD analysis project Ga0070752, IMG submission 77440) | Aqueous microbial communities from the Delaware River and Bay under freshwater to marine salinity gradient to study organic matter... | ecosystem: Environmental > Aquatic > Marine > Coastal...
AGTTCTACTAGTTTCAATATCGTAAATCATTACTTTGGAACTTGGATTAGATTCAACACCAGTTAAACCTAATTTCTTCGCCCAATTTCTAATTGTTCTTTCAGATACTCCGAAATGATTAGATAATAGTTTTTGACTAACTTCTCTAGAAGCTTCGTCAGAATATACATCCCTAATTAATTCTAATGAAGTATTTGTTAATTGTTTAAATCTCATATTTAATTATTTTGTTTGATACAAATATACGAAAAATATATTTAACTACCAAATTATTTACTAAGTTTTTGCAACATATATTTATACATAGCTAATGTTACTTCTTTTCTATGCTTCATTATGTCTAATAATTCTTGGTCAATATGAGTATAGTTTTTACTATCGTGCTCATTAACCTCTCTCTCAGCAGATACAACTCTTGAATATACATAATCAAAAGCTTTCTGCTTTATTTCATTGTTAAACTTTATATGCTCCATAAACTGTTTTTAATTGGTTTAAGACAGTTTTAACACAACTAGCACAACTAGAAGGTTTTTTATTCTGTCTATAAACTCTGTTATTTATTTCATACAATATCTTGACTACATCTTTAGGTCTAGTGCCTTTAGTGTTGTCTGGGTATTTCTTAAAGTAATCAGTAAGAAAATTATATTCTGTTTCAGTAAGACATTCTGGGTTATCACCATAAGGAAACATCTTATTTAAATAATCCTGTCTTTCATCACACCCACAATCATCACCAGCAATAAACTTAACTACTTTCTTAATTCCAGTAGCTTCTGTAATCTTTGCTATTGTATCACCTAATCCTTTACTTTTCATAATAAATGATAATCTTTGTTAAAGTAATCCTGTACATCTTCACCAACTTCTTTTCTAATTAATCCCATTACAGAATTTAAAGTCTTGTGAATAGTACCTAGTCTAATACCAGTCTCTTCAGATATTTGTCTCATTGACTTTTCAGTACTGTTATACTCTACTAATAAATTACCAAAATAACTAACTTTGTTTTTAAGGTACTTTGGATATCCTTCTAATTCACTTAGATTAGAAATTACATCCATAACTTTCTTATATACTTTTTCAAAAGCTACCTGTTCTTCTAAGTCAGTATCATTAAATATTAATGCATTAGTATAAGTATAGTCTGAATCTCCTATTATATCGTCTGTTGAATAAACTGTTAATCGACCCTTATCTCTATTTTTCTGTCCAATAATAGACTTTAATGTTAACCAGATATATAGTTTATTGAATCCTATTGCATCATCAGTGCTAATATCTTTACCACCTTGAATCATATGAAACATCTTCTCATACATATCTTGTACAACATCCTCTCTATTGTGAGCTATTACTCCCATATCTTTCGTCATCTTCAACCACAAGTTATGGTGCTTAGCTATTCTCTCTAACATATCTTATTGGTTTGCGACTGGGATAAAGTTAAAACTAACAAATCCTAAGTCTAGTTTATATAAATTTTGTATCTCATCACCATCTCTCATTTCTACAACTTCAAATCCTAAGTTGAAACCGTAGATAATTCTACTTGTTATATACATCTTTAATTGATTTAATTGTTATTTCGATTCTGGGATTATCCCTATCGATTTGTGTTGGTAGAATAATCTCTGTTTTGATATTCTCATCATTGTCATCTTCCCAACATCCATATTCAGTTACTGCATCTAAGAAGTATTTACTAGCGATACTAACCACATTCATTTTGTCTAAGCTTCTTCTAGTAGGCTTAAAGACTTGATATGTTACTTCTACTGGTGTATCTATTGTTAATCCTTCTAACTGTTCTCTCATTAACTCTTTGTATAACCTTTTACATTGATTATTTATTTGAAAGTGTAAGTTTCTATAAGTATTTAAATTTATAGATATTCTTTTATCTTTCCCTTTTTTTCTAGGTAATACTAAAGCGTATGGAGTATTAAATTTAATCTGTTCCATAATCCGTTCCTTCTAATATGTCAAATAAGTCGCCCTCTACTTCTGGTAATCCTTTCTCATTAACTTTAAAACTAAATGTCTCAAAGCTAAAACCTCTAGACCTTTTACAACTAACAGTAACTAACTCTTTATTAACTGTGTTAGCTTCTAACTGTATTTGTGTTTCAGTCTTCTTTTCTAAGAATGAACCTAAGTGTCCAGTTGGTTTATCAGAACCAAAGTTACTATGAATAACTGTAACTATATGACAATCTAATTCGGCTGACCACTTCATTACTTTTTGGACTACAAGATTACTCTCTTCTAAGTTGTTTACATCAGATACTAAATCAGCAATACCATCAATGATTACTAAACCAGCTTTATTTTCTAAGCAGTTATATAAGTAATATTCGATAAAGTTAATTCTATCTTTGTAAGACATTGTTCTTAATCCAAAAGTGTGATAACAACCAATATCTTCACTTGGTGACATATCTAAAACTCTTCTAAATACTTTCTGAGCGTGGAATTTACCTTGCTCAGTATCGAAGTGTACAAGACATTCATCTTTTCTATGTCCTGTTATTTTACCACCAAAGTTATTTTTACCAGACAGATAAACACTACCTAATAAACTAATGAAGAATGTTTTCTTCGTTTTCGGTGGAGCTTGAACAAAACTAAAGTTACCATAAGTACCAATAGGTATTGGAAACTCTTTAGAACCATCTTTAGTATACATAGAGGCAGTACCCATACTTAATGCAACAGGTGGATATCCTATCTCTTCTGCTGGGTCAATATGCATTTCATCTATCATAGACTGTGCCCATACTGCTAAAGCGTCTTTATCTTTTGTTAAGTCTGTCATTTAAATTGTTTTGATTAATTAATATAAAGGGAGCCGAAGCTCCCCTTATAATTCTAGATTTACTCTGCCCAACCTTACTAGAATGGAAAGTCCTCAGAGCCTTGTGTGTCAGTTGATTCTTCAACTTGTGGAGCTGGAGCATCTTGCTCTTTTTTCTCAGCTACAACGATACTACCATCAGTCCAAAGTACTCTACCGTTTCCGATATAAGTCTTTTGTTTTCCAGCTTCTCTTTCTTCTTTAGTTAAAGAATCGAAAGCAGAAACGTTTTGACCATACTGATTAGTTTCGTCATTTACAGAAACTGTAAAGTTGTAATATACTTTTCCGTTCTTACCTTTTACAAATTTCTCTTTTGGCAAGTTTGCCACATCAATACTTAAGTTTAATAATGTACTCATAATATAATTTAATTGTTTAATAATTCTTCTACTTTTTTACTAAATAGAACCTTCTCTCTTAATTGAGCAATACTTAATTCACCACTCTGAATCTTAGCCTTTGCTCTATCAAATTCTGGTGTTCCCTCATTCAACCAAACATTTGGTTTTTTCTTATCGTGCTTGTTAGTTGCATCAGCATCTTTCGTGTCATCAATAAGTAGTAAACCATTTAAGGCATACTTTCTAGCATAACTGCTTGAGCTACCGAATGACTGTGCAATATCCATACCTTTACGATTAGGGTCTATTCCAGCTTGTGCAGATACTTCAATCTTACCTTCGTTATCAAAGAAGACTGCTCTTGCATTCACAAAAGGAATACCAGCTACTTCTTGTACTTCGTCAGTAATCATAATTGAGGCACCTACCTCATTTAGAAGAGGTTTAACTGCTTCTAAAATGTCTTCACAACTTCTGTAAGAATACTTACCGAAACTGTTGTACTGTCCTTTAGGAGCTTTTAAAGCTACTTGGACTTGTAATAATTTATCTTGTATCATATTTAATTGTTTAATAGTACAAATATACAACAAATTTATTTAACTACCAAATTTTTGTTGTAATATTTCTAACTTTTTTACGTTTGTATTATTTATATCTTGAATTTGATTAAATTTATCTTGATATAATTTTCTCTTTAATCTTTGGCTATTAGCATATAAATATATGTCAGTCATAGCTTTCTCATACTTAGCTACATCTTTACCAGCTTTTTTACATCTTAAGAAGAATTCACCAACTAAAGTGAATTGCTCTTCAAAGTTTATTTCTTCTAAATCCATATTATATAATATTAAAGATTTGTAACCAATATCCAGTAGAACTAACTATGTTAAGAAATACTAGATTCCATTGTTTAGCTTTATAAACTTGAGGAGTAAGCAACATAATACCTACTGCATTAAGTATAAAACCAATTTGATAACTAAGTAGATAAGGACCAAATAATAATAGTGTGGTACCTATCCAAGCTAAATTAGTTGACCAGTTAGAGCCTCTTAATTTAACGTAAGCTTTTCTTTGTTTATAATTCATTCCCATAATCAAAGTTTCTTTCGTGTTCTTCTTGTAACATAACCTCAGCGATATTAAATATGTATTCCATATCTTTATCTTCTTCTGGGTACCTGTCTATTACTAACTCTACAGTTAATACTTCGAATTGATTTTGTTGTTGATTGTAAGTAACATTCCAGTCACAGTCATCAATGTTTAAAATAGTCTCTGCACCTTGAATACAGTATAAATCTTGTAATCTGTTATTCCACATAATATATTGTTTTATTATTAATTATAGTACAAATATACATAAAATATATTTAACTACCAAATTATTTTGTAATTATTTTTTATAAATTCTAACGTAACCTAAAACTTTTCTACTTTTCTCATTATAGTTACCATATAATCTATATCCATTTGTTTCTCCTTTTAGTGTATATATATGGTCTTCTAATATAACATAGTAGTTATATAGCATATAATCATTTTTTATATCTCTATAAAATATCTCATAAGGCACTTGTTTAGGATATACATAAGTATCTATTTGCAGATTAAATCTTCTAGTCTGTCTATTTAAATCAGCGTGAGACATACCAAACATTTTTAAATTAACTGCATTTTTCTTTCTACCAAAGTTTTCTAATGAATAGTAAGCAACACTATAAGGTAAATCAAACATAGTTGCTATTGCTCTTACTGAGCAGTTATCTGTATCATTAAATCGTTCTACTTCTTTTTCAAACAGCAAGTTAGTTTCTGTTATTTGTTGAGCAAATGCTCCAATTGCACCTATAATATATATTAAGCACAATAATACTATTCTATTCCAGTTTCTTTTCATATTATTAAATTTAAATGTTATAATCATAAGGGGTGTTTCCACCCCCTAATCATAAAACAAAACAAAATATTAACCCCTAAATCCGTAATTAAACATAGGAGCTTTAAGTGGGTCGCAGTCGAAGTAGACTTCTTTACTATTGAAAGAAATTCGTCTTACGCCCTGTTCCATAAGATAAGCAATTAGTTGCATTCTAAATTTCTCATTTAGACATTTAACTCTAACTGCTAAACCAACTCTATGACTACTATTACTAGGTAGTCCATTAGTATTAGCATAGTGCTTACCTACATAACCTAAGTTAATAGTTAAGTTACGACCAGTTCTTCTTACATATTCATCTAGAAGTAATACTGGTTTTCTTTCCATAAATTTAAGACCTGTTCCTTCACCATCCCAATTAGGACAGTCAAACATATCCCAAGTCAAAAATTCTAATCCTGTTGTATTATCCATATTAATATACGTTATCTAAGTCACAGAGATTACTTATATAGTCTAAGCATAATACTTGTACTAAAGCTCTGTCATTATTTAATTCTAATAAGTCACCTTCTGTCATTTGTATTCCATCATAAGTAGCACCTAGTACTAATACACTATCGAAGGTTGGATAGTCAAGGAATAAATCTCCAAAGAATTCTACATTGTCAATACTTTGAACACTAAAGAATGTTTTGTTATCTATTTTCATAATGTTTTGTTTTTAATTATACTACAAATATACGACAATTTTATTTAACTGCCAAATATTTTTATACTTTTTTTTAATAATTATGTATTGCTTCTAATTTCCAATCTGACTCATAGAATCCACGAATAGGAAACTCATCTCTATTTGCTATATGTGATTTACCGTGTATATAGTAATTACGATAGTTTTCTATAGGGTCGTCAGATATTTTATATTCATCTTCCATACAACTAGGCATAAGAGATATACGGTCTGATTCTGGCATACCTACTGGTGGATGCTCTAATGGACCAGCACATTTAGTATATGATAAATGAGTCTTACCGTATCTATCTTCATATTCTAGACATAGAGCTATAAAGTGTTCATATAACCAACGATAGTTAGCAGTATTAGTTCTAGCCCATACTGTAGATGGATGATTGATATGTGTTGATTTGTAAGGTGCATCACTACCGTAATGGTGATGAGCAGTTGATAATAACTGAGCAGTTTCAAGAATCATCTTAACAACGTGCTTGTTATACATAACAGTAGGAATTACTGTTGGGTCAGAATGTAAGTAAAATATATTCATAGTTGTTTTGTTTTGTTAGTACAAATATACTACAATTATATTGTTCTACCAAATAAATTATAAACTTTAACATTTCTTTAACACAATATGTTAAAATTATGTTAAAATATATAAAATACTTGCCAGTGAAATAAAAAAGTGATAACTTTGCAGCAAAAACAATATATAGTACTTCTTTCTAGTTTTAATATTTAGATATATAAATATAAAAAAAAACAAGAAAAGTAGAGCTAAGTAGAGAAAAGTTATAGTGCTATTAACTGGGCTATATTCTCTTCTCAAATCACTCCACTTATTAAACAAAAAAAGGGCATACACCTTTGAGGGTGTAGCCCTTTATATATTATACTAAATGCCTTCGGCAGTTGTTTAGTAAGTTGTATTACTTCCCTATACTTCTATATTTTTCCATACCTCTAGAACCGAAGTAAGCTATATAGATACCAAGTAGTAAAGATTTAAGTAAATCAATCCACTCAGAAGGTACTGTTACAGATGAATCAAATGCATCTATATATATAAGTACAACCGTAGTTATTGTTAAAAAAGTCAAAGACAGTGGTCTAACGTTCTTTGATAACCAAGAGTCAGATTTCATATCTGATTCCCAACGACTAGATACACCTTTCATTTCTTGTATATCTAATTCCATAACTTGTAAAGCAAAAGCTCTTTCCTCTTCAGTCATAGTTTCGTTACCAGTGATTATATCAATAGCACCGTCTATGTTACCTTGAGCCAAGTTACCTACAACTTTCAATGACGCTCCTAAATCTATATCTCTAAGAAAGTCACCTACTCTTGTAGTTCCGTGTTTATCTTTATATTTTCCCATATCTTAAATGTATTTAATTATCACTATCATTACAGTAGGTATTATAGAATAAATGTAATCATATATATCACAATTACCTTTACCTAAATACTTATCATAATATAATTCTTTTATAGCTGGTATAACTAGTGATAAAATTATACCTATAATATTAAAAGCTAATATTAAACAAAAGTAGATTACTCCACCCCAAAAGAAGTGCAATAATTTATCCTTTTCTATATTTGACATTATGTTAAACATCTATCTATTCCCAGAATGTTAAACCAGTAATAACGTAGCCTTTATTTATTAAAGACTCAATAATATCAGCAGCATCATTAGCATAAGTATCCCATTCAGCATTATTAGCAGCAAACCTTGTTTCATAAGTAGTACCAAAGTCAATAGTTTGAGCAGCAGTACCAATTTCTGGGTCAACACCTGATACTGGTAAACCACCTTGACCAAATGGTCTATCCCAAGCTTGTAATAATTTAAATGTATTTTCTGGACTCATACTCTCACAGTCTCTTACAAAACCACCCATAATACCAGAAGCATTATTTTCATTAAGCTGAACATCAGTTCTAGTAGCATCTACACCAGAGAAATCCCAGTTAGAGAAATCGTGGTTAATTGCAGTTTTTGCAAATGCACTTCTAAATAATACTACATTACCAGAATATTTAGCAAACTCATCTAATCTAGCACCAGTATAGTTATTTCTGTTTTTAACTACAGAGTGTAAGTCAATTACATTCTTCATAGTTTTCCAGTTTAATTCACCAGCCCAAGAAGAAGTACTTGGAGACTCTATACCAAACATATAGAATAATGTTTCAGCAGAGCTCATATCCCAGTTAGAAGGGTCAACTAATAATTCACCTTCAGCACCGAAATCGTCATCACCAGCATATCCAAACATAGCAGTAAAGTTAGTTGCTTTACTAGTAATTAAATCTTCCATAGTACCTAATGACTTAGTTCTTGTGTTTTTCCAAGCAAAGTATTGGAAGTCTGTAACTTGAGAAGTGTTTACTTTACTCCAGTTATGAATACCAGTAGAACCTTGAAAAGAATTACTGAAAGAAGTTTCTTGGTAACCAGCCCATCCACCCATAGTTTGTGGAACCATACCTTTACCTTTATCAGTAATAATACTCATATCATTTCTCATATAAAAAGCGTAGTTCATATTACCACCAGAGAATGACCAGTCATTTAAGTTAGGTTTATCAACACCGTTTTCAAATACTCTTTGTCCATTTCCAAACTTGTTAGAATCCCAAGATTTAACTGACTCAAGAGCAGCATTAGTAAATACACCACCAGTTTCAGTGTTACCTTCACCACCATCAACAGTATCTTCAAATGCTCTAAATAAAGAAACACCTTCAGCAAACTTAGGCTCATCAGTAGCTTTAATTACTAAACTATAATCAGAAAATGCTTTACCAAATCTTTCGAAGTTTTGTATAGTATTTTTCTTACCCCACTGTAAGATAAAGATAGGACCTTCATCAAATACAGAACTATTACTATAAAAAGAATTACCACCATATCTTGGGTAATTAGTACTTTCACCTTCGTTACAGTATAACTGACCAAATTGTCCGTTAATGTAGATAGTAACTCTATCATTTGCTCTCATTTTAGAATAAGGTATATCTATCTTTTTTAATCTGTTAGCATATACAGCAGTCTCATCAATTGGGTCAAATATAGAGTCAATTGGAGTGTTATCAGCTTTAAATGCTTGTCTATAACCTCTTGATTCGTTAACTAATTCCCAGTTAAAAGTAAGACCAGTAGTTGTTATACCACTATAATCACCGAACAAATTTTTAACATCTATACCAGCAGTAAAATCCTCATCGTGGTCAGTAGCTATCATAGAGAAAGCAAACAAATCTTCGTAACCATTCAAGTCACCGTTTGTGTTTATAATTGTTCTAGACTCATTTATATTGTGTCTATTTTTTCTATTTGCCATTTTATTTTAATTATAATATTTATTAATAAATTTTTCTGTTACATCATCATCACAATATCCTACACACTCGTACTCACTTGATGCATCAAATGAAGGACAAGCTTTAGGTGCAAAGTCATTATGACCCCTAACAACAGCCTTAGGGAATTTTAATTTTAATTCTAATATGAGTTTTAATAATGATTCCTTTTGAGCATCAGTTCTTGTATCTTTAGGCTCTTTCATATCTTTAGTCATACCACCGACATAACAAATACCTATAGAATTTTTATTAAATCCCTTAACGTGAGCTCCAGCTCTTTCTAACGGTCTACCGTTTTTAACTTTCCCAGATAATTCAATAACGTAATGATAGCCAATATCAGACCATTTTCTTTCGTTGACGTGCCAACCTCGAATTGTTTCTGTACTGACATCTCTACCTTCTGGAGTAGCTGAACAGTGAATCACTATTAAATTTATATCTCTCATATTAATACTTTAAATCTTTAAACTTACCATTGATAGCATTAAATGCTCCAACACCATCTTTTGGTATTAATGATATTGCCATACTTATTACTTCAAGTACAGCTAATAAGTTCTCATATTTTGTTCTATGAAAATTACTAGAGAAGATACTACCAACTCTAGATTCTACAGCTTGAACAGTATCCATTCTCCATTTTTCGAATGTATTAACTGCATCATCTGCATCTTTAACTGGAATACCTTTCTTATAGAAATGTATCCTAGTTTGTTCGGTATACTCGGTAATAATTCTACCCATAGTTCTACCTATTTCTCTTTTAAGTTCTGTGTTATTTTCGATTGAATTTGTACGGTCAATTAGGTCACCAAATCCCTTTGCTATACTATCTAACTTAAAATTCATAAAATCTACAAACATTTCAGATTTAGTAGCATCGAATTTCTTATGTGTATAGAATTTAGTATGCTTACATTCTAATCTGACTTGTTCAATAACTCCAAACATATCGTGGTCGTGTAACGATAATATTCTTTGTTCAATTTTGTTTTTAAATAAAACATTACTTATAGAGTCCTTTATCTCACCTAACAAACCTACACACCTTTCTTTAAATAAATATATTAGTAGGGAAGCTATTACTGTTAGTAAGACTACCACTTGTTCAATAAGTGATAAATTGCTAACAAAGTTATCCATAATAGTTAGTTTTAAAGTAGGGGAGCTTTTACACTCCCCTTATATTAAACAATTACAATACCCATCCAGTGAAATTATAATCACGTTCTGGATACATATCTTCATCTTGATTACCAGTATACTCTGGATATAAAGTAGAATTGTAGTTCATAAAGTCTACAAATCTTCTTGTATAAAACTCAGCAGTATCATTAATCTTTCTCATCATATAAGACAACTCTTCTTGAGACATAGCAACTACGTTCTCTGGTTGGTTCTTATATACTCCACCGTTAGCAACAGTAAAGTTTAAGAAAGGTATAACTTCTGATTGAGTATACCAAATCAACATTGGTTTTATATAATCATCAAGTAGTAATTTATAGTCTGCATTAGCAGCATCCATAATAGTACCATCTATGATTATTTCTTGAAGTTTTTTATACAGTTTACCACCTAAGTAATTCTGGATTCTTACATCCTGTGCAACTTCAATATACTGTACTAGTTTATCTGGGTCTACTGAGCCATCTATACTAGATTTTCTCTTTAGGTCTTTGACCGTTATAAAAAGTGCCTTACTCATTGTTACCTGTATTTTCTAATTCAACTTCTGTTATTACATCTTCAATGGTCATTTGTATATCATACTTATCTTTTTTCTCACAAGTACAATCATCGCAAACTTCTTCACCATCTGGACATTCCTTCTCTAATTCTTCTTCCACCTCTTCAGATAGATTAACTGATGAGTAGTTTTGCTTCTCACCAGTTTCCTCTTCTCTTTTTACTTTTGTAGATATATTATCTAATTCTGTAAACTCAATTGGTTGTAGAGTTACAAAGTATAAATCAAGACTAATTTTATTGAATGCTA
>Ga0070752_1002740_pt1 | contig 11175 bp, 11 predicted proteins | sample VirMetDEL_Aug_30_FD_77440 | JGI IMG/M metagenome (GOLD analysis project Ga0070752, IMG submission 77440) | Aqueous microbial communities from the Delaware River and Bay under freshwater to marine salinity gradient to study organic matter... | ecosystem: Environmental > Aquatic > Marine > Coastal...
ACAATTTCATAAAATGAACAGCTCCCGGTGCCAATCCATTATCCGTTACAGGTTCACCCCTGCCTCTAATATGACCAAAATAACCAGAGGTTCCTCCACCCATCTTACTCATTTCACCTACTTCTGCTTGAGTATAAAGAATAGATTCTATATTATCACTAATGTTTGAGCCAAAACAACTTACAGGCAATCCCCTTCGTTTTCCAAAGTTTGCCCATACAGGTGATGAGAGTGAGAACCAACCCTTACCCATATAATCAAAAAATTTAGCCCCAAATCCATCTATACCCAAAATTTCTTCTGCCCTTTCTGCAATGGTACGGATTCTTTGAATAGGGTCTTCCCCCTCACTTAAATACCCCCTTTCCAAAAAGGTTATACTATCTTCTGTCAGCCAATCAAATGGTTTTCTATCATTCATAATTTCTATCGTGTTTAATTGTTAAAATAAATCTTCTTCAGTAATTGATTTCTGTCTTTTTGTATAATTGATGCTTCTCTTATTAAAGAAATCTGTATGTTTGGTTGCCAAAATTTCATCATTAAACCATTCTGTTTGTTCAACTATCCCTTCGTTTACTTCAAAAATAGGGTCTATTCCAATACTTTTTAATGATTGATTAAACCTCTGTTTCACAAACTCAATCGTTTGTTCTTTGGTTAGGAACTCCAAATCTCCCTCTTCAAACATCCATTCAATGATTTCTAATTCTGCATCATATGCATCAATGGTATTGTCCACGATATCTGCCACCAATTCATCTGTCCACCATTCAGGGTTTTCATCCTTAATTAAGTTTACCAACGTAAACCCAAACTCTGCGTGGATTTGTTCTTCCTTTGAAGTTGCTTCCACAGCGTTTGATATTCCCTTTAAGGTGTTTTTGAATTTGTTAAACGCCATAATCACCAGAAATTGAGAGAATAAGGAGACGTTCTCCACAAACATTGAAAAAAGAATCACCGATTCAAAATAATCACGATTTTCTACCCCCTTTGAATTTGCGATGGTTTTCTCTAAATACTTTATCCTTCTTCGTATTACATTTACCCCCATCAGTTCTTCAAACTCTTTATTCAAACCCAATAGGTTGATTAGGTTGGAATAGGCATCGGCGTGACGGACTTCGGATTCTGCAAACGTAGCACCCACATTTCCGATTTCAGGTTTTGGTAATTTTTTGTATAAATCACCCCAAAACGTTTTTACCGCGATTTCAATTTGTGAAATGGCCAACATTGCCCGTTGGACAGTGGTTCTTTCAGCGGGCGATAAATTTACCTTAAAATCTTGTATATCCGATGTGTAATTAAATTCAGTATGAACCCAATAGGAATGGCGAATAGCATCTACATAATCATTCAAATCAGGATATTCATAAGGTTTGAGGTTGGTTCTCTTTCTGAAAATGTCCGGCTTTCGACGGTCTCTGTAAAGAATATACGATTTCGCTGAAAGTTTAAGATTATAATCCATAAGAAGATTTTCCACCAAATCGTGAATCTCATCCACAAAAGGACGATAATACTCACCCTTTCTCCCAAACATTTCGGTTGATACGATGGTGGATATTTTTTGGGCAATATCTCTATCGTATTCCCCTTCGAATTGTTCCATTGCTTTCAATACCGCGTTTGTGATTTTGGATTCCTCAAATGGTTCTAAACTACCATTTCTCTTAATTACATATCTCATAATACTTATTTGTTTTCGGTTACACTTGCTTTTCTATAATCCGTAACTAATTTTTTGATTTCACCAATTGCCTTTCTTGCCCTTGTGGCCGAAACTTTGGTAGATGAATTATGTTGTGTTTCAAACTCTTCAAAGAGTTCTTTAATTTGTTCGAAAATTTGTTGTGTTTGTGCTTTTTGTTCTTCCATTTTTTACCTTTATTTTAGTTGTTTAATTAAATTGTATCCCCCTTTGGGAATGTAAGTATAACTATTGTATATATAAAAAAATTCTTTAAGTTTTTTTGATTTTTTTAAATATAAAAATTGGTTCTAATTTTTGGTAGTATCCACAATTTAAGATAATATTAAGTATCTATATCTATAAACTTTTTTATAGAATCGGGTTTACTATTATTCATAAACTATCCTAATTCCGATGTCTCTATGTATTTTTTATGTAATAATTTACGTTCAATCTCGGTTCCATTTGCACTTTCTTTGGTGGCAATGATTCCATTTGATGAATTACCATCAAAAATATCAATGATACCCTTATTCGTATCCATTTTTGAAGGAAACGTTATTCCATCCGGTCCAAATCTATTTTTCATTACGTGAAATCGGGCAGTATCATTTAATTTATCTTTTGCCTTTCTACTTAAACTCATAATAAAATCAGCGTTCATTACCTTGGCGTAAGAATCCGATACTTTATCCGCTTCAATCACTTCACTATCAATACTGGAACGATTTGCTTGACTGGCAGTCCATATAGGTATATTCATTTCTCCACTCATACCCCTTAATTCAATGTAAATACCACCTTGTTCTTGATAAGTAGAATCACTTTTGTTTGTATAAGAAATGAGTAGGTCTGCATAATCAATAATAATCAAGTCCGGTTTATATCCGTTTGAAATCATTTTTTCAATATGGGTTTCCAATTTTTTGGCTGATACACCCTTTGGTGGAAAATACTTAATCAACATTCTACCCCTTAATTTTGATATAACATCCTTTACTTCATCCCTTTTATCCGCAAGTTTTGTAGATGGAATTTGAGTAAAAACCGTATCATATCTCTGCCCCACATAATGTTCGGATAATTCCAATGAATAATGAACAACGGTTTTGCCCATTTTTACTGCAGCTGCTCCCAATGCACAAAGTGCCCAACTTTTTCCAACACCTGATGGAGCAACTACTACCCCCAGTTCTCCACCTGCCAAACCACCATCCATCACTTCATTGATTACTTCCCAAGGAGTTGGGATTGCGGTTCGGTTTATATCCTCAGTTCGTTCATCATAATCTAAGATATAATCAATACCCAATTCATCATCTACACCCACTTTAAGAGCTTTATCAATTTTGTCTTTGATTCTATCATACGAACCAACTTTCAGTAAATCAATAGAATCGATGATGGCTTGTTTTAGATTTTGATTTATACAAAAATTAGAAAACTCATTCTTTATATAATCTAAATCTGTTTGGTCAACTGCGGTATAGGCGTTTTTTATTTGTTCTACAATCTGTTTCTGTAAACTCTTATCATCCAACTCTACAATCTTTACCTTAAATACATCTACAGTTGGTATCTTTTTATATTCTGTATAATGATTTAAGATTTCACTCACAATCCATTTATTCACATCGGATTCAAAAAATCGTTCATCAATTACTTCAAACAACGAATCCAATAATTTTTGGTCAGTAAGTAAACAAGATATAACTTTGGTTTGGAACGATTGCCCATATTTTGCTAATGTATCAACTTCTTTCATATAACTTATTTAAGAATTATGTTTTTGAATACATCATGTATCCAATTATCAACTCCTTTCCAATTTTGTAGCATTTTATACTTCATTCCAACTTTAATAAAATCTGTTTTTACAAACGGATTATTTGGTTGATAAAACAATGCATCAATATTTTGTTTTATATCATCGTTGATATACTCTTGACTCAATTTCATAAGTCTTTCGTTTCGGTAAATAGTATCTTTATTCTCAACGATGGTAGAATACAACTTATATGAATCTTTCCGTTCACTACTGTAAGATATGAAATCTTCAATACTAACTTTTCTATCTTCAGTAATTTGAGGGAATCGTTTTATCAATGTTTTTAATCCACAACCTTTAAGCCCCTCTATATTATCTGATTTATCACCATCTACTATTCTGTATAACAAAATATTTTGAGGCCAAATACCAAAATCCTCAAAAACTTGTTCTCTATCATACAACTTTTTTTTAGATGGTGAATATACCTTAACCCTCTCATCCACTAATTGTAAAAAATCTTTGTCCGTTGATACAATAATTACTTCTTCATTATCTTCACAATTTTTTGTTAGACTAGAGGCGATATATCCTATTACATCATCTGCTTCTATATTATCTGAAATAATCTTTGTAATTGGTAAATAACCCAATACATCGTGCAACCAAACAAATTGTTGTTTCATAGATAAACGTTCTTCATCAGGTGTAAGTAAATCACCATATTGACGGTTTACTCTAAAGCGAGTATCTTCTCTACCCGCTTTATACCCTTCATAAATCTCCTTTCGTTTATCGTTTCCACCTTTTCCATCAAATACAACGATAACCCTTGTAGGATTAAACATTTTGATTTGAAAGCCAATAGATTTTAGAAACCCAGTCAAACCACCAATATGATCACCATCTTCATTCATAGTAGGGTTTGTAGTCCAAGTTCGGATAAATGTATTTAATCCATCTATAACTAATACTCTACTATTTTTTGATTTTTGATTTTGATTGGTTGTTTTTACTTCGGTAAGGATTTTTTTATATAGTTCATTCATTAACTAATCGTTGTAACATATTTATTGTTTTCGGTCTCATCGATTAGATATTTGTCTAACTTACCCAACTGTGAATCAAACATATCTAATTCTGAATCATATTTAGAAATTAGGGACAATTCATGTTTGATAGAATTAACAATATCAGTATCATCTGTTACACCAGTTGAATGTTCTAATAAAACTTCAATATTTGCCAAATGTTTTTTGATATGCCCAAAGGCGTGAGCATATACAGTATCTAATAATTGTTTTCTCATAACTTATTTTTATTTTTAAGGTTTATTCTTCTACTTCAATTTCCACACTTTCTAAATCTGTGGTATCACTTTTGTATTGCAAGATAGTTGCATCACAAATTTCTTCATATATTTTCTTTCTCAATTCTTCATTTGTTTGCATCAACTCAATGAAATCTTTTGATTGAAATTTATATTCATTTGTTATCTCACCAGTTTCAAGATCAGTTTCTTCATATGTGTACCAAGCTCCACTTCTCTTTACTAACTTATTGGTTTTCATAACACTCAACCAAGAACCATAATCATCAATTCCCCTATCAAAGAAAATATCAAAGTCAGCGGAACGTAGTGGTGGGCCCATACGGTTTTTGATAACTTGACAGCGAACCTTCATTCCAATGATTTTATCTTCACCATTGACCTTTTGTTTCAACTTACCCATATTTTTCAATCTCAACCGAACTGATGAATGGAATGCAAGAGCTTTCCCACCAGATGTAGTCCATGGATCTCCGAACATTACACCCATTTTCTGCCTCAATTGATTTGTGAAAATAAGTGCAATTTTTTCTCTACCAATCATATTGGTAATTTTTCTCATTGCCTTAGAAATAATGATGGCTTTATCGGTAGCATATCCATCTTTATCATAATCTGATGCAATTTCTGCCTTTGTAGAAGCAGCCGCTACTGAATCAACTACAATGGTAACCAATCTATCTTTTTCGGTATTTCTTACTTTTTCAATAATTGCTTCAATATACTCAAATATCTGTTCTACTGAATCTGCAGTTACATAAAGTAATTTAGATACATCTACTCCAATGGCTTCCAAAAACTCTCTACTAACGGCGGTTTCAGTATCAATCATAACTGCAACACCATTTTGTTTTTGGGTTTCTGCCAGTAAGTGAGATGATAGCAAAGACTTTCCTGATTGCTCTAAACCAGTAATCTCCGTAATTCTGCCAACAGGAAAACCACCATACGCCCTATTTGAAACTGCAACATCTAACATAGAACATCCTGATGAAACCCATCCACCTACATTGGTGGGGGCTTCATCGGAGTCTAGAAAGAATGCAACATTTTGGTCTTTGGATAGTTTGTTTAGTTCATCCGCTAACACTGATGCTAAATCTTCTTCTTTCTTCTTGCTCATATAACTTTTTTAATTTTAGGTTTAATTTGAGAATAGGTCATCAAACGCTGATGCTACACTATCCAACTTTTTCTTATCTACTTCATCTGAAGATAGAGTAGGTTCTTCTGCTTTTGTAGAAAGTGTTTCCGTAGAAGTGGATGGTTCATCTGTTTCTTCTTCTGAATCATCGGTTGGATTCAACCAACTTTCCAAAACTTCTTTCAACTCATTGTAGGAAAGTTCCTCATATACATCTGTAATTTCAGTTTGATTCTGAATATACGCCTTCATATCATCTTCATTATCTGCCAAAGGAGTAACATTTGGTTTTACCCGAATTGTAGTTACAGGATAATTTGTACCTGCATCTTCCGCTGATGTATATTCAACTGTAATATCTCTACCATTGAATGGATCGGTAATATCACCGTAATCAGGGTCTGCAATATATCCCAAAATTTCTTGATATACTGTTTTTCCAAATCCCCAAAAACGGACTCCTTCACCCTCTTCTCCCCTTACCAAAACAGGAACGTATGTTCTCAATTTGGGTTCCATTTTTTTGGCAGCCTTCCAATCTTCTTTGTCACCCATTCGTTTGAGTTTATCAGCAAACTCTACAATTGGGTCTGGTCTATCAAAGGATTGTGGTGAAAGGTATGTCCGATTGTTGATGTTGTAATGAAAGAAAAGTTCAATAAAAGGATTCTCTTTGTTGAATTTGTAAGGAACAATTCTTACTTGTGTTTTTCCAGGAGTGGGTTTCCAAAGGTTATCTACCCTTTTGGAAGTGTTTTGTAGTTTGTTCAGTCTACCTCTGATTTTGTCAATATTAATTGCCATAATTAATCACCTTTATATTTTAAGTTTTAAGTTTTAGTGTTTATACATATACAATATACGAAAAATTCTAATCAAAAACAACTATTTTTTCATAGATTTTTTTTCGGATATTGGAGTTATATTGCATCCTTTGTAAGATACAAATTTTTAGAATGAAAGTCAAATACTTTCTATAAATCGTTTCCAATCAAATCCATTTCCAGGATCTACTTTCCCCTTTCCATCTCCCCTTACAGAATCACCACTAACATCGGAATGTCTAACTACATCTTCTTTTGGAATCTGAAATTGGTTCATCCAAGATTTTGTTAAATTTACTGCTGCCTGAAATTGTTCCTCTGTATAGCAATCACTATCGTTGATTCTATTAATGAATGTTCCGTAATCGTTATTACCACTTACCAATAATTCAAACCCTAACGTATATCCATTTAGATTTTCGATTCCATTGTGTAGAGATTTTCCGGCATGGGCTGCTTTTTGAGATGGTGGTAAGATTTCTTCAACCTTTCCATCAGGATGAATAAGTGCGTGCACAGAAAGTTTTAGATTTGATAACAGTTCACGTGCATGAATTTCTTTACCTTCCCAATCAATCCATTCTGTCATTGAATGGACAATAATACCAATTGGTGAAAGTTCATCCATACCACATCCAAACATTTGTTGCCAACTACCCCCACCAATCAAACCATCTGGTGTTAAACCATTTTGGGTTTGCCAATCTTTTACTCTTTGTTCTGTTCCACTACCAAAGATACCATCGGGAGTTTCACCCAATTTGTGTTGTATTTTTTTTACTGCAGAACCTTGACTTCCTTTTTTGATAATCATAATTTATTTTTAATTAAATTCAATAATGTTCCAAATTTTTGTTGGAATTGTAACCGTTCCTTCATCGTTTATCAAAACAACTGAATTTCTGTATTGGTTCCAATCTACAATAAATCGTTTATCCAATACTCCCCCGTTTTGTTCTTTAATCATTTCGTTCAAAGCATTTATGGTATAAAGTGTATTTGATTCTTTTTTTCGGTGAATCAAAATAGTATTATCCAAATTTGTAGGATAAGAACGAGATGTATCTACATTGTATGTAATAAATAACTCATAAGGGTTATGTTTATTCTCTAAAATATAAATATAGTTATATACAATAGTATAGGTTTCCCTAATGGTTTGTAAAACTGTTTGGACTTCGTTTTTGTTTGTAAATGTACACAATAGTTGACTGCTCATAATAAAATTCTTTCATATATTCTACTATATAAATATAAAATTAAAAAAGAAACGATAGTAAAATCACTACTGTTGTTTGTATATAAATATTCTATTTTCAATGAAATTTTTAGATTTAATTACAATTGTATTTTGTAGATAATTCTTCCTTTTCAGGAAAATCTCTACCAGCAGATACGTTTGCACAATACAATTTTTCTCTCATTGCAGGATGTAAGTTCATCTCTAAATTAACTACAGGTTCATAACCTAAACCTCTTTGTCTTGGAGCTATAGTTGATAAGGGTATTTTTTCTCCACCTGCTTCTACTTCAAATACAAGTTGATAATTTCCGTTTTCATCCGGCCCGTCAACAGTGAGATTTTCTTCAACTTTATCATAATCACGTGTACCAAAAATTCTTTCTAAAATATCAGGATCAGCAACTACTCCACCTAAAGACATTTTTTCTTCACCTTCTAATAAAGATTTTAGTGGAAACTTTTCTCGTATTGTGTTCATCATTCCAGTCTTATATGGTTCTTTTACCATATTTTCCACAAATGCTTTATTAAAATCTTTTCCTAATTGTAAATGTTCTTCTAATTTTTTATCAGATTCTTCATCACCCATCATAGAAGCAGCTCTCATTGTCATAACTGAAAATTTATCTAAATATTTAGATGTTGTTTTTAATTTCGAAAATCCGGCATCAAGCATCTTCTGTCTTAATTCTTTACGAGACACAGGATGTGTTAAACCTTTTAATACACTAACAAATTGTTTAGTGTATTTAACACTTTGATTTAATTCTTTTGCTAACCTTTTAATTCCTTCATCAGAATCATCCATATTATTAAGTAAAGTTACTTGTTGTAAAGAAAGATTATTATAATATTCAGTGGCACTATTACGCATTTTTTTATTGAATACTTTTGGAGAAGCAGCCTCAGGTACTCTATTCATACCCAATTCTTTTAATTCTTCTTCTCTTTTCCTTAGTTTTTCATCTTCTTTTTTACCTTCACCTCTTTTGTCTTCTCCTTTGGCTTTTAATTCAGCTCTTCTTTGTTCTATTTTTGTTAGTTCTTGAGATTCGGCTTCACTTAAAGCCCAAACTTGTACAGTATTTACCGATGGTTGAGATAAGAAAACATTCAAATCTTTTTTGAGAGAAACTTCGTCTAATATAGATTCACCTGTTTCTTTATTCTTAATTCGTAAATACATATCTGTTGAAAATCCTTTATTATTTGGATAATCTTCAATACCCATAGCCTCTACTTCATCTTTTAAATCCCATGCACCAGCTTCTACTTCCCAGTTTCCTTTTCCATATTCATAATCTAATCTTGATCTAATACCGGCACGAACTGCAACTGCAGATTGTATCCAATCTTCTGTCAATACGGGTTGATTTTCTTTTGGATATTTAGGTGGTTTATATGATATATTTCCATTCTTTTTAATTTCATTTTTAGAGTTATGTTCTCTAATAATACCAACTATTTCATCAAGTTGATCATCATCTAATGTAGAAAATATCATAGACATTACTTCACCTGCTTGGGCTTGTATTTTACCTGCACCCGAACCATCTGTCATACTTGTCATTGCTGGTGTTGAATCATTTATATAACGAGCGTTTATTAACCTTTCCAATAATTTTACATATTTTTTTGGTACTTTTGATGGACTTCCGAATATATCTTCTGGTAATGTTGTTGGAGTATCCGAATTTTGGGCAGGTTTGTTTTGTTCATACTCATCATCACTTGGATTTATATTTTTATCATAATATTCTCTATCAATTTCAGGTTTAAGAGTTTTATTTTTTTCTTTTTCTAAAACATTTTTTTGTTCAGGTGTACGTTTTTCTTTTTTATCACCTTCCTTATCACCTCTTGTAGAAGCGGGATCACCCGGTGGAAGATTATCTGTATAATCAACTCCTGCTTTTGTGTTTGGATTTAGGGCAGAACCTTGTTCCGGTTGTTCTTGGGAATCTTCACCTGCATCGGTTTGAACTTTTTTATCTTGTGGTTGGCTTTGGGGTTCATCACCACCCAATTCTTTGTTTATTTTTTTTCGTTCTTCATCAGATAACCCCTGTAAAGCTTTATCAGCAGCATCTCTGGCCGGTGTATCTTTAGGTTGGGTAACTAAATTTCCAACTTTACCACTTTTTGTATTTCCCTCTTCATCTGTATATTCTACTTCTTTATCCAATATAGGATTTTTGAATGTTCTTTCTTCTTTTTCCAAAAGGTTTTGAATCAACTCTCCTTTGATATCACTCAAACCCCACTCGGTTAGTATTTCGGAAAGTATGTAAATATCATCTTCATTTTGTAAATTTACAATTCCGGTTTTGTTTCTGTAAGATATTTCATCTATAAGTTTGTATAAAAATTTATCAAGCATATTATTTTAATTTTGGAATACCTCCTATTTCAGATATTCGTTTTTTCCACTTATTATATATAATTTTTTTCTGTTCTTTGGTTATCCCCCACTTCTTTGATATTTGGGATAAATACCTATCTATAACTATTTGAAAATCTTTTTTTAGGACTTTGGATTTCATCCACAAACCTTGTATATTGGCATCTACTTCATCTTTTAACAAATAGTATTTGTAAATAGGTAATTCGCCTGATTCGATTTGGTCTCTTCTTTTTTTATTAAAATTTATTCCCTTTCCCATCTTTTCATTAAACCCCCTTTGAGTTATGTGCTCAATTTCGTGTCTAACTACATCCACCAATTCTGAATAAATATATTCTAAATCTTTATAGTTATTATCTATGTTATATTCTACCCAAATATCTATTTCTGGTTGCATATAAGAATCTTCACCATCCCATATTAAGGTAGAAGCTTCTACGGTTGGATTCTTTTTTTTATGTTTTGCATGAACGTGTAAATCAAATAACAAACCACTTTTTTTATCTTCATAGATAGAATCTAATAAAAAAGTAAATTTATCATAACTAATCTCATCAACACATTTTATTGCATAAATTGTATCTTTAACTACTTCATGTGTTATGTGTGTATATTTGCCCATAATTAAAGTTTTGAGTAATCGGTTCCCCAACTCATTTTTGTTGGAAAGCTATACATTTCTATTTTATTTTTTATATCTAATATTATTTCTTTCCCCATAGATACATCAAATTCAAACAGAAATGAATCGTAAGTATAAAGT
>Ga0070752_1002741_pt1 | contig 11173 bp, 8 predicted proteins | sample VirMetDEL_Aug_30_FD_77440 | JGI IMG/M metagenome (GOLD analysis project Ga0070752, IMG submission 77440) | Aqueous microbial communities from the Delaware River and Bay under freshwater to marine salinity gradient to study organic matter... | ecosystem: Environmental > Aquatic > Marine > Coastal ...
CATTCACCGAAAGCCAACAGTTTTGTTGCAGGAGTGCATTGTGCGTAAGTTGACTCAACTGGTTCTGTTCACCGCCGCTCTGATCGCCACTCCGGCGTTCGCCGAGATGAAAGTGGCCGTGCTGAACTATCAGATGGCGCTGCTCGAGTCCGATGCGGCCAAGCGCTACGCCGTCGATGCCGAGAAAAAATTTGGCCCGCAACTGAGCAAGCTCAAGACCCTGGAGAGCGACGCCAAGCGCATTCAGGATCGCATGGTCAAAGATGGCGACAAGATGCAGCAGGCCGAGCGCGAGCGCCTGGAGCTTGAGTTCAAGCAGAAGGCCCGTGACTTCCAGTTCCAGTCCAAGGAGCTGAACGAATCCAAAGCCATCGCTGACCGCGAGATGCTGGCCAAGCTCAAGCCGAACCTGGACAAGGCCGTCGAAGAAGTGATCAAGAACGGTAACTTTGATCTGGTGCTCGAGCGCGGTGCGGTGATCGATGTCAAACCTCAGTACGACATCACTCGCCAAGTCATCGAGCGCATGAACAAGATGCGTTGAGCATGACCGCTACATATACCCTCGGCCAGTTGGCCGAGCGCCTGGGCGCCACCCTGCGTGGCGCCGAAGGGAAGGTCATCACGGGCCTGGCCACCTTACAGGAGGCCAGGCCCGAACAGTTGAGCTTCCTGGCCAATGCCCAGTATCGCAAGTTCCTGGCTCAGACTCAGGCCGGTGCCGTGCTGCTCACCGCTGCCGACGCTGAGGGTTATGCAGGAGATGCCCTGGTCGTTGCCAACCCTTATCTGGCTTACGCGCAGCTTTCACACCTGTTTGATCGCAAGCCCAAGGCTGCTGCCGGGGTCCATGCGACTGCGCAGGTTGCCGATGACGCGCAGGTCGATCCGAGTGCCAGCATCGGTGCCTACGCTGTCATCGAAAGTGGTGCACGTATTGCTGCCAATGTCAGCATCGGCGCGCATTGCGTGGTCGGTGCGCGCAGCGTGATCGGTGAGGGCGGCTGGCTGGCACCGCGCGTGACGCTGTACCACGACGTGCAGATAGGCAAGCGTGTGGTAATCCAGTCCGGAGCGGTGATCGGTGGTGAAGGCTTCGGTTTCGCCAACGAGAAGGGCGCCTGGCAGAAGATCGCGCAGATCGGCGGGGTGACCATCGGCGATGACGTCGAAATCGGCGCCAACACCACGGTGGATCGTGGTGCGCTGTCCGATACCCTGATCGGCAATGGCGTCAAGCTGGACAACCAGATCATGATCGCGCACAACGTGCAGATCGGCGACAACACGGCCATGGCCGGTTGCTGTGGGATTTCCGGCAGCACCAAGATCGGCAAGAACTGCATGATCGCTGGCGGTGTCGGCATGGTGGGTCATATCGAGGTGTGCGACAACGTGTTCGTCACCGGTATGACCATGGTGACTCGTTCGATCACCGAGCCTGGGGCCTATTCTTCGGGTACCGCCATGCAGCCAGCTGGCGAGTGGAAGAAGAGTGCGGCGCGTATTCGTCAGTTGGACGAGATGGCCAAGCGTCTGCGTGAGCTGGAAAAACAGCTGGCAGCCGTGACCCAGACGGCGAACGTCTCATCTGATGTCTGAGCACGGCGTTGCCGTGCTCTTTTCTTTTCTTAAGGCTTAACCGGACATGATGGACATCAACGAAATTCGTGAATATTTGCCGCACCGCTATCCCTTCCTGCTGGTGGATCGTGTGGTGGACCTGGACGTCGAAGGCAAGACCGTTCGCGCCTACAAGAATGTCAGCATCAATGAGCCGTTCTTCAATGGCCACTTTCCCGAGCACCCGATCATGCCGGGCGTGCTGATCATCGAAGCCATGGCACAGGCAGCCGGGATTCTCGGTTTCAAGATGATGGGCGTGAAGCCGGCCGATGGCACCCTGTATTACTTCGTCGGCTCCGACAAGTTGCGCTTCCGTTCTCCCGTTACTCCGGGCGACCAGCTCATACTGGAGGCGAAGTACCTGAGCGACCGCCGCAGCATCTGGAAATTCGAGTGCCGCGCCACCGTCGACGGCAAGGAAGTCTGCTCCGCTGAAATCATCTGTGCGGAACGCAAACTATGAGTTCGATTGACCCTCGCGCGATCATCGACCCCAGTGCCAGATTGGCCGACGACGTCGTCGTCGGCCCGTGGAGCATTGTCGGGCCCGATGTGGAAATTGGCGAGGGTACGGTGATCGGTCCGCACGTGGTGCTCAAAGGACCGACCGTGATTGGCAAGCACAACCACATCTACCAGTTTTCTTCGGTTGGCGAAGATACCCCTGACCTCAAGTACAAGGGTGAGCCAACACGCCTGGTCATTGGTGATCACAACACGATCCGTGAAGGCGTCACCATTCACCGGGGCACCGTACAGGATCGCAGTGAGACCACCATTGGCGATCACAACCTGATCATGGCCTATGCCCACATCGGCCACGACAGCGTGATCGGCAACCATTGCATCCTGGTCAATAACACGGCGCTGGCTGGCCATGTCTGGGTCGATGACTGGGCGATTCTGTCCGGCTACACCTTGGTGCACCAGTTCTGCCGTATCGGTGCGCACAGCTTTTCCGGCATGGGCACTGCGATCGGCAAGGATGTACCGGCTTTCGTCACCGTGTTCGGCAACCCTGCCGAAGCGCGCAGCATGAACTTCGAGGGCATGCGTCGTCGTGGCTTCTCCAACGAGGCCATCGTGGCGCTGCGCAAGGGCTACAAGCTGGTTTATCGCCAGGGATTGACCGTTGAGCAGGCGCTGGCCGAGTTGGCCGAGTCCGCTGCTCAGTTCCCTGAGGTGGCGATCTTCCGCGATTCGATCCAGGCTTCTACGCGCGGCATTACCCGCTAAGAGCCTGTGCAAATCTGCTGCGTATCGGCCTTGCTGCGCTGAGAGCAGGCTCGGGCATGAGTCCGAATACAGTGTTCACCTACTAAAACTCCGTTTTTCGCCTGCTTTTGCCTTGCATGGCTCCAGCTTGCGACACATCGGACAGGTTCTAAATATCTATGACCAGACCCCTTCGCGTCGCACTGGTCGCCGGTGAGGCGTCCGGTGACATCCTCGGCTCCGGTCTGATGCAGGCCATCAGGCAGCGCCATCCAGATGCCGAGTTCATCGGTGTTGGCGGTTCGCGCATGGAGGCCGAGGGTCTGAAATCCTATTTTCCGATGGAGCGCCTGGCCGTCATGGGCCTGGTCGAGGTGCTCGGCCGCCTGTTCGAACTGCTGGGTCGCCGGCGCCAGCTTGCGCGTGATCTGATCGCTGCACAGCCCGACGTATTCATCGGCATCGATGCGCCCGACTTCAACCTGGGACTTGAGCTCAAGTTGCGCCGTGCCGGAATCAAGACCGTACATTACGTCAGTCCTTCGGTTTGGGCCTGGCGGCAGAAGCGCGTGCTGAAGATTCGTGAAGCCTGCGACCTGATGCTTACGCTGTTCCCCTTCGAGGCGCAGTTCTACGACGAGCACCAGGTGCCCGTGCGCTTCGTGGGCCATCCACTGGCCGATGCCATTCCCCAGCAGGCTGACCGTGCCGCCGCGCGTGAAGCGTTGGATTTGCCGCAGGGCGATCCGGTCGTGGCCTTGATGCCGGGCAGTCGCGGCGGCGAGGTGGCGCGTCTCGGTGAGCTGTTTCTCGATGCAGCGATTCGTCTGCGAGCGCTTCGCCCGGGTGTTCGTTTCCTGCTGCCGTGCGCCACACCCGAGCGTCGCGAGCAGCTGGAGCAGATGCTGGCCGGGCGTGATCTGCCGCTGACGTTGCTCAATGGCCGCTCTCACGAGGCGTTGGCTGCCTGCGATGCGGTGCTGATTGCCTCGGGGACGGCGACGCTGGAGGCGCTGCTGTACAAGCGCCCCATGGTGGTGGCCTACCGCGTCGCGCCGCTGACCTATCGCATTCTCAAGCGCCTGGTCAAAAGCCCCTATATCTCGCTGCCCAATCTTCTGGCCGAGCGCCTGCTGGTGCCCGAGCTGATCCAGGATGCGGCGACTCCAGAGGCTCTGGCTCAGGCTGTGGCGCCACTGATCGATGGTGGTCAGGTGCAGACCGAAGGTTTCGACGTGATCCATCGTGCGCTGCGCCGTGATGCTTCGGTGTCGGCAGCCGATGCGGTGATCAAGCTTGCGGGGCGTACCTGATGCAACTGGGGCTCGACTTCACGCTGGTTGAAGAGCTGGTCGCCGGCGTCGACGAAGTCGGCCGTGGTCCGCTCTGCGGTGCGGTGGTAACGGCAGCGGTGATCCTCGACCCGGCGCGGCCGATCCTCGGGCTGAACGACTCGAAGAAACTGACCGAGCTGCGCCGTGAAGCACTGTTCGACGAGATCCGCGAAAAAGCGCTGGCCTGGTGCATCGCCCGCGCCGAGGTTGAGGAAATCGACCGCCTGAATATCCTGCATGCCACTATGCTGGCCATGCAGCGCGCCGTAGAAGGACTCTCGGTGACGCCGAGGCTGGCGCTGATCGATGGCAACCGCTGCCCGAAACTGGCGGTGCCGAGTGCGCCGGTGGTCAAGGGCGATAGCCGGGTGCCGGCCATTGCCGCTGCCTCGATCCTGGCCAAGGTCAGCCGTGACCGCGAGATGCTCGAGATCGATCGTCTCTACCCCGGCTATGGTATTGCCGGGCACAAGGGCTATCCCACGCCGGTGCACCTCGAGGCGCTCAAGCGTCTGGGGCCGACACCGATTCATCGGCGTTCCTTCGGGCCGGTCCGCGCGCTTCTCGAAGTCTGAACCTCTGGCCCTCAGCCAGACCTGCTTAGGCTACAATCCGCGCTTTGTCGTTTCCACCTGCAAGGCCGCCCATGACTCAAGCGTTCGTCCACCTGCGTCTGCACACCGAATACTCCCTGGTCGATGGCCTGGTGCGGGTCAAACCGCTGATCAAGGCCGTCTCCGGGGCCGGCATGCCTGCGGTGGCCGTCACCGACATGAGCAACATGTGCTCGCTGGTGAAGTTCTACAAGGCGGCCATGGGCGCCGGGGTCAAGCCGATCTGTGGTGCTGACATCTGGCTGGCAAGCGCCGAAGAGGACGGCCCGCTGACGCGTCTGACCCTGCTGGCGATGAACGCCAAGGGCTACCGCAACCTCACCGAGTTGATCTCCCGTGGCTGGTTCGAAGGCCAGAGCAACGACCTGGTGATCATCCAGCGTGACTGGGTCAAGGACGCCGCCGAAGGACTGATCGCGTTGTCCGGCGCTCGCGAGGGCGAGGTCGGCATGGCGTTGCTGGCCGGTGACCAGGCATTGGCCGAAACGCGCCTGCGCGAGTGGATGGCGGTGTTTCCAGATCGTTTCTACCTGGAGGTGCAGCGCACCAGCCGAGTCGGTGACGAGGAATACCTGCACGCCGCCGTAACCCTGGCTGACCGTGTCGAGGCGCCTCTGGTGGCCACCAACGACGTGCGCTTCATCAAGCAGGACGACTTCGAAGCACATGAAACCCGTGTCTGCATCGGCGAAGGGCGCACCCTGGACGACCCGCGTCGGCCGCACCATTACTCCGACCAGCAGTACCTGAAAAGCGCCGCAGAGATGTGGGAGCTGTTCTCCGACCTGCCCGAGGCGCTGGAAAACACCGTCGAGATCGCCAAGCGCTGCAACATCGAGGTGCAGCTCGGCAAATACTTCCTGCCGGACTTCCCCACGCCGGGCGGCATGGGCATCGACGATTACCTGCGGCATGCCTCCTTCGAGGGCCTGGACGAGCGTCTCGAAGTGCTGCTGCCCAAGGACACGCCGGACTACGAGGCGAAGAAGCAGGTCTATATCGACCGCCTCAATTTCGAACTCGACATCATCATCCAGATGGGCTTCCCCGGTTACTTCCTGATCGTGATGGACTTCATCCAGTGGGCCAAGAGCAATGGCGTGCCGGTCGGTCCGGGCCGTGGTTCGGGTGCCGGTTCTCTGGTGGCCTACGTGCTGAAGATCACCGACCTCGACCCGCTGGCCTACGACCTGCTGTTCGAGCGCTTCCTCAACCCCGAGCGGATCTCCATGCCCGACTTCGACGTCGACTTCTGCATGGATGGTCGCGACCGGGTGATCGACTACGTGGCCGAGAAATACGGGCGCAACGCGGTGAGCCAGATCATCACCTTCGGTTCCATGGCGGCCAAGGCGGTGGTGCGCGACGTGGCGCGGGCGCAGGGCAAGTCCTACGGCCTGGCCGATCGCCTGTCGAAGATGATCCCCTTCGAAGTGGGCATGACCCTGGAAAAGGCCTTCGAGATGGAGGAGCCGCTGCGCGACTTCCTCAAGAACGACGAAGAGGCCCAGGAAATCTGGGACATGTCGCTCAAGCTCGAAGGCGTGGTGCGTGGTACCGGCAAGCACGCCGGGGGTGTGGTGATCGCGCCGACCAAGCTCACCGACTTCTCGCCGATTGCCTGCGACGAGGAAGGCGGCGGCCTGGTGACCCAGTTCGACAAGGACGACGTCGAGCAGGCCGGCCTGGTCAAGTTCGACTTCCTCGGCCTGCGCACCCTGACCATCATCAAGTGGGCGCTGGAAACCGTCCACCGCATCCAGAAGCGCGACGGTGCGCCGGATGAGGACCTGGTCAACATCGATTTCATCCCGCTGGATGACAAGAAAACCTACGACATGCTGCAGAAGGCGGAGACCACCGCGGTTTTCCAGCTTGAATCGCGCGGCATGAAGGAGCTGATCAAGAAGCTCAAGCCCGACTGTCTGGAAGATATGATCGCACTGGTGGCGCTGTTCCGCCCCGGTCCGCTGCAGTCCGGCATGGTGGACGACTTCATCAACCGTAAGCACGGCCGCGCCGAGCTGTCCTACCCGCACCCGGACTACCAGTACGCGGGTCTGGAACCGGTGCTCAAGCCCACCTACGGCATCATCCTGTATCAGGAACAGGTGATGCAGATCGCCCAGGTCATGGGCGGTTACACCCTCGGCCAGGCGGACATGCTGCGCCGCGCCATGGGCAAGAAGAAGCCCGAGGAGATGGCCAAGCAGCGCGGCGGTTTCATCGAAGGTTGTGCCAGCAACGGTATCGACGCCAACCTGGCGGGCAACATCTTCGACCTGGTGGAAAAGTTCGCCGGTTATGGCTTCAACAAGTCGCACTCGGCCGCTTACGGCCTGGTGTCCTACCAGACGGCCTGGTTGAAGGCGCATTACCCAGCGCCGTTCATGGCGGCGGTACTCTCGGCGGATATGCACAACACCGACAAGGTGGTGATCCTGGTCGAAGAGTGCCGCAACATGAAGTTGCGCATCGAGCCGCCAGACGTGAACGTCTCCGAGTTCAAGTTCACCGTCAATGACGACGGCCGCATCGTCTACGGCCTCGGTGCGGTCAAGGGGGTGGGCGAGGGGCCGGTGGAGGCCATCGTCGAATGCCGCGCCGAAGGCGGGCCGTTCAAGGATCTGTTCGATTTCTGCAACCGCGTCGACCTCAAGCGCATCAACAAGCGCACCCTCGAGGCGCTGATTCGCAGCGGCGCGCTGGATCGTCTCGGCCCCTACTATCAGGACGAGCTCAAGGCCTACCAGGCCAGCGTGGACAAGAACCGTGCGGTGCTGCTGGCGTCGATGGAGGAGGCCGTGCAGTCCGCCGAGCAGACCGCGCGCAGCGCCGAGAGCGGCCACATGGACCTGTTCGGCGGCCTGTTCGCCGAGCCCGAGGCGGATGTCTACGCCAACCACCGCAAGGCCCGCGAGCTGCCGATCAAGGAGCGCCTGAAAGGCGAGAAGGACACCCTGGGCATCTACCTGTCCGGCCACCCCATCGATGAGTACGAAGGCGAGATTCGCCGTTTTGCCCGTCAGCGCATCGTCGAACTCAAACCTGCGCGTGATACCCAGACCATCGCCGGGATGATCGTCAACCTGCGGGTGATGAAGAACAAGAAGGGCGACAAGATGGGCTTCATCACCCTCGACGACCGTTCCGGGCGCATCGAGGCCTCACTGTTCGCCGACGCTTTTGCCAGCAACCAGGCGCTGCTGCAGAACGATGCGCTGGTGGTGGTCGAGGGCGAGGTCAGTAACGATGACTTCTCCGGTGGCCTGCGTCTGCGTGCCAAGCGCGTGATGAGCCTGGAGGAGGCGCGCACCGGTTTGGCCGACAGCCTGCGGGTCAAGGTCGCCAGCGAGGCACTCAAGGGCGATCGCCTGCGTTGGTTGGCCGAGCTGTGCAGCAAGCACAAGGGCGCTTGCCCGGTGACGCTGGACTATAGTGGCGAGCAGGCACGCGCCTTGCTTCAGTTTGGCGAGGCCTGGAGAATCGACCCGGCCGACACTTTGATTCAGGCATTGCGTGACCAGTTCGGGCGCGACAACGTCTTTTTGCACTACCGCTGATGCGAGAGGGGGCTAAACCCCTTGCTCATTGGCAAAGGCACCCGAGGGTGTCGACCCGCTGCGCCCTATCCCTTAAGGTAGGGCGCCTAATGGATACAGCTCCCCGGCCACTTGGCCGTCGACGCAAGACGGATGACTATGAACCCGAATTTCCTCGACTTCGAACAGCCGATCGCCGACCTGCAAGCCAAGATCGAAGAGCTACGCCTGGTTGGTAACGACAATTCGCTGAACATCGGCGACGAGATTGCCCGCCTGCAGGACAAGAGCAGCGCTCTGACCGAAAGCATTTTCGGCAACCTGACCAGCTGGCAGATCGCGCAGTTGGCTCGCCATCCGCGCCGCCCCTATACCCTGGACTACATCCAGCACATCTTCACCGAGTTCGATGAGCTGCATGGTGATCGTCACTTCTCCGACGACGCTGCCATCGTCGGTGGTATCGCGCGCCTGGGCGAGCAGCCGGTCATGATCATCGGCCACCAGAAGGGCCGTGAAGTGCGTGAGAAGGTGCGCCGCAACTTCGGCATGCCGCGTCCGGAAGGCTATCGCAAGGCCTGTCGCCTGATGGAAATGGCCGAGCGCTTCAAGATGCCGATCCTCACCTTCATCGACACCCCCGGCGCCTATCCGGGCATCGATGCCGAAGAGCGCGGGCAGAGCGAGGCCATCGCCTGGAACCTGCGTGTGATGGCTCGCCTGAAAACCCCGATCATCGCCACCGTCATCGGTGAAGGTGGTTCCGGTGGCGCGCTGGCCATCGGCGTCTGCGACCAACTGAACATGCTGCAATACTCCACCTACTCGGTGATCTCGCCGGAAGGCTGCGCCTCGATTCTCTGGCGCACTGCCGAGAAGGCGCCGGATGCCGCTGAAGCCATGGGTATCACCGCCGAGCGTCTGAAGGATCTGGGCATCGTCGATCAGGTTATCGCCGAGCCGCTGGGAGGCGCTCATCGCGATCCGGCTGCGGCTGCCGAGTCGATCCGTCAGGAGCTCAGCAAGCAACTGGCCAGCCTGCAGACGCACGACACCGACGCGCTGCTCAAGCGTCGTTACGATCGCCTGATGAGCTACGGCATCGCCTGAGTTCTTCCTGCGTACATCTCAACGGGCCTTCGGGCCCGTTGTTGTTTAAGCTTGGCCCATGACAGCTCTCGAACTTCGCCTGCGCCAGGCTCTGCAGCCCTGGCGTGCGGCCCGTGCCTGGCGTATCGCCTTTTCCGGTGGCCTGGATTCCAGTGTGCTGCTGCACTTGCTGGCGGACCTCGCCCGGCGCGAGGATCTGCCACCGCTTCGCGCCATCCATGTTCACCATGGCCTGCAGGCAGCGGCCGACACCTGGCCTGAGCATTGTGCGCGGGTCTGCCAGCGGTTGGGCATCGCGCTCGACACTGTCAGGGTTCGCGTCGCGCCAGGCGCCAGCCTCGAACAGGCGGCGCGTCGTGCGCGTTACCAGGCGTTTGCTGAACGGCTCGAGCCCGGCGAAGTGTTGCTCAGTGCCCAGCATCGTGATGATCAGGCCGAAACTCTGCTGTTTCGTCTGTTGCGCGGCGCCGGTGTGCGTGGGCTGGCGGCGATGCCGGCCAGTCGAGCCTTGGGGCAGGGCAGCCTGGTCCGGCCGCTGCTCAGCTGTTCCAGGGCCGAGTTGCAGGCCTATGCGCAGGATCACGGTGTGGTCTGGATCGAGGATCCGAGCAATGCCGATGAGCGTTTCAGTCGTAATTTCCTGCGCCACCAAGTGATCCCGCTGCTGGCCGAGCGCTGGCCGCAGGTGGTCACCAGCTTGGCGCGCAGCGCAGCCCATCAGGCGGAGTCTCGGCAGTTGCTGGATGAGCTGGCCGAGATGGATTTGTGTGTTGCCCGTGGCGTTTCGGCATTTTCCTGGCTGGTGTTGCCGTCTCTGCAGCTGTCGGCGCTAGCCGTTCTGAGTGATGCACGTCAGCGCAATCTGCTGCGGCATTGGCTGGCGCCGCTGACCCGCATGCCCGATCAGGATCACTGGGCTGGTTGGCGCGATCTGCGCGACGCCGATATCGATGCGACGCCGATCTGGAAGTTGGCCGATGGCGAGTTGCACCGTGCCGATGGACGGCTGTGGTGGCTCGGCGGTGAGTGGCTCGGTACGCCTGAGTCGATCGATCTGCCTGCTGATCTGTGTTCGCAGCCTCTGGCGCTTCCCGGTAACGGTCATGTGCAGCTGCTCGGTGAGTTGCCGCCAGGTCGCTGGCGTCTGCGCTATCGCCAGGGCGGTGAGTCGCTGCAAGTGCCTGGGCGAGGTCGGCGCGATCTCAAGCGTCTGCTCAATGAGCTGCGTGTACCGGCATTCGTGCGTCCGCGCCTGCCGCTATTGTTCGACGGCGATGAGCTGGTGGCGGTGGCAAATCTGACGCAGTCGTCAGTAATCGAGGCGAGCGGGGCGCATGTGTGCTGGTCGCCGCCTATCGGCGTGCAAGGTTTGAGCTGGTAAGGCCTTTCGGGTAGACTACGCTCCCGTCTTACTACAGCTTTTGCCGACTCCCTCAGGGAGCTTGGCGAGCTTGCCATTTTTGCTATTGATGGCGCTCCTTCGCTTTCCCCGGCGGCATTGACCGCTTAAACGCAGACTTCTAGGGTTTTTCATGACGCGCTACATCTTCGTCACGGGTGGTGTTGTTTCTTCATTGGGGAAAGGCATCGCCTCGGCTTCATTGGCGGCTATCCTGGAGGCGCGGGGCCTGAAGGTCACCATGCTCAAGCTGGATCCCTATATCAACGTCGATCCGGGCACCATGAGCCCGTTCCAGCATGGTGAGGTGTTCGTCACCCACGACGGCGCTGA
>Ga0070752_1002749_pt1 | contig 11155 bp, 15 predicted proteins | sample VirMetDEL_Aug_30_FD_77440 | JGI IMG/M metagenome (GOLD analysis project Ga0070752, IMG submission 77440) | Aqueous microbial communities from the Delaware River and Bay under freshwater to marine salinity gradient to study organic matter... | ecosystem: Environmental > Aquatic > Marine > Coastal...
CCGCCCGCCCGAACTGACCGATACACTTCACGCAAAGGAACACACCATGGCCAAGGAAGAACTGATCGACATGATGGGCATCGTCAACGAGGTGCTGCCCGACACGCGGTTTCGCGTCACGCTGGACAACGGTCACCAGCTGATCGCCTATTCGGCGGGCAAGATGAAGAAGAACCACATCCGCATCCTTGCGGGCGACCGGGTCTCGCTCGAGCTCTCGCCGTACGACCTGACCAAGGGCCGCATCAACTTCCGCCACATCGAAGGCCGCGGCCCCATGGTGCCCCGCAAGCCGCGTTGATCTTTCAGTAGAACAAGGCTTCCAGGTCGACGCTGCTGCGTCGGCCCACGTCGGCCTGGTGCGCCGACAGCCACGCTCCCGCCCGATCGCGGCCGAGCGTGAACAGCATCTCGAAGAAGCGCATGTTAGCCGCGACCTTGCTCTCGGCGCTCAACTCGCGCAGCACCTCGCTGGCCTCGATCACGTGGAACTGCGTTCCGGCCAGGCGCCGGTCCAGGTCGCCGCGTCGCCACCACGGTGTCCTGGCTGCCCGCTCCCGCAGATGCGCAAACATCCGCATCTCTCGCAGGAAAGTGGCGTTGAACGCCAGCTCCATCATGCGGCTCCTGATGTCTGTGGCCGACTGCGGCGTGGCACTGTGCTTCAGCGGTGCGAGCATCACCAGCAGGATGTCTCGCGCGCGGCATTCATGGAACAGCGGGAACACCGCCGGATTCGCCGCGTAGCCGCCGTCCCAGTACGGCTCGCCGTCGATCACCACGCTGCGGTGCATGGTGGGCAGACAGGCCGAGGCCAGCACCGCATCCGCCGTGAGCTCCGGTGAGCGAAACAGGCGCAGCTTGCCGGTGTTGGCATTGGTGGCCGCAACGAACAACTTGACCGGGGTCTGAACCCGCAACCGATCGAAATCGACCTGAGCCGCGAGGATCTTGCGCAATGGGTTGAGGTCGAAGGGGTTGAGCTGCTCGGGCGAGAAGTAGTGCGTCCACTGCAGCATCAGCCGCATGGCGGGCGCGAGGCGCATGTCCTTGCCGTCTGCGGTGGGCACCGCCACCTCGAATGGTGCGCTTGCTGCCACCGCGCTCCAGAACCCGCGAAGTGCGGCCCGGGCTCCTTCAGTACCGCCAGCCATCAGGCCTTGCGCCATCACCACGGCGTTCATCGCCCCCGCGCTGGTACCACTCACACCATCGAAGCGCAGGCGGCCGTCTTCGAGCAAGGCGTCGAGCACGCCCCAGGTGAAGGCGCCGTGCGCACCGCCGCCCTGCAGGGCGAGGTTGACGGTGGGCGGGCCACGCCACGGCAGGGCCATGTTGGCTACCGGCAGGCCCGTCGCGCACGCACCGCAGCGGCCAGATCATCCAGCACCGGCACGGTCTGGTCGAACGAAATGCAGGCGTCGGTGACGCTCACGCCGTGCCGCAGCGGCTGACCCGGAACGATGTCCTGGCGTCCTTCATGCAGGTGACTTTCGATCATCACGCCCATGATGCGCCTGTCGCCCGCCGCCACCTGCGCAGCCACGTCGTTCGCCACCTCGATCTGTCGCTGGTGCTGCTTGCTGCTGTTGGCATGTGATACGTCCACCATGACCTGTTCGCGCAGGCCCGCCTGCTTCAGAAGCGCGCAAGCCGCGTTGACGTCTGCTGCCCTGTAGTTGGGTTGTGCGCCACCGCGCAGGATGACGTGGCAGTCGTCGTTGCCGCGTGTCTCGAAGATGGCGGCCTGTCCCATTTTGGTCATGCCCATGAAGGCGTGTTCGGCGCTGGCCGCCTGGATGGCGTCGCTGGCCACTTTCACGCCGCCGTCGGTGCCGTTCTTGAACCCCACCGGGCAACTCAGACCACTTGCCAGCTGTCGGTGGCTCTGGCTTTCGGTGGTGCGCGCGCCGATCGCGCCCCAGCTCACCAGGTCGCTGATGAACTGCGGGCTGAGCAAGTCCAGGAATTCGGTGCCCACCGGCAGGCCCAGCGCCAGCACATCCAGCAGCAGCGCGCGCGCCAGTTCGAGCCCTTCGTTGATCGCGAAGCTGCCGTCGAGGTGCGGGTCGTTGATGTAGCCCTTCCAGCCCACCGTGGTGCGTGGCTTTTCGAAGTAGACGCGCATCACCACCAGCAGGTCTTCAGCAAGCGCATCGGCGCGGCCTTTGAGCAGGCGCGCGTACGCCATGGCCTGGTCGTGGTCGTGAATGGAGCACGGCCCCACGACGACCACCAGGCGGTCGTCGTGTCCATGCAGCACCTGCGAGATGGCGGCGCGGCTGCGCTCCACCAGTGCCTGTGCTGCTTCGGGTGCGGCCTGCCATTCCTGCAGCAGTGCGGGCGTGATCAGCGGGCGCACCGCGCCGATGCGCAGGTCGTCGATGCGGGTGGAGTCGTGGGTGCTCAGGGGAGCGTGGGGTGTGTGGATTTTCATGGTCGTTGCTGTTCTTTTTTGGTCACTGACGCGGGGTTCCTGGCCGGAATCGATCGAAATGTCACACGGGCGCCATGTCTGAAGTGGTGCGCATTCAAGTTGCGGCCGGGTACGACCGAAACTGAATGTGACACATGGGCGGCGGTACCGCCCGAGACTGGAATCCCATGAAGACTTTGTACTGCATCTGCTCACTGGCCACAGCCTGCCTGATGGGCGTCTCGCCCAGCCTGGCCAGCGCGGCAACGACCGAACCTGCCAAGGAGATGGAGTTTGCCAGCGCCTACAAGCCGCAGACCTGGGTGAACCTGGGTGGCTTTTCCCGGCACTTCGCCAGTAACAAGGGCTACAACGAGAACAACCTGGGCCTGGGTCTGGAATACCGCACCAGTCCTGAGCTCTCCTACATGGCGGGCGCTTACTACAACAGCGTGCGCAAGACGACTTCGTATGCCGCCGTGAACTGGCAACCCTGGCAATTGGGGCCGGTGAAGCTGGGCGCCGCGCTTGGCGTGATGAACGGCTATCCCTCCCTGGCCAATGGCGGCAGCTTCTTCGCTGCGCTGCCCATGGCCACCATCGAAGGTCGCCACTTCGGCATCAACCTCGGTGTGGTTCCCTCGATCGGCAAGGTCGATGGCGCGGTGATCCTGCAATTCAAGCTGCGGCTGAACTGACCGCACCCGACGCCCGGGCCTGCATGAACTTCGGCAGGGCTGCGCGCGCGCACCGCTGCAAGGCCATCAGGAACGCGTGATCGGGTTCGCGCACGCCGTGGCGTGCGCGCAAGTCGTGCTGGATGCGGCCGAGCAACTCGGCGGCCATCTCGGCATCGGCCAGCGCGCGGTGCGCCCGCCCCGTGCGCGGCAACTGGAAATGGTCCACCAGCGTGCCCAGCCGGTGGCTCGGTGCCTCGGGGTAGAGCCGGCGCGAGAGCAGCACCGTGCAGGCAAAAGGGTGGCCTGCTTCCTGTCCCGCCAGCGCCAGTTCCGAGCACCAGAAGCGCCGGTCGAACGAGGCGTTGTGCGCCACCATGGGCAGGCCGCCGACGAATCGTGCGGCCTCGCGCATCACGCGTTCAGCCGGTGGCGCTCCCGCCACCATGTCGTTGGTGATCCCAGTGAGCTGAGTGATGAACGACGGGATGCGCACCCCGGCGTTCATCAGGCTCTGGTAGCGATCGACCACACGTCCCTGCTCCAGAATCACCACCGCCACTTCGGTGACGCGGTCGCCCGCCGAGGGCGAAATGCCGGTGGTTTCGAAGTCGATGACGGCAATGCGGCTCATGTGCGGTGGTGTGTGTGGGAATGGCGGAAGCGGCTTGTAGGACACGAGCTTATCCTGCCGCTGAAATCTTGTTGACGGGACACCCGCGTGTCATCCTCGGTGCATGCGCGAAATAAAGATCTCGCGAACCATTCGCGTCCTGACCGTGAACATCCACAAGGGCTACAACGCATTCAACAACCGCTTCATGCTGCACGAGTTGCGCGAGGCGGTCCGCGCCGAGCAGAGTGACCTCGTCTTCCTGCAGGAAGTTGGTGGTGGATCGGGCCCGGCACATGCGGCGTCGGTGGGCGCACAGTACGAATTCCTGGCCGACCAGATCTGGTCGGATCATGCCTACGGACGAAACGCCGTGGCGCAGGGACAGGACCATGGCAACGCCGTGCTGTCCCGCTTTCCTGTTCGGCACAGCCAAAACCACGATGTGTCGATCCAGGGTTCCGAACCGCGTGGCATGTTGCACTGTGTCCTCACGCTGGACGAACCAGAACCTGAGCTGCATGTGATCTGCGTGCACATGGGACTGAGCGAAGCGCACCGCGCGCGCCAGATGGCCAGCCTGTGCGAAATGGTGGAGCGCGAAGTGCCCATCGATGCGCCGCTGGTGGTGGCTGGTGATTTCAACGATTGGCGCTCACGGGCCGACGCGGCACTGGCGCCAGCGGGGTTGAAGGAGGTGTTTCGCGGCGCCTTTGGCCATCACGCCCGCACTTTTCCCGCGCGCTTGCCCTGGCTGCGGCTCGACCGCATCTACACGCGTGGCGTAGCCGCCGCCCGCCCGCTGCCCTTGCCGCACAGCCCCTGGGCCCACCTGTCCGATCACGCGCCGCTGGCGGCTGAAATCGATTTGCTGGAGACCCTATGAACTCTCACTGGTTGCCCGGTAACCGCATCACTCTGTTGGAGAACGGCGAGGGCTATTACCCGCGCGTGTTCGAGGCGATTTCCCAGGCCAGGGAAGAAGTGCTGCTCGAAACCTTCATTCTTTTCGACGACAAGGTCGGCCGCGAACTGCAGCAGGCCTTGCTGCGTGCTGCCCAGAACGGTGCCACCGTGCACGTGCTGATCGATGGCTGGGGTTCGCCCGACCTGCCTGCGACGTTCGCGCAACCCTTGCTCGACGCGGGCGTGCGCTTGCGTGCTTTCGAGCCGGTCCGCCGCCTGTTCGGTGCGCGCATCAACCTGCTGCGGCGCATGCACCACAAGCTGGTGGTGGTGGATGGTCGGCGCGCATTCGTCGGTGGCATCAATTACTCCATCGACCACCTGGCCGAATTCGGTCCGAAGGCCAAGCAGGACTATGCGGTCGAGGTGGAAGGACCGCTCGTGGGCCAGATCCAGGCCTTCTGTCGCGCCAACGTGGAGACACCGCAGCCTTCGCGCAAGGCCTGGGTGCAACGCTGGCGGGCGATGCGCGAGCGCGTGGGCGAACCACCCCAAGCCGATGAAGGCGCCGTCGCCGCCTTCGTCACGCGCGACAACCACCTGCACCGGACGGACATCGAGCGTCACTACCGTGCGGCCATTCGAGGCGCACGCCAGCGCATCCTCATTGCCAACGCCTATTTCTTTCCCGGCTACCGTCTTTTGAGGGATCTAAGGCGTGCCGCGCGACGGGGTGTGCAGGTCGATCTGGTGATGCAGGGCAGGCCGGACATGGTGTGGGTGATGCGGGCGACCGAGCTGCTCTACCGGCACCTGATCCGGGCTGGCGTGCGGGTGCACCAGTACACCGAACGACCCTTGCATGCCAAGGTCGCGGTGATCGACGACCGCTGGGCCACGGTGGGCTCCAGCAACCTGGACCCGACCAGCCTGAGCCTGAACCTCGAAGCCAATGTGGTGGTGCGGGACGAAGGCTTTGCGCGCCATCTGCGCGAACGCATCGAGGACCTGATGCGGATGCATTGCCAGCTTGTGGAACGACCTGTGCCCGGCCGGCTGCGCTCGGCCTGGATCGGGGTGCGAAGCTTTTTCGTGTTCCACGCCCTGCGCCGCTTCCCGGTGTGGATGGAGCGCCTGAGGGTCCCGCCGCCGCGCGTGGTGCCGATGGGGGACGAGGAGCCCACGTGAGTCCCCGCCTGCAGACCGTGTGGGGTTGGGTCCGAAAGGGCTTTCCCTGGGTGCTGGCGGCTGTGGTGCTGGCGCTGGTGGCCCGCCAGGCACGCATGGTGGAATGGGCCGAAGTCTGGACGGCCGTGCAGGCCATCCCCGCGAGTCAGCTCGTGCTGGCTGCAGCGCTGGCCTCGCTCAGCTATGCGCTCTACGCCAGTTTCGACCTGATCGGGCGGCGCTTGACCCGGGCCGACGTGTCTGCAGGCCGTAGCCTGGGAACCGCCGCCATCAGCTACGCCTTCAACCTGAACTTTGGTGCCCTGGTCGGTGGGTTCGCGCTGAGGCTGCGCCTGTACACCCGATGGGGCTTGTCGGCGTCCACGGTGGGCAAGATCATCGCCTACAGCATGGTGACCAACTGGCTGGGCTATCTGTGGGTGGCAGGCGCGTTGCTGCTGTGGGCACCGCCGGCTTTGCCCGAAGGCTGGGCGTCAAGCGACCTGGCGTTGCGCGCACTCGGTGTGGCCATGGTCCTGCTGGCTGCGGTCTATGTGACCCTGTGTTTTGTGTCGCGCCAGCGGCAGCTGTCGGTGCGGGGGCATTCGATGCCGTTGGCCAGCGGTCCGCTGGCGTTGTTGCAGGCGGCCTTGGGCGGCGCCAGCTGGTTGCTGATCGGCGCCATCGTATGGAGCCTGTTTGCCGGGCGCATCGACTACCCGGCCGTGCTCGGGGCCTTGCTGATGGCGGCTGTGGCGGGTGTCTTGACCCACGTACCGGCCGGCCTGGGTGTGCTCGAAGCGGTGTTTGCCGCAACGCTGGGCGGGGATGGTTTGCCGGTGGCCGACGTGCTGGCGGTGGTGCTGGTGTACCGCGCCACTTACTACCTGCTGCCCCTGGTGCTGGCGCTGCCGGCCTACGGCCTGAGCGAGGCGGCGGCGAAGCGCCGCGCAACCCATGATCAGGCGGTGGGGGACGCGCCCGCCTGATCCGCCCACGGCGTGGCCGAGAGTTCCGCGCTGGTGGTGGGGCTGGGAGGCGCTGACAGCGGCAGTTCCACGCTCACACGGGTACCCTGCCCCGGGGCGCTGGTGATGCTGAGCTTGCCGGCGTGGGATTCGACCCGCACGCGCATGCCCAGCAGGCCGTGGTGTCCCGTGGGAACCTGGGCCAGGTCGAAGCCTTGTCCATCGTCGCGCACCAGCAACCGCGCCTGGCCTTCCTGGCGCATCAGCGACACCCAGGCGTGGCGCGCCCGCGCGTACTTGCTGATGTTCGTCAGTGACTCCTGCACCACGCGGTACACCGTCAGTTCTGCCTCGCGATCCAGTTCCACCGGCTCCAGTTGCGGCATGACCGGAATGCCCAGACTGGTGGAAACGTCCTGGCACAGCACTTCAAGTGCCGCGATGAGGCCCAGTTGCTCAAGCGAGGAAGGGCGCAGGTTTTCGACAATGCGGCGCTTGACCGCGATGCCCTCGTTGAGCCGCTGCTCGATACCGAGCATCCGTTCCCGCGCCACAGCGGGCAGGTCGGGCACGCGGCGCAAGCGCGCCATCTCCAGCTTCATGGCGGTCAGCAGGCCCCCCATCTCGTCGTGCAGTTCGCGGGCCACGCGGCCACGCTCGTCCTCACGGGTGCTGACCAGATGGCCCGCCAGTTCGCGCAGTTCGGCGGTCCGCACAGCGATCTCGAGTTCGAGCACCTGGCTCTCGCGGGCCTTGCGCTCGTCGCTCTCGCGCAACTGCCTCATGAACATCATCAACGCCATCACCGCGACCAGCACCAGCACATGCAAGGCCAGCCGGTTGAGCATCATGGCGTCGAACAGGGAGAGTCGGGCCGACTGCTGCACCGCCGCAGCGCGGTTGAGCACGTGGTCGAATTCCTCACGCAACTCCACATAAGCCTGGCGGCTGCGATCGCTGCTGGCCATCACATGGGCACGTGTGCGCTGACCACGCTCGGTGGCGGTCATCCACTCTTCGAGCGCCGTCACACGGTCCTGAATCCTTTTTTTGACGGCCTCTACCGACACGGTGCGCCCGGGGTCGGCATCAGCGATGTACTGGAAGGCGCCGTCCTGCGCCACATTCAGTGCCTCGATCGCCTCTCTGTAATCGGTGCGGTACACCTCCTGGCCATTGATCAGATAGGCACGCGCTGCGGTCTCGGCATCGGTCAACGCCTGCTGGGTGCGCAGGGCTTGCAGGCGCGCATCGGTCAGTGTGATGCCGGTGACGAGTGTGGCGCGCGAGTGCTGGTAGGTGCTTTCGTTGATGGCGATGGTGATGACCGCCAGCGCCAGCACGATGGGCATCACATAGCGTGTGCGCGCGACGCGTTCGATCGAAGACTTGAGGAGCATCCCTTCTTCCTGCAGCCCTAATTCAGGTCGCCGGGCGAAGTGGCAGCGCCATCGGACACGCTGGCGCAGTAGTCGATCAGGTCGTCGAGCTCGTGTGACTTGTCGAACACGCGGTTGGCACCCAGGACTTCACAACGGCGGCGGATGTCGGGGGTGGCGTAGTTCGTGAGAACCACCCGACGCGCATGCAGGCCGGCCTCCTGGGCGGCCTTGAGCACGCCCAGCCCCGACCCGGAGAGCAGGAAAATGTCGATGATCAGCAGATCGACCGAGGTCCCCTGTCCCTGGAGCCATTGCGTGGCGCTTCGTTCGTCGAGCGCGCGCCCCACCACCTCCACATCGGTGAGCTCCTCCAGAGTGGAGACCAGGTTTTCGTAGATCACCGGGTTGTCTTCAACGATGAAGGTTCTCAGCGAAGCCATTGGAGAGCGTTGTTTCGGGAATAGGGAGGAAGAAAAAAGGAGACTGTAAACGCCTCGGGGCGGGGATGGGCGGCCAAGCCGCTCATCCCCGCCCCGAGCTTGCTCCAGGGCTAGCGCCGCGTCTGTAGGTCGCTTCCTACATGCAGCGGCACTGCACTCGATCAGCGCACCACGATGTCGTTGCGAACCGCCTTCACACCCGAGGTGGATTTGGCCAGGCTCTCGGCCGTTGCCTTCTCCTCATTGGACTTGGCGAAGCCCGACAGCTGCACCGTGCCATTGAGCGTTTCAACGTTGAGCGACATGGCGGAAACCGCCTTGTTCTCGGCAAAGCGGGCCTTCACCCGGGTGGTGATGGTGGCGTCATCGATGTAGGCGCCCACGGTTTGCTGGTCGCGCGCAACGGCGCAACCCGTGATCTGGACCAGAGAGAATGTGGCGGCGACGGCCACCAGGGCGTGTGCGATTTTCATGGGGTTTGCTCCTTGGATGATGGGGTGACGGTCCCTGGATCAGGGACCTTCCCCGGGATGGATCAGCTGTTCTTCTGGACGACCAGGCGGTTGTCCACGGCGACCACGCCATCGACGGCGGCGGCCAGGGTAGTGGCCCGGTCACGCGAATCGGCGTCGGGAGCGGTGCCCTTGAGGGCCACACGACCGGCTTCGGTGTCGACATTGATCTGCAGTGCGCTGAGCTGATCGTCGGCTGCCAGGGCAGCGTTGACCTTGGCGGTGATCGCCATGTCGCTGGTGCCTTCGGCCACAGCCTGACCCGCTTGCGATCCAGCGGCCTGGAGATCGCGCCCAGCCTCCTTGGCGTCGTTCTTCAGCTCGGTGCCAGCGGCCTGCGTCTGGTTCACGGTGTTGTCAACCTGTTGGCCAACGGTGGCGTCCTCGCGTTGACCGCAGGCGGCCAGTGCGATGGTGGCCGCTGCAGCGGCGATGAGGGTCAGGTGGCGGGTAGATGTTTTCATGATGTTTGTCCTTTCTTAAGCCGGTGGTCCGAGCAGTGCTCAGAGCCTTTCGGTGGGGCGTTTGGTCGGAGGCGTGTCGAACCAGTCGTCACCAGCGGTGCGTTCCCAGGCGGCGACCTGACGCTCTGCCTCGTCCTTGGCCACGCCATAACGTTCCTGGATCTTTCCGGAGAGCTGTTCGCGGCGTCCTGCCACGACGTCGAAGTCGTCGTCGGTCAGCTTGCCCCACTTCTCGACCACGCGGCCTTTGAGTTGCTTCCAGTTGCCTTCGATACGGTCCCAGTTCATTTGCATCTCCTTGAAAGTTGCGGATGGTGTCGGACGGCTTGACAGCCTGTCCCGGCTGCGCAGTTCTTTTAGCGATGCCGTGAATGAACTTTAGGTGGGGGAGCTCCCAAGAGATGTCGGGCAGTCAGCCGGACTGATGTAGGACGTATCCGATCGAAAGCCAGGGGCTGTAGGAGGTGTCCGACGCGCACGTTGAGCGCCGCCTGTTAAATTGCCCGCTCCGATTACCCAACCCACTACACCAAGGGCCACCATGATCAGAGTCGGAATCGTCGACGACCACGCCATCGTGCGTTCAGGCCTGCGCCAGTTCCTCACCGAACATGTGGACCTGCGCGTCACGGGCGAAGCCAACAACGGCCGGGAGGCGCTGGAGCTGGCGCGCGCGGGAGAGGTGGATGTGCTGTTGATGGACATCTCCATGCCCGAGCACGGTGGCGTGGATGCACTGCAGGCCATCAAGGCGCGCTTCCCGGATCTTCACGTGCTCATCCTCAGTGGGTTTCCCGAGGCGCAGTACGCCACCACCTTGCTGCGCCATGGCGCCAGTGGCTATCTGAACAAAGAGTGCGCCCCCGAAGAAATCGTCAATGCGATTCGCACCGTCGCGCGCGGCCGGCGCTACATCAGCCCGGCGGTGGCGGAGCTGCTGGCCGATGGCGCGGTGGGCGAGGCCGAGCGCCCGCCGCACGAACTGCTCTCCGAGCGTGAGCTACAGGTATTCCTGCGCCTGGCCAAGGGCGAAACGATCGGGCACATGGCCGAGAACATGTTCCTCAGCGTGAAGACCGTGAGCACCTACCGCACGCGGGTGCTCGAAAAACTCAAGCTCGCCAGCAACAGCGACCTGACCTATTACGCGTTGAAAAACGGGCTGATCCAGTAAACGCCTGGGCGCCCTGCAGTCGGCGCCGTCCTACAAGCCGGTGCGGTATTGGCTTGCAGTCAGCGCCGGCACCCGTCCCTACAGTGGAAGCATCGCAATGATGGTCGTTGCGAACCCATCTGGAGAGCTTTCATGCTGCACTACGCTGTCGTCTTCTTCATCATCGCGCTGGTTGCTGCCGTGCTTGGCTTCGGCGGTATCGCTGCAGGCGCAGCGGGCATCGCCAAGATTCTCTTCGGCGTCTTCCTCATCCTGGCGCTCGTCTCGCTGGTGGCTGATCTGATGCGCAAGCGCTGACCCACCGCGGCTTTCCCCTCTCACATTCCAAGGAGCCCCCATGATCAAGACCGCGTCGCAAGACCTCACCCGCCAGGCATTTGAAACGGCCACCGACGTGTCCGATCGCGTCGCCCGCGCTGCGCACCACAGCATCGAC
>Ga0070752_1002752_pt1 | contig 11150 bp, 10 predicted proteins | sample VirMetDEL_Aug_30_FD_77440 | JGI IMG/M metagenome (GOLD analysis project Ga0070752, IMG submission 77440) | Aqueous microbial communities from the Delaware River and Bay under freshwater to marine salinity gradient to study organic matter... | ecosystem: Environmental > Aquatic > Marine > Coastal...
CGCCAGCGCGTCTATTTCGCCAATCACCGCAGCCATGGGGATTTCGTGCTGATCTGGACGGTGCTGCCGCCAGAGCTGCGCGCCGCCGCGCGGCCTGTTGCGGGGGCGGAGTATTGGAATGCCTCGGGGTTTCGCAGCTTTATCGGCACCTCGGTGTTCAACGCGGTGCTGATCGCGCGCGATGCCGAGGGACGGCGCGAAGATCCGGTGGCGCAGATGGCAGCCGCGCTGGATCAGGGCGATAGCCTCATTCTGTTCCCCGAAGGCACCCGCAATATGGGCGATGACCCGCTCTTGCCGTTCAAGTCGGGGCTCTTTCACCTCGCCACGCAGCGGCCCGAGGTCGATCTCGTTCCGGTCTGGATCGACAATCTCAACCGCGTGCTGCCCAAAGGGGCGATGGTGCCGATCCCGCTGATCTGCACCGTCACCTTCGGCGCGGCGCTGCGGCTGGAGGCGGGCGAGGAGAAATCCGCGTTCTTGAGGCGGGCCGAGACGGCGCTGCTCTCCCTCGCGCCGCAGGGGCAGTCGCGCATTGCCCCCACCCCAACGCCCCCGATAGGCCGCAGCGCGGAGGAGATGCGCGATGAGTGATTCCCTGTTTCTCTTGCTCTGCGTGCTGGGGGTGCTGATCACCGCCTCCACCGTCGGCGCGGTTTTGCAATACCGCGCGGCGCGCCATGGTGCCGGCCCTAATAGCACGATTGAGAACCTCAACGCGCGGATCAATGCGTGGTGGGTGATGGTGCTCGTGATGGCGATTGCGTTTCTGGCGGGGAAGGTCGGTGTCGTCATCCTCTTCGCGCTATGTTCCTTCGCCGCGCTGCGCGAGGTGCTGACGCTGACCAACACCCGCTCCTCGGATCATTACGCGCTGGCGGCGGCGGTGTTTATCGTGCTGCCGATCCAATACATCGCGGTGGGCAACAACTGGTACGGGTTCTACTCGATCTTCATCCCCGTCTATGCCTTCTTGCTGATGCCTGTGCTCTCCGCGCTGCGCGGCGAGACGGAAAACTTCCTGATCCGTGTTGCGGAGGCGCAATGGGCGCTGATGATCTCGGTCTTCTGCATCTCCCACGTCCCCGCACTTTTGAGTTTGAATATCGAGGGCTACGCGGGGCGGAACATGTTCCTCATTTTCTTCCTCGTGGTCGTCGTGCAATCGAGCGATGTGCTGCAATATGTCTGGGGCAAGCTCTTCGGGCGAACAAAAATCGCGCCGCGCCTCTCGCCCTCAAAGACGCTCGAGGGGCTGGTGGGCGGTGTTCTCAGCGCCTCGCTCTTGGGCGCGGCACTGGCCTTCATCACCCCGTTCACCGTGCTGCAAGCGGCGGGGCTTTCCATTGTCATCACGCTGATGGGGTTCTTCGGCGGGCTGGTGATGTCGGCGATCAAACGCGATCGCGGGGTGAAGGATTGGGGCCATCTGATCGCGGGCCATGGCGGCTTTGTGGATCGTCTGGATTCGGTGATCTTCGCCGCGCCGATCTTCTTCCATATCGTGCGGTTCTTCTGGGATATCCACTAACCGCCCCCCTTTCTCTCAAAGGCCACCGCTATGCTTGATCTGAAAAACCGCCGACCGCTCAAAAGCCGCGAGACCAAGCTGGCGGGGAGAATCGCGCAGGCCTTGGCCGCGCGCGGCGTCACCCCGAATGCGATCTCGCAGGCCAGTATGGGTGCGGCGCTGGTGGCAGGGTTGGCGTTCTGGGGATCGGCGGAAACCAGCGGCGTCGTCCGCGCGCTGTTGCTGGTGCTCGCGGCTCTGGGCTGTCAGGCGCGGCTCTTGTGCAACCTGTTTGACGGGATGGTCGCTGTCGAGGCGGGCAAGGGCGCTCCAGACGGGCCGTTCTGGAACGAGTTTCCGGATCGGGTGTCCGATATCTTGATCCTCGTCGGGGCAGGGCTGGCGGCAGGGATGCCCGAATGGGGCTGGGCGGGCGCAGCGCTGTCGGTGCTGACCGCCTATACGCGCGAGCTGGGCGCGGGCATCGGGCTGGCGCCGGATTTCAGCGGGCCGATGGCCAAACCCCAGCGCATGGCGGCGCTGACAGCGGCGGCGGTTCTGGCCGTGGCGGAGGGTTGGCTCTGGCAGCGCGAGATCATCTTGCCGCTGGCGATCGTTATCGTAACGCTGGGCACCGCCGCGACCGTGATGCGCCGTGGCGCGCGGATCGTCACAGCTTTGCGGATGCGCGGCTAAGCGCGGCGCGCTGTTGCCCGAATGCCCCGTGCGAGGGATCACAGGCAGCGCCCCCTAGCGTGCTGCGGGCTGCTGCGTTAATTGCTTAATATTTACGCATCTTGAGAAAACCGCGCCATGTCCCCAAGCCTCTCTGATCGGGTGTTGTCTTTCCTGCGCGGTCTTGGCCCTGCGACCCCTTCCGTGACGATGGCAGAGGCGCTGCGCGCAGGCATCGGCGCGTGTCTCGGCCTCACGCTGGCGGGGCTTTTCGTGCTCTCCCCTTCGGTTGATTTCACGCTCGGCCTCTATCTGATCGCGCCGTTCGGGGCGAGTTCGGTGCTGCTGTTTGCGGTGCCCAATAGCCCGCTGGCGCAGCCGTGGCCTGCGGTCGTGGGCAATATGCTCGCGGCCCTGATCGGCGTCGCGGTGAGCCTCGCGCTGGCCGATCCGCTCGCGCGCATCGCGATTGCCGTGGGGCTGGTGATCATCGCCATGCTTTTGTGCCGCGCAGTGCATCCGCCTGCGGGCGCGGTGGCGATGACGGCGGCGATGAGCCCCGAGGCGGTCGCAAAGCTCGGCTTCTGGTTCGCGCTGATGCCGGTGGGCGTGGGGACGGCGCTGCTTGTCGGTATGGCGATGATCTATGCGCGGCTCACGGGGCGGCATTACCCGCTGCGGCGGTTCGAGGAAGGCAATGCCCATGGCACCACCGATCCGAACCCGATGAAGCGTCTGGGGCTGGATGAGGGCGAGCTGACAGCGCTGCTGGAGCGGTATCGCCAATCGTTGAATATGGGTGTCGAGGATCTGGCGCGGCTGATCGGGGCGGCGGAACTGCAAGCGGCGGGCCATCGCACGGGCGCGCTGAGCGCGGGCGATATCATGTCGCGCGATCTGGTCACTGTGGGGCCGCAAGCCCCGCTGGGCGAGGTGGCGGATCTGTTCCGGCGGCACGGGTTTACCGCACTGCCCGTGGTCGAGGCCTCGGGCCGGTATCTGGGCGTGATCTTCCAGATCCATCTGATCGGGCGGATCCAATCGGATGCGCAGCGCTTGGGACGCGGGTTCAGGGCGGCGATGCGGCGGTTGTTGGATCGCGAACGCGAGATGCCCGTGCGCGCGCAAGAGATTATGGGCGTCGGGCTGGCCCGCGCGCATCCCGCCACGCCGATTGCCGCCCTCCTGCCGATGATGGCGCAGAGCGGGCAGGACGCGGTGCCGGTGCTGGAGGAGGCGCAAATCGTCGGAATCGTGACGCGCACGGATCTGATCGCCGCCCTCGCGCGCTTGAGCTTGCGGGGCCAAGATCCGGCGCAGGGATAACGGCCCTCGCGCGAAGGGGCTGTCGCTTACCCGCCGGTATGGCTCATATGCCGCGCCACTTGGCCGCCGACGCCACGGGAATAATCGAAATCATGGCCCTTGGGCTTACGATCAATCGCGCCACGGATCGCGGCGATCAACGGGCCGTTGTCCTCACTCGCGCGCAAGGGCGCGCGCAGATCCGCGCGGTCGTTCTGGCCCAGACAGGTGTAGATCTCGCCCGTGCAAGTCACCCGCACGCGGTTGCAGCTGTCGCAGAAATTATGCGTGAGCGGCGTGATAAACCCGATCCGCTGACCGCTCTCCTTGAGGCGCACATAGCGGGCAGGACCGCCGGTGTTATCGGGCAGATCGGTGAGGGTGAACCGCTCCGCCAACCGCGCGCGCAGATCCTCCAGCGGCCAGTATTGACCGAGCCGCGCCTGCTCATCCATCTCGCCCATCGGCATCACCTCGATGAAGGTCAGATCATGCCCCTCATCGCCGCACCACTTTACGAGATCGAAGAGCTCATCCTCGTTGAACCCTTTGATCGCAACAGTATTGATCTTGACCTTGAGGCCCGCCGCCTTGGCTTTCGCGATCCCGTCGAGCACCTGCGGCAGCCGCCCCCAGCGGGTAATCGCGGTGAATTTCTCGGGGTTCAGCGTATCCATCGAGACATTGATCCGCCGCATCCCGATCGCCGCAAGATCTGCCGCGAACCGATCCAGTTGCGAACCGTTCGTCGTCAGCGTCAGCTCTTTGAGCGCGCCGCTTTCCAGATGCCGCGACATCGCGCGAAAGAACGTATCGATCCCGCGCCGCACCAAGGGCTCGCCTCCGGTGATCCGCAGCTTTTGCACCCCCAACCCGATGAAGGCCGAACACATCCGGTCCAGCTCCTCAAGCGTCAGCAGATCCTTTTTCGGCAGGAATTGCATATGCTCGGACATGCAATAGGTGCAGCGAAAATCGCAGCGATCCGTCACCGAGACGCGCAGATAGGTGATCGCGCGGGCGAAGGGGTCAATGAGGGGCGCTGATGGGGGTGTGTTGATCATGCGCAAAGCCTAGGCCGCAGGCGCGCCACTGGCAAGAGCCCGCGCATCACGGCGACGTGGCGGCGGGCGCGGGTGTTGGGCGTTGCTGGCGCGGTCAGGGCGCGCTAGGCTGGCGCTAACAGATTGAAGGAGAATAAGATGCGTAAGGTTTTGGCCTCTGTCGTGCTCATGGCCGCGCTCTCGGCCTGTTCGCAAATGCCCTTCGGGAAAGGGCAGGAAAGAGCGGAGATCGGCGCGCAGGGCAGTGCGGAGGCAGACATGATCACCGCGCCGCGCCCCAAGCCCGCCGCGAAAACCGCCGATGCGTTTGATACCGCCACTGCGGAGCAACGCGCAGCAGCGGCGGCCAAACCCGTTGCCGCAGAGGCCAAACTGGGCAAAACCGTCGCGTCTTTGGGAGATCCCACCGATCCGGGCTTCTGGATCAAAACCTCGCTGGTAACCGCGCCCGCAAAGGGCCGCGTCGAGAACCCCGCCACAGGCCAATCGGTGCAAGTCGATCTGATCCCCGCGCCCGAGGGCGGGAGCCGGATTTCTCTGCCCGCGATGCGATTGCTGGGCGTGTCTTTGACCGATCTGCCGGAGGTGGTGGTCTATAAATCCTGACCGCGAATTCCCAGACGCCTGTGAGGGATGTCTGGCCGCGATGCCTCCGGCGGGGATATTTAGGCTCTGTGGAATTGCAAAGCCGCGGCCCGTATTTGTGCAGAGGCCCGTAAGTGTGCTGAGGCGCGTGTTTCCAAAGAGGAAAAATATCCCCCGCGGAGCGTTCCGGCATTTGTCATCCGCCGCGCAGCCGGGCAGGGGCAAAACCTGCGTCACAGTTGAAAAAGCCCCGGCCATTGCGCCGGGGCTTTTGATTATGCGTCTTTGGCCTCAGGTGCGCCCGCGTCTTGGGCGGTGCCATCTTGTGTCTCGGGGAGGTCTTCCTCGCCGCCTTCGTCTGCCTCAGGATCGACAGGCAAGAGCTTGGCGGCCTCAACACGGGCGAATTTCTTCAGGTTGCCGCCGTGATCATCGAGCCATTTCGCCACGCGCTCGGGATCGCGTTTCGAGAGTTCGCGCAGCCATGTCGCGATGGCTTTTTGAATGAACCAATTGCGGTCATCGGCGAGGATGATCAGCCAGTTCAGCACCCGCTCGCGGATTTGCAGCTCGGCCTCGGAGGGGTTGCGCTGTTTGGTCCAGGGCAGGGTCATCACTAAGGTCGCGCGGCGGGCCCACATATTCTCGTCATAGATCCAGGCTTCCACCTCGTCGAGGCGCGCAGGGTCCGCCACAAGGCGGCGGTCGCCTGCCTTGCAAGCGGTATCCGCAATCGCCCAGGCGTCAAATGTCGGCACCCAAGAGGCGATCAGATCCCAGGCTTCCGCATCAGGGCGCAGCCGCGCTTGGGTCAGGAGTTTGGCGGAGGCGACCATGGCCTCGTGGATATCGGAGGCCCAAAGATCGCGCGCCAGTGCCACACGGGCACCCGTATCATCGCCCGCCTGCGCGCGCCACAGCGTCGCCAGATCGTCGATCAGCGGGACAGACACGCCAAGATAGCGGCGCTCGGCCTTGTGATAGGCGGCCGCGTCATCGGCTTTCTCGGGATCGGCAGAGGCCTCAAGCATCTCGATCGCCTCGGCAGCCGTGGGCAGGCTGCCCAGAGCGGAGGGATCAGTGGCGTCGGCCTCTGCATCATAGAATTCATAATCTGCCGCCGATGCCGCAAAGGCCTCGGCCTCGGCAGTGAGGCGGGCTTCTTCTTCAGGAGGAAGCGGCGGGGCTTTGGGGGGGCGTGTCATTCAACGGTTACCGATTTTGCTAGGTTGCGGGGTTGGTCCACATCGGTGCCTTTGGCGACAGCGGTGTGGTAGGCGATAAGTTGCGCGGGCAGCGCGTAGAGGATCGGCGCGAAAGGCTCGGCGATTTCCGGCATCCGGATCTGCGCCCAAGTGCCTTCGCCCGCCTCTTTCAGGCCCTGCGCATCCGAGACGAGCAGCACCTGACCATGCCGCGCCATCACTTCTTGCATATTCGAGACGGTTTTTTCAAACAACCTGTCGCGCGGCGCGAAGACAATCACGGGGACGGAGCGGTCGATCAGCGCGATCGGCCCGTGTTTAAGCTCGCCCGAGGCATAGCCTTCGGCATGGATGTAGCTGATTTCCTTGAGTTTCAGCGCGCCTTCCATGGCAATCGGGAAGAGCGGGCCGCGCCCCAAGAACAGCACATCCTGCGCTTCGGCCAGTTTTTCGGCGAGTTTTTCGATATCTCCGGAGGCGGCCAAACCTGCGTTCATCAAGCCGGGCAGGGCGCGCAGCGTCTCGATATGGGATTTGAGCTGCTCGGGCGAGATATGGCCACGATCCACGCCCGCTTTCAGCGCCATGACGGCGAGCGTCAGCAATTGGCAGGTGAAGGCTTTGGTGGAGGCGACGCCAACCTCGACCCCCGCCAAAATCGGCAGGCTGAGCGAGGCTTCACGCGCCATCGAGGAGGTCGGCACATTCACCACGGCGACGGTTTTCTCAACCCGCTCATCGCAATAGCGCAGGGCGGCGAGCGTATCGGCGGTCTCGCCCGATTGGCTTACAAAGATCGCCCAAGATTTCTTCGGCATCGGCGGTTCGCGGTAGCGGAACTCGGACGCGACGTCGATCTCGCAGGGCAGGCCCGCCAAGCTCTCGAACCAGTATTTCGCCACCGCACAGGCGTAATAGGCGGTGCCGCAGGCAACCATCGTCAGCCGGTCGAGATCGGTGAAATCGACTTCCTCGGGCAGGTTCAACCCTTCGTCGCGCAGATAGTGGCGCAGGGCATCGCCCAGCACGGCGGGCTGTTCCGCGACTTCTTTGGCCATGAAATGCTTATAGCCGGCTTTCTCGATCTGCACCGCGCCCACGTCGATCTTGGCCGCATCGCGGTTCGCGCGGCGGCCCTCGGCATCATAGATCTCCGCGCCTTGGCGGGTGATGAAGGCATAATCACCTTCTTCGAGATAGGTCACCAGATGGGTCATCGGGGCCAGCGCAATCGCGTCGGAGCCCACGAACATCTCGCCCGTGCCATGGCCGATGGCCAGCGGCGAGCCTTTACGGGCGGCGATCATCAGATCCTCTTCGCCCTCAAACAGCCACAACAGCGCAAACGCGCCCTCCAGCCGCTTGAGCGTCGCCACGGCGGCGTCGCGCGGGGGCAGGCCGCCGTCGATATACATCCGCGTCAGCATCGCGACCGTTTCGGTATCGGTCGCGGATTCGGGCAGATGGCCTGCCTCTGCCAGCTCTTCGCGCAAGCTGCGGAAGTTCTCGATAATGCCGTTATGCACCACCGCCACCGGGCCCGAGCGATGCGGATGCGCGTTGACTTCTGTCGCGGCGCCATGCGTGGCCCAGCGGGTGTGGCCAATGCCCGATTTGCCCGCCAGCGGCGCGTGCACGAGGCGATCCGACAGGTTCACCAGCTTGCCGACCGCGCGGCGGCGATCCAGCTTGCCGCCCGCCGAGGCGTTCACCGTGGCGATGCCCGCGCTATCATAGCCGCGATATTCCAGCCGCTTCAGGCTTTCGACCAGAAGCGGGGCGACTTCATTTTTTCCCAGAACACCAATAATTCCGCACATATTTCGCCCCTTCAGGAATTGGATTTGCGGGCTTTTTCGGCGCGCAACATCTCAAAGAGTTTGGTGGCAAGCCCGAGCTTGTTCACTTGTTTCGCGCGTCCCAGCGCCACGGCCTGCGCGGGCACATCCTCGGTGACGACAGAGCCCGATCCGGTCAGCGCGCCGTCTCCCACTGTGACGGGGGCGACCAGCATTGTATCGGAACCGATGAAGGCGTTCTTGCCGATGGTGGTGCGGTGTTTCATCACCCCGTCATAGTTGCAGGTGATCGTGCCCGCACCGATATTGGTGTGCTCGCCAATATCCGCATCCCCGATGTAGGTCAGATGGCCGACCTTCACGCCCTCGTCCAAGATCGCATTCTTGATCTCGACGAAATTGCCGACATGCACATCCTCTGCGAGCTCCGCACCTGGCCGCAGGCGGGCGAAGGGGCCGACAGTTGCGCCGCGCGAGATGTGGCAGCCTTCCAGATGGCAAAACGCGAGGATCTCGGCGCCGGTTTCCACCGTGACGCCCGGCCCGAAGACGACATTCGGCCCCACGATGCAATCGGCCCCCAGATAGGTATCGAGCGCGAAGAACACGGTATCGGGCGCGGTCAGCGTCACGCCATTCTCGAACGCCTCCGCCCGCATTCTTGCCTGGAACGCGGCCTCGGCCTGCGCCAGTTCCTTGCGCGAATTGATACCGAGGGTTTCCGCCTCGTCGCAGGTCACCACTTCCGCCGCCATGCCATTGGCGCGGGCCACCTCGACGAGGTCGGTCAGGTAGAATTCCTCGGAGGCATTGTCGTTATCAATCACCGGCAAGAGTTCGCGCAGCGTGGCCGCATCGGCACAGATCACGCCGGAATTGCACAGGGTGATCTCCGCCTCCTCATCGGTGGCATCCTTAAACTCGACGATCCGCTCCAGCGCGGTGCCATGGGTGACAAGCCGCCCATAGCGCCCCGGATCTGCCGCCTCGAACCCGAGCACGACAACATCGGCGGGGGACTCGAGCATCTGTTCCAGCGTCTCGGAGCGGATGAAGGGCGTATCGCCGTAGAGCACGATCACGCGCCCCTCGAACCCCTCCAACTCCGGCAGCGCCTGCAGAACGGCATGGGCGGTGCCCAATTGCTCTTCTTGCAGAACCACTTGCGCCTCGGGGTTGATCTTGCTGACCGCCGCGCGCACCTGATCCGCGCCATGCCCCGCGACAACAATCACCGCTTCGGGCTCCAGCGCTTGTCCCGAAAGCATCGCATGCGCGACCAGCGGTGCCGCGCCCAGACGGTGCAGCACCTTGGGGAGGTCCGAGTTCATGCGCGTGCCTTTTCCGGCGGCGAGGATAACAAGTGCAATTGCCATAGGGAGAGCCCTTTTCTTCTGTTGCCTCGCGTTTTACCTATTGGGGGCGGGGCTGCAAGGGAAAGCGGTTCACGGATTGTGACCAGTTGTGACAGCGCACGCCAAAAGGGACCCTATGACCACTGACCTCTCCGCGAAGACTGCCCCGTCCGCTGATCTTAAAACCCCCGATCTTAAAACAGTCGTGTTTGATCTGGATGGCACGCTGGCCGATACCGCTGCCGATCTGATCGAGGCCGCCAACGCCTGTTTCATCGCGCGCGGGATCGGGCCTGTGCTGCATGTCGATCAAGATGCGCTGATCGCCTTCCATGGCGGGCGGGCGATGCTGCGCACCGGATATAGCCGCGTGGAGCTGCCCGATATCGAGGCGCTGGTGGAGGCGGATTACCCCGCATTGCTGCGCCATTACGGCGAGAATATTGATGTGCATACAAGGGTGTATCCCGGTGTGTTCGAGGCGCTCGAGACCTTGAAGGCGCAGGGCTACGCGCTTTCCATCTGCACCAATAAGCCCGAAGGCCTCGCGCAGGTGCTCACCGCGCGGCTGGGGCTGCGGCATCATTTCGGCGCGCTGATCGGCGCCGATACTCTGGCCACGCGCAAGCCCGATCCCGCGCCCTATATCGCGGCGGTCGAGGCGGTGGGGGGCACGGTCGCGCGCTCTATCCTGATTGGCGATACCAAAACCGACCGCGAGACGGCGCGCGCCTGCGGTGTTGCGAGCGTTCTGGTGACTTTCGGGCCGGAGGGGCGCACGATCGAGCGCTTGGCCCCTGAAGCGCTGTTGGAGCATTACGACGATTTGCCCGCGCTGGTCGCGCGGCTTTTGGGCTGAGCGGGGGCGGGCGGGATGGGGCAGACCCTGAAGCGCCATCGTCTTTGCCCCGATTGCTCGACGGCGATGCCGGAGACGGCGGAGCACTGCGCGGGCTGCGGCGCGGTGTTGATGCCTGTCGTGCATACGCTCCCTGCCGCGCCGCGCAGATCGTGGAAATGGCGGCTCGTCGATTTCACCGTGACAGCGAGCCTCGTGTTTTTGGCCGCCACCGCGTTGCAGCGCTATTACCTTTCCAGTTCCGTCGACGCAGTCGCGACAGTGCGCGCCGCGCAAAAGGCGGAGCTGGCGCAGATGTCCCCCGCAGAGCGAGGCGATTTGCTTCTCGGCGCGGATCTGTGTGGCTACGGAGTGCGCGATCCGCTGGAGGCGCTGATCGGCCCGCTCGGGCGGGCGCCGCGCGGGTCGCTGGATCAGGTGGAGACCACGCTGTCAGATGCCGAGCGCGCGGCGCTCTTGGCGCGGTGCGATGAGTTCGGCGCGGTGTTGCGCGGCTTGGCGCTGGTCGAGTAACCCGCACCGCCGCGCTTGGTGTCTGTGCGCAGGGGCGACGCGGCCCAAAGACCTCGCGTCACTTTTTCTGAAAATGGGCAGAATTTCTCGCGCAGGGCCTCACGGGCCTTGACCCGACTCATCTTCTTGCGGCATGAATTGAACACTTGTTCAGATAATTCAGCCAGTGGAGGGGCCCGATGTTCAACGCCATGAGTTTCGATCTTGGGGATGATGTGAATAGCCTGCGCGAAATGGTGCATGCTTGGGCGCAAGAGCGCGTCAAACCGATGGCGGAGGC
>Ga0070752_1002753_pt1 | contig 11150 bp, 9 predicted proteins | sample VirMetDEL_Aug_30_FD_77440 | JGI IMG/M metagenome (GOLD analysis project Ga0070752, IMG submission 77440) | Aqueous microbial communities from the Delaware River and Bay under freshwater to marine salinity gradient to study organic matter... | ecosystem: Environmental > Aquatic > Marine > Coastal ...
CATATCTTTACATGCCGTCAAACTAGGAGCATCTCCTAAATCCTTCCATTGCGATGATTCAGCAAATTTGGGGATACCCATAAATGAAATATTATTGGAATCTTTCCAATTTGGTTTTTCCCACCCCGAGTAGATATAGGATGTTTCTGCTGGACCCTTTCCAGGTACACATGCCTTATTTTTCATCAAGGTTCCCTTTCCATTTGCATCCTTAATGAGTTTACCAGCGTCCTTCGTCCACTTCAAACACTGATTGGCAGCACACTCACCGTTTCCGCTATCCGAAAAAAGAACAAACTGGCACTTTGGGTCACTGGCACACGCATGGAGACAATCTTCTTTTTTGATATTTGGGTCCGTTAAAAAAGGAATTTTAGCACTATCTAAACGATTAGATACGGTGACATTTTCTTCCGTGTTCCAATATTTACCCATCTGATTATTGAGTTCAAGAAGATAATCTTTATACGTGCTTTTATACTGCTGTAGTGTTCGTTGAAATTCTGCTTCTAATTGCTCGAACGATGTCGTCATTTATATATAAAAATATTAAAATTGTAGCAAGGAGACATACTTTCGAAATCATACGAATTTTATGTTTTTTATAAAGGAGCGAAACATTAGAGGCATTTTGTTGCACCGCACCTTGATTGCTATTAATCAAGTGAGTAGTTTCTGTTTCTAAACGTCGGTTCTGTTCTCTCGCCTGTTCTATAATAGAATTCATACGGGTTATTCGCTTTCTGGTAATATTATTATCGCTTGACATATTATTCTTTTCTATTGTTAATTGGTTTAGAAGAGCATTTACTTTATCCTTTGCTTCTTCTAAAAGGGATGTATTTTCGGAGGAGGCATCTAAACCATGAGCGATGAACTGATTTTTGTAGTTATCTAAATAAAAAGAAATATCATCGTCGTGTGAATCCATATCTATTTATAATAGTTTAAGATTTATATTTTTTATTTATTTTTTGGAATTTTTGTCGCTTTTTTTTCCACGACTTTTATTTACACAAATACGATAATTATCTACACTTACACTAATTTTACTTGGACGAATAATATGACACATATCACCTGGTCGCATACCTAGCATCTGTGCAGGAGGGTCAAATCTTGATATTTCAGGCAATTCATTATTATTTTGTATATTGTATCTTTTCTTAATCTCTTCACTCTCTGTATGCGTTAATTTTGTATGAACGGGAACCAGTGAATGTTCCAGGACATTGAATTGAAGTTGATCCAAATAAAGAATATTAATAAAGATATTGTCATTCGCATAAATATTCATAACCAAATTAGTGAGTGTATCATTGGGACTGTCTTTAACAATTATAGTCAGCATATCTTGTGTTGTCAGCATCTTTTCCAAATGAAACAAATCATCTATCATATCATGAAGATTTTGAGGACGCAATGCCTTCTCCACTTGATAAGATACGTAGACTTTTGTTCCGGTTCCAGGATGTTTTACCAACATATCTTGTTGATTGTTTTGAACCATAATATTCACCTCGTTAATACTAAATGTTTCATATGGTGAAATATCATATCCCTGCTCTTTCAGATGCTGGAGATAGATTTTTCGCGAAGTGTATAGACGAGAAACAATTCCGTATTCGTATTTTGATGCCATCTCTAGATTAATATCTAATATATAAAGATATTAATTTAAATCAATTTTGTCGACTAGTGTCTATATCAAACTTAATTGTTTTTTTCTCTTCATTTTCATTTTCTTCTATAGAGTCACTCTCAGGTGTTGTTACATTTGGAGTAAGAGGAATAGTATCTAATATAATTATTTCCTTTGGTGTGGTATTTGACCCTGGTGTGGTATTTGACCCTCCCGCAATTTCTGAATCTTTACTACTAGGAATATATTCTGGACTTTCTATATTTTGTTGTGGCAAGTAATCCGGACTGCGCGGCAAGTAATCCGGACTGCGTGGCAAGTAATCCGGACTGCGTGGCAAGTAATCAGGACTGCGCGGTAAGTAATCCGGACTGCGCGGTAAGTAATCCGGACTGCGCGGCAAGTAATCAGGACTGCGCGGCAAGTAATCAGGACTATCCTGTGCATATGCTGCTTGAGATATTTGTAACTTACTTGCTATAACAGTTGCATGTGTTCCATTATCATTCAATATCGCAAAATGAGGTAATATATACATATCGTTTGTTGTAAGCGTATACTCATCGTTTTCAGTGTTAATGTTTGTAATAGTCCATTTACGTGTCAGATTGTTATCTCGCGAAAATTTAACAATGTCACCAACCTTATATTCTATATTTCCAACAAAAAGATCACCATAATCGTCATACGAATCATAACCGTTCCTGGGTTTATATTTTCCGTATCCTTGTTCATCTACTTCTTGTGCCAATTCAGGAATGGGTTCTTCTCTCTCCGCACCCACTTTTTGATACAAAGACTTCGTTCGTTCTGCTTCATTTTCTTGTTGTATTTCTTTCGGTGTTATCTTTTCATTCTTAGTCAAGAGAGAAATATTATTAGAATACGACATGCTAGTTAATTGCTCAACATTATCTTCGGTTATAACCCGCATTTGGACGTTCATTGTCATTAATTCTTGCATCAACAACTTAAATGTGTAAGGAACACGCACCACACTAAAAGAACGACCGTATCGCGAAATATTTATAATACTCATTTTATCATCGATTTCATCATTAAATTTAATCGGACCATCTGCCAACGGACTCAAGAAAAGATTTTTACTCTCGTTATAAATAGCTATTGTTCCAGTATGATTACAAATTGCCATAAAATACTCATCTCCACGCTCCATCATCGACTGTTCTAAGAATTTAGCAGCTCCGTGTGCAATAATACCATCGCGTTCCATTTCACCGACACGGAGACCACCATCATTTGCTCTTCCTTGAACAGTTTGTCGCGTCAACATAGTACGAGGTCCTCGCGCACGATAGTTAATTTTATCCTTTACCATATGTTTCAAACGCATGTAATATGTGGGTCCAATATAAATGGATGATTCTAATTGTTCACCTGTCATACCATTGTATAAAACCTCGGTCCCGGTTTTGTTGTAACCTACATCAGTCAATAGTTTTCCAAACATCTCATCTTTAGGTCCTTCATTTAAAAAGGCAGTACAATCGCCAAACGCACCATAATTGACACCTGCTTTCCCTATTAAAACCTCCACCAGCTGACCGATAGTCATACGACTCGGAAACGCATGGGGATTCACAATCAAGTCTGGACGGATACCATCTGCTGTATAAGGCATATCTTCTTCGGGTATAACAAGTCCCACAGTCCCTTTCTGTCCACATCGCGAACAAAACTTGTCGCCTATTGCCGGAATTCTCTCTTCACGAATGCGCACTTTTGCGATGCGACGCCCTTCCTCGCCTTCGGTCATAAATGCTTTATCCACAAACCCTAACTGTCCCTTTTTGGGATAGACTGAACCGTCAATCTTGACACTGGGATCTTCCAAGTCAATCGTTGCCTTCCCTATAACTGCCATCTTATCATTCAGTTCAGTATTTTCTTTAATTAATCCATACTTATCTAAATGACTATAATCATAACCGGGTTTAGTCCCCACCACATTCTCATTCTGGATATCGGTAAAGACCGAATCCACCATACCACCTCCAATATTTGCCGATTCTTCACGTGCTTCGTAACTATTCAGGTAAGTTGTTCGAAACATACCGCGCTTCACCGACGCCTCGTTGAATAAAATCGAGTCCTCAACATTATATCCTCCATAACACATAATTGCTACTATAGGATTCTCACCATACGGTTGTGTCTCTCTATTAATGTAATGTAAATAACGACTTTTTACCATCGGTATTTGTCCGTAATTCAAAACCAAACCCATCTTGTCTATGCGATTCTGATAATTTGTATGATACCATGAAGCACCTTGTTTACTCTGACCACACGAAAAAAGATTGCGTGGCAACTGGTTATTTTCTGGGAAAATAATCTGATTCCCCATAACCCCGAGCATCAACGATGGGTGAATATCCACATGAGTATAGTCGGTTCCCTTAAACGAAGACTTAATAGTGGATGAAATATAGGCAACATTTTCCTCGGATGAATCAATATACTCGATAATTGCCTTTTCATCAACCAATAATTTTTCAGTTTTTCCATAAAGTGCATCCAATGTATAGACTTTATTTTTGCTTACTGCGAATGCTTCGTCTGCTTTTTTATGGAATCCGGTTGTTAATTGCTCCCATGAATATCTTTCTCTCTCTAAAACACGTTTCAATGATAGAGTATTATTTTCGTCAAAGTAAAAAATGGGACGACATAAACGACCGGCATCGGTATATATCTCAATTTCATTGGTCTGTTTGTCCCAGGCATAACTGGTGTAAATCGGTATCGCTGCCAATCGGCGCAAAAATTTGAATCGCTCCGTCATTCCAATGGGATTCGGGGTAATACCCACCCACGAACCATTAATGAATATTTTCGTGTTTGCGGCCATATAGTGCGGTTTACATTCGGATAAATAACGTAAATGTCCTTCGGACCGGAGTAAATCTATTAGAGGTCGTGGTGTATAGTGTGTGGTGATTTTTGCCGCGATTGCCATATGTTTATGGAGTCCTACATTTCCACCATCAGGGGTATCGAGGGGGTCAATAATACCCCACTGTGAACTATGGAGTAAACGAGGACCGACCACTTTAGCACTATCGTCCATAGGTAAATTTATTTTGCGTCGCTGTGCTAATGCGGAATTAAAAGAAAGACGGTTTAAATCCTGAACTACTCCAGGTTTTTTGGTATGTGCTTCGGCACCCCAGTTTCCCTTAAATGCCTTGCGAAATCCCACCTCCACATCTCTCTCTTTAAAAAATTCCTTATAGTTATTATCAATTAAATTAATAAACGACATGCCCTGATATTGTCCCTCGTGGTAATAATATTCTTTGTCTATTTTTTGATAAATCTTGTGCTGCATAATAGTATAATACTCTTTAAAGAGGTCGGACAAGAGCGACCCAACCACCTCAACACGTTTATATTTGAAATTATCTCGGTCAGTAGGAGCCTGCTCCTTACGGGAAGCGCGCAAAAGTGTGAACGTCATATGTCCGATGAAGAACGCTTTTTCCTTAAAGTTCATCACCCCCACATGAGGAAGAAAATAATCAGAAAGAATCTCTAAAACATGAGGAATAGTCTTACCTTTGGTAAATGTAGCAATATACTTGAGAGCAGTTTCTTGGGTAAAAACCACCGAGGCATCGTGAATACTGGGAATAAACAAATCAACATATCCACGATGTTTATCGATGTCAAGCAAACATGTCTCTATAATTTCTTTATCAGAGAGAATACCCAGCGCACGCATTACGATAAACAATGGTACTGGTTTGCGAACATTTGGAATCGTTACCACAACCTGTCCATTGGATTTCGTAGGCAGCGGGGTCACCATGCGAACTGCCGTGGTGCGTTTTGGTTTAGAGGCATCTTCGGATGCCGATTTCACCTCAACTGAATAGTTATAGAGGTCGCTATAGTTGTCGCGAATATAGAGCATATTATCGCCGAATTTTTCTTGACATACAATGACTTTTTCTTTACCGTCAATAATAAAATAACCTCCTGGGTCATTGATACATTCACCCATCTCGAAACGCACTTTGGGTTCGAGGTTCTGTAAAATACACATATTTGACTGCAGCATAATAGGAAAGCGTCCTAAAAATATCTTTTCGAGTGTAATAGAATGCTCCTTTTTTTCCCAGTTTGTATCTTCGCTCGTAATCTTGAAATTTACGACAACATCAAAGTGTATAGTGAAACCGTAATTCATATTACGAAGACGCGCCTCATTGGGATACATAAAATGGACATCGTTTTCATCGTAGATAGTAGGTTTACCGTAGTAAATTTTATTTCCGTCTTTTCCACCTAAATAGAGTTCACACTCAAGATTAAATTCTTTGGTTACCTCATCTTGTTGTTTCAAAATCCGAATAGGATTTTTTTGCTTAAATATCTGATGTAATCCGCGTTTAAAAAAATTATTGTATGAGTCTAAATGGTGTGAGACAAGAGCATACGGATTGTCGTTAAAATAAGTGTCAATAATCTTCCAAATGACTTCGGAGTTCATTAATATAAGTATATAATAACTTTTCCTTAAATTAATGAATATTCAAAAACATAAGTGCGATTAAAACAAACATCGCAATAAAGGGGAGTAAGAAAATGAACCATGAGAGGCGTTTGTAACCGGCACGACAAAGCGTGTTAAGAACCCAGGTCCAGAAGAGGACGTAGAGGAACTTAACAATAAAAACACCGAGAGTGTTGGTGACATTGCAAGTAAAGTTACCCACGCAGTATTTGTTGACATTGCCTAAATTCTGGATACCAATGATAATGAGCGAGATAATAGAGAGAAGAAAGTAGAGATGAGCTGGGGTGCACAAAGTTTTCAAGTATTCCATCATATATATATTAAGAAAACAAAAAAATTTGTTTTTTTAATAGATTGGATTTAAATTTAGTCGGGCATTCTTCCTAAATGTTTGGATAAATGATTAAAACATATCGTCAAGAGCCTTGCGCATATCGCTCAAATTGAACCTTTTGCGTGTTTCTTGAGCTTTCTTTGCGGCAGCACTGCGTCGAGCAGCAGTAGTTTTGAACCCAAGACGTTTATTAAGTTCACGTGTGCTCTTTGCCTTTGATACAGCTGCTTTCTGTGCTGCTGTGCGGGGTTTCTTAATAGTCTTGGCAGGAGAGAAACGCTTTGTTGATTTTCGTGTGCGGGTAGATTTCCTAGCTAGTTTACTTGTAGTCGTCGACTTCTTGTGTGAAGACCTAGGACTAGTTTCTTTATGTTCTTTTGGTTTTGTTTCCTGGAGACTAGTAAGTAAGTCTGACATATCAAATACATTGCGACTGGAAGCGCCTTTTGCTGATTGAGATTCCATTATATATTATTTAAACAAAAAAATTTAGTTCTTTCCAATAGGTTGAATTCGTGGATCAGGATTTATTGGGGATGGACCACCAGTAAATGAACTCCAGACATTGCTCATATTAAATTCAAAATTTCTTCCTAAATCAACCAAAAACCCTGGCATTATAGTATTTCCATGATGTGAACCTCCTTTTTGATTTTTTTTTGTGCTTTTGGTACTTTTTTTGGTGACTTTGGCACTTTTTTTACCTTTGGTGACTTTGGCACTTTTTTTGGCACTTTTTTTACCTTTGGTGACTTTGGTACTTTTTTTGGTGCTTTTGGCACTTTTTTTACCTTTGGTGCTATGCTTTCGCCCTCCTATCATTGTATTTTCACGCGTTGAATTGGTATTTTCAGGGTCTGGTAAAAAAGGATTATCATTGTGTGCTAAATGATTAGTTTCGCCGGCAACACCGGCAACCCCTGGCCATCTTTCTAAATTTCCTCCTTCCCAGGATGGTCCTACTTTTGCTAATTCTTGTTTCATTTATAATATATGTTTATATTTTATATTTATTCTATATCTACATGTGTTAGCATATGACGTCGACAACACATCTTCGTCAGTTTCAATTGGTCCATAACCTGTCCCTCAGGTGTTTTATCCGCAAAATCCTCAGTTAAATACATCACTTTATCCACCTTAATTCCCCGCTGAACTTTCAATTTTCGCACTTGCTCCAAATAGTATCGGTATTTATCACCCAAAACCTCTCCGCATGTAAAGCACTTAATTGGAATAATCATACTGAATATGAATCTACTATATTATAGTTAGAGTATTTTAAAATCAATTTTTACTCTAAAACATATCGTTAATTTCAGCAAAAGTTGTATTGGATTGTTCGAGCGCATCACTCATCAATTGTCTAACGGTTCCTACATCAGTGGCATTCTTAAAGGCAATACGAATAATACTATGAGAGTCATGAGGATGTTCCTTTATGAAACCACAATAGGTAAGCATTTTATCACCTTCATAATGTGTCCTATAGAGAAAGTATTCTATAACTCTACCTATAGTATAGTCATAATTATGAAGAATGACATCATAACAAAACTCGATGGTTGTTTGTGCTTCTTTAATATCGACCACATTGCTATCATTTGTTTCTATTCCCTCTTTAACCTTGGAAAACGAGTTCATCAATACATTACATGCCTTCTTAATAAGTTCATCATTTTTATAAATACCAATTGTTTTTACTTTGAAATCAAAACTATCATGAACAAAGATTCGCTTACCGTCGAGGAGTGACCAATTCTTCTTTTCAAAAGCAATATCATCTGTTTTCATTCCCTGTTCTTTCAGTTCCTTTTCTTTCTTCATCCAAACATCATTTGCTTTCACAGCATCCACAGTATTTGTGTAAAGACATGTCGATACTTGGTTATAGGCAGAGTTTTCTTTAGCCGTTGAAATACTAAACTCGCACGTCAGTTCTAGTTCTTCACCATCAAGATTAGTTGCTAATTTAGGGCGAAGACGCAAAAACTCTATATAGTGTCCTGTAATATCATTCTTAGGAAAAATCTCATCTCGGTCACTTTTTGACAGAAATTTATCTGTCTGTATATCCTTTATTTGAAAATCTTCAGTGGTAATATACTCAACCAACCCCCCCGTGTTTTTTTTCTTCAATATAAGCAAATAGTTTTCCAAGGGAATAGTTAAATCATTAATATGAATAGGAACACAACTCAAACGATGTTTAATAATTTCATTATTGAATCTAGTCGTATTTTTTTGAATAGTACATTTATTTTCTGAATATGGAAATGTATGAAAAACAACAGACGGAATATCGCTCAAGAGAGTACGCCTGAGAGCATTAGCAATACTTACATTTGTTTCCGAAAGAGTAAATGTAAGAGTATCATCTTGCTCGCGCTTTGACGAAATCTTAGGATTCATGGTCTTGCTATATATAGAGATAATATTCATAAATCAATTTTTTTATTTATATGTTTAAAAAGAATTCATATAGTATTATGAAATAATAATGAGCAATAATATTCTTTATTATAGTAACTATTGCGATAACTGTAAAAAGTTGCTCCAGATTTTGAGTAGGTCTCAATTGAAAGAAGAACTACATTTTTTGTGTATCGATAAACGTGTAAATATGCCGGATGGTTCAATTCATTTACTTATAAAAAATGGACAACATGTATTGCTTCCGTCTACAGTTACTAAAGTTCCTGCTTTGATGTTAGTAAATAATGGATTTCATGTACTTTTTGGCGACCAAATATATCAACATCTGCAACCCAAGGAGAAAGAAATGCAGAAAAAGGCAACACTTGACCAGGGGGAACCCGACGCATTTTCCTTTGCTGCTTTTTCTCCAAGTGGCATCACCTCTGACCAATATAGTTATTTGGATATGGCTGCCGATGATTTATTGGCTAAAGGAAGCGGAGGGTTACGACAAATGCATAACTATGTCAACATCAATGAAGGTGGTATGATGCATATAGAAACTCCACCTGATAATTATTCACCAGATAAAGTGAATGAAGGTGCTCTTCAACAATATGAGATGCAACGTAATCAACTTAAACAATAAAAATAAAATAACTATAGTAATTAATGGAAATTCAGAGGGCATTCAACAAGCATTTTGGCGAATTTGTTGACGATATTGCTGATTATTTTTCTGATAATTTAGAAATTCAAACGGCAGCAAACGCATTACGCACAATGCGAAAGACAAATCCAAAAATTATTATTACTGTGTGGAAGTCAAATATTTTGGATATTTATGAAGGTAAAATTGAAGCAGGAGATATTGACTTTTTTGTTACTAAAGAATATACCGATGATGTTGTGGGTCTCGATGGAAATGCTGAAGTGCTAAAGGTAATTGATAAAATTCGTGGTCCTATTCAAAATATGCCTAAAACAGAACAAGAAAAAGCCATGAAGTATGTCCAAAATTTAACCAAATTATGTAAAGTATATTACTTAAATAGAAATTGAAAATAAGTATAAAATGGAAGGGACGGAATCTGGCATGCCTAAAGAATTCAGACAAATTATGAGTGATTTTATATCAGATATTTTTACTACATTCCCTGAATATAAAACACCATCATTGGTAAGTGTAGTAGAGGATACTGATTGTTCCCTCAAAGAATTATTCGATCATGTAAAAACTGTTTATCCACCTAGATTTTTTGATATTTTGTATAAAAATGAAGAAATGTATAAAGATAGTGAAAAAAATACCGAGTTTTTGCCTGGAATAGATTTTGCGAGTATTTGGGTAATGGATGATGTATCTGATTCAACGCGTGAAACCATTTGGAAATATTTACAATTAGTTATGTTTTCAGTTTTGGAGACGATTCAATCCCAAGATAGTTTTGGTGACACTGCGAAACTATTCGAGGCAATTAATGAAGAAGAATTGAAGAGTAAGATTGAGGAAACAGTAGAGCAAATGAAAGGATTATTCACAAATTTAGAAGAAAATACTTCTTCCGAAAATAAAGAAGGAGGCGGAGGTGGAGGGATTAATCTAGATGACCTTCCGGACGTGGATTCAGTTCATGAACACCTCAATGGACTTTTAGACGGAAAGTTGGGAAAACTGGCTGCTGAAATTGCTGAAGAAACTGCGAAAAATTTTGAGATGGATATGAACGAAGAAGGGGATGTTGGTGATATGTTCAAGAAATTATTCAAGAATCCAGGAAAACTAATGGAATTAGTGAATACGATTAGCACAAAACTGGATTCTAAAATGAAAAGTGGTGATATTAATGAGAATGATTTGATGAAGGAGGCAGGAGATTTAATGGCAAAAATGAAGAATATGCCCGGTATGCCAGATATCGAAGAGTTGATGAAAACTATGAATGTCCCTAAAAATAAGCAAGGTATGATGAAGCATCAATTCAATCAAAATATGCGAACAAATGGAACCAAAGCACGTCTTCAACGAAAATTGGAACAGCGTCGCCAAGCGGAGCAGGTCCAAGCAGAGCAGGTCCAAGCGGAGCAGACAGATAATATTACATTTGATGGAAAATCATTTAGCGATGGTCAAGTAGTGGAAAAGAGTAAAGCAAGCAAAGCAAGCAACGCAAGCAACGCAAGCAAAGCAAGCAACGCAAGCAACGCAAGTA
>Ga0070752_1002755_pt1 | contig 11139 bp, 16 predicted proteins | sample VirMetDEL_Aug_30_FD_77440 | JGI IMG/M metagenome (GOLD analysis project Ga0070752, IMG submission 77440) | Aqueous microbial communities from the Delaware River and Bay under freshwater to marine salinity gradient to study organic matter... | ecosystem: Environmental > Aquatic > Marine > Coastal...
ACCGCTCTTTTCTCTAATAAGTTTAGGGCAATAGTATTTCCAAGTCGGCATTCTGCGACATTATCGATAAGTGTTCCGTATTTGTTCTTCTCAGTGAAATCCCATTCGGCACTTATTTGAGTGTTCTCGTTGTCTCTAAAAAACTTCCTAATCTTTCCTCTCTTATAAGATGAGGGTTGATAGAGTTTGCCTACTAACTCCGTTTCACAAGAACGAACTATTTGAGGAGCAAGTTTCTTATCGGTATTTGCTTTCTTTTGCTCTTCACTTAAAAAACAAGAGTTTAATAAAAGAATGCTAAAAAAAGATGCGAAGAGAAAAGAATGCCTCATTGGTCTTAATCATCTATTCACAGGGTTTATACTGAGAAACCTTCCATAGGGTTAGATTGTTCTCTTTTATTTTATTATATTTGAAACCCATCCTTACCCAACCATCGGGTTTTGAACCAATGGTTGATTTGCTCATACCCAGCAAAGCACCCAACTGCTCATTGGTTAATAACCATCCTTTCTCCATTGCTTTATGAAGTTCTTCCTGAGTGTTTAATATTGGTTTTGATTGTGCTGCGATTGATTTGGATACTACTTCGGCAAGTATATTGATAAACTCTTCCTTCTTTAAGTCAATATCAGAACTGGATGATATGTCTATTGCTTCTTTTGGTTTCTTGATAATCTTCGTCTGATTTGAACTTGCTTCTAATAGTAAGTATTCATCTCTTTTCTTTTTTGTTTCCTCCTCACACTTATCAAGTTCTTCCTGAGAAAACTTTTTATCTTTCGTTGTTTCAAGTTTACCTGTTGTCTCGCTTTCAACAAAAGCATATAGAATGATGCTGTCGTTATTTTTCTGTAAAATCTGGTTGTAAAGAGGGACTACTTGCTCTTCTCCGACTTTTAATATTTCAATAGAAAGTGACTTACAAACATTCCTCACAAAAGTTGCGGGAATATTGAATGCCTTTCGGAACTCTTGGATTTTAATCTGTGTGTTTTTCATAATCACCACCGAGTTTGAAGAGCATTCATCATTTCTTTTTCATCAATATCAATATATCCTTGTAGAACATCAAGATTTCTGTGACCTGAAATCTTTTGAATAACTCTCAGACTTACATTGTTTCTTGAAAGTTCTGTAATGGTAGTGCGGCGGAAAGAGTGACTGCTGACGCCTTCAATACCACATTCCTTACAAGCATTTCTTAAAACCTTATCAATGGTGTATCTGCTGATATGACCATTACCACCCATTCCAGCAAATAGAAAACCATTCTCTTTGGGAAGTTTATCAATCATTCTGACCAGTTCGGCAGATATGGGCAACTCACGGGTTTCTTTTGTCTTTGTGTTTGTTTTGCGTAAAACAATCGTATTATTGACTACATCTACAAAACGCAACATACATATCTCAGAAACTCTTGCTCCCGTCCTATACATAATCTCAAAGAACACTTGATACTTGAAGTGAACTTTGTTTTTGATTTTTCTAAACTCATCAGCAGAAAGCACTTTTGACTTCCCACATCCAGCAACTTTCATAAGAACTGGGGTTTGCTGGTGAAATCATACCATATATAAAAAGCATCGCAACCCGAAGCACTACCCCCATCGACATCAGAAACCGACTGGTGTTCGGGTAATACAAAAGAACTACCGCCTACCAAAAGTCCTTCCACGAACTCCTTGATAGGTGGATTTTTTGCGTAACAATGAAAAGACCTCCTCTGCGCCAACAGAAGAGGTCTCTGAAAAGAACTGGGAGCAGTGCTCCCTGGTCGATTTACCTGTGCCCAATCCTAATGGAAAACGCCCACACCACAAGGGTAGGTTCTCGCCTGCCGAAACGCCAAAGTTCTTATAAAAAGCAGTTTATTCAGTATGAACCTGAAACTGCCTCTGAACTAAACGATAAAAAATCAGGAAAACAAAGCGTTTCAGGTCGTCTTCTCACTCTTCTCTACGCTCGCCTTACTTACTGGTCACGATACGCTAAATGGGTTCACAAGGGCAGAAGGTATTTCTGGAAATCGATTTCAGAACTTTCTTCAGAACTTTTTTATAGTGAAAAGCAAGTATCAAGAGGTCTAAAGGCACTTGAAGAACTTGGTATGATAAAAAGAGAACAACTCAATAAGCACAACTGGAAAAGGCAATATTTTTATTACCTTCCCAAATCAGTTCATACCGCCGAAGCAGAAGCACCTGAACCAACCACCGCCACCAGAAGCATCAGCACCAGTAGAAGCAGCAGTCGTTTCGTTGGAGAAGGTGGTTCTGGTGGTGGGCAGGCATCAGTAGCAACCACCAGTCAGACGGCACTTACAGAGGCATCTGGAAGGGAACAGGAAGCACCAGCAGAAATGACTGCTGCTTCTACTGGTGCTGATGCTTCCACCCCCAACCATCAATCGCATCCAGCATCAGGCGGTTCAATCAGAACAATGCGTCAGCACCGAAGCGGACATTTTGACGGCGTTAATAACATTAGAAATAATCCATTATTAACAAATCATTTACAGACCATTGTTGAAAAGTGCTTGGACTACGCCACCAACCCTCCAAAACCATTAACAGGAAAAGGGATTGGTTTCGCAACTTAGGTTTTTGGCGAAGTTTATATAAAATCACAAGTGTTTAACTTGTGATTTGTTTTAATCGCTTTTTAATGCTGTTTGCTTGAGTTTGTATTTTTCATCAAAGAGCATTCCTTATGCTGTTTACTATCATGTAAAGTGAAGGATATTCAGATATAAGTGAACGAGTATATTCTTCTTCTGCTTTTTTTAGTTTCTCTATATTTTCTTCGTGAAGAACACTTCCGCAATCATTTATATCTATTTTGCCACCGAGTATTAGTTCTGCCTGTCCCATTGCGTTTATCGTTGCTACTACCAATGGTGGACTATCTGTTGTTTTATTGATGTAACTTGTTTTTAGTTCTACCGATTTAGTCATTTCATTTATAATAGAACGGCATTTTCCGTATTTGCCAGAAGTTATGTTTTTCGTGAATGAGTTAAGTTTTTCGGCGTTTTTTTCGACTTCATATCTAAAATCGTTGTGTTTTAAGTATGTAATGAGAAAGGTAGATATCGATGCGACTGAGATGACGCCAATGCTTGCCCATCTAAAAATAAGTTGCCTTTTGGAGACGCCGTATGCGCTCATAATCAACAAGCGGAATGCTCTATCCTATTACAGGGACTTCCAGTAAGTTTTTTCGGAGTTTATTGAACTTGACTGGATATATGTGATTTACGGAAAACTGCTTTGAGTGGATTTTTCTGCAAGTTATAACCTCCTAAGGAAACTCATCAGGGCGGGTTTTTTATCTGGAGATTTTTTTGAAAGCAAAGAACGGAATAACTCTCTTGCTGGGAACTCTTTCCTTATAGATTAGGGTAGTTATGAAAATAATATACTGCTTTATAACGCATCAATCAGATCATCCATAACATCCAACCATTCCCTGAATCTCATTAACCTTCCAGATGAATGATATTTCCTAAACATACTTATGAACTTGTTGAAATCTTCTTCAAGTATATCATCTAATGGATCATATGATTCAAGTCCCTTCCAAGATCGCTTTCTTGATAGAAGATCCGCCAATTTACGCTTGCGAAGTTCTGATTGAGGTGTTTCTTCTTTTTCTGGTTTTCCGTCAATCTTATTCTTGTTTTTATTATAACCTTTAATCATTCTTGAAGCAGTGCCTTCTTTTTCTTTCATTCTCTTTCTTGCTTCAAGAATCTTGTCTAATCTGCTTTCCATTTTGTTGTCGTATAAAGTGTGATCCTTTGCCCATCTGTCTCCTTTATTATCAATAAAATCCAAGTTAGATCTTGGATTGTTGAATACCAGATTACTTTTTGATATAAGTTCTCTTTGAGATATGTTTTTCTTTTTTTTGATAGGTTTATTCATTTAAACTGATAGCATAGTTCTATTTTATCTTGTATTCTCTTTTTAAGATGATTTCTATCAGTTCATCTGCTGATAGTTTCCTTCTGCTTGAATCTTCTTTAATTTTTCGCCAAACAGAATCAGATATGGATATGTTGAGTTTCATATTAATTACTGATTGCTTGTTTTTGCTTTCTTGCTCTTAATCCATCTCTCATTAATACTCTTGCAAGAGTTGAAGTTGGAATGTAGTTAAGGGCACTTTGCCTTAATAACTCACCATAAAGATCATCATCGTTCTTGGTGAAACTAATATGTAATGTTCTTTGTTTCATCGTTCTTATTTCATTGGGATAATTGGAATTGAATTAAATGGATCAAATGATAGGTGGTTGATATTATTGGATTCTTTATTAAGATATCCAATAGCACCTTTTGCATCAGTTATCGGTTTTATATCAATATCTTTCCATTTTGAAAAACACTTTCTTGATTTCCTTATCGTCGTATTGAATACATCCTTTAAATCTTCAATAGTATCAAATAGGATGTTCTTTTCAGGTAATAAAAGGTGGGTATGGTATTGAAGTTTCACTTTGCCTTTTTCGTGAAAGAAAAACAGATTAGGAAATTCATACTTATCTGTTCTATTTAATCGTTTTATGCCATAAATTGTTTTAAGAACTGAATTTCTGATTTGTCCAGCATCATTATATACGCCATCAATTTCATTTCTTCTTCCTTCCAGATACTTATAAAAGGGAACTTCCTTAAATAAATCAACATAAGATTTGAAAGAGTATCTATCTCCATATCCAAGTGGTTTGTTCGTTTCTTTTATTGGTTTTACTTGCTCTGATGGGTGGTAGTAGTGAAAAGTAATCATCCATTTAGGATTAAATCCAAGTTCTAATTGGTTTTCCAGATAAAGCAGCATATTAATGTAGTAATCATAACCACTTTGGTCATTGAGTGTTAGTTTTGGGTGAAGTGGTATGTGTTTTTTGTTTAGTTTAATTGATGGGTAATTCATCGCATTTCAAATTAAGGTAGATATTTTTCATATCTTCCAAACATTCCATAAGTATTTGATATTACTTAATCATCCCTGCTATCCAAGAGCGAATTGTTTGGGTAATATGTTTTTTGATTCAAGAATTGCAATTGCGATTTGCTTCTCTTATTTATGCAATATTATAGCAGAAATAGCATAAAATTGCAATCAGAATGTCTTGAGTTGATAACAAACCTTCTAAAACAGCAAAGGTAGAGTATTATAATGAATACATCTACCTTTTAATTGGCATTTTTAAACTATTTCACTTTGGAAATATGTAATATTATGCCATTGCAACTGATTTTTCCTTGAGTTTCAGGTTTTCAACCTTGCCTTGTTGCTATCAATCGTTGGGTGTAATGGAAAGCAGTTCCCAAGTAGGGAACAAGGTTTTCAGTTGCTCTGCAACGGCAGAACCTTCTGCCTCGCTTTCAGCAAGAACCGAAAGCAGATACTTTTTCTTCGGTTGTTTCGGGCGAAGATTGCTTACACGGATACCCGCTTTTAAGTCTTTATCACCAGTAAACTCAGTATGATAGGTGATAAATGAATGAACCTCCTCTTTCTCAACATCAGGTGTTTCAAGATGCTTTTCTTTGTGGAGGTATTGTTTGATTTCTTCAACCGAAGAGCACTCGTAAGAGTTGATGTAGGTAGAAGGCATAATCTCCCATTCGGCACTTACCAAATAGGTGCTATCCCATTCAAAGTTTTCTCTATACTCTTCCAGTAGTTGAGTGCCGTTATTGTATTCCAGCATATACGGAGCACTAATCTCATTAGAGAGCAACTGCCCCAATTCACATTCCATTCGGTTGCGTTCTTGATACCAGCGGTGTTCTTCTCCGTTGTAGCGAGTAATTACATTTTCCTCTGCGTTTTTAAAACGATCTAAAAGGGTGATGGGTTGAGTTTCAGCAGTTTCCATTTGATTAAGAGTTAAGGGTTGTTGATGATTGGATTACTTCCCAACATTTACCCACCAATCTGGGTTTTAACGCTGGTTGTTGGTTCAGCGGAAGTTTTACCAGCACCTCACGGCGTGGGTAATTTTCTTGAATGTTTATCAGAAAAGTATTTGGCACATATCTTGTATATCTGATCTATCCAAACTTCTCACAAACTTCTTTAATGCACTCTTGATGCTTTTTTGATAGTTTTGAGATGGAGAAGATGAGAGAGTGAAACTTCTCTGCTTTCTGTTTTATGTTCCAATTGGTTTGATGTGCTTATTCTGTTGTATTGTTATGGAGTTGTTATTAGTGGGGCGGTGATCGCCCCTTACACTATAGAGGCAGTTCCAATGGACCCAACTTTTATTGTTAGGTCCTTAAGTGTAAAGAACCCCGAAAAACTCATATATAAAAGCGCAAAAAGGATCCAATCTATAAATCTTCCTTATCATTCGTGCCATATGGGCGGGGTTGATCTTTTTGGGCAATTCGTATATAATGTGTTTGCTGGCGCAGGGATCATCGGTTCTCTTCCTTCTTCTCTTCATAAAAGAAGGGCGATGAACTTTCCAGCACTCTTGCAAGCAATTATCAACTCATTCAGATGAACAAAGCAAGTGATTCAACCATTATGATTTTTATAATGGTTGGAATATTTCTTTTTGAGGCATTAATGGATATACTCTCTTTGTTCCGTCAGGGTATTATGAAGAGCAGGGAAAGTATTCTTATGAAGAAAACAAATGCAGAATTGAGATTGATGCTGAAAGGTTTTAATAAAATATCAAAACTGAACAAGAAAGGACTTGTTGGCATGGTTATTGCTTATTGCTGATCTTCTCCAGTAAATCTGGGAACATAATGGGTGATACATAAAAACTATCAACTAATGGTGCCATCAAGATTGAGGGCATCGTGATTACCCAAAGTTGTCCATCAGGATCAAACAGATCCTGCTCCCACACATAAATCCTCTCTTCCTGCTCCATCTGCTTTTTGATGCTTCTGGTGGTGGAACTGGAATGAATGGTGCTGCTGCTCCTTCTGGAGCACCTACAGCAGCATCTAATAGGGATAGTGATGGGGACCCACCAGCACCCAAGTGCTACGGCATTTGAGATGCTTCTGCAGAGGTAGGTAGGTAGGTAGATGCGCGGGGCGTTGTTTCCTTCCACTTCCATATCACGCTGCTCCCTGCTTTCTGTTTTGCATCAGTTACCATTCGCTGCCCAATCTTCCGAAATTATCCTCACGAAATTAAAAAATATATGTTTTGAGTTTGCGGGATGCTATAATTTAATCACCTGCATCTGCATGGTCAACTCTGGTAATTTAATGCTATGGCATACATTAGGACTTTTCAGGGTGCTCTGTTTTTCAATGAGAGCATTTTTGCTGATATTACGAATCGGATAATGAATGTAAGGTGGGATCCCTATGATCAAGACTTCTATTCTGAGTTTAACGAAATTGATCTCAGTAGATTTGGCGACAACTTCTATTCATATCAAAGTTATGTAATTTCTCAACCAGTAGATATTGGACTCAACCGATTTTCGTCCAGCGAAGTATCCATTTCTTACACAGAGGGAATCCCCCCTTCTGTTGACTTTTATATAAATCAATCATTCTCAGGCAGTAACATAATAACGAACTTGTCAAGCGGTGATGTAACTGGTCAAATAAACGAGATCATTTTCTCCGTAAGGGGTTCTGGTGGAACCCCTGTTGCATCACTAAAAATCACAGAAGGATCGTGGAGAACCGAAGATCTTGTGACAGTACTTGGTCTATCACCTTTTTCTATTTTATCAGCAGGAGATGATGAGATATATGGAAGTGACTTTGACGATGAAATTGATGGCGGAAAAGGAGACGATGTTATTTGGGGTGGAGCAGGATCTGACTACTTATCTGGAAATGAAGGGATAAACTTCTTGCAGGGAGAATCTGGATCTGATGCATTTTCTATTGAAAGAAGCGCACGACCTCGTTGGTATGCAAAAAATAGATTACCTCCCGAAGGGATAAGAATACGAAATAAAACATTCAAAACCAGAAACCCTAAAAATGGAAGAGTAAAGAAAACAAAGTTAATTCTTGTTGATACCGATTTTGATGTATTCTCCGACTTCCAGTTGTTTGAAGACAAAGTTGTCAATAAGGATGGTTTGCGGGGGCAGGATATAGGTATTACATCATTTCGTGGTTACTCTGGAACAATGTTAACCGAGTATGGAACAGATAATGTATTGGCGTGGATTCCAAATGTATCAAGCGAATCCTATATATCTGCAGGAACAGGCATCTACTGATAATGAATGGTGCTGCTGCTCTTTCTGGAGCGCCTACAGCAGCACCTGATGCGGATACTGATGGAAAGGGAAGCGGAAAGACCTGATGCTTTCCGCTTCCTGCTTCAACCTTCAGGCGGAAGTGGATTCTTCTGCAGATTCATCCATCTCATCTGCCCATCTTCCTCCCACGAATAGACCCATTCCTCTTCGTCCATAGAGGTCTCCTGCTGTTGCTCTGGTCGTTCTGGTGGAGGAACTGGTGTTGGAGGTCTTACAGGTCGTTCTGATGGTGCTGTTGGCACTGGTTTCTACTCACCAGAAGTTGAGCAATCCAACCAGAACGACTTGATATGTACTTAATAGGTTATACTACAAATGTATAGCAGTTTGATGCTTCAGTTATGGATAACACAAAATCAGACATTTTAGTAATAGGTGGAAGGTCCTTCAGCAAAGAAGGAATTGCCCTTTCCATAGGCGCAATAGTCCTGGGAACCTATATCTCTACTATGGCAGAGTTGGTTATTTCTGGTGGGAGATTTAAAGAAACAACTCTCTATCAAGTTTCAGCAGTTCTCCCGTCTAAACTACTCAATAAAAAGGATAATTAGTTTACTCTTTCTTTTCAATATAAGCAACAGGTGCCGAATATTTGTAGTTCCTTAGTGACCAGACGAGTGCCACTACCCACCCTATAAGTGTCCACCCCAAAAAGATGTTTAAAGCAAGTATTGCGTGAGGACTTGGACATCTTCTTGAATAAGCAATATATGCAGGAAGAAAATATGCAACAAAGAGTGATGCTATGAGAATGCCAACCAGGGCACCACTATCTCCACCAACAGATGAACCGATAAGTGCAAATATTAGTGCCGTTGCACATCCCAATACGCAATAGAAAAAGAATGATTTCACGACAAGTAAGGAACTTGCTCTATTCTAACAGAAGGTCTCGTCTTTACAAGTAGTTAGAAGTATTCCAATAAAATGCTTTTTAACCTTTAAACTATTCAAGTTCATCAACAAAGTATGGATACTTGGTTTTTTCAGGTGGAAGAATATAACCAATATTCTTAAATGCTTGAACTCTTTCGTATGCGTCTTTAATAGCATACATCGCACTTTCAATCGTCATTTCACCACTACTGATTTTATCGTCATAATAAGACATCTGTGTTTTAGCAAGAAGTTCATTCTTCTGCTCTCTGGTAAGTAATCTCTTCTTGCCAGCAACCTTCTTGTCAAACTTGGATATATTATAAGTTAAACACTTTGGTTGCTTCTCAAACTCAAAACCAAAATCTTCTTTAATACCTTTGATAATGTAATGGACGATTACACCAGTAATAGAGTTTGGAAGGTGCTTGAAATCTTCAGGATTAGTATCTACACCCCAACCGATTTCTTCCTTGCTCGCAAGTTTAGACAATAACTTTTTGATATTATCCTCTACAGAAATCAGGATGGTTGTTTTGACCTCATTATCAATAGGAAGTTGTTGAACGACTTCTGTGGTTGAGGTCATGACTTCTTCTAACTTCTCCGCAAAGTCAGAAAACTCAATCTTTTCAGTCGTAGTGGTTGTCGCACCCATCGTTGGTGTGGTCTAAACTACTCATATCATATATGAAAAGAACCTATAGGTCAAGTCAGTATTGAGAAACCCTCCATAAGGTCATACTACCTTCTTTTATTTTCGTATATCTAAACCCCATTCTGACCCATCCATCAGGTTTAGAACCAATAGTGCTCTTACTCATTCCCAGAAGTGTTCCCAGTTGTTCGTTGGTTAATAACCAGTTCTTCTCCATCGCATTATGCAGTTCCTCTTGAGTGTTTAGAACTGATTTGCTTTGAGTAGCAACTGACCTTGAAACAACTTCAGAAAGCATAGAAATAAAATCTTCTCTTCTCAAGTCCAAATCAGAACTGGAAGTAATATCTATTGCTTCCTTTGGTTTCTTGATAATGGTCGTTTTAGCAGGAGCATTTTCTATAAAAATATATGAGTTCCTCTTCTGACTTGTCTCTTCAGCACACTTATTCAGTTCTTCTTCGTTAAACTCTTTTCTCTTTGTTGTTTCAATTCTACCAGTTAGTTTGCTCTCAATAAAAGCATACAAAAGGATTGTATCGTTGTCCTTCTGTAAAACCTGGTTGTGAAGTGGTATTACTGGTTCGTCTTCAACCTTTAATATTTCAAGGTTTAAGACCTTACAGGTTGAACGAATAAAATCAGAAGGAATATTAAAACTCTTTCTGAAGTGAGTAAGTTTGACTTGAGGTTGGTTCATAGTAAGAAGCATCTGGTTTAGTCAGGAACAATAATATTAAGAGAGCATCGTTTCTTCCATAACCAAAACCCTTTATCAACATAACCACCATAACTTACAATACCAAAACCATCCTTAACCCCCTTGCTCGTGCTTATTACAAACATCTTCTCTCCTTTTTTTACATAGCATCTTCCACTTCCGTCATCAAATACAGAAGTCGTATCATATGGAACAAGTATTTCTAATGCAGAAACAGGCAGAATACCACATAAAGAAAGGAAAACAAATAAAGACAAGAAGTTAAATGGTCTCCAACCTTGTTCTCTCATAATCACCACCGAGTTTGAAGAGCATTCATCATTTCTTTTTCATCAATATCAATATACCCTTGTAGAACATCAAGATTTCTGTGACCTGAAATCTTTTGAATAACTCTCAAACTTACATTGTTTCTTGACAGTTCTGTGATAGTCGTGCGGCGAAACGAGTGACTGCTGACCCCTTCAATACCACATTCCTTACAAGCATTTCTTAAAACCTTATCAATGGTGTATCTGCTGATATGACCATTGCCACCCATTCCAGCAAATAGAAAACCATTCTCTTTGGGAAGTTTATCAATCATTCTGACCAGTTCGGCAGATATGG